>Ga0187853_10001651_pt1 | contig 20010 bp, 22 predicted proteins | sample June2016WEW_6_10_2_FD_132417 | JGI IMG/M metagenome (GOLD analysis project Ga0187853, IMG submission 132417) | Peatland microbial communities from SPRUCE experiment site at the Marcell Experimental Forest, Minnesota, USA - June2016WEW_6_100 | ecosystem: Environmental > Terrestrial > Soil >... | reverse complement strand
TCGGCCGCCGCCAGGTTTGCCTTGGCTACTTCATAATTGGCTTTGTACTGATCGTAGGCGCTCTGTGCTAACGCATCGGAAGGGCCAAGCTTCTGCGCCCGATCCCAGTCCTGCCGGGCCTGCAGCAATTTCGCTTTCATCTGGAGCACGTTCGCGTCGGCGCTGATCTTGTTGGCCTTAGCCTGCTGGAATTGGGCCTTAGCAGTATCCACGGCAGCGGCGTAAAGCGAGTCTTCAATTTTGGCTAGTACAGTGCCCGCATCCACAACTGAGCCGTAGTCAATGAACTTCCCGTGTTTGTCCTTGCCGAAGGTGCTAATCAACCCCGCAACCTGAGCACCCACGTCCACTACCTCCTCCGGCTCGACCGTACCCGTTGCGCTGATTGTGGCCACCAGATCGCCACGTTTCACCGGTACAGTGCGGAACGTCGGCGCCTTGTTCCCCTTGTACCAGAATGACCATACAACAAGGCCACTGATTAGGGCGAACCCGATAACTACCAGGATCGTGATTCCAACTTTTCGTCGCATAATTATCTCTACAGATTATCAAACTGGCAGAAAGAATATCCCGCTAATTAAAAATTTTGGGGCTGGGGGACCATCTCTTTGGCCTTTCTCACTACCCTTGCCACTTCGAGCATTTGAGAAGCACAGGCGGGACAAAGACTGTGCGTAATCGAGGGTGCACCGCATTCCTTCAGGTACTGCTCAATCGGATGCCATGCGCCATCAACAGTACGATAGCACTTGCAATTGGAACATAATGGTAACAGAGACTCCAGGTCACGGATAATTTTCTCTTTGGCACGATGAGATCTGATGGTCCGAATAAATCCCATAATTAAGAAAAGAACTGCCAAGACGTCGGCAAAGTTCCCCGTGATGCTCATTACCAAGTCAAAGGATTGTCTATTTAAATTTAAGTAATTAGAGATATGAAAAGTGGGATGCTCAGTTAACACTTCGCTTATGCGTGCCGCAAATAAAAAAATGATACCCCAAATGATTGGGCGGAGGGACAGGATTTTTCTTTCCTTCCACAATAGATAAAATGACCATGCTAAGGGGACAAGAACTAGTACGTCAAGAAAGAAAACAATGTTCATATTTGACCTCTGCACATTTTTTATTGAGGAATAATCCCTGCTGTTTGTCTGGAGGAGTAAGGTGCAGAAAACATACCAGAAATGGGGGGGAATATAATCACTTGATATGATAGAATATTTAATGGTTGATACTGCAATCGGACGCATTGCTTCCTACAAAAATGGATAATATATATCCAATCCGAGGTATCCAGTTGTATAAAAAGTATCCATGCGTATGAGTTTACCATTCCGGTATCTATTAGAGAATACTGAGTAATATTGGATACTTGGTATGCATCATTCTTGTCGGCATATATGTTGCTGTTTATACGATCAAAATACTTTTTCGAAAGGAGTCATAGCACAGCAGGAAAATACTCAGAGATGTATTTTCCCTGAACCCGTTCGTTGATTAAAGATATAGATAGGACGACAAATAGAAATTCGTAATAACCTGGGAGGCTTTTAAAGGGTGAATATGCACCTCGTTGACTATTTTGAAAAAAAACCAAGATCATTTGTTTGGATTATTGGTCTTTTGTTGAATTTTATTATAGGTTTTATTGATTATTTAACGGGTTATGAAATTGGAATAGGCGTTTTTTATTTAATGCCTATTAGCCTTTTATCTTGGCTTATCAACAGAAAAGCCGGAATTATTATGTCGGCAATTAGCACTGTAACAATAATCTCTACAGATATTTTGGCGGGAAAAGTCATTCAGAACTATTTCATCGATTCTTGGAATCTTTTTATCCACTTCAGCTTTTTTACAATTGTTGTTTACTTGATATATCAGGAGAAAATGAGTTCAGATAAGAATGAAATACTTATGCTCAAGCTTCAGAAGGCACTTGATGAGGTAAAGATATTAAGTGGCCTGTTATCCATTTGTTCTTCCTGCAAAAAAATTCGTGACGATAATGGTTACTGGAAGCAGATAGAGCTCCCCATTAGTGATAATTTAAATGGAGCATTTAGCCATAGTATTTGTCCGGAATGTAAGGATAAACTATATCCTGGGCTCGCAAAAAAGAAGTGGGCAAGGTTATGACTAATTGTTATGTTTGAACCGGTTATCTTTATTGATCTCGGTTGTTCCAAACTTTTTTCAGAAGCACAGGCCCTAGAAACGATAATTCCTGATGTGAAATGAGGATCGGCGGCGGCGTTTGTTTAGGAAAGATGTTGCATTTTAAAAAGGGATAATATGGAATCGGGTTTTTCAGCTCTGGCCCAAGTGGCCGGCCCGCTGTTTGGGCTTGTGTTGGTGTCGCTTGTCTTCGCCTATACGACTGCCATCACAAGAATAGACAGCATCGGTAATTTTTCGCATTTCGCTTCATGGGTATGGTCTGCCGGGTTTTCTTGCTTCCTCTATTTTTCTTGCTGTTTTCTTATTTCTTTTCGGTTGATGGAGGATGAAACTTGGCTTCCCGCCCTTGTGGGAATTGTCGCGGCGATTACCCTTTTCCTGATCATTTCCCACTACAAAGAGCTGTACTGGCTTCGCATCATGATCCTTGAGGATCGCAGAAAATTCAGAGGGCTGTACTGGACATAGGCCACATTGCCCGTCATTATTTTTATATTCTTCCAGGTTACGGTCTGGAGAGCCGTCATGCAACCCTCAGACAAATCTCTTGAGTTAGCGATGTACACCGCATTGACGTACACTCTTTTCCTTGCTGCTTTGAGGGCTGTAATATTGGTAGGCGCTTCGTTCTTTGCGATAGTCGCGTTGCACCAATCCAATAATAAAGAAAACTCTCAAAAAACATTAACACCCGTATAAGCAAGGTAGACGTGTTCATTCCGCTGAAGCGGCGACCGTCTGAGTTATTCTTGTTTTCTGTCATATGAGGTATTATCAACCAGTGCGTCCCTGGTTCTCTATTATTGATGTGGTGATGTCTGGTCATTATTAAGACCCCCTAAAAAGCAAGTATATTCATGGTGAGGTTTATGACTCCGTTTAAGCAATCCCTTATGAATCGCATGATCCAGTTGTTCGTCGTAATCTCGTTGCTTATCCATTATAGCAATCCAGCCGCTGCCGTTGATCAGAACTCTTACGACAACCTCAAGATCTTTAACGAGGCATTTGTGATCATCGAAAAGAATTACTTGGATCCGGTGGATTCCCAGAAGCTCGTCCAAGGGGCTCTTAACGGCATGCTCCAATCCTTGGACCCCCACAGCGCGTATTTGACGGCCGATATGTACAAGGAACTGAAAGCGGAAACAGAAGGTAGCTTTGGGGGTATTGGCCTTGAGATGGCAGTTCTCAATGACGTCCTTACGGTCATATCACCGGTTGAGGGTGCTCCCGCGTATAAAGCCGGGATCCGGGCGGGGGATCAGATCATTAAAATCGATGACAAATCCATTAGAGGCTTCTCCATTGCGGACCTCGCCGGCAAATTAAGAGGTCCTGAAGGTACGAAGGTAAAAATCACCATTATGCGCAAGGGCCTTACAAAACCCAGGGATTTCATTGTCACTCGGGCGATTATTAATATGCAAAGCGTAAGCTACAGCAACCTGGAACATAATATTGGTTACATCAGGATTTCTCATTTTCAGGCAAAAACAACCGATGAGCTAAAACAAGCCTACAGTGATCTTGCGAAGCGATCAAAACTTTTAACCGGTTTGATCCTGGACCTACGAAATAATCCGGGGGGCCTTCTGGAACAGGCTCTTAGCGTATCGGAATTTTTTCTTGAAGGAGGAAGTTCCATAGTCTCGATCAAGGGAAGGGACGCGAGCGACGAAGAGACGTTTACTGCCGAAGCCAACGGAGAAAAGCCGGCCTGCCACATTGTTCTTTTGATCAACGGAGGAAGCGCCAGCGCGGCGGAAATTGTGACGGGCGCCCTGCAGGATAACGGGCGGGCTGTCATCCTTGGAACCCAGACATTCGGAAAGGGCTCTGTCCAAGGGGTAGTTCCTTTTGAGGACGGTTCGGCCATGATGCTGACCGTGGCACGATACTACACCCCGAAAGGAAGGTCTATCCAAGCCGAAGGAATAACCCCTGATATTAAAGTCGAGTTCGCAGAACCCGCCGAGAAAGGAGAAACACAACTGACCGCAAGAGAAAAGGATCTAGAGGGACATATCAAAGGTGATGAGGAGCATGGCGCTGCGCAGGGATCGATTCAGGCAAAAGGAGATTTAGATGCTATGAAAGATAATCAATTAAAGAGTGCAATAGAACTTCTAAAGAGTTGGGAGATCCTGAGACACATTGAGAAGAAGTAAGCATAGTTCATGCGATCTGGCTTTATCGCAATGGTTATTTTTCATATCCACTGATCGGGATGCGACAAAAAATAAAGCTCTTACCGTCTGCATAGATATGAACTATTACATGAAATAATAACAGGCACTTTGCTTGTGAAGGGGTTGAATCTACGAAATTCGTTTTTGCATAAATTCCATGAATATAGGTTATCATATCGAAAACGTATGAAATCTCTTGAAGCATATCTTGAGAAGATATTAAGCTATTTTGAAAAGCAATCGAGGCTCTTAGTAAGCTTGATTGGATTGATTTTTGTTGGCTTTGTAGGGGTGATAGATTATCTGACGGGATATGAAATAGAACTTGCGATATTTTACTTAATTCCGATTGCATTCGTCACATGGTTTGCAGGAAAGGAAAGTGGAGCATTAATATCGATTGTTAGTACGATAATCATATTCCTGGCAGATATGTTTGCAGGCAAAGTTTTTTCACATCCCCTCATCGGCTTCTGGAACACATTGGCCACCCTAGGGATCTTCATTATCATTGTCTTAACATTGTCATCATTAAAGGAAGCACTAGAAAGAGAGAGGATGTCAGCCCGAACAGACTCACTAACCGGAGTGGCGAACTCCGGATATTTTAAGTTGCTGACAAATCTTGAAATTGAGAGGTGCCGTCGATATAAGAGCCCCCTTACATTTGCCTATATTGATTGTGATAATTTTAAAATCGTCAATGATAGATTCGGACACAACACCGGGGATGATCTATTAATTCTCGTAGCCAAAACAGTGCGTGAGAATATCAGAAAAACCGATATCGTCGCAAGACTTGGAGGTGATGAATTCGCCATCCTGCTGCCGGAAACTGGAGAAAAACAAGGGAAAGCGGTTATTGAAAAGATTCAGAAAATGCTTCTTGAAATCATGAAGGAGAATGGTTGGCCTGTGACGGTGAGTATTGGTGCCGTGACATACGTCAACGCACCAACTGCAGCCGATGAAGTCATAAAATCTGCGGATAACCTGATGTATTCAGTCAAGAGTTCGGGGAAAAATAATACAAAGCATGAAACGTATAGTTGAGAACCCAAACGGAATATTCATGGCGAAAATTCCAATGCGTAAAATTCTCACTCTCTTGTGTGGGCTACTGATCTACTGTACCCCTCTATATGCACAGGAGCTTTATCTGCTTGGCGGATCACTCGGAGATACCGCGAGCAGTGACCGCTCATATAGCTGGTCTCTGGAATACATGCAGGCGTTGGGAGAATACACGGCATTTAGTGTCTCGAGGTCCTGTTGCGTCTAAAAGTAATCGATAGCATAAGTGGAGCAATTGAATCCGACATATCGAGCCATTGGTACAGAGGAGGCCCGTTCATGCTCTTAGGCACAACCAGCCTTCATAAAGACATAGATGGAACTCTGGAAGCAATATTCTATGGTGAAAAACAATAATATCAGCTAACCGGGCCATACTGCCGACCGATAAGGAGATTCCTGATAATGTTTATGCTGTGATACTCATCAGTGCCCGGTACTCCGGAACGGACAGTGATCGCCACTTTTCCTGTCCCTGCAGCTCCAGCACGCGGTTATGGTAATCCAGGATACTGGCACGATGGCCGACACTGATATAATGGATATCCAGTTCATTTAATTTTCGGTAGAGGTTGGACTCATTTTCCAGGTCGAGGGCACTTGTCGCTTCATCCATGACGGCATACTTGGTCTGGTTCATCAGCAGCCGGGCAAAAGCCAATCTCTGCTGTTCGCCAAGAGAAAGAACATCGGCCCAATCCAATTCTACATCGAATCCGCCGACCCGCTCTGGCAGATCCCCAAGCCTGACCGTCTCCAGAACACGGTGTAATTCCTCTTCAGATACCTGCCTTTCCAATCGGGGGTAGAGCAGCTGATCACGAAGCGATCCAAGCAGCATGTAAGGTTTTTGCGGGAGAAAGAAGATATCAGACAAAGGAGGCCGCTCGATCTCGCCTGCACCCTGCGTCCACAATCCTGCGATCGCCCTGAGGAGGGAACTTTTCCCTACGCCGCTCTGACCGACAACTACCATGTTGTCACCCCTTTTTAAATCGACGGTCAAATTATTGATGAGCTTGCGATTACTGTTCGGCGTAAGAAGGGTTAGATTATTCAGGGCAAACCGGTCGGCCTCGTGAGACTTGATGCCGGGGGATAACGCCAGGGCGGGCTCCGTTATATCGGCAAAGGTTGATAGCCGCTGCACACCTGCAGCAAAATTCGTTATCTGTTCAATTTGCGAGACGATCAGAGATAGCGACGCGTACACCTGGGTGAAAGCGAAATTGGCCTGAACCATGTCGCCGTACTCGATTTCGCCGCCGAAGTACTGGGGAAACAACACGAGAAATGGCAGGACCACAGGCAGGTAGCTGTACGCCGTCGTGAAAAACGATAGATTCCGCTGCCAGCCGATGAGGAGGCCGAAATTTCTCAATACATTGCGAAAACGCTCTCCGATGTGGACAATCTCTGGTTTCTCGCCCTGATAAAAGGCAATCGACTCGGCGTTGTCCCGCACATGGACAAGGGAGTAACGGAAGTCCGCCTCGTACCGGAGCTGATTGAAGTTCAAGCGAACAAGACGCCGTCCTATCAAGACAGTAAGGACACTCCCCACTAAAGAGTAGCCCAAGACCACGGCGACAAGAAGACCAGATTTCGACCAGAGAATTCCGGTGAAGGAAGCGAGATCCATCAGAGAGCCCAGCAAAATCAAGAGAAAGACGAGAGAAGTCCGGGTAAACGAACGAATGTCTTCCATGATACGCTGATCAGGGTTGTCTATCTTCGAGCTTATCTCAATCTCATAATAGTTGCGGTTCTTAAAATAGTTATTGAGAAACTCTCCGGTCATCCATTCCCGCCACCGCATTCCCAGATAATTCTGTACGTAGCTGTATAGCGCCACGATAGGAATTCCCACAAGGAACCCGCAGAAATACACAGCAACGAACAGATACGCCATGTCCTGATTTTTCTTGACCAGAGCGTTGGTGAAGTAGTTGCTGATATAGCTGAAGGCAACGTTGATTCCTGTCACGGAAAAGGAAAGGAGAAGAACAACGGCAAGGAGCGTCCACGCCCGCTTGCGAGCGCGCAATTGTGGAGCGAAGAGCATAAAACAGGCAGCAGGAATTATCAGGGTAGCAGCGACAATCATCCACGCATTCGTGTGAAAGATATCCTGAAGCAGGGATAACAGTCCGGATGCCACTTTTGCTGTCACGGAAGGTGCGAAGAGGCTTCCTGCCATAGTAATTCCTGTAACAATCATGAATAGAACGCCGAAAAGGAAAACAAGCAGCATCAATAAAAGCAGGAGCATGTACCAGCTTCCACCGCGAACAGTCGGGAAAAAATAAGGTTGGGCAATAGTGACAAATCGATTCCACAGGGAACGTTTAATCTCGTTCATCGATGGTCTTTCCTTTCCCATAATAGATTTTGACTGTATGAAATCAAGCCCCACCCCTTATCGCTGTAAAGGACGATTACGGGGGAAAAGGCTCTCTCAGAGTTATTTCGTATTTCGTCAGCAAGATAACGTCGCGTCATGGTTAGTTATATATATAACCAAATTCATAGCGGAATGGAATCGCAGAATTTTGCGCGTTTTGATAAATGCGCAAGTTTTCATGCAGAAACGAACAGGGGATTTGAATAGGGAAAGGGTCGAGCAATTGAAGCTCTCCGCAGCAAGCTAAGGGGAGTGCGCTTGCTCCCGAATTCACGTGGCACTATACTTATTCAAATTAGAATTCTATGATTTTAGAGAAATTGTGATTTATCGACAAGGATTTAACAATAGCAAGCTTGATCGTCTGAATGTGGCCCCTCATGACCCCCTCGGCCAAGGGGGAATCCTTTTTCTCACAGGCATCTAGTTTTGCCGCATGCTGCCCAATGTACGTTTCGAAATTGGGAGCATAATTGAAAGACAAAGTTTGATAATGGTCGGTCCTCCTTCTGAGCATGATAATAAGCTGGCTGAGATTTTCGTTATCCGCCTTATCTCTAAAATGTTGCTCGAGAGCCTTTTTGTTCTTTATCCCTTGGTCCACCTTAACTATATTGATGCATTGTCTTGAAACTAACCAGATATTTCGTGATATTTCCTCAGACATCTGTTATTGTCTAAGGTAGATGAGTTTGGGAATCATATTAGTGATTATTGTTCTGGTGAATCTCCCATTTGGCTATTGGCGGGTGCACGAGAGGAGATTTTCATTTCAGTGGATTCTCGCAGTTCATCTGCCGATTCCTCTCGTGATCATCGTCCGCATACTTGGCGGGGTTTCCTGGCATATAAAAACGTTTCCCATATTGGCGGCAGCATATTTTGCAGGCCAATATTTTGGAGGCAGTCTTTACATTCCGTGGAAGAAGTGAAATTGACAAAAACATTTCAGCCAGCAGCTTTAGTGAGTGTTCGATTGACTTTTCTCTTAAACCACTGTAAGAATACCTGAGCAAGAAACACGAGGCAGCACAAGATGTTTAGAGGTCTCTTTCCGCCGGTGCACCTTCTTGTAATTCTGGGCATCGTTCTGATTATTTTTGGTCCAGGTAAACTTCCTAAATTGGGAAACTCTATTGGCAGGGCGATGAGGGGCTTCAAAAAGGCCTTGGAAGAGCAGGAACACATATCGGAGGATACAAAGGCACTAAAAAAATCGAAAACAAATAGTAATATGTACGGGTTCGGTTTAGGGGCATGTTCGATAGCAAGAAAGCTCGTTCATGCTCATTCTTTTGTCAATTATGTCGTTGTAAAAGAGACCACCAGATGAACAAAATACACGGACAATCCTATTGAATAAACGCCTCATCCTCAAGATTTCTTTTCTCATTCTGATTCTTATCCTGGGAATCAAACTATACTTTAGCTATAACTATTATGATTACTTTATATATTATAATGAGAAACTGGTCGCTTTCATCGAATCTTTTCATCCTTACGATGATCTCGTTTTTATTATTATCCAGATCTTCCAGGTATTGGTCGCGGGAGCAATTCCTGCAGAAATTTCCGGATTCGTTGGCGGCTATCTCTATGGCCCCGTAGTAGGGACAATTTATTCTACAATTGGTCTCAGCATTGGTTCCTGGTTAGCCTTTCTGCTTTCCCGGACATTCGGATTGCCGCTCGTGAGAAGGCTGGTAAGACCTTCTATTATGAAGAAGTACGATCACTTCATAGAGGCACGCGGTCCTCTGGTTTGTTTTATTCTTTTTCTGATTCCCGGGTTTCCCAAGGCTGCTCTTTGTTACATAATAGGCTTAAGCCAGATGAATATCTGGACATTTATAGGTGTTTCGACTGTTGGCCGATTATTTGGCACTATTTTGCTTGCAGTGAGTGGAGATAGCGTCAGAACCATGAGAATTGCCGTTCTTCTCGTAATCTTGGGACTTGTAGCTATATTTTATTTATTAGTTTACTTATATCGACACAGATTGTTGGAAATGACGAAGAAACAATAGGCAATTTGAAATATTTCCCTTACAGTTAATGAAAAAATTAGGTTTTAGCGGTATCTTCTTTGTAATGTTGTTTTTTAAACTCAGCCGCTCAGTATTGTATATCAATTAGTAATATTCTAATAAGATGTAGAGTTCTATTTCGTTATGAAAAGACCAGTACGCACAGTATTTTTTTTTATTCTTCTCTTAGGCGCTTTCCTGGCGCAGGCTGTATGCGCTGGTTCGTCCTCCGCATACGCATTTCCTGATCAGGAGCTTGATACTCTTCTCGCACCCATCGCCCTCTATCCGGACCCTCTGCTGGCCGTGATGTTGCCGGCCTCGACGTATCCGGCGGAAATTGCCGACGCAGACGCATGGTTGAAAAGAGGCGAGCCAGCATCAGGCATTGACGGACAGAGTTGGGATGAATCTGTCAAGGCAATTGCCTATTATCCGGATATTCTTAAAATGATGGCCGGGAATTTGGACTGGACTGCCAATCTCGGAGATGCCTTTCTCAACCAGCCGGAAGATGTGACAAGCTCGATCCAGCGGCTCAGGTGGCAGGCCAGAGACGCCGGCAATTTGGAGAGTAACGATAAACAGCAAGTCATTATCGACGGGGACAACATCGAGATCATCCCGACTCAACCAGAGTATATGTATGTTCCCCAGTATGACGATTCCGCTGTATATGAAGAAAGTATGGTTCCAGGTGGGCCGCCCTTCATCACTTACGGCCCTATTCTGGCAATCGGAGGTTGGTTGAACATGGACTTTGATTGGTCTCACCGCCACGTAATCTATCATGGCTGGAATCGACCAGGCTGGGTCAATCATGCCAGGCCTTATATCCACGTGCCTAATGTTTATGTCAACAGAAGCAGGCCTTTGATAAACCAGACATGGAGGCATGACATGTCACACGGCGACCCTGAAAGGTTCTGGGCATCTCAACCCGGCCGCATTAGCACAGGCATGTTTGCACACACGCCTGAATCCAGGGGAAGAGAGACAACACCAACAAGGCTTCCGGGAGTAATTTTTGGTCCCAAGGGTGACACGAATTCGTTCAGCAATCGCGGCAGGCAGAGCCTCGGTACGATCAACCAACGGCAGGCTCCACCGGCTGCCGGTATCAGCCGACAGCCGTCCATGCCGGCTCCTGGTATCAGCGGCGGTTCCTCGCATCCCCTTCCTGCCGACGAAAGAATGCAGCCTCCCAAGACGCCGTCGGTTACCTTTGGCGGTTACAGGGGAAGCAGCGAGGCACGGTCACAAAGCCTCCGCGGCCAGTCCAGCCGTCAGAGCAGCATGGTAACACGACCATCCGCAGCACCTGCAAGTGGCGGGAGTGCTCCTGCAGGAAGGAGTTCCTCCGGGGGTAGACCAAGCCGGTAGCAAAAGTAGGTTTGTGTAAAATGTTTTTTAGCAGCAGAGAATTAATGAATATGGAAAGGAAGGAAACTATGGGTACAATAGAACAGAAACCCGCGTGTCGCCCATCGTGGGGAATGGCTTTCACCGCTTTGCTTTTGTTGACGGCGGTGATTGTCTTTGCCTGGACTATGCCGGTAGTCGGGGCGCCATCGCAGAGGTTCTTTTCCTCTCCCGAAGATGCCGTGAAAAATCTTGCTGATGCCATCAAGACAAAAGACAAATTCGCACTCGATCAAATCTTCGGGCCCTCCGGAAAAGACCTTCGCTCCGGTGACAGGGTGCAGGACGCCGCAGAATTTGAAGAGCTTGCCAAACATCTGGTTGAAAAAACAAGCCTTGCGAAGGACGGCGATTCGAAAGTGATCCTACACATAGGAAACGAGAACTGGCCCTTTCCTATTCCCATTGTAAGAAAAGATAACCAATGGTTCTTTGACACGGAAGCAGGTAAAGAAGAGATACTGAACCGCCGGATCGGGGAAAACGAACTAACTGCCATACTGGTCAGCCGCGCCTATGTGAAGGCGCAACGCGAGTACACGCTTAAAGACTGGGATGGCGACGGGATATTCGCATACGCGCAGAAACTCCGGAGCGATCCCGGGAAGAGAAACGGCCTCTTCTGGAGAAATGCGCCAGGAGAAGAGGCAAGCCCCCTGGGTGAGCTCGTGGCACGAGCCTGGCATGAGGGATACAAGAAGGAAAAGGCCGCCTTCAGGGAAGCGACACCTTTTCACGGCTACTATTTCAAAATATTAACAAGGCAGGGGAAAAACGCGCTGGGAGGAAAATACAGCTATATCATCAACGGTAACATGGTTGGAGGCTTCGCCCTGGTCGCTTTTCCCTCAAACTGGGGAAAATCAGGGGTCATGACCTTTATTGTCAATCAACAAGGAAACGTTTACCAAAATAATCTTGGGCCGGACACAGCAAAGATTGCCCGGGAGATGAGATCATACAATCCCGATAAGAACTGGACGCGGGTTAACGAATGAGGAGTATCTGAAGCAACTGGAGAATCTTATAGCAGGACATCATTTAAAAGCGTCGTAACAATTGGTAATCAGCGTTTTCTTCTCAAATGAGATCTGGCTTTGTAGGCCGTTAGCAATCTTCATCACGGCTCGAATTCGGTCTGATCAAGCTCGCGGACTAACGGACGAAAGCTGCTACACAAACTAATTGGGTGTGATCCTTGCCTTCAACAAATAATAATCTATTAACTCTATTCTAGATCCGCCGTGAACGGTAACAGGTAAAAAAATAATCCCCAGCTCACTGCGGCGGGCGAGGATTGAAGTAATAAAGTCGTGTTGCGCCGCAAGGACGAATTAAGTTTTCGGCTTTTTCCAGAACGGACCGGTCTTGCCGATTTCTTTCATAGCTTGGACCATCTCGCGTGCGTATTCGTGCATGCGGGACAAATAGTCCTCATCAATCCGCCGCCTGAAGAATGGCCCAGAGAACAGCTTGTTCAGGTCGGCCAGTGACAGGATGCCCTCGTCCGTTCCTTGGACAAAGGACTTCCAGTTGCGGATATGCTCTTCCGACCGGAAGAGATTCATGGTGCTTCAAGCATAGCCCGCGTCTTCAAACCATTTCCAGAACGGCACGGCTACATAGGCCGTGTACCCTGAGGCTTCGTCGCTCAGAACGGTCCCGTCCCGGATGACTACACGGAGCGGTTCGCCGCAATCCAGACAGGGGAATTCCACCGTCACTGCCTTGCCAGGGAATAGCCAGCAGACTGCCAGCGATTCGAAAGCTCATTGGCCAAACCATTTCTGCTGACCATCGATGGTGATCCGGTATTGCGTCGGAAGATTGTTGAAGGGAGCGAAGGAGACGATGTGGTCGGTCCGGGGGTAGAGCCACGCGGGAATTCCCGAGGAGAACAGATCGTGCATGATCTTCCGGCCTTCCTCAACGGGAAGCCCGAGTTCAGCGGCAAGTTCCGTGTAAAACGGTGCTTGCCCGGTTTCTACCATACGTTTCATGATGAAGTGAAATGTCTTTTCCAGCATTGGGGGAGCGCTCACGGTATTTCCTCCTTATATAATTCCGGTTATCAATTCTCCTGTTCAAATAAAAAGAGGCAAGCTGAAACGACTTGCCTCTTTCTTCTTCGTTTGATCTCCTTGATTATTCTTCCTTCATGCCCATGAGCTTCTTGGCCATCTTCTTCTTGGCGTCAAAGTCCGTAAGCACAGAAATCATGAACCGCTGGGTCTGGGGGGCGCCAGCGCCGTGCCAGGTACCCGTGCCATGCAGACCGGCTGACCAGTGCTGCAGGAACTTTGCGACCTTGAGGCGCTTGTCCGCCGGGGCAGCAGCCGCGAAAGCCTTTTTCAGCATGGGACCGACCTCTGGGTCTTCCAGATCCTTCAGCCTCGGCATGGTCACCACCAGGCCGCCGCCGATATCTCCGGCGTTCTTGATGATTTCCCAGAATCCGTGGGCGATGTTCAGCTTGGCGGCGTTGCCGAAGAGGTCATCGGGCAGGAAGACGCCGGATCCCTTGGGTTCTTCCCTCCCCCGCATGGCCGCCGCGATAGCGCAGGCGTGGGATGTCTCGCTGAAGCGGACCATGTCGATGATCTTCTCCTGGATGTGAGGGACCTTATCCACACCGGTGTATTCGGCGGCAAGCACGGTGCCTCCTATAATCAGGTCGGAGAACCCCACCTTGCAGGCGCCGCCGCAGTTCATGCGGTGAGCCTTTGCAAACCGGGTAACCATTCTCCCGCAGAACTTGGTCTCGCCGAAGAGGAATACGCGCTCCCAGGGAATGAAGACATTGTCAAAAACCATCGTCGACGTTTCCCTCTGTCCGAAGACGGGATTCCCAATCTCGGATTCATCTTCACAAAATTCCCGCTCTGCGGAGTAGGCATTGTACTGGCAGATGTATGTAAGACCCGGTGCACCGTTCTGAACAGCAAAGCACAGGGCGAAGGCCTCTTCGCCTTCTTTCAAGGCACCGCCTGGAAGAACAAGGGTTTCATGCGAACCTATGGCGCCGCTCTGGCTCACCTTGATACCCCGGACCACGATCCCGTCTTCTCTTTTTTCGACGAGGTGAATGAATGTATCGGGATCGTCCTGCTGGGAAGGCCTCTTTTTCCTGTCTCCTTTTGCATCTGTTATGGCGCCCGAGACGGCCAGGTCGTTGGCCTGCGCAAATGCAAGCCACTTATTGAATCTTTCATTGTATTTCGTTTTCAGATCCCGGTCCATTTCCCACGTCGTCGCGGCAAGGCTGTTGAGGGCATCGCAACCGACGCATCGGTAGTTGCAGGTCCCCACCGTCTGGCTCGTCAAGAGGGCCATCTCCTGCCGCATGTCTAGGTCGTGGATGTTGCGTGCAACGTTAAGGTTGCGGTTGATTGGCTCTCCCGTAAGGTGGGATGTAGCGACCATGATTTCCTTGTATTTCGGGTCTTCAGCGAGCTCATAAATCGCCGCGTTGGCCATGACCATGGAACGCGTAATTTTGTTGGTAAGCAGACTCTTCACCCATTTCCCCCCGCAATAGACGCGGGGTGACAGCTTCTTTACGCTCTCCAGATACTCCTTTGCAGTTTTTAGTGCCATAATATCCTCCGAATTAGTTTATTCTTTAGACTTGACGTCTATTATATATTTCGCCTCGGCGTGCCGGCCGGGAAATGCGCCTATATTCTCGAAGGCAATGTCCATGATTTCCATCAATTCGATCTCGGTCCTCTTTCTGGATAATACGAGCAGCATGCCTCCTTCCTTCCGTTCAGCTTCAGCAATGAGACCCTTTTCGTAAAAACCCGGTATAGCCTTTTTGTCAAGGCAGCTATACGCAAAACTCGCAAAGGTGCCGGCCAGACCGCTGTAGCTTCCTCGCACCTCGCGCCCTATCTTAACGGCTATTGACTCCAATCCCGCATCGTTTTCTAATGCCAACTTCGAACCCTCTCATCACTGTCGAGTCTTATTCGCCCGGGATATTTCCTTCCCATCTAGTCCCTAATTACATCTTTCCCCTGAGAGACTGGGCCGTGATGTGGATGGCGTCCCAGGCGCCTCCGAAGGGTGGCGCATATGGAAGATCAAGGTAGCCTACCTCATCCACGGATAGTCCCGCCCACAGGGCGACAGAAAGACTGCTGACCCTTTGAACGGCCCCTTTCTCTCCGATGCACTGTCCGCCAAGAAGTTTTCCTGTCATCTTATCTCCGACAAGTTTCACGCCCAGCTTTTCTCCCTTCGCCATAGGACGACCAACAGGAAGACCCCAGATCATGGCGCTCACCGGCTGGAACCCGTATTTTGCGGCTTCCTCTTCCGTAAGTCCCGTGGCGGCCACCTCCAGGTTGAAGACCTTGAAGGCCTGGGCGCCAACGATACCTGGAAATTCCACCGGGTAGCCGGCGATATTCTGCCCGGCAACACGACCCTGCTTGTTGGCAACATCGCCTAGAGGAAAATAGACCCATCTTCCGGCGACCTTGTGGAAGACCTCGCAGCAGTCTCCCACCGCATAGACCCCTTCCCGGGATGTCTTCTGCCGGAAATCCACTTTGATGGCGCCGCTTTCCCCCAAGGCAAGTCCCATGGATTTGGCAAGCGCGGCATTCTGTTTTGTACCCACTCCCATCAGCACGAGATCGGCATCCAGTTCGCCGCCGCTGGTTTGCAGTTTCAACCGGTATTCCTTTCCCTTTTCGATGGCCAGAGGTTTTGTCTCTGGAAGAAACTCCACCTGGTTCTTAGCCAGTTCTTCCACGATCATTTTCGTGAATTCGGCATCCCACCGTACGGCCGGCCGAGGCAGGATGTCCATGACCTTCACTTCAATTCCGAGGCTTCTCAGCGCCTCGCACATCTCCATGCCGATATAGCCTGCCCCGATCAGAACTGCCTTCTGACAGCCCTGTTCGTTCAGGTAGGATTTCATCTTCAAGGCGTCGGTCAAGTCCCTGAAGACGTAGACGCCTTCCAGGTCTCTGCCCGGAATATCCAGGCGGATCGCTTCGGCCCCAGTGGCCATGACCAGGAAGTCGTAAGGAAGACTAGTGCCGTCGGATAAAGAAAGGGAACCCTTTTTGGTATCGACACCATCCACGCGTGTCTTGATCTTTACATCGATGCCCGTTTTCTTGAATTCTTCCGGCGTTCGGATAACGAGCTTCTTTGACTCTTTGATTACATCACCGATGTAATAAGGCATCGGTCAGGCCGCGTAGGAAACGTAGTCACCCTTCTCAATCATCGTTACTTCAAGAGAGGGGTTTCTTCTTTTGGCCTCGGCAGCCGAAGACGGGCCTGCAGCCCCGCCTCCTACAATAACCAGTTTTTGACTCATCGAATAACCTCCCCAGTTATCATTTCAATCGCATCGCGACTGTTTATGTCTCTCTGGGTTACATTAATCCTTCAGGTTTTCCACGTTTTCTCCGAAGGGCTTTGCTGCCAGTTCATCCTTGTCGGACAGGACAAGGTCCGCCGCAATCCCGGCTGCATCGGTGATGACATCACGGCAGTATAGCGCGTGTTCCTTGCACAGCCAGGTGCTCTGCCACGGCACCGTCAATTCCCTGCACAGAGTCTTTCCATATTTCGCCTTGAAGCGGTTGGGGACCTGGTTGAAGATCCGGTAAACACCAGGCTTCCCATAGAACTGGGCCTTCGACTTCATCGCAACGTCCTTTTGATCCGTTCCTTCAGGGAGTGTAGCCCTGCCGTGAACGGCGCTCACGGCCATTACGGCCCCTGCCAAGGCGCCGCAGGTGTCTCCGAAAAGCCCTATGCCGCCGCCAAATCCGGTTGCGACTTTTTTGACCGCCGGAGGTAGTCCCGTATCCACCAAGCTTAGAACCGCTTCGGTGACGCATTCCGCACAATTATACCCTAAAGAAAAATTCTTGCGGGCACGCTGACGGATTTCCTCGATTTTCTCCTCTTTTGTCATTGATCCTTCCTCCTTTTTTAAGAAATCTTTTCTAAGACATTTTCCTCAGCACATTTCCGCGATAGCCGTCTCGCAGAAAAAACTCTCTACGCGTCCCATATGCTCGTGGAACTTTAAAAATAGCATCACTTATTCATCGAAATATCAACACGGAAAAACTTCGTACAGTATACGTACTTTTTCTAAGTAGTCAATAAAATCGGGAATAGATAAAACTACAAAGACAAAAGATAGGATCTCAGATTTGCCTTCTTCTGGTTCAGGTTCAATTTTCTTCTAATATGATCACGATGAACCTCTACTGTCCTCGCTGACGCATTCAACAGTTTTGCTATTTCTTTTGTCGTGCGTCCTTCTTTTATAAAATTGATGACCTTGATTTCCGTTGGCGTTAGATTGGGGTATTTCGAAGAGAGGGTGCGGAGGAACGGGGAAACGATTTCATTCAGATTTCTCTCGAGTATTCTTAATTGATTCAATTGATGGCTGTCAACATGGGTCATCTTTAGATTCTCGATGTACGGGAGAACCAACTCCCTCATGTTGCAGATAACCTTTTCTTCAAGCTCCGCTTTGTCTTCCTCCCTGCGCTTGAGGAGGACAGTTAGTGCCGTATTCGCATCTTCCAGATTCCGGGTTTTTTCTTCCAGCTCCCTCTCCCTTTTTTTCAAGGCCTCTTCCATCTTCTTGCGTTCGGTAATATTACGGGCAATGCCATGGATTGAAACCTGTCTGCCATTTTCCCTCATGATACGGGCACTAACCTCCACCCAGACTGCTTCACCGTCTTTTGTAAAGGTGAGGAATTCCTGAGGGCTTTGCACTTCTGTATCGCCTGCTTTCTGGCGAATGAGTTTTCGGACAACGGGCACATAATCCTGATCCAATAGATTCTCTATACTGAGTCCCACAAGCTGCTCAGGCTCGTAGCCGTAGGTGTTGGAAGCGGCGGCGTTGCAGGACAAGATTTTACCGTCGAAATCCAGGATAAAAATTATGTCATTGGCATTTTCGAATAGTTCACGGTACTTCTGTTCTGACTGGCGCAGCGCTTCCTGGGCCCGCCTTCTTTCAGTTATATCTGTAACTATCTCAACTATACCGATAAGAGATTCTTTTTCATCCCGTACGGGATAGCTGCGTAAAACCCAATTTTTCTTGTAAGATGAAAAATCGACTACTTCCTGAGGTTCACCCGTTTTAAGAGTTTTTACGGCCGGGCAAATACGGCATGCTCTGCTTCTTTTGTGAAGCGCTTCATAGCAGTGTTTCCTATTCAATTTGCCGGGTATCAGATTAAATTGATCAAGCATTGCCTTATTAGCCCAGATAACTTTCAACTCCGTGTCGAGATACAATACGAGCTCCGTCATGGCATCAAGAATAACCGATTTCTCCTGTTCTGATTTGCTCAGCTTTTCAAAAAGCCGGAGGTATTTCTTTTCGATTTGACGGCTCTTGGGAATGATGTTGTCAGGCGCGGTTATTTTTTTCATATACACCTTGAAAAACGATCCAGCGTCTCTTTTACATTTTGATTACAGCGGTTTTTCTTCCGGCAGTTTTTCGCCTAACGCCAATCGGCAGACGTCGCTGATCATGAAATTCTTCATGCCCGCGTCACGCACCTTTTTATTGAGGGTTGCGAAGCACATAGCGCAGAGATAGACTATCGCCTCGGCGCCGTGATCCTTCGCATCCTTGATGTTCTTCTCCCTAAAGGGCTCGAAGTTCTTTCCTCTTGGGAAGAGCTTCAGCCCAGGGCCCGCCACCTCCACGCCGCAGCATATGGCATTTACGCCGTCATACTGCCGTTTTACCCGTTCCACCCCGATCAGGTCGAAGATTTCGTCCACCAAGAAATCCTTCTCAGGCGTATACCGGGATGCGCAGGGACGCTGGTACGCTACCTTTATGTTCAGTTTCCTGACCTTGCCTTTATTCTCCTTAAGATAGTCTCTGAGATATTCAAACAGGTGAACAGGCCGGAAGGGAACCTTGATGTCGTATTCGGGGGCAATACCTTTAAGGACGGCATAGCAGTCGTCGTGCACGAAGACGATCTCCTTTGCCCCGGACTTGGCCAGGTTGTCCACCATGGCCTGCATACGATTCAGCATGACGGACTCGTCCCCCATGTGGGCGAAGAGGACATTGCAGAAGTAGTGCTTTCCTTTGAGCAGCGGCATCGTCTCGAAGAGCTGTCCCTGAATCGCCCAGGGCATGTTGCCCTGCATAACGCAGATGGACATTGCTCGGTCTTTGGGCGCCACCGATTTCGGTTCGCCTTCCGGCTTAAATCTTTCAGCCATCTGGGCCTTCAGCGCCGGGTCGGTGAAGCTGCCGTCTTCTTCCAGCCGCTTCAGGATCAAGTCGAAGGGACGGGCTCCCTTTGGGCAGTATTCATTACAGGCGATGCAGGTCACACAGTCCTTCAACCACGCAACTTTTTCATCCTGCACAAGTTTCCTAAATTCCCTGCTCCCACTTCCCCGGCCGAAATCCAGGTAATTGCAACGATTAAGACACTCCCCGCAGTAATCACATTCATTTTCGTGAAACATAAATTCTCCTTAATAATCTCACTTGTGCCCCAGATCTGCCACAAGTTATTACGCATTGAGGCCACTAAGTGTAGAGTCGAGATGTGGCGCGGTTGCCGTAGGTATTGGCTTGTCTGTTTCCGTCCCTTTCGTCTGACGGTGCCCGTTTAGCCTTGCCATAGTTCCGTTTCCACACCCCGCTCATCGAACCG
>Ga0187853_10001644_pt1 | contig 20103 bp, 18 predicted proteins | sample June2016WEW_6_10_2_FD_132417 | JGI IMG/M metagenome (GOLD analysis project Ga0187853, IMG submission 132417) | Peatland microbial communities from SPRUCE experiment site at the Marcell Experimental Forest, Minnesota, USA - June2016WEW_6_100 | ecosystem: Environmental > Terrestrial > Soil >... | reverse complement strand
GTCGTCGGCATAGGTGTCCATCTCGTTGCCATTCCAGGGCTGGCTCGACCGGCCATGGCCGCGCCGGTCATGGGCAATGCAGCGATAACCGGTGGAGGCCAGGAACAGCATCTGAGCCTCCCAGCTATCCGCACTGAGCGGCCAGCCGTGGCTGAACACCACCGGCTGTCCTGTGCCCCAGTCCTTGTAATAGATTTGTGTTCCGTCTTTCGTCATAATTGTGCTCATTGTTTGTCTCCTTTTTTATCAGCAGGAATCCTTTAATTCATTGTATTGATTCCCTGCCTGTTCCTTCCTTTGGGCAGGCTGCAGCCAGCTGCGGCCATCCTTTTCGATCAGCCCATCTGCAGTTTGCGGACCCCACGTTCCGGATGGATAGTTGGGGAAGTCTACCGGTTTTTGATCGGCCCAGGTCTGCAAGATCGGATCCAGGACCGACCATGAAGCCTCCACCTGATCGGCGCGCATGAAGAGGGTTGCATCTCCCAGCATCACATCCGCCAGCAAGGTTTCATAAGCCTCCGGGCTCTTTGATTTAAAGGCTTCCTGATAGGAAAAGTGCAGATCCACCGGACTCAGATGCAGGCCGGAACCGGGCTGCTTGGCCTGAAGAAATAATAGGATCCCTTCCTGCGGTTGAATTTGGATGGTCAAGTGGTTGGGCTGCCAGGCGAGCACGGCTGCCTCGGGAAAGGATTGGTGTGGCACAGGCTGGAACTGGATCGTTACTTCGGAGGCTTTCATCTTAAGTCGTTTGCCGGTCCGCAGGTAAAAGGGGACGCCCTGCCAGCGCCAATTGTCGACGAACAACTTGATCGCCGCGAATGTTTCGGCAGAGGAATCACCCGCCACACCCGGCTCGCTGCGATAAGCCGGGACATCCTGGCCTTCCATCAGACCCGCCCCATACTGGCCGCGTACGGCCAGCTCCTGGACCTGGTCTGTGGAGATTGGTCGAATGGCCCGCAGTACATCCACCTTCTTATTGCGGATTTCATCCGCATCGAAAGAGACCATTGGTTCCATGGCAATCAGGGCCAGGATTTGCATCAGGTGGTTTTGGATCATATCGCGCAAAGCGCCGGCGTGCTCGTAATATGCTCCCCGGTGCTCCACGCCCACATTTTCGGCAACGGTAATCTGCACATGGTCGATGTAGCGGCGGTTCCAGACCGGTTCGAATAACGCATTGGCAAAGCGCAGGGCCAGGATGTTCTGAACGGTTTCCTTGCCCAAATAATGGTCGATCCGATAGATCTGTCTCTCTTCAAAAACCGCCGTGAGCAATCCGTTCAGGGCAATTGCCGAAGCCAGGTCGTGGCCAAAAGGTTTTTCCACAACGATCCGGACGCGCTGCCTGTCCGCAGCCAGTTGGGCTTCGCCAATCATATTCACAATTGTTTCGACGATGGCCGGCGGTATGGCCAGGTAGAAAACATGGTTGGCCGGGATATTCCATTCTTTTTCCTGGGCATCCAACTGCTTGCGCAAAGCCGCGTAAGTGGCCGGGTCGGCAAAATCGCCTGGGATATAGGTCAGGTTGGCAGCAAACCCGTTCCACGTTTTTTCATCCAGCGGGCCGCATTCACAAAAGACATTTGCGCCATCTTTCAGCCGCAGGCGAAATTCGTCCAAGCTTCCATCCTTCATATCCAGCCCGATCACCGCGAAATGCTCTGGTAACTGGCGACCAAGCAGTAAATTGTAGAGAGCCGGAGCCAGCTTGCGCCATGTCAGGTCCCCCATGCTGCCAAAGATGATCAGAATGGTTGGTTCCATTGGAGATGTCATACGAGTTGCTCCTTTGTTTTCATCGCCCGAACCTTCAATCAGCCAGCGCAAGCCCCAGATGCTCGAGGGCTTTCCGCGTTGCCGTGTAACCGGTATGGAGAATGCTTTTGATCCCCAGCCCCTGGGCCACCTCGACGAACATGGGCCGGTCATCGATATAAATCACTTGTTCTGGAACCACTTGCGCGATATCCAGAGCAATATGGTAAAGGTCGGCATCCGGCTTGCGGAAGTGGACAAAGCAGGATGAAATAAAGAAGTCGATGAATGTGCCCAGTTTAAATTGTTGGACGCGATAGACCGTAAGTTCACGCCCTTCATTACTGACGGCGGCAACCTGGAGACAATATTGATTCTTCAGCCTGCCCATCAGCTCGATCATCTCCGGAAAAGGCCGGGATTGAGCGTACATGAATGCTTTGAATTGCTCCTTCGAGAAATTGCGTTCCTGGTAAAACACGACCCGGTCCAAATACTCATCCAGGCTGAGCTTGCCCTCTTCGTATGTGTCGAAGGTCAGATGGTGGCGTTCGTTCATCTCCTCAATATCCAGGCTGAATTTCTCGGCTGCCAGAGTGCGTTCGGAGTGGTCCCAGCCATTCGTCAGCAGTACGCCGCCGATGTCCAGGAAAAGAGTTGTGATTGGTAGGGATGGATTCATGGCTTCACCTTTTCAGACTTTAAGACAGACTCCAGGGCTACTTTCTCTCATGACGGCTTTGATGGTTTCGGCTCAGGCAGAGGCGGATCAGTCCTGTGAAGCTCTTGATCGTGGATCCGCTCGAGGGTGCTTCCAATCAAGTTAACCAACTTGTCTGCGGCGCCAATGACGGCTTCGTCCAGGGTGGTTGCTTGATAAGTGACTGCGATGGGATGGCGGCCGACAAGGCTAGCTTCGATCATGCAGCGCATATCGTCATGGCCGCCCTTCTTGTTGCTATTCTCATCGCTCAGGTGAACATCCACTTGCGTGATGTGTTCGCTGAATCGGCTGAGAGCATTCTCTACTACGCCGCTGACCTGAGTGACCAGCGCCTGATGGCCTTCGATGTTGTGGTCGGTATTGATTTGGATCTGCATGGTGTTCTCCTTTTGTGATTATGGTCGTCCGGGGTATCATCAGCCGCGCCTGCTCGACGATTTCCAATCGCTTACGCGCTTCTGCCAGGATATCTGCCGCTTCGAATCGCATGTATCCGGCGTTTGTCATTTGGTTTAACGGCACGCGTGGTTTTGTTTTTCGTGTTCGTGAGTTGCAGGATATTTGTTGTCATGTTCATGATCTTTTCATTGTGGCAGTGTATTCGCCGCGGCGGGCCGCCTGGTTGCACCTGGCTCGCTGATCCAGAGCCTGTTGGGCTGCCAGGACATTTGCATCCTTGCCCTGCCAGATCTCCAGAGCCGGTTGCTGGATGGCGCGCGAAAAAGAAAACGCCAACGCCCAGGGCATGCGGGACTTGAACCTGACATTCATGGCATTCAAACGGGCCGAGGCCAGTTCAGGGGATTGCCCGCCCGACAGGAACGCAATCCCCGGAACAGCCGCCGGGACGGCGCGCAAGAGACACGTCACGGTGGCATCGGCCACCTCATCCAATGATTCCTGCCTGGGGCAGGCCAATCCCGGCAGCACCATATTGGGTTTCAGGATCAGCCCCTCCAGCAGTACCCGTTGTGTGTAAAGCTGGCTAAATACTGTTCGCAGGACTTCCTCCGTTACTTCACGGCACCGCACCAGGTTATGCTCGCCGTCCATGAGTACTTCGGGCTCGACGATGGGGACCAGTCCAACATCCTGGCATAATGCGGCGTAGCGGGCCAGCGCGTGTGCATTGGCTTCGATGCAACCCCGGCTGGGAATACTCTCGTCGATGGCAATCACGGCGCGCCACTTGGCAAAACGGGCGCCCATTTGAGAGTATTCAACCAGGCGGTCGCGCAAACCATCCAGGCCTTCGGTAATTTTCTCCCCTGGATGACCTGCCATGTCCTTTGCGCCCGTGTCAACTTTGATGCCGGGAATGATTCCTGCATCGATGAGGACTTTTATAAAGGGCGTGCCATCTTTCTTCTTCTGGCGGATTGTTTCGTCGAAGAGGATCGCTCCGCTGATGCACTCACCCAGACCGGGCGTGGTGACAATCAACTCCCGGTAAGCTCGCCTGGCCTGCTCGGTTTGGGGAATCCCTAAACTGGCAAAGCGTTTGTTGCAGGTTGGATTACTTTCATCCATCGCCAGCAAGCCCTTGTCGTCGGCGACCAGGGCCCTGGCAGTGTCGTTAAGTTCTTGTGTATTCATTTAATGTTGCTGTAACTCCAATTCCTGTTTTCCGGTAACTCATCATCATTTGGATAGAGATTCGGTCGATTGGCGTCGCCCCCAGGTACGCTTGACGGGATAACGGCGATGCCAAAAACCGGCCTGGACGACAATGCCGACAACGATCAGCACCAGGAAGATCACCCAGTAATAAGTGGAGGAAGGGATTCTCAGGCCAGACACGATGAGGTCCGTCCCCAGCAGCACGGACAGTATTATGATCGCCCAATCGAACAGGGCCACCACCAGGATCAGCCCGATAATGCCGCCGATAATGTAAACTACCCAATTCCCTGAAGCGATGGTTATACCCAAAGAAACTGCCAGCGTAGTCGCCAGGAATCCGCCGGCCAGGAAACCGGCGATCAGGATGGCCAACCATTCCAGCATAATCGCGAGGATAGCGCCGATGATCCCTGCGACGATGGCGATCAACAAGATGACCAGTTCTGACTGGCCGCTCAAATACTGTGTGGCAAAAGTGAGTCCGGCGATAAAACCGGCCACGGCCACAAAAATCCAGAAGGCGCGTCTGCCAAAGAGCAGCAACACGATCCCCAAAGCCAACGTCAGAATAGCTGAGATTGTCATTTCAAACTCCTTTTCTTGTCTTGCAGATTTTTCTAAACATCCCGAGCTGAGCCCGATTTCCACAATGGCTCCTCCCGGGTGGATGATCGCAAGCACCGGGCCCCGGGTGACCAAGTCGGGATAGGACGCAAGGGCCTGTGCTTTCTCTTTCTATTTTCCATCCGGCCTCCACTTCCAGTTGCGGATTTCCGGCATGTCTTCACCGTGTTTATCGATATATGCCTTATGGTCCAGCAACTTGTCGCGCAGAACCTGTTTGACGTAGGCAGCCCGCGCTCCCAGTCCGGGTACCCGATCGATCACGTCACCAACCAGGTGGAAACGGTCCAGTTCATTCAACACCACCATGTCGAACGGTGTCGTTGTGGTGCCTTCTTCCTTAAAACCGTGAACGTGCATATTGTCGTGACCTGCGCGGCGATATGTGAGTTCGTGGATGAGCAAGGGATAGCCGTGAAAGGCGAAGATGATCGGTTTGTCCTTGGTGAAGAGCACGTCGAAATCCTTGTCGTTCAGACCGTGGGGGTGCTCGCTCTGCGGTTGGAGCGTCATCAGATCCACCACGTTAATGACACGGATCTTCAGCTCCGGGAAGTACTGTCGCAAAATCCCGACCGCGGCCAGCGTCTCCAGTGTGGGTATGTCGCCGCAGCAAGCCATCACCACATCCGGGTCGCCACCCTGGTCGTTGCTGGCCCAATCCCAAATACCCAGACCGGCCGAGCAGTGCTTGATGGCCGCATCCATGTCGAGCCATTGCAGTTCCGGCTGCTTTCCCGCTACGATGACATTGACATAATTGCGGCTTCGCAGGCAATGGTCGGTGACCGACAGCAGGGTATTGGCGTCCGGCGGCAGATACACGCGAATTATGTCTGCCTTCTTGTTCATCACGTGGTCAAGGAAACCCGGGTCCTGGTGACTGAATCCATTGTGGTCCTGCCGCCACACGTGCGAGGAAAGCAGGTAATTCAGGGATGCAATCGGCCGCCGCCAGGGCACGTGTCTGGTTACCTCGAGCCACTTGGCATGCTGGTTGAACATCGAATCAACGATGTGAATGAAGGCTTCATAGCACGAGAAAAAGCCGTGGCGGCCGGTCAGCAGGTAGCCCTCCAGCCAGCCCTCGCATTGCGTCTCGCTCAACATCTCCATCACCCGGCCATCCGGGCCGACGGCTTCGTCGGTGGGCAGCACTTCCGCAGTCGAGCAGCGCTCTGTCACATCGAAAACGGCATTCCAACGGTTCGAGGCGGTTTCGTCCGGGCTGAAGATGCGGAAGTTGCCTGCATCGGCATTGAGCTGGAGCACGTCCCGGATGAACTCGCCCTGGACGCGCGTGGATTCGGTGCTCACGGTGCCGGGTTCCGAGACTTTTACTGCGTAGTCGCGGAAGTCCGGCATTCTCAATTCTTTAAGCAGCAGGCCGCCATTGGCATTTGGGTTTGCCCCCATCCGCCGTTCCCCCCTGGGCGCCAGCTCAGCCAGTTCCGGAATGAGCGTGCCGTTCTTGTCGAACAATTCTTTGGGCCTGTAACTCTTCAGCCATTCCTCTAGTATTTTCAGATTTTCAGGTTTGGTCGCGAACTCTTCCAACGGTACTTGATGGGCGCGAAATGTCCCTTCGACCGGTTTGCCGTCGACCACCTTTGGTCCTGTCCAGCCTTTCGGCGAGCGCAGGATGATCATGGGCCAGCGCGGGCGCTCTTTGAACCCGTTGGTGCGGGCATCCTGTTGGATGCGTTTAATCTCCGTAACCACGCGGTCAAGTGTGGCTGCCATCAGCTGGTGCATCTTCAGCGGGTCGTCGCCCTCGACGAAATAGGGCGTATATCCGTAACCGTGGAAAAGCGCTTCCAGCTCGTCACGCGGGATACGGGCCAACACGGTCGGGCCGGAAATTTTGTAGCCGTTCAGGTGCAGGATGGGCAGCACGGCTCCGTCATGGACGGGGTTAAGGAACTTGTTCGAGTGCCAGCTGGTGGCCAGCGGGCCGGTTTCCGCCTCGCCGTCTCCAACCACACAGGTCACGATCAGGTCGGGATTGTCGAACGCCGCGCCGTATGCGTGCACCAGGGAATAGCCGAGTTCACCGCCCTCGTTGATCGATCCGGGCGTCTCCGGTGCAACATGACTGGGGATGCCGCCGGGGAACGAGAACTGGGTGAAGAGCTTTTTCATACCCTGTTCGTCCTGGGAGATGTTCGGGTACAACTCGCTGTAGGTGCCCTCCAGGTACGTGTTGGCTACGATCCCCGGTGCGCCGTGACCGGGGCCGGTGACATTGATCATGTTCAGGTCATATTTCTTGATGATCCGATTGAGGTGGACGTAAATGAAGTTTAAACCTGGGGTGGTCCCCCAGTGACCCATCAGTCGCGGCTTGACATCTTCCAGCGTCAACGGCTTTTTAAGCAGCGGATTATCGAATAAATAAATCTGGCCGACCGACAGATAATTGGCGGCGCGCCAGTAGGCATTCATTTTATCGAGCAGTTCGGGCGTGAGTGTGTTTGTTTTCATGGTTTAACCTCTTTAGACGGTATCTCCGCGATGGAATCCGGTCGGGAGTGTTTGACTAGCGGTTTCTCCTGCGTTCTTCCGGGAGCCTCGGCCGGATAAGTGATCACCGTACCCTGTACTTTGGCAAATGGGGTAAGAGTATGGACTGTTCGGTGGGTGGCGCCCAGGATGTCCTCGCAATGAATTCCACGAACCAGCAGGGCATCTTCAATGAGCGAGCGATGACACTGCCATGACACTGCTTCAGCACACATCAGAACGATGCGCTCCTGCCCCGCCAGGCGGATCAATTCTTCGAGGCTCTCTACGAACTCTGGCGTTTGCATATAGTCAGCAAAACCTCGAAAGGAAGCTTTCCGCCAGCCCAGGTTGGGCGAATCGCTCTTCGTATGGCGCAGCCCGCCGAGTCCCGGCATGTGAACATATCCCAGGTCGAATTCCTTTAATGATTGAGGCAGGGTATCCTTGTTGAACTGAGGGTTATGCCAGGAGCGCGGCACCGTGCGCACATCCACGATGGAAGTAGCCCCATGTGCCTGAAGCAGGCCGATGAATTCCTCGAGAGTATGTGTGGAATGACCGATCGTCATTACCAGCGGAGCAGGGTCTTCCTTGATCATTCTATTTTCCAAACATTCGACAAACTTTTGTTCTCAGCATGCTTATGGTTTAAGTTTCTTTAGGGGTGCCGAGGCCGAGAACTTGGCAAACCAGCTTGGCTATCATATATTCTTCGTCGGTGCGAATTACGTGCACAGCCACCCGGCCGCTGTCTGGCGAAATCAGCGGCGAACTCTGCGTGTTGCGTGTCTCATCCAATTCGACACCCAGGAATCCCAGCCCATCGCAGACCCGGGAACGCACCTTGGGCGCATTCTCACCGATGCCGCCTGCAAATACCAGCGTATCCAATCCGCCCAGCGCCGCCGCGTATGCGCCGATCCATTTTTTCACCTGGTAACAAAACAGCGCAACCGCCTCGGCTGCCCGCACATCACTCGTTTCTCGCGCCAGCAAATCCTGCATGTCTGAACTCGTTTCAGAAATGCCGAGTAAGCCTGACTGGAAATTAACCATTTCATTGAATTTTTTTGCGGTGATTTTTTCGGTGCGTGCCAGGTACCAGACCAGGCCGGGATCGAGATCGCCGGAGCGGGTGCTCATCGGTATGCCTCCGGTCGGCGTGAGACCCATGCTGGTATCCACCGACTTGCCTTCGTAGACCGCAGCCAGACTGGCGCCATTGCCAAGGTGGGCGAGAACGACCCGGCCGCGCGCCGCCTGGACTCCGGTACGGCGCGCCAGTTCTTCCATCAAAAACGCATACGACAATCCATGAAACCCGTACCGGCGCACGCCCTGCGCTTCGTAGTGCCGCGGGATTGGAAACAACTTTGCCACGCGTGGCAGGTCGTGATGAAAGGCGGTATCGAAACATGCCACTTGCACCAGATCGGGAAACCGGCGATAAAACGCTTCGGTCAGCAGGATCTCTTCCGGCAGGTGTTCTGGATCAAAAGGCTGGAACTGGTGTAACTCCTTGACCATTGCCGGGGTGATACGCTGGGGTTCGCTATACTTCGGTCCGCCATGTACCACTCGGTGGCCTACAGCAGTCAACTCTCCATGTTGGATCCGTTCCTCCAACCAATCCATTAACAACCCAACTGCTTCGGTGTGGTTCGCGGCAGTCACGGAGCGGGTGAAGTTCTCGGTCTTGTTCGAGCCTTTCACCGCAAACGTAGCCTGCGGCAATCCAATCCGTTCGATCTTGCCCACCAGGATCCGCTGGAGCGACTCGCCGGCCTCGAATAGCGCGAACTTGATACTTGACGAGCCGCCATTGATGGTCAGGATGTGCGGGTTAGAATGTTCCATGGACAACTCCTTCGTGATGATGCTCCTGTTCTTGACGATTCGTCGCTCGATTCCGAAGAATGGCACTGGCCCGGGCGGGCAGGTGGTAAGTTTGTGGATTCTCGCAGAATGGTTCGTCGCCCTCTGCAAACAGGTCTTGGGGCGCATTGTGAGAAGTGTCAACGGCCAGACGCCAGTGATTGCCTGGCAATCCGGACGGCACACGGAAATCGACCGCATCTGCTCCGGAATTGAACATCAGGTAAAGCATGCTCTGCGCATCCTCGTGGATCAGACAGGCAAACTGTTTTTCTTGCGGTTCGACCCAGTTCGGCAGTCCTCCCTGCGGACTGAACCATTGGATTTCGGCCTCGGTGTAGAATTGCTCCCTGCTAAGGATTGGATGGGCAAGCCGGAAGGCGATCATGCCGTGCGTGAAGCGCAGAATTTCCGCGTGCTTTTCCAGATAGCTCCAGTCGTACCAGCTGGTTTCGTTGTCCTGGCAGTAAGCGTTGTTGTTGCCGCCTTGCGTGCGCCGGAATTCATCCCCTCCGAGCAGCATGGGCACGCCGCGCGAGACCAGCAAAGTCAGGAGGAAGTTCTTGATCTGACGTTTCCGCAAGGCCTCGATCCCGGCATCCTTCGACTCGCCTTCGGCGCCGTAGTTCTCGCTGAAGTTGTGGTCTGCCCCATCCTGGTTGTCTTCTCCGTTGGCTTCATTGTGCTTGGATCGATAGCTCACCAAGTCGTTCAGCGTAAAACCATCGTGGCAGGTTATAAAATTGATGCTAGCCTCGGGGCCTTTGCCCGACCGGGTATATATATCGGCACTGCCACAGATGCGGCTGGCAAACAAACCTAGCATCCCGTCATCGCCGCGCCAGAAGCGCCTGACATCATCCCGGTAGCGGCCGTTCCACTCTGCCCAACGCCGTTCTGAAAAACTGCCCACCTCATACGCGCCGGCGGCGTCCCACGCCTCCGCAATGATCTTGACGTTCCGCAAGATCGGGTCCTCGGCGATCCGTTCGAGCAGCGGGGCATTGGCCAGAAGTTTACCGGTTTCATCCCGGCCAAGCACCGAGGCCAGGTCGAACCGGAATCCATCCACATGCATTTCAACCATCCAATAACGCAGCGCGGCCAGGATGTGCTCCCGCACCACGGGATGGTTGGCGTTGATGGTATTGCCCGTGCCTGTGAAGTCCTTGTAAAAACGTTTATCGTCCGCCAGCGTATAGAAGATTGCGTTATCCAGCCCGCGAAAACAGAGCGTTGGGCCCGTCTCGTCTCCCTCCGCCGTGTGGTTGAAGACAACATCCAGGATCACTTCGATGCCGGCATTATGAAAAGCCCGGATCATCTCCTTGAACTCCGCTTTCTGCTGGCCGAGCCCTCCCGAACTACTGTAGATAACTTCAGGCGCGCAGAAGACCACCGGGTCATATCCCCAATAATTTTTGAGCGGTTGGCCTGTTTGTGGATTCTTGCGCGTCACGGAAGTTTCATTGAACTCCTGCACGGGCAGCAGTTCCACTGCGGTTATTCCAAGGGTTTTGAGGTAGGGCATCTTTTCCATCAGACCCCGGTAGGTTCCCGGATGCTCCACGCCCGACCCGGGATGGATGGTAAAGCCGCGCACGTGTGTTTCGTAAATGACGGTCTTCGACGCTGGATGCCGGGGCGGTTGGTCTCCCTCCCATTCGAAGGGCTCGTTGACAAATATGCATTTCGGCATGGACCCGGCATTGTCCAGCTTTGAGAGCACCAGGTCTTGTTCCGGCGCGGATGGGTCGTACCCGCGTGCAGATGCAAAATCCCACGCGGGCAGTTGCGAAATCGCACTGGCAAAAGGATCGAGCAGCAGCCGGTTGAAATTAAAACGATGCCCCTGGTTGGGTTCGTAAAGGCCATCCACGCGGTACGCATAGAGTTGGCCGGAATGGATCCCCTCCAACCAGACATGCCATACGTCGCCGGTACGGTTGCAGGCTGGATCCAGGTCGATTATACGGGCGGCCACGGAATCTTCGGGGTGGTCGAACAACTCGAGTCGAACACGGCTTGCGTCACGGCTAAAAATGGCAAAATTAACCCCTCTGCCTCTTTCCTGGGTCCCCAAAGGCTGAGGCGAGCCCACCCTAACGTTATTAAGGGCGGAGATCTTCGGGACATGTTCGTGCAGGGGACGTTCCGGCATATCCTTCATCGTTGCCATAGGATTCGACTGACCTCCAGGGGAACAGCCACGCCGGCGTATTGCGGGATAATGCGCGCCGTATAGTCCGTGACAGGCCGTGTCGCGGGGACTTGTGTGCTGTAAATGTAACCATTTGCTTCGCCGGATGGCCTGGCGCGGCTCAACTCGTGGCGGTCTGATGCACCGCCGTTCACTCCATCAGCGTAAAGTTCCACCCGGATAGCATTTGGGTCGAGCTTGCTGAGATTGACCGCAACTTCGAAGGCGTGCATGTCTTTGTCGCTCACGACGTGCAATTCGCCGAAGCGCAGTTTGGCCCAATTCTGTTCCAGGGCCTGCCGCCAATTAACCATCTGCAAGCCGGCTGCGCCTTTATTAGCAGCCCGCGCACGGTATGCAGCAGCTGCCGGGAGGTAATGTTCTTCGGTGTATTCGCGTACGGCGCGGTTGGCAGAAAATTGCGCGGTCAGGCCGGCCATGCTTTCACGCATGCGCTTCACCCAGGCCGTCGGGATGCCCTGCTTACCGCGGTTATAAAACTCGGGAATCACCTGGCCTTCAAGCAGGCCGTACAGTGCGGCTGCTTCGGCCGCGTCCCAGGCCGGATCATCGCCATGCTCCCGGCCATCCCCCAACGCCCAGCCTACTTCAGGGGTGTAGGCTTCCGCCCACCAGCCGTCCAACTCCGAAAGATTAAGACCGCCGTTGGCTAACACTTTCATGCCACTCGTTCCGCAGGCCTCCCAGGGCCGCCTTGGCGTATTGATCCAGACGTCCACTCCCTGCACCAGGTGCTCGGTCAAAAGCATATCGTAGTCACTCAGGAAGATCACATGCGGGCGCACTTCGGGGCGTCGAACAAATTGGATCCATTCCCGAATCATGGCCTGCCCGGCCTGGTCGGCCGGATGGGCCTTACCGGCCAGGATGAGTTGCACAGGCCGGTGGGGATCGCTCAAAAGGCGCAGCAGCCTATCCGGATCGTACAAAAGCAGGTTCGGTCTTTTATAGGGGGCAAACCGGCGGGCAAAGCCCAGCGTCAGTGCGTTCGGGTTAAAAAGATGCTTTGCTTCTTCAACTGCCTCGGGGCTGGCGCCTGCGGCGGTCAGTTGCAAGGATAATTGCTTGCGCGCATAATCGATTAGCGACTGGCTGGCTGCGCTGCGGAATTGCCACAGCCGGGTGTCGGAGACGCCGTGCATGGCCTGCCCCAAGGTCTCCGTTGTTCCCTGCCAGCAATCTTTTCCGCAAGCCTCCGTCCATAGATCATCCACCCCCGCCGAATCCCAGCTTGGCACGTGCACGCCGTTGGTCACGTATCCCACCGGCACTTCGCCTTGGGGCCAATGCGGAAAGAGCGGCTCAAATAGTTGGCGGCTGACCCTGCCATGCAAGCGACTTACCCCATTAACAGACCCACTCCCGTGGATTGCCAGATAGGCCATGTTGAAATCTTCCGACGAGTCGTCCGGGTTCTGTCTTCCCAGTGCCAACAAATCATGGAGCGGGATGCCGAGTTTCTGCCCGGCATAGCCTCCCAGGTATTGCTGGATGAGCGCAGGCTCGAAGCGGTCAAAACCGGCCGCAACTGCCGTGTGGGTGGTGAAAAGGTTGCCAGCGCGCGTGGCGACCAACGCCGCTTCGAAAGGTTGTCCTGTCTCTGTCATGAAGCTCAGGGCGCGCTCCAACACGGCGAAAGCCGCATGGCCCTCATTCAAATGACAGACTTCCGGCTGCAGGCCGAGAGCGCGCAGCAAGCGCCATCCGCCGATCCCGAGCAGGAGTTCCTGCTTTAGTCGCAGTTCCGGCCCACCGCCATACAGTTCGCTGGTGATACCGCGATGGATAGGGTAATTGGCCGCGTCGTTGCTGTCCAGCAGGTAAAGTTTTACCCGGCCGACCTGTACCTGCCAGGTGCGCAGCCAGACCGAGTACCCGGGCAGGGCGATCTCCAGCCGCAACCACTCGCCGTCCGCCTGGCGCAACGGCGTGATTGGCAATTGTCCGGGATCGTTATAAGGATAAAGTGCCTGCTGGGCGCCGTCTTTGTCGATCACCTGCCGGAAATAGCCTTGCTGGTAGAGCAGTCCTACGCCTACCACCGGCACGCCCAAGTCGCTGGCAGATTTGAGCTGGTCGCCGGCCACGTTTCCAAGTCCGCCCGAATAAATGGGCAGGGCTTCACTCAACATGTATTCCATGCTGAAATAAGCGACACAGGTCAGGGGAGACGCCGGATGGTTTTGCTGAAACCAGGCGGGCCTTGCCGCTGCCTCGGTTTTGGCCTGGATAAGCTCATCGACACGCTTGCGAAAAATTGAGTCGGCGGATAACTGCTCAACCCGACTCCTTGAAACTGTTTGCAGGACAATCCAGGGGTTGTGGGTGAGTTCCCACAGCGCCGGGTCCAACTGCTGCCAGACTTCGTCGGCGGCATGGTTCCAGGACCAGCGTAAATCCAGGGCCAGCTCAACCAGAGAATCAAACCCATCAACTTCCTCAGATGGGGAGGCGTAGTTGGGGTGACTGCGACGGGTTGGTATATCCATAGGATCTCCTTCAGGTCTTTCCAGGACGGAAACTCCGCTGGCTATAGGGCTGCCGCCAGTGAAGCGCTGACAATGCTCTGCGCTTCCTCCTGGATGCTTTTTAGATGATCGGTCCCGCGGAAGCTTTCCGCATAGATCTTGTAGATATTCTCGGTCCCGGATGGACGCGCTGCGAACCATCCGTTTTCGGCCACCACCTTCAGTCCTCCGATCGGAGCGTTGTTGCCCGGCGCAGTGGTCAGGATGGCCAGGATTTTTTCGCCAGCCAGGTCTTTGATTTTTACCTGCTCCGGTGAAAGCTTTGCCAGGATCGCCTTTTGTTCAGGTGTGGCCGGTGCGTCGATCCGCTCGTAAACCGGCTCGCCAAACTCGTGCGTAAGTTCGCGGTAGAGCTCGCCGGGATCGCGCCCCATTCGGGCAGTGATCTCAGCGGAGAGCAAAGCCAGGATGATGCCATCCTTGTCTGTTGTCCAGACGCTGCCATTCAGGCGGGCGAAGGATGCGCCAGCGCTCTCCTCGCCGCCAAAACCCAGCGAGCCGTCCAGCAGGCCATCCACAAACCACTTGAAGCCGACCGGCACTTCGTAAAGTTTGCGGCCGAGCTTTGCAGTAACACGGTCAATCAGCTGGCTGCTTACCAGCGTTTTACCGACCGCGGCGGTAGTGGGCCACATCGGCCGGTTTTGAAAGAGATAGGAGATGGCCACCGCTAGATAAGCATTGGGTGGAAGCAACCCGGCCGAGCGTGTAACGATCCCGTGCCGGTCGTGGTCTGTGTCACAGGCAAAAGCGGTCGTGTATTGATCCTTCAGGCCGATCAAGCGCTGCATTGCGTAAGGCGAAGATGGGTCCATGCGGATCTGGCCGTCCCAATCCACGGTCATGAAACGGAACGTGGGATCGACTGCCTGGTTCACGACCGTCAGGTCCAATTTATAGTGTCCGGCGATCGGTCCCCAGTAATGCACGCCTGCGCCGCCAAGTGGATCGACACCCACGCTGATCCTGGCCGCCCGGATGACCTCCATGTCGATCACGTTGGCGAGGTTGACAACGTAGGTATTAAGGAAGTCGTACCGGTGCGTGGTGGAAGCATGCAGGGCTTTTTCGTGCACGATCCTCTTCACGCCCTCCAGCTTGCTCTCCAGAAATTCATTTGCTTTTGCTTCGATCCAGCCGGTGATGGAACCTTCTGCCGGACCGCCGTTCGGCGGGTTGTATTTAAAACCGCCGTCATGGGGCGGATTATGCGAGGGCGTGATCACGATGCCATCCGCGCGTCCTGTCTTGCGCCCGCGGTTATAAGTGAGGATGGCAAGGGAAATGGCCGGCGTCGGGGTATATTCGTCCCCTTCTGCGAGCATCACTTCCACATCATTGGCAGCCAGTACTTCCAGCGCGCTGGCCAGCGCCGGCACCGAGAGGGCATGTGTATCCATCCCTAGGAAGAGCGGACCATCGATTTTCTGCTTTTTTCGATATAAGCAAATTGCCTGGCTAATGGCAAGGATGTGCCATTCGTTAAAGGATTTTGCGAAGGCCGAACCGCGATGCCCGGAAGTGCCGAATACAACCCGCTGCGCCGGGATGGCAGGATCAGGCTTTTCCGTATAATAGGCTGTGACGAGATCAGGCACATTGACCAGGCTGGCTTGGTCGGCCGGCCTGCCTGCAAGAGGGCTGACATTCATTTGTTGGACCTCCGCTGTTTTGATGTTTCTTCTTATCTTATAGTAAACACTCCCCGGCTGCATCCACCGGTCGGGGAGTGTTTTCCTCCGCCACTTGGGGGAGGGTGGGATGGGGGCTTAAGCCTTGGTGGTGCCGGCCGTCTTGCGGGCTTCCTGCTTCATCCGCCGTACGTGGATGCGTTTGCTCTTGGAAGCGCGTTTGGGTTTCGTCTCGCTGGCCTTGTCTGTTTTGGGTTCAGTCTTGGTTGCCATGGGAATTAACTCCTTATAAACTCAAATTATCCACCGGTGGAATAGGTACGGGGATTCATCTCATGCTACAACAATTTCTGCCCGCCCGCATCCATCGGTTGGGGAGTGTTTGCCTCCGCCACTTGGGGGAGGCTCGGGAGGGTGTCACATCAGGGTAGGGATTCGCCTGGCCAGCTCTGCCCAGTCATTGCCGAGCGTCTTTTGGATGAGCGGCTTGACCTGCGCGAAGACGGGAGCAGGCATCACCATTTGCCAGATACGCGTCATGTTCTCGCGGTCTTCATTACCGATCAAAGGGTACATCCAGGCGATCACTTCCGGGAAACGCTCCTGTGGCACCGTGCTTGACATGAGACCGACTGCCTTGCTCTGGTCGGGCAAAGATATGCGCTCCCTGACGATGCGGTACAGGTGTGCGTCTTCCTTTGCCAGGTGCATGTCGAGATGGAATTTGAACGCGGCTGTTGCGCGCGCCGTTTCCAATGCGTCGCGTGCTGAAACTGCCGTCCGGAGGGTCTCGAATGCCGCACCCAGCCCGCGGTGATCCCTCTCGTACGCCTCGGCCACCGAAGGCGCCACAGTCTCTACCGTCGGGAAGATCGCTAATTCCTCGCCATGCGCATGCCAGACCAGCACTTCGTTGAAGAATCGGAAGCGCTCAACTGTCGTTTCCAGACCCGCCTTGCCGCGTGCAGAGGCAAGCGCTGCCGCGTCGATATTGCTTAAATCGGCCCGGAAAGCATTGTGGATCGCCATGATTGCATCAAGTGGTTCGGTCATTTTTCGTTGCTCCGATACTAAATGGTTTGCAGGATGATTTTGCCGCTCAAAGGAGAAGGTGTTCGACGTTATCGTCTCACCATTTCCATCAGTGGCCGGTCAACTTATATTACATCAACTTCTTTCCGGTCGCCTCCGCCAGGTGGGGAGTTTTTGCCTCCACTACCTGGGTGAGGTTCGAACGGGGCTTAGGGCTGTTGGCCTGGCTGGTACGTTTGATTGTCGGCGCTGATTTCACGCATGGCCGCATCCACATAGGCAGGTAATTTCATCAAGCGTGTCTCCGGAAGGGCAGCCTGCAGTTTGTCGCTCATGATCTCTGCACAGGTTTGCTCGTCGTCTGCGTTATACGGAATCGCATCATTTCATTCCGGATCGACATATTCTGCTTTCCTGGACGTGCATTCGAAGGTGTCGAAGCGCGCCCGGGTGGCGGCCACACAGGCCTCGGCTTCGTCTTCTGCCATTACGAACAAAACCACTTTCACACGATACAGTTTCTTTTCCTTTTTTTCTCCTCTTTTCCGCGCCATCACTATAAACCGGGCAGTGGTGGGTGATATGGGTACAGAAAAGCCGTCCCCATATCACCCATGCTCGCTTACCTTGGGGAAAGAGACTCTACGCCTTTTCCGGAACGACTTCCTCGGTGATGAGGAGCTCATTGAACAGGGCGCGGTAATGGACCAATGCTTGGCGTAATTCTTCTGTATCTGCGTTGTGCTGCTCATTCTTGATCGCGATTGCGCGTGCCAGGCGGTAATTGCTCACCAATTCAGGATAATTGATCGAGATATCGGCTGCCCGCTGCTCGAAATCGGATACGGGATAGTTTCTTAGCTGCATGACTTCCATGATCAGATGGTCTGCTTCTACCGTCGCCGGCCCGGGTTGGTCGATGAATTTGGCCTGGACAGCCTTCCATTCAGCCAGGTACTTTTCACGCTCACTCAGGGAAAGGGAACGGATATTCAAAGTATCAACATGCTTCTGGCGATTATCCATTTCTTTTTGGGCCTTGGTCTCATTCCCCATCGTCTTTACGGTGGCATCATAATCAGGGCCAAATTTATTTTGGTAGCGCACCGACCGTTTTGACCCTTGGCGCCGGGAAAAAACAGCACCTAATATCAGGCCTAGGATCACCAGGACCACAATAACGATGATAATAGTATACGTATTTGTACTCATCATAAATCTCCTTTTTACACATGAATATGCTATAGGAAAAACGTTTACAGCCTCAACGTCTTGAACCAAATATCAAGCCCAGGATGACAAACACGATTGCCACTCCCAAAAAGAACCCCAGGTTATATAGGTTCCCGTTGTTGTGTACTTCGTACATCTGTACATCCTTGTTGAAGAACGACAGCAACAGTGTCACCGGGGATATGAATCCGTGCCAGACTCCCAGCCAGATTCCGGCGACACGTCCCTGCGCATCCGCGCTATTAACCATTGGGTTCGGTCCGGGCGCATAGACCTGTATGCTTACCCCGGGCACGTTGATTTGCCCGCTGGGAGTGGGCGTACCGGTATGTACGTTCGGGACCGGCGTATTGATTTGTATAACCGAACCGGGAGAACAGCTTGCGACCATTACAAACATTATGGCCATTAAAACAAAAATGAACAGTTTCTTCTTCATCTTCCATCTCCGGATTTGATCTGTACGGTCCGCTGTATCAATGTTCTGTGGTTGGCTTGCGGGCGTCGAAACCGTATTCATCCTCATCTATCATTCTATAATTAAAACTCCCCGGCCGCATCCATCGGTTGGGGAGTATTTTCCTCCGCCACTTGGGGGAGGCTGGGGTGGACTCATTTTCGTACCCAGCCCCGCTGCTGCCAGATATCCAGATATTTCGGGTCCGGCCAGCTTTCAGCAGGATTGAAGTCGGAAAATTCGACCGGCATGATCAGACCGCGCCGGTCCGGTTCTGACCAGCCGAATTCGATCTCACGATCACAATCCTCGCAATTTACAAAGAAATCATCGCTTTCCGGTCGGTCTCTGGCTCGAAGATTTCATATTCTTCCGGTTCGGAAGCAGAGTCATCCTGCTCGAACTCACCAAAGTCACCCCTCTGGACTTCACCGTCCGGTTTTTCTTCATCCTTCTCCTTAAATTCATATTGCCAGTGGTGGCTGTCTTTGAGTGGCCCCCATTCCCGCCAGCGTTCGCTGCTTTCTCCAGCCAGGATGCTCCAAACATGCGTAACGGTCAGGCTGTGGCCACCACATTCTTTGCACGTAAACTTCGCGATACCAGGTTCGTTCATGCTCTCAGGACCAGCGCCTGTGTACCGGGAAGGTTGGTAGAGATTCGATCTGGTGCTTATCAAGTTTCAGGAACACGGTATCCGCGCGCGTCTCACCCATTGCCGAAAGAGGGATGATCACATCCATTTGCCCCCACAGATGTCCTTCCCACATCACCAGGTGCGTAATGTGTTTGTTCTTCGGGTTGACCACGAATTCGTCGATGTGACCCACAAAGCCATCCGTCGCTTCAACGCGTGTACCACGGGTCACCCCCAGTTCTCCCGGCGGAATTTGCAGATGCTCCTTGGGCAATTTCACTGTCATATTTGCAGTGACATATGGCTATAGTAGTAAGTACCCATTCCACCTCCATATCCGGGACTCATAAGAGGCATCTTCGCTTCGACAAAAGTGGTTTTGACAAACGGGCGCATTTTCTCCAATTCTGCCTTGCTGCACCGCAATTGAATCGTGTCGGCAATCGTTTCAGATACCGCCTCAACTGGTACAATGTACTCCGTGTTGGGGAATGTAATCTCCCTCACCACCAGGTTTGTCACCTTGTCGCTCAACGGGTCCATCAATACAAACTCGGAGCGGCCACAAATGCCGTCCGTACATTCCACCTGGGCTTGTAAAGGAATTTCCATATGTTCTCCTATCATGAATCCATCATACATCGAACACTCCCCGGCCGCATCCATCTGCCGGGGAGTATTTGCCTCCGCCACTTGGGGGAGGCGTCACCTTATTTCGCCGCAACCACCCGGCCGTAGCCTGCCCGCTTGGCGCGATAAAGCGCAGTATCAACAGCTTTCAAGACGGCTTTACTGGTTGCGCCATTCTCCGGGAAGACCGCCACGCCCTGGGAAAGCGTGATTGCCTTCAGGATATGCCCTTCGTATTTGAGATGGAATTTTTTGGTAGATTCGCAAAGAAGTTCGGCGCGTGCTATCGTTACCTCCCGGATGGAATCAGGCAGCACGATGATGAATTCATCGCCGCCATACCGGCAGGCAATATCCTCTCCGCGCACATGCCTGCGAAGCAAATTGCCCATTTTACGCAAGACAGCATCGCCAGCTGCATGGCCATGGGTATCGTTGAACTGCTTGAAATCATCCACGTCCACCATAATGATACTCAGGCTGAGTTGTTTACGTGCGGCTCGCAGCAGTTCGCGTTCCAGGGTCTCTTCCATGTATCGCCGGTTGAATAAACCGGTCAGATGATCACGGACGGATTGCTCGCGCAGGCTGGCTTCGCTTTTGCGCAGGGCAT
>Ga0187853_10001636_pt1 | contig 20179 bp, 13 predicted proteins | sample June2016WEW_6_10_2_FD_132417 | JGI IMG/M metagenome (GOLD analysis project Ga0187853, IMG submission 132417) | Peatland microbial communities from SPRUCE experiment site at the Marcell Experimental Forest, Minnesota, USA - June2016WEW_6_100 | ecosystem: Environmental > Terrestrial > Soil >... | reverse complement strand
GCGGAATACGCTGAATACGCGGAACCGGGTCCCTTATCGTCTTGGGTTTCCGTGTATTCCGCGTATTCCGCGGTTAAAGATTGCAGCCAAATTGGCTGCAATTTTATGGGGACGAAGCGAAGGAAATCCGAAATTCGAAGCCCCGAAATCCGAAGCTGGCCTCCGCTCCCTGAGCCGGCGCGGTCGTCGCGTGAGACGGAAGGGCCTGTAGCCTCAGTATTGAGCGCAGGGCCAATGCTCGAATGTTTGGCGATCTCAGCCTTCGCTTCGGATTTCGGCCTTCGGATTTCGGATTTCGGATGTCCTTCCGACCTTCGACGTTCGGACTTCCAGCCCGTTTTCAGGGTGCCATCAAACGGAAATACCGGCTGCCGTTGGAGGGCGGGACGCTGACCACAAGGTCGGCGTTGCTGCGGAATGGGGTGGCGGACCACGGGGCCCAGGCCGCCGGCTCAAGGCCCTCCGTCGAATAGAGCCTGTAGGGCGAGGCCGGCCATCTCAGCGACAGGTTCGTGCCGGCCCCCGTGGCCGAGAGTCAGACGTTGGAAAGGGTCGTGCCCGCCGAGCAGGGTCCTGAGCTTGGCGTGGCGTCGACCGCGAACTTGAGGAACACCTTGTAAGGCAGAAGAGCGGGCGTGACGGTTGCGTCCATTTGCCAACCGGCCGAGGCGGTGTAGTTAAACGAGATTGGTAAGGTTGCGCTAAGCTGCTCGTCCGCCCACAGCCTCCCAACGACCGTCATAAGCGCCAGCAGGCCCGCCGCTACGCGGCGCGAATCTCGTTTGATTGTCGCGGTGTCCATAAGACTTATCCATCCGTCCATCAATCCACCAATCCACGAGTCCGTCCACACGTTGTGCAGCCATGGGCCGCGTTGCGCGTCGGCTCACGGCGAGCGCAGCCGGTAAAAACGGGATGGGTAGTTCGTCCACTGCGCGTCGCCGAAGTAAAGGGGGTTGCCGGTCAGGGTGTTCGTGGCCAGCGGGACCCAGACGGGATTGGCCAGGTTAGTGGCGGCCTCCACCACGACGGTGATGTTGGAGGTGCCGGTGATGGCGAACCCAAATTGATTGGTCCGCACACCGAAGTCGGCGCCGCCCGCCTGTATCTGCGGGTTCCACAGCACAGCCGGAAGGCCCCCCAACGTCGGACCCCAGCCCGTGGTCCCAGGCAGGTAATACTCCGTCGCGTTGCCGTCGACAGGGAACGCCGACGGATCAACGGCGGGGGCATTGCCCTCGAAGTAAACACTGCCCAGGCTCCGGCAGTGCTCGAAGGCCGCCACCCCGAGGCTGGTTACGCTGCTGGGAATTGTGACGGAGGCGAGGCTGCTGCACCCCCAGAATGCGCGGTCCCCGATGTTCTCGACGCCACTGCCCATCGTGACGCTGGTCAGTCCGACGCAGTACCCAAACGCATCTGCGCCGATGTTGGTGACGCTGCCGGGAATTGCGACGCTTGCCAGGCCGGCGCAGGATGACAACGCGTTGGCTCCGATGTTGGTCACGCTGTCGGGAATTGTGACGTTGGTCAGGCTGTAGTCAGCAGTAAACGCATAGTCCCCGATGCTGGCGACGCCCTCGGGAATAGCGTAGCTGTTGCCTTTGCCCGCCGGGTATTCGATGAGCTCGGTCTGGCCCTTGTCAAATAGGACCCCGCCAACACTGCCATAGAACGAATTGGCGGAGTCCACCGTTATCGCCGTCAGACCGGCGCAGCCCGCGAATGCGGAGGCCCCAATGTTGGTGACGCCGCTGGGAACGGTGACGCTCGTCAGGCTCGTGCAGCCGGAGAACGCCGAGGGCCCGATGCTGGCGGCGCCTTCGGGAATGGTGACGCTGGCGAGGCTGGCGCACCCAGCAAACGCGGAGTCCCCGATGCTGGTAACGCTGCGGGGAATGGCGACGCTGGGCAGGCTGACGCAGCCGGCAAACGCACCGCCTCCGATGTTGGTGATGCTACCGGGAATCGTGATGTTGGTCAAACTGCCGCAGGCGTAGAAGCCGCCTATCGCGGTCAGTCTGCTTGTACTGGGGATGGTGACGCTCGTTAGCCCGCTGTCGTAATCGAACGCGGAGCCCCCGATGCTCGTGACGCTGTCGCCTATCGTGAGGCTGGTGAGGAGCGGACAGGAGGCGAAAGTCCAGTCCCCAATGTTGGTGACGCCGTTGGCGACCGCGTAGCCGCCAGCCTTTCCCCCTGGGTATTGAATGACCGCGGTCTGGCCCTTGTTGAACAAGACGCCGTCCACACTACTGTAAGCGGAATTGAGCGCGTCCACCGAGATCGCTGTCAAGCTCGTGCAGGCATAGAACGCCTGCTCCCCGATGTTGGTGACGCTGCCGGGGATTGTGACGCTGGTCAGGCCCGTGCAGTACCAGAACGCCGCGCCCCCGATGCTGCTGATCCCGCTGCCCAGCGCAACGTTGGTCAGACCTCCGCAGTCTCCAAACGCCTCCACCCCAATGCTGATGACGCTGTCGGGAATTGTGACGCCGGTCAGGCCGCCGCAGTACCCAAACGCATTCGCTCCGATGTTGGTGACGCTGTCGGGAATCGTCACGTTCGTCAAGGCGCTCTCATAGAACGCATCGTCCCCAATGCTGGTGACCGGCAGCCCGCTGATGCTGGGGGGGATGGTCACCGACCCGGGGGGCCCGCCGTACCCTGCCGACCCGGTGATGGTGATGGTGCCGTTATTGGTCGTATAGGTGAACTGGGCCTCCACCGCGGCAGGCAACGCCAGGAGCAACAGCACCAGCCCCAGGGCGCGGCTAGTTCTCGAAGACGTGGCCGTCCCCCTGTGGCGTGCGGCCGTCGCGTTGTGGATTCGTCGCGCCAACGAACGATGTGTAATCATAGCGCTCCTCGGACCGCCTTGGTTTCTCATTCCGTCTGGTGCCATTGCATCTTGTAATTGGCCGGGTTGAGGCCGAGGTTGGAGATCGAGTTGGTGCAGAGATAGTCCATGTCCGCCTGCATCTGGTCGCACGGCCCCGTGGTCGAGGTCCCGCCCACGAAGACCAGCCAGTTATCGGGCGTCAGCACCATGTTCGGCGAGCCGGAGTCGCCGGGTTGGTAGCTTGAGAAGTAGTTGAACGGCGAGACGGCGCACTCCGTGCTCGGGCCGAAGGCTGCGACGCTGCCGGGTTGGCCGCCGGGGCCCGTGGCGGCTTGACAGGTCCGCAGCAGAACGGTCGGCTCCTGCGGGTAGTAGCCGACATTCATCGGCGTGATGCTCTGCGGAAGGTCGTTGGTGAACATGAAGATGATGTAATCGTATTGGCCGTCGCCGGTGTAGCGGCCGAAGGCGTACCTTATGTAGTTGGTGACCACTTGGCTGCTGGCGGTGCAGAACCACACAGGCGGGTAAGCGCCAGTTTCCTGGTACATGTCAATGAGGCCGTTGCGGCCCCCAAAGGTGTGGCCGGACGCGTAGCCATGGCGCGCCGTAAGCGCCGTGATGGAAGCTTCCCCTGGGCAGCCGCAGAAGGGCCAGGCGGTCCAGTTGTTGGCCTGACAAATGGCCGTGAATCCTGGCACGCCGTAAATTAGACAGTCAGTGTTCCAGGCCATGCCGGTTGGCTGGTTGGTGATGGGCATGTCTGCCCAGAGGCTTGCGACCTTGCCGTTGGTGGCCGCGAGGAAGTAGTCCAGGACGTCAATTTGGTAGGGTGTCGTAACGACAAGGGCGGCGAACTGCGCATAGTTCGAGCCAAACGGGTTGCTCACACCCGCGTAAACGCCGTAGGAAGACCCATAATTCGTCAGCACCTGCGTCCCGCTCAGGGTCAGGTTTGGACCCGTGCCCACCTGGTAGATTTGCCGCCCTGGCTGACCAGTGTAAAGGTACCAGTCGACTACTGTTGGGCGGGCATAAGAAGAGTAGAGAGTAACATTGTTTGAAAGCTGGACCGCCTCGCAGGTGGAGAGTGTGGGCGGGGCGGGCGGGGCGCCCGGGCCGAAGCCCCCAGAGACAATCCCGCACACGGCCACGGATTGCGTTGTCACCAGATAGGCGTCGGAATTCTCAAAGTAAACGTTGGCGTGATTTGCATAAACCCCCGTCTGGCAGGAGTAAACGGCGCTATTCTCAAGGACATCGAGCAGGCCGCCGGGCACGTCAGGCGCCTGAGGGCCGGCGGCCAACGCAGGCGGAACAGACGCAACCCCCTGGCAAGGAGTGTTCCCGTCGCATTCCAGCGCGGTCGTGGCGTACCGGATGCACAAGCCCTTAAGGGTCACGTTGGTGCCGATGTAGTAAAGAATCAATCCCGTTCCAATGTCGCCCGCGGACGGTGTCCCGCCGTAATCGTAAGGAAAACCGTACTGATTATCGAACCACGAGGTTATGATTGAGGGCGAGGCCTGGCTGCCATTGCAGACGACCCCGCCGGAGATCATGATGTACGGACCATAGACGCACTTGATAACGCAGCCGGGCCGAAAGGTTACCGTGCCGCTAAAATAGGCCGAGCCAAAATTCTCGTCGATTTCGTACTCAGGACCTGTGTTTGGCACAAAGGTCTGGAAGGTATAGTCCTGGTAGTTCCCCACGATGGAGATGGTGTTGTAGTCCACGGCGAGGCCGAGGGTCTCATAAGGCGCCCCGGCCAACTTGATGCCGCTCCAGGCAGAAAGCCCGGTTTGAAGGAACAGTCCTTGGTCTGGGGCACCGGCCAGTTGGGTGCCTGCGTCGGGTGGGTCCGCGTTGGCAATCAATGGCAATCCGGCCAATTCCGGGGCGATGCTTGTCCAACTGACCGACTCGATCAGCGTGTTCGTGGCCCCGCCGTCCTCCCACTGTTTACCCACGGGCACATGGGCTCCGCCGCCCCCTGGACTGGCCACGATGATCCGGGCCGCCACGTTGGTGTCGGTGCGGCCTCTGCCGCCGGTCGAAAAGGCCCGGCCGCCCGGGAACCAGAGGTCGCCAAAGTCCAGTAGCTGGTCGGTCAGCTCAGGCCCGGCCGCCGTCCCGACGGTTACCGTTCTGATCCGGGGCGCGGGCGCAAGCCACTGGTGCCGCACCTGGAGGAGCGCGCCCGCCGGGTCAAAACCGCAGTCCGAGGGCGAGAGCTTGGGCTGGGCGGTGAGGATGACCTCGCTCTCGAACCCGGATTTGGTGTAGGTGTAGCGGAGGTCCGCCTTGAGGACGTGCGAGTGGAAGGCGGAGCGGTACACGATCTGGTTGGGCGGGTGCAGCTCGGCAACGGCATGGTCCGACGGGGCGGCCAGCAGCCTGCCCTGGCCGCTCGCCGGATCGAAGTAATAGATGCCCAGCACGCGCGCCTGGAAAACGCGGTTGCTGACGGTGACGATGGTCAACGCCGCGTCGTCGTTCAGGCCTGCGGCGGAGAAATACACCTTGTGCGGGCCGTGCACCGCCGCCGCGCCGCCGTCAGTAGTCAGCTCGATCAAATCTTCGGACTGCTGCCACGCGCCCGCCTCGTCCAGGTAGTTTAGCCCGGTGCCAACCCTTATCACCTGTCGGGTCTGCGGCGTGACGGCCCCGGTCTCGAGGTTGGTTGTCATTTCCGTGAGCTCCATTGTGGTCGAGGACCAGTCCCTGGCCGTGACCGGCCAAGTCCTGGGGTCCGAGACCCGAGCAGTGACTGCGGGGGGAGCATGTTGCGCCGCAGGCGGGTCGCGAGAAACCACTTGTGCCGATGCCCCACACAGGCAGACCCAGGGCAATATCATCGCTAATTGGCGTTTCATAGGTAAGAGGTATCGGTGAGGACACCAGTGTCATTGTTCTTTTGGAAGTGATGCGCACCTCGGGTCAACACAGGGACAAACCGTCACCGTGACCTCTCGCTTCGGCGTCTGCAAGTCCACCGTGTCGCTCCAATCCACATTGCCTTGACTTGCTACAGTTAGCGCCAACTTGGGCGCGAAGTCAAGAACAAATGATTGAGAATATAACCATTTTGGATGGTCCAACATATCTGACGACTTCACGCGATGCCGGTCGGCGGGAAATGAGGGTTTTCCGGGCCCCTCTGCGCGCCCGCGTTGCGTTCTTTGGCTGAGAGCGCATTTCGGTTTCTTGCTCCCAATCCTAATCCTGCTCCTAATCCATGCAAAAAGCACGGTCGAATCAGGCGGCAGGATTAGGATTGCGATTAGGAGCAGGAGTAGGATCGGCCACCCCGCTCAGATCCCGCTTGATTTGCCGGCGAGAGCCCGTACTTTCCACGGATGCTCGCAAAGGAAGCACTCGATTTGACAAAGACAGATGGCCAGACCGTTGCGTCGAAGGCGCCGGCGGAAGAGGGTTGGCTGGCGCATCCGGATCGGTTTTCGCGCCGGCACATCGGGCCCGGCGCGGAGGAAACCCGGCAGATGCTCGAGGCGCTGGGCTGCCCCAGTCTGGATGCATTGGTGGCGGAGGCGGTGCCGGCGGCGATTCGGTTGCGGCGCCCGCTCGACCTGCCGGCGGCGCGCAGCGAGCCGGAGGCGCTGGCGGCCTTGAAAGAAATCGCCTCGCAAAACCAGGTCTTTCGCTCCTGCATCGGCATGGGTTATTCGGACTGCATCACGCCGGCGGTGCTGCAGCGCAACTTGCTGGAGAACCCGGGGTGGTACACTCAATACACGCCTTACCAAGCTGAGATCTCGCAGGGCCGGCTGGAGGCGCTGCTCAACTTTCAGACCATGGTCATCGATCTGACGGGGCTGGAAGTCACCAACGCCTCGCTGCTGGACGAAGCCACCGCTGCCGCCGAGGCCATGGCCATGTGCCGCGGGCTCAAGGAAGGACGGAACAGGTTCTTTATTTCATCGGGATGCCACCCGCAGACGATCGATGTGGTCAGGACCCGCGCCCGGGCTTCGGGGGTCGAGGTCGTTGTCGGGGACCACCGGAGTTTTCAATTCACCGCCCAGGTCTGCGGCGCGCTGGCGCAGTATCCGGACACCTGGGGCGAGATTCAGGATTACTCGGGGTTGGTGGGGCAGGCCCATGCGGCAGGGGCCCTGGTGGCAATCGCCGCCGATCTGCTGAGCTTGACGCTGCTTCGGCCGCCGGGAGAATTCGGGGCGGACATTGCGCTGGGCAGCGCGCAGCGATTTGGCGTGCCCCTGGGCTATGGCGGGCCGCACGCGGCCTATTTTGCCACCCGCCAGGCCTTCAAGCGCCAGATGCCCGGACGGATTGTGGGGGTGTCCAAAGACGCCCGCGGCCGCCCGGCCCTGCGCCTGGCGCTGCAAACGCGCGAACAACACATTCGCCGCGAAAAGGCCACCAGCAACATCTGCACCGCCCAGGCACTGCTGGCCAACCTGGCCTCGATGTATGCCTGCTATCACGGACCGGAGGGCTTGAAGCAAATTGCCCGGCACGTCCACCTCCTGACGGGCCTGCTGGCTCGAGGTTTGGCGCGCTTAGGCTACGATGTCGGACCCGCCCAGTTTTTTGACACCGTACGCGTTGGCTTGGGCAATCGGAATTCCGAGGACATTTTGAAGCGGGCGGAAGCGCGCCGGATCAATCTCCGGCGCATTGACGGGCATACGCTGGGCATTTCACTGGATGAGACGACAACGGAGCGGGACCTCCTGGACCTCTGGGGAGTATTCGACGAGGACCGCCTGCCGGGTTTCCATCCGCGTGACCTGGCCAGGGGCGTCGAAGCGGGCTACCCGCCTCCCCTGGCCCGCACCAGCCAATACCTGACCCATCCGGTCTTCAACCGCTATCATTCGGAGACCGAGATGCTGCGTTACCTCAAGCGGCTGGAATCGAAGGACTTATCACTGACCACCTCGATGATCCCGCTGGGCTCATGCACGATGAAGCTCAACGCGGCAGCCGAGATGCTCCCGATTACCTGGCCCGAGTTCAGCCGCCTGCACCCGTTTGCCCCGCCGGCGCAGGCGCGCGGATACCAGGTCCTGTTCCGGCAGTTGGAGGAGTGGCTGGCGGAGATAACGGGGTTTGCGTGCGTTTCGCTCCAGCCCAATGCGGGTTCTCAGGGGGAATACGCCGGATTGCTGGCGATACGCGCTTACCACGCAGCCCGCGGCGAAGCTCACCGCCTGGTCTGCCTCATCCCGGCTTCTGCCCACGGCACCAACCCGGCCAGCGCGGTGATGGCCGGCCTGAAAGTCGTGGCGGTAGCCTGCGACAAGGAAGGCAACATTGACCTGGCCTGCCTGCGCTCCGAGGCCCAGGCCCACCGGCAGCAACTGGCGGCCTTGATGGTCACCTATCCATCCACGCACGGCGTCTTCGAGGAAACCATCAGGGAAATTTGCGAGATCGTCCACGCCAATGGCGGACAGGTTTATATGGACGGCGCCAACCTGAACGCTCAAGTGGGCCTTTGCCGGCCCGGGGACATCGGGGCGGACGTTTGCCATATCAACCTGCACAAGACCTTTTGCATCCCCCACGGCGGGGGCGGGCCAGGAGTGGGACCCATCGCGGCAGCCAAGCACCTGGCCCCTTATCTTCCCGGCCATGCCGTGCTCGGTCCGGATGCTCAAAGGCGGGAAGGGGCGGTTTGCGCCGCCCCCTGGGGCAGCGCGAGCATCCTTCCGGTTTCCTGGGTCTATATCGCTGCCATGGGCGGTGCTGGCCTGACCGAGGCCACCAAATACGCGATCCTCAATGCCAACTACGTGGCGGGGCGGTTGCAGAAGCACTTCCCCGTGCTCTACCGCGGCCGCCGCAACCGCGTCGCCCACGAGTGCATTCTGGACCTGCGACAGTTCAAGACCGTGACGGTCGAAGACGTGGCCAAGCGCCTGATGGACTACGGATTCCATGCCCCGACGATTTCCTGGCCGGTGCCCGGCACCATGATGGTGGAACCGACGGAAAGCGAGTCCAAGGACGAACTGGACCGATTTTGCGAGGCCTTGATTGGCATCCACACCGAGATGCAGGCCGTCGAATCCGGACAGGCCGACAAGCACAACAACCTCTTGAAAAACGCCCCGCATACGGCCGACATGCTCGTGGCCGAACGCTGGCCCCACCCCTACTCTCGCCAGCAAGCCTGCTTCCCGGCCAAATGGCTGCACGATTACAAATTCTGGCCTGCCGTGGGCCGCATCGACAATGTGTACGGCGACCGCAACCTCGTCTGTTCGTGCGCCGGGATGGAGGGTGGAGCGTGAAGCGTGAGAGCGTGGAGCGTCGGAGCGTGGAACGTGGTCACGCTGTACGCTCCGACGCTCCGGACGGCGGCGAATTGACTGGTCAAGGGCCCGCCTTATGCTACAAAGGAGCGGCGAAAAAACAAAAGCGTTGCTGCGATGAAAATTACGGAAGCCTTGCTGGCGGAGCACCTGGTATTTCACAACATGCTCGATCACATCGAGACCACCACCCCCAAGCTCAAGACCCTGGTGGAGCTCAAATCCCTGGCCGCGATGCTGGGAGCCATGCTCAAGGCCCATTCGAACACCGAGGACGAGTTGTTCATCGGCCCGCTCGAGCACTGCTTCGAGCAACTGGGCCAGCGCGACGCCTTCATGCAAGAGCACGAGGAAATGAACGAGCACCTGCGGCGCATCCGCAAGTCCAAACGGCTCAACGAAGCCCGAAATCTGTTCCTGGCCGCCGTGCGCCGCGCGCGCGAGCATTTCGACAAGGAAGAACGCATCGTTTTCCCCATGGCCGAGCAGATTTTAAAGGCCGAAACGCTCACGGCACTGGGCCAAACCTGGATGCAGCAGCGGATGAACACCTCGGTCTGCGCCAATTGCGACAACAAGGTGTGCGTGTGAACCGGGGTCTAACATTCCACCGTCGAGAAGACATCGCCGTTTTGGGGATACGGCTCCAGCCCGAGGTCCTTCAGCATTTGCAAGTCCTGCTCGACCGGGCGGTTGAGGGTGGTCAGGTAATTGCCCACCATCAAGGCGCTGGCCCCGGCCATGAACACCATGCTTTGCAGATCGCGTAAGTTGACCGCGCGTCCGCCGGCCACCGAGATCTCCTGCCGGGGCAGGATAAAGCGGAAGCAGGCGATGGACTTGAGCACCTCCAGCGGCGGCAAGGGTTGGCGCGTGGCCAAAGGCGTGCCCGGGATGGGATTCAAGATGTTAATCGGGACAATGTGAACGCCCAGCTCCCTGAGCGCAAACGCCAGGTCGCACCGGTCTTCACGGCTCTCGCCCAGGCCCAGAATCCCTCCGGAGCAAATCTTGATCCCCGCGGCCTTGAGGTGCCCGATGGTCTGCACCCGCTCCTGGTAGCTGTGCGAGGTGCAAATCTCCGGGAAAAACCGCGGCGACGTTTCCAGGTTGTGATTGTAGCATTCCAAGCCCGCCTGCTTGAGGCGCTCCGCCACTTTCGGGCTCTTGATGATTCCCAGCGCCCCATCCGGCCGCGCCTTGCCGCTCCGCTTCAAAGCCTCCAGCCGGCGGCAGATTTCGTCCAGCACGGGTCCTGCCTCCAAATACGGCCACGCCGCCACCAACCCCAGGGCGGCCACGCCATTGGCTTTGGCCTCGCCCGCCGCCGCGAGCACCGCCTCCGACTCCACCAAACTGTGCCGCGGCGTCTCAGCCGAATTAAAGCCCGACTGCGCGCAAAAGCGGCAATCAGCCGGACAGCCCCCCGCCTTGACATTCACGATGGAGCAGAGGTGGATCCGGTTGCCCTTGAAATGCTCGCGCAAGCGGTTGGCCCACGACAGCAACTCGAAAATCTCCGCCCGGTTTTCCAGGTTGAACAGCCACAGCGCCTCGCCCCGGCCCACAAGGCCGCCCTCCAGCACCCGGCGGCCCAATTCCGCGATTCGCTCCCGAGTGCTTGCGTCAACTAAGTTCGCGCTCATGGTTGACAACGTAGGGGTCTGGCGCCGAAATAGCCAGACATTTGGCGGCCGCCGCTAATCGTAATCGTGATCTTAATCCTGCTCCTCATCTCCTTCGTGCAGCCGGTCACTCATTCGGATTAGGATTAGGAGCCGGAAACTGCCACCCGACAAAGTGAAATGCACCCACTGTCGAGCAGCGAGGGGCGGCGCTCCGTTGCCTCGACACTCGACACTCCGCCCTCGACAGCTACGTCTGGGCATCTGTGAACGGTGGCTTAAGCCGATGCCCTCGCCCGGACGGCGGAAGCGGCTCCGCCGGGCTGGAACGGCAAGACGATCTCGTATTTTTCCGCCTCGAACTTCAGGACCAATTGAACGCCGGCAAGTCTCTGCCGCGCGCAGAAGTCAATAGCGGCGTTGGAATTGACGAAATCCACAGCCTCGAGGCTGTTACGCACCCAGACATTAGGGCCCTTGAAGTAGAGGCCCGAATCTTTTTGCTGAAGGAGTATCCGCATACGTTGCACAATGCACCGCAATCACGGCCCCCGGCCCGCGACCCCGCCCCTCAGCCTGCTTCGTCCCGGTAAGCGCGGTGGTCAGGTTCGCAGCGGCAATCTTATCCGATAGCCCGGCACATGCAACAGTAAAATTAGCCTGAAAACGGCAGTTGATGAACCGCAAAGAGCGCAAAGAACACAAAGATAAGCACTTACAGGCAAGATCGGCCCCACCCGCCAAAGGACGCGGGCAGATGATGACCCCATTGTTTCTCTGCGATCTTTGCGTTCTCTGCGGTTAAACTGCTTTTTCCAGGATTAGAGGTTCGGCGGGGCGAAGAGGCGGCACCGCGCCACGCCCATCTTCGCAAGCCGAAAGCGGAGCCCCGTCCAGAGGCAGCCGAAACCGTAGCGAATGCTCCGCCGCAGGTCGATCGAGGAGGCCTCGGGGAAATACTTGGTCGGACAGCTCACCTCGGCAATCGTGAAGCCATGCCAGAGGATCTGCGCCAGCATTTGGTTGTCGAAGACGAAATCGTCCGAATTGCCGGCCAGGAAGAGCCGTTCGAGGAGCTCCCTCGAGAAGGCGCGGTAGCCGGTGTGATACTCGGAGAGTTTTGCCCCCAGCAGGATGTTCTCGACGAGGGTCAGGCAGCGGTTGGACACGTATTTCCAAAGCGGCATGCCGCCTTTCAAGGCGTAGCCGCCCAGAATCCGGCTGCCCAGCACGCAGGGGTGCAGCCCGTTGGCAATGATGGCAACCATCGCCGGAATCAACTTGGGCGTGTACTGATAATCGGGATGAATCATGATGACGATGTCTGCGCCCGCCTCCAGGGCCAGCCGATAGCAGGTCTTTTGGTTGGCCCCGTAGCCTCGATTGACCTCGTGGACATGCACCTGCACGCCTTCCAGGCCCTGCGCGACCGCCACCGTCTCATCCCGGCTGCGATCATCCACCAAAATGATCGCATCCACCATATGCTGTTCGCGCACCTCGAGGTAGGTCTGGCGAACCGTCCGGGCCGCGTTGTAGGCCGGCATCACCACGACGACCTTTTTGTCCTGATACATGAGGGCCGCAGGATAGCCAAACGGGCCGCCCAGGCGCAATGGGCGGCTTCGCGGGCGGGGGGGGGGCTATAATTGGTTGAAATTGGTTGAAACTTGCCGAAACTGTTGAGATGGGGGACGGTAAGGAGAGGGTGAGGCGTGAGGGAAACCCTAAGCCTCAAACCATCGGACCTCGAGTTTTCGTAACTGTTCAGGTGTGGGGCAGACCTCCGGTCTGCCAGTTCACGGAGCCCCCGGCTCCGTGAACCTGCTGCGGTCGGAACACCGGGCCAGAGGCCCGGCTAACCGGCAGACCAGAGGTCTGCCCCACCCTCCCACCTGAACAGTTACGAGTTTTCAATTCCCGCGGATTGTGTCGCGTTCATGCGCAAGAGGTTTCGCACATTTGGGGGCAGGAGGGCAAGCGCTCCATTGGCTGCGTTGGCTGTATTGGCTCTTTTGTGGCTTATGTCACTGGCACGCGATGGCCGGTTTGGATGGTCGTGGATTTGGTCAAAGACCTGGGCGGGAACACGTCCAAGGCGGCTAAACGGCTGGAAAAGCCCGAGCCGGTCGTAAGGATGGCGCTGGCGTATGCGGGGGCCTACCCGGGGGAAATTGCCGCCAGCCTAACGCTGCACGCGCGCCGGGATTTCGAGGCCCTTAAAGCCGTTTCGCCCAGCCTTGAAAAGGTGTGAGGCTGTTACTGGACGAGCACATTCCCCGCGAAGCAGCCAAGGCGCTCCGAAGAAGGTTCCCGGCGCTGGATGTGGTTTCCATTTACGATACGTCGTGGCAGGGGTTGCCAGACACTCCATTGCTCGAAACGCTTGATCGTGACGGCTGGACGCTGGTCAGCCGCGACGTGAATACGATCCCAATTCGGTTATTGGCGCTTCGCGGGCGAACCTTCACTTTGTGTCAGTAGTGAGGACTGACACTTGCTTGGTCTGGCGAAAACCAGCGCGACGCAAACGGCAATGGGAGGAGCGACGAAGAGGAGAACTGTCCCCCACTCGATTTTCTGCAAAGGCATCTCTATCACGCTGCAAATCACGCAGTAGGTGGCAAACGCTGTCCAAGCAATCGAAGGCAGCAAGACGAGCAACCAGCCAACCAGCGTCGGATAAACCACGTGCGCGACCACAATGGCGATGGGCAGGACGAAAGGCCAATTCGGGAATGGCGGTGCGCCGAGAAGAAAGCGCACGAAGTCAGCCCACTGAACAAGGAACCACGCCTCAAACACGTAAACAAGCAACCATACGAGGTACGCCCACGTATGTCGTCGCTCCCGACGCTGGAACATCGAGCGGGCTAAACTCATAGGAATTTGGTTTTTTGCCACCCCTCCGGCTTTAACGCTTCGCGGGTGACCTCTGTCCCCAGATTCATTGCCGCCTCCATCGAAGACCTATCGGTGAGGCTGCGTGTGCCGAAGTGGAGCTCCTCGTCCATCAGGACTCCGCCCGAGACCATGATATTCCATTTGCACGCTTCCAAAAACTCGACTTCAGCATCATACTCAGGGGTATAAACCTTCACAGCGTTCACCTCAGCAGATTGTCCGTTCGTCTTGTGAAACTGGACGAGCTTTATGCGCCCCACACACTCATTCTTGATGCGTTGCTCGATTGGCTGCTCGCCATCACTGACCGATGGAGAGGAGGAGCATTCGGTTAAGAGGTGGCTCAGGACTCCAGCGTGCCAGCCAAAATGGCCCATTCGCATAAAATTTCCTTCGGAGCACCGCCATTTGAGGCATAGGCGTGTTGGCTTGTCAAGGGCATTTTTCAAGATTCTTCAGTATTTCAATATCGGCCTATGCACATGACTCTACTGCCCCCAACGAATGGTGGTCCAAGACCACTGAGACCACCAGCAGTTGCGGTCGCGAGCATGAAGTACGTGGGCCGATTTCAATATTCAGCCGACCTCGCCCGATCTCATTCCAGAACAGGCACCACGTTCTTGCGGAGGCTATCAGCCTCCAATTAAATAGAGAGGAAAAGGCAGGCTGAGGTTGCACGAAATCATGTACCCGGCCTCCCCGGGCGTCATGCCCGCTCGATCACACCCTTCGGCCAACGCCACTGGGACGGGAGATGCAGCCGTCCGGTCATTCTTCCGTCCGGGTGGGTTCCCTTGGGGCAGTTTCTTCCGAGGGGGGATCCGGTCGGCACATGTTGTTCTGAGGGGCCGGATCAGGGGAGAATGTGCATATTGGAGTGGCTGTGACACTATCCTGTGTGTCCTGGGCACAGCGCACGTGGATGATTTTCACCGTCCATGGCCCTTGTCTCGCATCAGTGTTCGATGTTTGGGTCTGGAGGGGGTCATTGAGCGGACGGCACGGCCCTGTAGAAGCGCGCAAGCCGGGAGGGATCTGCGCGATCTGCGATGGGAACGAAACCTTCGGCAGGGATGGTGTTGGTCGAAATCGGCATCCAGGTCAAAAGGTCCTGGGATGCCTGGACGATGTAAATGCCCCCGTGCGGGCCGTTCAGCGTGAATTGGACCAGGCCGTTGCTTACTCCCATCCCGCTCAGAAAACCAGAATTCGAGGCCCCTGCTTGGAGCATCTGGGCCATGGCCACCACACCGCCCTCTTGGCCGAGAAGGAGGATCGTGCCGGTCCGAGGGCTCGGGCTGGTGTTCGCATCGAAGATTAACTCAAACGAGCCGGGTCCAAGCCGGGAGTCGCCGGAGATGACGGTGATCCAATTCTCGGGACTGATCACCGTCCAAGGGCATCCGTCCGCGGTATTCACAATCAGACTGAGACTTGTGCGGCCAGGGCCCACTGGTTCAGACGGCATCGACAGGGAGTAGGTGCAGGTCTGGGTTTGCATGCTCACGTCATCAAGCCGGAATATCGTCCCGGCGCCCGTGCCCGTTGACCCGCGAAAGCGTATCCGAATGGGCTGGCCGGCGAAGGGCGCCAAAGAGAAGCTCTTTTGCTGGTACGCGAGCGCCAAGGAGGTTAGCGGGCCGGCCTCGTCGGCGTTGGAGTAGTCAGCCAGAGTGGCCAAGACAGCACCCGAAGCGCTGAGAACCTCGACGTAGAGGTGATCATGCACGGGGCTCGATGGTTCGTCGGACGCCACCCAGAGCCAAAAGCTCAAGGTCATCGGGGGCGTATCAGCGATGAACGGGATTGACTGCTCTATCGAGCCCGAGCCGTTGGTCAGCGGCGTCGTGCCGTCAGCCGCAATCCCGAAATAGGCATATTGCGAGCCAGTGTGGGCCTTGCCGGGGTTGGTCCAGTGAAAAAAGTCGCCGATGACAGTCCATTGCTCGGGGGGCGAACCAGAGGGCAACCCGTCCTCGAAGCCGCCGTTGCTGATCAACTGGGCGGACGCGGCACGGGCCAAGATGAGGAGACCGACAGAGAGAGCGCTTCTGAACAGGCCTTGCGCGTGGCCGGTGTGAAGTGTGACTCTTTGAGCGGGCAGGAGGCCTGCCTTGCCGGCTTCTAGGCGCGCAGTCATTAGGACGGGCATGGCCGACCCTACACCGCTCGAGTCTTTATTCATAAGAGCCTATGTCTTCTGGGGATCCAGTTTACTTGGCGGTGCAGGCGAACTTAACACTATTCGTCAGCGAGGTATTTCCCGCCGCGTCTTTGGCGTAAGCGCGCACTACGTTAGCGCCGGGTGTCAGGGGAGGCTGACAGTGGTCCAGTTCGTCCAAACGTCGGTCGTCAAGCCTAAAAGCCACTGACCAGAGTTCATCTGGTACCACACCCCGGTCACGCCGACGTTGTCGCTGGCCTTACCAGCCACGGTGATCGAGTCACCGGTAACGCGTTGGTTCACGGTCGGGCTCTTGATAATGTTGACGGGCCGCTGCACGTCAGCCAGGGTGGCCGTAAGGACCAGGTTGGAGCACATCGCGAAGCGAACGGTTGTCCCGGTGGTCAGCAGGCCGCTGAGGTTGCTGCTCCAGTTCTCAAGGGAGAATCCTCTCGCCGGCCTGACAGTCATGCTGTACTGCTTGTCAATCTGAAGCCACTGGTTGGCGTAGTTCGGGTTGACCGTCCCCTCGCCGAAGATGCGCACGCCAAGCTGGGCGTTCAGGACAGAGACCAAGCTGAGGTTGTTCGTCACTGACCAGTTCCCACTGCTGTCCACAGCACACGCGCGGAACACATTCGTTCCGGGCACCAACGTTACCGAGGCGCTCCAGCTTGTGGTTCCACTGGCTGCGGCCCATGAGCCGCCATTGAGTTGGTAGTAAACGGTCCTCACTGAAACGTCGTCCTTGGCACTGCCTTTAATGGTTGTGACAGCGTTTGTAGACTGCATCGACGGACTTGGCCTGCTGATCGCTATGGTCGGCTTCACGAGATCCACCGGGAGAACAGTCAAGATCGCATTAGCACTTGGCGTCGTTCCAGAAGAATCGCCAACGACGACTGAGTACGCCCCGGCATCCGCGGCCGTCACGCCATGGAGCGTGAGCGAGTCGGTTGTCACGCCAACTATATGGGAGTTGTTGGCTAACGGAGCCGAATTCTTCCGCCACTGGTACGTCAACGGGGCCGTTCCGCTTGCGTGGACACTGAACGTGACGTTCGCGCCAGCCTGGACCGTTTGGCTCTGGGGTTGCACAAGGATCTGGGGCGCGCCCCCTCCGTGGGAGATCGAAAGACGGTAAACAGTCCCGGCATCGTTCGGGCCGCCTTTTGCTGTGATTCCATATAAGAATCCGTCCCGTCCGAAGATGAACCCTCCCGGCCATTTGCCGTCTGGCCCGCTGAATGAATGAAGCGTCGCGAGGGAGCCATTTGGGTTCATCCCGTAAACCGTTCCCTCTCCACTCGAGTTGGAACCATCGTAATCATCCCCTCCCCAGGCTGTAGTCCCGTAGAGATTGCCATCGCTGGATATGTGCAGGGCAGTTGGCATTCCACCGTCGCTCCCCGTGAAGGTGTGGAGCGTGGTGAAGCTTCCACTCGACGAAAGGCTGAAAATGGTGTCAATGTCTCCAGGCCATGATGAGCCGGTCGTCACGCCATAGAAAGTACCGTCATTCGCTTGAGTCAATCCATGAGGGGCTCGACCATCTGAACCGTCTCCAAAGGCGTAAAGCGTAGTTTCAGTGCCGCTCAGCATCACGCGGAAAACCGTACCATATCCCGGAGATGTCATACCCGCATAGTCGGGACCGCCCCAGGATGTCGTTCCGCAGAGAGAGCCGTCTTTCGCTTGCGTAAAACCCGAGATGAACCCCCCATCCGCGCCGGTGAACGTATAAATGGTGGCGATGTCGCCGGTGGTCGTCAGTTTAGCGATGTTCCCGCCACTATCGGTGGCGGTCGAAACATAAATTGAGCCGTCGTTGCCCAATACGAGCACCGGCTCCGCTGGAAGGCCGTTTGGCGTGGTATCGAAGGAGTGGAGTACGGTTAACGTGCCGCCGGACGTTAGCCGGTATATGGTGCCTCCCCCAAGATCGCCGCCCCGAATGGTGGAACCATAAAAATTGCCGTCCTTGCCGATCAAAAGGGAAAGAGGCTGGTCTCCGTCGTTGCCACCTGAGAAGGAATATAGCGTCGTGAGCGTGCCGCCCAAAGTCAGCCTGTAGACCGTGCCGTGGCCGGATGCGCCACCCTGGCTCGTTGTGCCGTATAAGTTTCCATCGCCGCCCTGGAGTAAGGCGCCTGGCCCCGAACCATCATCGCCTCCCGTGAAGGCATGGATTGTCGTCAACGTCTGCGCTTGCATGTTCGGGGCCGCAATCAGAACAAGTGCAACTGCGCGGAGGAATTGGTGTAAGAGCGAGTTCATTTTCGGATTCTGTATTGTATCCGCAAAGAGGTGGAGATTGTCCATGCATAGCGTCCTCGTCACGGTTTCGGAGGCGCTATTGGGTCCGCAGCCACACGCTGCCGCTTTGGGAAGGCCCCTGGAATAAGCCGTAGCCGGCGTCGCGTCCTTGGAGCAGAACGCCGCTAACCGAGATGACGCTCTTGCTCCCTGGCAACGGCACGGTGCCCTGGAATACACCGGACGACGTTGTCAATGTCAACGATAATTTATTGGTCCCAGTGAACCTGCTGTTTGCATTGAGAGTTACGGCATTCGCGAGGCTCGATGTCAGATTGCCGCCCTCCAATTCGATGACCCCTTGAGTCCAGCCCAGCACAGGCGTCCGGCTGCTATAGGAGTACAGGGACTCGATGACGTCAACTGGGCTGGTGAACAGAAATCCACTGGGATAGAGCTTACCGCCTGCTCCAGGCTCCTTTAGCCAAGCGATCTGGCCCACAACGTCCTCTGGAACGCCATTGGTTACAAAGCTCAGCCAACCTTGCACCAATTCGTTGCCTCCATACAGCGAGATGTAAAGAGGCCACTGGCCGGAGGCGCCCACGGCGCTGCTCTGGACCACCTTATTGCCGTCCCCGAGAGTGATGCAGCAGCTCACGGTTCCCGAGGCGTTGACGCTGAGCGTCCCGAAGCCGTAGCCGCCGGGGCCGGTCGAAGGATCGTCCGCTCCCGGGATTACCAGCGTGTACTTCCTGCCGGCCTGGGGCGCCGGATTGGCTTGGGAGTAAAAATACCGGTGGGCCGTGAGGTCTGCTGACCATGTCCCGCCGATGATGCTGCCGTCGAGTTCGTTGCCGCCGCCGCACAGATCCAGTTGCAGGTCAAGGTTCAGCGGATTGAGGTTGCCGCGACTTATCACCTTCGCGGCGTGGCCGTTGGTGTCAAACTGGCCGCTTAGGGCGTATCTGGCTCCGCCCAACTGAATGTTCCCGCTGAATGACCGCTTCGCGGTCGCAGTCAGCGTGAAGCAGCCGGAGCTCTGTGGCGCCACACCGTTCGTCTCGTCGTAAAAGAGACCGCTATATGTGCCGCCAAAGGTGATGGGGGCGGCAGGCACGTACCACCCGGCCGCCGGCGTTGCCTGGTCAATAGCAATGGTCACGGTCTGGTCTGGCGGCGTCGTCCAACCGCAGGCGCTCGAGAAGGACACGGTGTGCTGACCCGGCGCCTGCCCGTACAGTCTCGTCCCGCTGCTCTCCCAGGCTCCGCCGTCCACACGCCATCTCGCTCCAGCACTGATGACGCCCGTAGGGCTGATCGTCACCTGCAGGGCCCCGTGCCCGGTTGGCTTGTAAGCGCCGTTGGTGGAGGCTGTGGCGCCAGCGCTGATCATCACGCTCTCGTCCGGGGGCGTGTACCACTCGGTCCCGATCCACTTGAAATGCACCGTGTGAATGCCCGCCGGGAGCCCGGTAACGGTAGCCCCGTTGGTCTGCCAGTTGTCCGTGCCACCCGGATCCACCTCCCATTCCGCCCCTGCGCTGACCGCGCCGGGAGGGGTCATCGTCACCTGCAACGAACCCGTCTGGCCGGGGGGCGGATACGGCGTGTACTGGCCGTTGGTGTGTGTGGTTGCCCCCGCGACTACCGTCACATTCTGGTCCGAAGGCGGAGTCCAGCCGGTCAGCCATTTGTAATGCACAGTGTGGCTGCCCGCCGAGAGCCCGGAAACCGTGGCCCCGTTGGTCTGCCAGTTGTCTGTGCCACCCGGATCCACCTCCCACTCGGCCCCTGCGGTGACCGCGGCGGCGGGCCCTATCGTGACGGACAAGGAACCGGTCGGCGTTGCGACGTAATCTTGCTCGCCCTGATTAGCGGTGACGCCGCTGTAATTGCGCGAGGGTGGGGTGAAGGAGTAGCCGGTCAACGTTGGCGTTACAATCCCCGACCAGCCCAAGGCCACCTGGGCGGAGTAATTGCCGCTGCTGTCGGTCGTGGGATTGCCCGGCAATCCGCTCATCACGACGCCGGCAACCGGCGCCCCGCCCGAGCTATGCACGTTGCCCGAAATCTG
>Ga0187853_10001628_pt1 | contig 20218 bp, 12 predicted proteins | sample June2016WEW_6_10_2_FD_132417 | JGI IMG/M metagenome (GOLD analysis project Ga0187853, IMG submission 132417) | Peatland microbial communities from SPRUCE experiment site at the Marcell Experimental Forest, Minnesota, USA - June2016WEW_6_100 | ecosystem: Environmental > Terrestrial > Soil >... | reverse complement strand
TTGAAAGAGCATTTCTTTGTAACAGAGTTGAGAGGCAACGGTGCGACCGTTTGAAACATCTCCTGCTTCGTCCCCGCAAAATTGCAGCCATTTTGGCTGCAATTTTGCGGGGACGAAGCGAAGCTGTCGGCTTTTGCGCGGCCTTGGTAACCTCGCCGTTGGCCTCTGACCTTTTTGCTTCCAAGTGCTCCATCGTCACTCGGATCGTATTCCACCCGGTCAATAAAGGTCTATTACAAACCTGCCTTTCACTTTGTAACCTCTGTAGGAGGACGCAAACCACTGCTGCTTAATACGTTAGCCAATGAACAACACACCTTCTACGGAAAAGAATTCCGCCTCCTCCGCAGAATCTGTGGGCAGATAGTGGCTGCAGGGCTCAGGAAACGCCCTGTTTTTGGCTAAAAAAGGCCTGGGAATGCGTGCCGACATCCGGTCACCACTCGATCCCGCTCTCGGGGATACGCCTGCAACCCATGGTCCAAAGCGAAAAACTCATCCTCATCCATGCCCGGCGGCGCTGTGCTTGAGGCCGTCCCAAGCGCCCATCTCATTAACACCGCCGCTTCAGCGCGGTGTAGGTGTGCGGCGAGCCGTCCCAGCCGTTTTAACGGCTTTCCACCCCCGAGGCAAACCGTTGAAACGGTTGCAGCGCCCCAGGCGCCTCTATACACCGGGCTGAAGCCACGGTGTTAATCAAACGTCCCGCCGGAGCATGAAATATCCAGGCCAAAGGGCCATTTTGACCCACGGATTCTGCCACAGAGCCAGAATTCCCATCCATGCCATCCGTGGCTCAATCACTCCGGGTGAGCGTGGCAGCGTGAGTTGTCCAGAGTGGGATGCAGAGGAGGCGGAAGCGGGTTGTGGCGTCAGTGTGGGAGATGCCGGTGCCAAGGAGGTGGACGGCGCTGTTGCCGGGAGCGGCTGTGCTCCGGAACAGGAGGCCGCCGGGCAGGATGCGCAGGGCCTGTCTGCCGTTGTCAACCGAGGTCCGGCTGGCGGCCAGCCCCCAAAGGAAGGTGTCGCGGGAGAGGGTGTCGGCCGGAGTCTGCAGCAAGGGGGTCGAGAAATGGCTCTGGAGGATGCCCCAGGGCAGCAGGGTCGTTTTGGTGATGCCGCGCCGGGCCTCGGACTGGCGTTTGGCAAGCAGGCCCCAGCCGAGGCTCAATTTGGTGAACGAGGAGGTCCGGCGCCATTCGCCCGCGATGCCCAGGAGGATGCGGTCGGCGGCGCCGATGCTGTTTTGGTCGTGGCGTTCGAGCAGGCCCCAGAGTGATTTGGTGACTGAATAATCGCCGTCCTTTCTCCGGGAGAGCAGCGGGTTGAATCGGAGGAATGGGTTGTTCGCGGCCGCGCGCACGGCGTCCTGGGGCGGTTCGGTGAAGGTGGCAGGTCCAGGGCCGGCATCAGCCTCTCCGAGGGCGCTGGGCGCGTCGGTTTCCAGGAGCAGCACGCGTTGGCCTTCGCAGCGGACTATTCCGGCGGCTCCGTCCGGGCGCGTCCAGGCCAGGCGCCGGCCGGCCCTCGTGGCGAGGGCAGCCTGGTGGACCCTTCTGCGTTCCTCGGCGCAAGCGCGGGCGAAGCGCTGGGCGGCTGATGGCGAATCCCAGGATGAAGCCCAGGCCAGAAGCCGGGCGCCGCGCGGGCCTTCGTAGAGCGCCGCGCGGTCACCCTCCCAGCCGCGCGCCAGGCGCAGGCCACGGTCCAGGTTCTTCAATTGGCTGCCCAGCAGGGCGGCCATGCCGGCCTCCCCGACGGTGTCATCGATCAGGCGCTTCCAACCTCCCGGGAGGGTTTCGGCGAGGCTGACCTGGACGGGAAAATCGCGCCATTCCCAGCAGTTCTCCGGGTGGATGATCTGTCTGGAACTCACCGGCGGGTGGTCGTAGATGTAATCCAGTCCGTCGAGGCCCCAAAGGCGCATGATTCTTGCGCAGAAGCCATAGCCGAACGAGTACGGCATGGCTTCGGCGCGCGCCAGCGCCTCGGGCACTCCGGGCACTTTAACGTCCGGGCTCTTCCAAACCTGGCTGAGGATGAAGTTCATGGCGAACTCCCCGAGTCCCGAGTGGAGCAGGTTCCAAACGATGACATAAGTCCCCGGCTTGTCGCGCTCGAATTCTGCGGGAAGCGCCTCGATCATCAGGCGGCTCGCCGAGCCTTCCACCAGAAAGCTGCGCGCCGCGTCGGTGTCGCTGGAAGTCCGGCTTTCTGCGTCCTTGGGAGGGTCAATGGGCCAGTATTGGTCCTCGAGCGCGTGGGTGTATTCGTGGGCGAACACAATCGCGGTATCGAGATCGGCCAGGTCCTCGGGCTTTTTTGGGGGCGGATGTTTGCCTGCCGGCCGGTTCGTGGCTGTCTGGGAGGGGGCGGGAATGCATAGGGTCTTGGTGTCTGAGTCGTACAGGCCGGCCACCTGTCCCACCAGCAAGTCCTCACAGACGGTCCGCAGGTCGGCATTCGGGGGCAGCAGGTCGAGCCAGGCCATGAGCGCCTGCAGGTCCGTCAGTTTGCGGCCGGGGTAATCTTTGGCGATGTCGCGGTCCACCAGGGCGCGCAGTTCTTTTTCAGAGATCTCGCGCGCCGGCACGTCGCGCAGGAACTTTTTGCCGCGCAGGGTTTCCACCTCCCTGCGGATGCCGGCCATTTCTTTGGCGTTGGGGATGCTCGAGGCCGGGGCGTGTGGGGTTATCGGTGCGGCCAACAGCGAGCCGGGCATGGACAGGGCCAGGGCGGCCAGGAGCAAGAGCAGCTTCACGATGCGGACTTGACCAGGCCGGATTGGGCGGCCAGGTAGGCTTCCAGGAAGTGGCGGATGCACCGGAATTCGGCATTGATCTGGTTGCAGAGCTCGAGGGCGCCTTCCAGGTTGCCTTCCGCACTCTGGAGTTCGAGTTGGCGGAGCATCGGGGCCAGGCGGCGCATGCCGCAGGTGGAACTGGCGCCGGCGCAACTGTGGGCCAGGCGGCGCACTTCGGCGGGTTGGTTGCTTTGGACAGCGGCCTGGAGTTGGGGCAGTTGCTCGCCGGTTTGGTCCAGATAGAGCGTGACGAGTTCGCGCAGGTTCTCGGGGATTCCGTCGGTCAGTTCGCGCAAGCGGTCCATTTCGACCGGGCCTTCGGCTGGGGGTGCCGGGGAGGGCGGCGCCGCCGTGCCGGGGCTTGCGGCCGCGTTGGCCGCGGTATCGGCGGCCGTGCCGGCAGCAGGTTGTGGCGGCAGGGTGCGGGCGGCGGTGGCGGCCCATCGCTCGATAATGTTGCGGACGTCCTCGAGCCGGACCGGTTTGGCGAGGTAATCGTCCATCCCGGCGGCCAGGCATTTGTCGCGGTCGCCGGGCATGGCGCTGGCGGTCATGGCGATGATAATAAGCGGTGACTTGTAGTGTGGAAAGCGGTCCGGCTGGCGCTGGCGCTCGCGGATGAGGCGAGTGGCCTCGAGCCCGCTCATTTCGGGCATCATCACGTCCATGAAAATCAGGTCGAAGGGCTGACGGTCCAGCGCGGCGAGGGCTTCGAGGCCATTGGCGGCGAGGCCGGCGCGGTAGCCCATCTGCTGGAGCAAGCGGAGGGCGACCTTCTGGTTGATGACGTTGTCATCGCACAGCAGGAGGCGCAGGGGCAGGCGGGCCGCGAGGGTCGGGTCGAGTTTGGCGGCAGCCGGGGCTTGCCGCGGGGCGGGTTTGGAGCCGGAGAGGGCGCGGAGGAGGGCTTCGTGCAACTGCGCCGGTTTGATGGGCTTGGTCAGGCAGGCGGCAAAGCCGGCGCGGGCGAAATCCGGATGATCGGAATGCACGCCCATCGAGGAGAGCAAGACCAGCGGGAGTGTGGCAGCCTGGGGCAACAGGCGTATTTGAGCGGCCAGAGTCACGCCGTCCATGGAGGGCATCTGCATGTCGAGTATGGCCAGGTCGAAGGTTTGGCCGCCGCGCAACCATTCCAGCGCCAGGGCCCCGTCTTGGGTCTCGCGCGGGAGCATGCCCCATTTGGCGCTCTGCGCGCTGAGGATGCGGCAGTTCGTCGGATTGTCATCGACAATCAAGAGGCGCAAGTTTGCCAGTTGGGGCTGCGGTCCTTCCAGGGCCGAGAGGGGCGTTTGGGTTTGGGCGACCGCCTGTAAGGGGAGGGTGAAATGGAAGGTCGAGCCCTTTTGGGCGACGCTTTCGACCCACAGCTTTCCCCCCATGATCTCGACCAGGCGTTTGCTGATGGCCAGCCCAAGGCCGGTGCCCCCATACTGGCGCGTGGTGGAAGCATCGGCCTGGCTGAATGACTGGAAGAGGCGCGACATCCGGTCGGCGGGGATGCCGATGCCGGTGTCGCGCACCGAGAAGTGAAGGAGCCAGAAACCCGGGTCGCCCTCCTTTGGTTCGGGGGGCGAGAGCGTTTTGACCTGCACGACGACCTCGCCGGCGGAGGTGAATTTGACGCCGTTGCCGACCAGGTTTACGAGCACTTGACGAAGCCGCGTCGCGTCGCCCAGGACACGCGCCGGGACCCCATCGTCCATCTGATAGGCCAGGTCGAGCTTCTTTTCGCCCGCATTGGAGGCCAGAAGATCCAGGGCGTCCTCGACGCAGCCGCGCGGATCGAAGGGTTGGGTTTCGAGCTCGAGTCTGCCGGATTCAATTTTTGAGAAATCCAGGATATCGTTGATGATGGTCAGCAACGATTCGCCGCTGGAGCAAATCGTTTCGACGTAACCCTCCTGCTCGGGAGTGAGGGAAGTCTCCAGGAGCAGCCCGGCCATGGCGATGACGCCATTCATCGGGGTGCGGATTTCGTGGCTCATGTTGGCCAGGAACTCGGCTTTGGTGCGCACGGCCGCTTCGGCGGCGACGCGGGCGGAGAGCAGGTCCCGGTTGGTCCGGGTCAGTTCGCTCTGGAGGTGCTTGGCGCGCAGGGCGGCACAGAGCCGGGCCCGCAGTTCGGCTGACTCGAAGGGTTTGGTCAGGTAATCGACCGCTCCCAACTCGAAGCCCCGCAGCTTGTCGCTCGTGCTGTTCCAGGCGGTCAGCACAATCACCGGGATCGACTCCGTGGCCGGAGCGGACTTGAGCTGCCGCAGCAATTCAAAACCGTTCATGCCCGGCAACCCCAGGTCCAGCAGGATCAAATCCACGGCCGACTCGCGGATAAGCTTGAGGGCTGCCAGAGCGTCGCCGGCGCTGGAAAGTGTGATTTGGTCCTCGTGCAGCAGAACGCTCAGCAGTTCCGGCATCCGCGGATCATCTTCAACCACCAAAACGTGGGAGGGGGGGACTTTCATAGTTGCATGCCCGTTGCTTTTTCTTGCCGCGTATTGAACACGATTCCCCGCCGCAAAGCCAACCAGTTTTTTTGCCGGCTCAAAGAATCATTGCGGAAAAAGCCCCGGGCCGGCTAAATTCCAAGGCATGGTTCACTCGGCGCTCAGCCCAGGCACGGCCGGGGCGATCGGTTCAGGCCAGGATGCGCAGACCCGGGCTTATCGCCTGATGCTGCTGGCGCGCATCCTCGATGACAAGTTCGCCAGCCTCTATCGCATGGGCAAAATCCATGGCGGCGTGTTTCTGGGACGCGGCCAGGAGGCCTTGAGCGTGGCGGCGGGTTTGGCGTTGCGCAAGGGGGATGTCTTCGCGCCCCTGATTCGGGACCAGGCCGGGCGCCTGGCCTTCGGCGAACCGATTCTGGACGCCGTGCGCACTTATCTTGGCTCGGCGCTCGGGCCGATGCGCGGGCGCGACGGCAACGTTCATCGGGGCTGGCCCAGGGAAGGGCTCTTGCCCATGATCAGCCATCTGGGGGCGATGATCGCGGTCGCCAACGGGGCCTTGCTGGCCCATCGCTTCAAAGGCATTGCCGGAACCGTCGGCCTGGCCTCGCTGGGCGACGGCGGGACCTCGACCGGCGCCTTTCACGAAGCGGTCAACCAGGCCGCCGTCGAAAGACTCCCCCTGGTACTGGTCGTGGCCAATAATCATTATGCCTACTCGACCCCCAACGAGCGCCAGTTTGCCTGCCGTTCCCTCGTGGATAAGGCCGCCGGTTACGGCATTGCGGGGGAAACGGTGGATGGCACCGACTTGTCCGCCTGCCTCAGGGTGGTGGGCCAGGCTGTCCAGCAGGCCCGCGCGGGAGGCGGCCCGCAAATGGTCATCGCGACCTTGTTGCGCCTCTGCGGCCACGGGGAACACGACGATGCCGGCTATGTCGATCCGGCCTTGAAGGCCTCCCCCATTGGCCGGGATTGCTTGAAGGTCGCCGAAGGCCAACTCCTGGAAAACAACTGGGCCGATGCCTCGAGGCTGGCCGCCTGGCGCCTGGAAGCCGTCCGCACCGTCGAAGATACCGTTGCCAAAGTCCAACGCGAGCCGGCACCCGATCCGTACCGGCAAGACTGGTGCGCCTTGGCGTCCAGGCATTTGGCGGAGGCCTGCGAGCCCGCCGAGGGGGCGGGGCAGGAAGTAACGGCCAATCCTTCGGGGAGATTAAAGTGAGCATCACCTATCTCGATGCCATTCGTGAGGCCCAGGCGCGCGCGCTGGCCCAGGACCCGCGTGTATTCATTTACGGCCAGGATGTGGGCGCCTTTGGGGGCGCCTTCAAGGCCACCAAGGGCCTGGCGCAGCGGTTTCCCGGGCGGGTGCTGGACGCGCCGATCAGCGAAGATGCCATGATCGGGTTGGCCGTAGGGGCGGCCATCGAAGGGATGAGGCCCATCATCGAGATTCAGTTTGCGGATTTTTCCACTGTCGCCTTCAACCAGATCGTCAATCAGGCGGCCACGCTGCATTGGCGCACGAACGTGCCCTGCCCGCTCACCATCCGTCTGCCGTGCGGCGGCACTTCCGGCGGCGGCCCTTTCCATGGCCAGACCATGGAGAGCATCTACGCCCATTATCCGGGCCTGGTGGTGCTCACCCCCGCCACGGTGGAAGACGCCTACAGCATGTTGCTCGAAGCGGTTGCGCTGGACGACCCGGTCATTTTCTGCGAGCACAAGTACCTCTATTATCATCTCAAAGCCGAGCAACTGCCGACCGAGGCGATGCCGGTGGGCAAGGCGCGCCTGGCCCGGCCCGGGCGCGACATGACCCTCGTGGCCTACAGCGCCATGGTCCACGAGGCCCTGGCCGTCGCCGAGGAATTGGCCTCCGAAGGCGCGGAGATTGAAGTCGTTGATCTCCGCTCGGTCAAGCCGCTGGACACAGACACCGTCGTGGCTTCGGTGGCGCGGACGGGCCGGCTGCTGTGTGTGGGCGAGGCCTGGCCCTGGGGCGGAGTCACCGCGGAGGTCATCGCCCGCGTCGCCAGCGAAGGCTTCGGCCTCTTGGATGCCCCGCCGCAGCGTCTCAACGCCAAGGACACCCCTGCCCCCTATCATCCCAATCTCTGGGCTGCCCATCGCCCCACCGCCCGCAGCATCGCCGCCGCCGCCCGGAACCTGCTGCGGATGTGATTCGCTTATTCAACATGCCTTCCATTCCTATTATCATGCCCCAACTGGGGGAATCCATTGCCGAGGCGACGGTCATCCGGCTGCTGGTCCGTGTCGGCGACCCGGTGCAAACAGGTCAGGACATTATCGAAGTCGAAACGTCCAAGGCCACCATGAACCTCGCCGCCCCGTGCCCGGGCCGCGTCGAGAAGCTTTTGATCAACCTCAACGAGAGTTATGCCGTGGGGACCGTCCTGGGCTATTTGGAGGCCAGCCCGGAAGATGCTCTCCGCTTGGGACTGGACGCGCCGGCGCCGGGACTGGAGGTCGAGAAGGGGGCGGCGGGCCTCGAGACGGCCGGTCCGGGTCCCTCGGCCGGGTCCAAACAAGGCGTCGAGCCCACCGTGCGCGGGTTGCCGGTGCCGGCCAATGCTGCCGGGGCCAGCTATATGTCGCCGCGGATGAAGGCGCGGATGTTGGAATTGGGGTTGGGCGCGGCCGACCTGGCCGGTCTGCCTGGCAGCGGCGGGGCGGGCCGCGTGACCATCCAGGACTTCGAGGCCTTCATCGCCAACCTCGAGCAGCACCGCTTGAGCCAGGCCTCATCGATGCGCGTGGCGGTGGCCGATGCGATGCGGCGCAGTTGGACCCGTCCCCTGGCCACAGTGGCCGTGCCGGTCTGTTTGGACCCGGTGCTGGGGCATCGCAAGGCCTGTCAGCCCCGGCCCGGCCCGGCCCTGTACGCCCTGCGCGCCCTGGCCATTGCCCTGGCCGAGAACAGCGCCCCCGCCGGACGGCTCATCGGCAACAAGATCGTCCATCCCTCCTCCATTGACGTTGGCTTTGCCGTCGAAGCCGAGGAGGGCGTCCTGGTGCCGGTGATTCGCAACGCGGACAAGCGTCTGCTCAAAGACCTGGTCAACGGCTACGACGAACTGGTCAAGCTGGCCCGCCAGCGCAAACTGCCGCCCGATGCCACCGGCGGTTCGATAGCCACCGTGACCAACTTCGGCACCTTCGGCCTGACTTGGGCAACGCCCATCCCGCTGCCCGAGCAAACCCTGGTCCTGGGCATGGGCGCCGCCCGGCGTCTGCCCAATTGGGATGAAGCCCAGGAGCGGTTTGTGCCGGTCATGGAAGCCAACCTCACGCTCAGCTTTGACCATCGGGTGCTGGACGGCGGCGCCGCAGGACGCCTGCTCGCCCGCATCGCCCAGTTGCTCGCCCGGCCCGAACAACTATAAGAGGCAAAGCGCTTCCAGGGAGCGTTCATAGGCCGGGACAACTACCACCGGCGCCGCGAGAACGCAAGCCGCTCCGACCCACCGGCGGCACTTGTCACACAAGGGCTTCCTATTCGTAACGTGCGCCTTAGGCGGCGCGGGTGTATAGTAGCAGCCGGCGAGTCCTTGATTGGCAGCCAAACCCAATGAGACGCGGGTGTTATGAACGAATCTTCGAGTCATTTGCAAGGAGCGAGGCTCCGGCGGCGAGGTCCATCGGGGTTCACGCTGATTGAGCTCCTGGTGGTGATTGCCATCATCGCCATCCTGGCGGCGATGTTGCTGCCGGCCTTGTCCAAGGCCAGGGACAAGGCGTACCGGACGGCGTGCGTGAACAACCTGCGCCAATTGGGCCTGGGGATGCAGATGTACGGGAGCGATAACCGGGACTGGATGGCCTGGTGCCAATGGCACAACGACTTCGGGCCAAGCTGGCTTTACATGCCCAAGAACGGCGCGGCCCCGGATCCCTTCACCTTGGTCAACGGCGCGCTCCAAGACAGTACGAACGACGCAGCCTACATCGAGCAGGGCCTTTACTTCCCCTACATTCGCAACCGGCAGTCCTATTATTGTCCGCTCGACCGGAAATCCGACCCGGATTTCATCCGCCGCATCCAGAGGGTTTCGAGCTACATCATGAACGGGGCCGTCTGCGGGTTCGGGGACTACGTCGGCGATTACCAGAGGAAGGGCCACAAATTCAGGATCGGCGACTTCAATCCCGCCGCTTACGCGCAGTGGGAGCCCAAGGTGAACAAGTTTGGCGGCAATTACGCGTACAACAGCGGCCTGGACGCCAGCCAAATCCCCAATGACACCGAGGGGATCGGAAACCGGCACGGCAAAGGCGCGGGCATCCTCGGATTCGACGCGCGGGTCCAGTGGATTTCGCTCCTGCAGTTCGACCAGGAAGCGGCCCGCCATCCGGGGATGCTTTATTGCGTCCCCGGCAGTCCGACCGGCGGCTTTTAGGGATCGTGCAAAAACAAATTCCGAGATCTGAATGCTTGGGGTGGAGCGTGAAAGCGTGGAGCGTGGCCAGCGCTCCGATGCCCTCACGCTCTACGCTCCGACGCTCCGGACGCCTGGCAGCTCCGCGAATCCGTTGGGAACCCAGATTCGTTCGAGTTCAAGCAATACAAACCACAATGCCAGGCCAAGGCAACCAGTGCGATGCCGGCGCCGACCTGCGTCCCCGGGGAGCTCGGCAAGGCCTTCCAATTCAACACCTGCCCGGACGGCTCCTTAATCGAATAGGCCACGTTGGGCTGATATCCCGGGCACGATTGGACAAACCAACTATATGGCGCCAACCTCCGCTGTGGCGACCTGCTTTCGGGCCAGGACATTCTGAGCAGAATCTCTGTGGCTAACCTCATGTCTAACACGGGCGTCGCACTCGGCGCGTTGGTCTGCGAGGCGCGGTAGAATCGTTGCGCGGGCAGCGGCTCGGAAAGATCAAAATGGGGCTGCGGCGTGCTCTGAATCGTCACGTTCGACAGCGACAGCCACTGTGCGCCAGGGCCGAAGGCATCGACCTATTCCAACTGCAGGAAGCTGCCCAGGTCGGCCGTTGAGTTCAGGGCCGCAACAGTCCTTCGCTCGACCGGGGCGATCCCACTCAGCAGGGCTGGAGCGCTGGTCACAGCCGCGTAAACATCCGTCACGACCACCGTGTAAGCCCCCGCTTGGCCCGGTTGAACGTTGGCCAGGTCAAGGTAACGGTTGGTGGTGCCTCCGACCGCGTTGGCGCCGTTAAAGTACCATTGGTAAGCTGCTGCGGGGGGAGTGTTCGTGACTTCCACCCAGAAGCCGGCGAGCGCCCCCATCTCAGCGGTTTGCGCCAGAGGCGGCGTCACGATGCTCGGAGGCGGCGCGTTCTCCCATAACCTCGTCGGACAACCGCCGAACGTCGGGCCCCAACCCGTAGTCCCAGGCAGGTAATAGACAGTCGTGTTGTTGTCGCCAGAGAACGCAGATGGATCGATGGCGGGAGCGTTACCCTCAAAATAGACGCTGCTCAGGCTCGAGCCGAAAGCGAACGCCATCTCCCCAATGCTGGTGATGCTGCTCGGGATGGTGACGCCGCCCAGGCCCGCGCAGGCAGTGAACTCCATGGCCCCGATGCGGGTAACGCCGTTGCCAATCGTGACGTTCGTCAGGCTCGTGCAGTCATAGAACGCCCAGTCCCCGAGGTTCGTGACGCTGTTGGGAATTGTGACGCTTGACAGGCTGGTGCAGCCTTGAAATGCAGACGTTCCGACGCTCAGTACGCTGCCGGGAATCGTAACGTTGGCCGCGTTGGTGCAGCTCCAGAACGCACCCTTCGCGATGTTCGTGACGCTGCCGGGGATCATGTAGTCCCGCCCAGCTTTTCCATCGGGGTATTGGATGGGGCTGGTCTGGTTCTTGTCGAACCAAACCCCACCCACACTGCTGTAGCAGGAGTTCCGCACCCTGGAAGCCAGTAACGGCGCAGGCGCAGTTCATCACGGAGTCGAGCGAGGAACTTCTCCCATTGGGCACGGGGTGTCGTGGGTTTCCAAGAGCGGCATCTGTGGGGTTACCCGGTGAAGGCGGAGGCCTTGCCGGACACCTCTTCAACTCGGGCCAGGGCCTACGGCGCCACAAAGGCGAGCTTGCGGCGGTCGGCGTCGCTGATCGCCCACAAATTGATCGGCCAGGTGCTCAGGCCGTATCTCAGGTAGCGGACGCCGCCATCCACAAACGGGAAGTTCGAGCCGCCCGCCTTGGGCATCCGATTGATGACGGAATGGCAGCCGTGCTCGATGCGATCCACATCGTTGCCCGGCCCCTCGTAGCAATCCATGAAATAGTCCATGGCCCCCTGGCCGGTCGGGTCGTTTTGAATGTTCTTCTTCTCGCCGAACATGACTGTCTCCGAGGGTCTGATAACGGTGGAATCCTTGAGCGAGGCGCGGGCAAAGGTGCCGGCCATGTAAGCGGCAAAATCACTGGCGCTCAAGTCTTCGCCGAAATAGTCGTTCCAACCATTGATAAAATAACTGCGCGGGGCGCGGTCGGCCGGCGTGGGTGAACTCGTGTCGGTTTGCGGAGTGCCCCGCCGCGCGTCGGTGGGGCAGACGATCAGGTTGGTCGTGCGGTAGTAATCCAGGAGCAGCGTCGGCCAGCGATAGGAATTGGTGCGGGGAGGGAACAGGCTGCTGCAGTCGTCGGCGTAGAGCTTGAGGGCGGTCTCGAGCTGCTTGAGATTGTTGACGCACTGGATGCGCCTGGCCGCCTCCTTGGCCCGAGCCAGGGCCGGCAGGAGCATGCTGGCCAGGATCGCGATAATGGCAATGACCACCAGCAATTCGATGAGCGTGAATCCGGCCGCCCCCGGGCCTGACCCGCCCGCTTCAGACGCAACGGCGTTTGTCCTTGACCGGCAAGCATCTACTCTCATAACTCTTCCAATGCATTTGTCGAATATTTCCAGAGCCGAAGCGTCGACCCCTTGCGCTTATGACGGCCAAACAATGGATGCTAATACTACTGACCATCGTGTTGGGCGCTTTTTCGCTGTATTTGAATAGAGACTGGTTTGCCCAGGACAATATTCAAGTTTACCACCGCTCCCGGCCCGCCCGTTTCGTCATGGGCGGTTCGCCTGCCGGCTCCGACCTCGAGTCGCTCATGTTCGGCTTCGACCGCTGGCTCAAGCTGACCTCGCTCAAAATGGTCCCGCTCGAGGCGCTCAAAACGAACCCATACGCCCACCCGGTCTGGGAACTGGTTTCCGATTCCAACTCCGTGCCGATCAAGGACTTCACCTACGGCCTGCACATCCGGGGCATGCGGCCCCGAATCGAGGGCCTAACGCCCGAACCGCTCCAGCCGGGGGTGCCCTACCGGCTCTTGGTCCAGGCCGGCAAACAGAAGGTCACCCACGATTTCACCCTCCAGCCCTTGCCGCCGTAAAGAGACTCTACTGGCGCTTGTCCGGGTAGGGTGGGGGTTGCGGAATGCGCACCGGATTTCTGGCCAGTGCCGATTTGATCTCGTCGATGGCGCGGTTCAATTGGTCATCAATGCCGGCGTATTCATGTGCCGGATCGTTATCGACGACAATGTCCGGCTCGACACCTTTGCCTTCCATGATCCATTCTCGGGCCTCGAGGTCGAAGCGTGAGAACTCGGGGCGGTTCAGATAACCACCATCGAGCAAGGGCAGTGAACCACGGATGCCCACGACCCCGCCCCAACTCCGCAGTCCGATGACTGGCCCGAGCTTGTACTTCTTGAAGCGGTAAGCCACGATATCGCCGTCACTGGCGCTGAACTGATCGAGCAGCAGCACTTTGGGGCCCAGCACCATGCCGCTGGGATCAACGCCCACAGCGCCGTTGCGAGCGATCGTCCAGAAGGCAGGCTCGCGGCGAAGGCGCTCGAGGATCTGAGGCGACACCTTGCCGCCGCCGTTGCCCCGGACGTCCACGATGAGCGCCTCTTTGTAAAGCTGCGGATAGTCCTGCTCATCACCCGTCGGAACGACCACCTCGTCATGCGCGCCTTCGGTCTTTGGGGCGCTGCTGACCCGCAAGGTCACCTGTTTGCCGGCTTTGCCAACCAGGGCCGCATAAATGTCGGTCATCTGGTCGGTCGGCTTCCCATCGACGGCGACAATGAAATCACCGGCTTTCACATTGACCCCGATTTCCGTGAGCGGCGAGCGGAGGCCCTGGTCCCAGTTTTGGCCCGGAAGGACCTCTCCGCCTCCAACATAGCAATGACCCAGGTTCAATTCGCCGATCATTTCGCCAATGATATAGGTCAGGTCGGCCCGGTGTTGCACGTGGGCCAGCAGCGGTTCGTAAAGCTGGCGGATGCCCTGCCAATCAAGCCCATGCAAGTTCGGGTCATAAACGAAGTCGCGCATTTGGCGCCAGCATTCGCGATAGATCTGATCCCACACCGCGCGGCGATCCAAGCGGACCTTGAGCTCGCTCAGGTCGAGCGTTTCCTTCGTTTCGATCTTGCTGGTGGGAAGGTCAATAATGAAGAACGATCCGCCCCTGGAGAGCAGCATCTTTTTCTGGTTCGCGGAGACCCGATAGGTCCCGAAATCGCCCAACTCGGTCTCCTTCTCCTTTTCAAGGTCATAAAAGAACAGCTTTTCTTTGCGGACGTAGTAGAGCTTGTCGCCAACGGAAGTGAGGTGGTTGTAACCGGACGCCGGAACGGGCAAGACGGCGACGCGCTGCTGCAGCCCCTCCGCGTCCACTTTGACCGTCACCTTCTTCACTTCGTCTTTATCGAAGTCGCTGAAGTGAGTCACCTGGCGGGTGCTCTTGGTCTCGAAATCGTAAATCCATATATCATCCGCCTGGCCGCCGCGGTAGCGTTTCCAGGTGCGGAACTCGCGAAAGACCCGGTTGTAGGCGAGTTGCTTCTGGTCCGGAGAAAAAGAGCACCACCCGCCTCGCGGCAAGGGCAGCGAACGGCGTTGGAACCGGCCGCAAGCACCGCGGCGATGGTCAGGAGAATCGCCGTCCGTCGTGGAACAAGCGGGAATTTTGTCGCTCGGGGTGCGCCCCGCGTATGTGCCGGCGTGATAGCGGTCATTTCGCCACCTGCTCTTGGATAAAAGCGTTTGCTTGCCTAAGCGCCGCCGCCCTGGAGCGCCTGGAGATTCGGGGGATTCATTGCGGGGGCCATAGAACTGACATTGGAACTGGAAGCAAGTGCTCATCGTCGGTCCCCGACGCGGCCACATCGACGCCGATGACTCGGAAGCGAATGCGCCAATCACGCAGCAATTGCCTCTGGCGGGCGGGCAGATTTTCGTCGAGCACCAACATTGAACCCTCTGAATGGCTCGTGTTTGACGACCAGGTCGCCAATGGCAATCGCCTCACCAATGGCATCTCCTAAAACCCTGCCGTCCCACTCGCGCGCGATCTCTTCCCACGACAGCCCCTCCTCGAGCTGTTCCAGGAGGATCCACACCATGATACGCGTGCCCGTGAAGGTCGGTTGGCCGCCGCAAATCTTTGGGTCTGCCACGATGTGGCGCCCTAGTTCAATGCGTCGCCTGGCGCCGTCAGCCTTTGCTTTCCTGTCCATGCTCCACACTATGCGGCCCGGTGCGCGTGACTGCAAGCCAATATCCCCGCCTCCGCCCGCCGCCGCGCGATCTGCGTAATCCCCGGTCCAAAAAAGTTGTAAGAAACGCGCGGCCCTTTGGGACTGAATACGCGAAGGCTATTTCGGCTGAGCAACTCCAGCCAAGCGGCGAAATCCGCCGACGACGGCGGACCGGCCCCAAAAGTGAAAAGAACAAAAAAAACTCGCTTCCCCGGGCCACATGCAGATACTCGTAACCGCGAATGAGTCCCGGAACAAAACGCTCTGGCGCGCAACTATCGTTGGCGATTCAGCACGAGGAGCAATCCGCTTCTCTCGTATGCCGGGGCATTTTCTCTCCGAGTTACCTTAAGCAGCACTTCGCCAGGTCCGAGGGGTTTCCAAGCCTCGATGAGGCCCGGCCAGTTTACGAAAAGCTGAAGGCCCGCTGGACGGAGGACTCCGCTGGGCTCTACCAGCGCAAAGAAGCCTACACCCGCTCCCAGTTCCTCGACCCCGTGCTCGCCGAGTTGCAGTGGACCTTCATTCCTGAACAGGACCTGCCATCCAAGAGCACGACGCACAAGCGCCCCGACTACTGCCTCTTTCTCGAGGATGAGTCTCGTCAACGCGCCGCCAAGGAGAGCCAGACGACCGACGTTTTCCGCGAGGCCGCAACCGTGCTGGAGGCCAAGAAAGTGGGACACTCCCTGGACAAAGTCTCCGAGCGCGAAACCCCCGGCCTGTTCCCCAGCCAGCAGGTCCAGGACTACCTCCACAAGGCGAAGGACAGGACCGGCGCCCGGTATTTCAACTGGGCGATCCTGGCGAACGGCAACGAGTGGCGCCTTTACTGCGAGCAGGCCTCGACAGACGCCTATTTCGCCTTCCACCTGGCCCACCGGGACCAGTTCTGCTCCCTTGAGGATTTCCGTTTTTTCCTGGCACTTTTCCGCCCACAGTCGTTCGAACAGGATGCGGATCGGGGTTGCTTGCTGGACAGGCTGCGCCAGGAGGCCCTTACCCGCCAGGCCGAGCTCGAATACAGCCTGCGCAGGCGGATTTTCGATGTCCTCGAGGACCTAGCCAACGGCTTCCGCGGCTATTCCGCCAACAACATCAGCAAGGGCGATTTCCCGGCTCTCTACGACACAGCCCTGGTCTTCCTCTACCGGTTGTTGTTCGTCCTCTACGCCGAGAGCCGCGGTTTGCTGCCCGTAAAAACAAGAGGCTTTGGCGCCAGCAAAATCTACCGCGAGAAGTTCTCCCTGGATCGACTGGTGGGTCCGCTGCGAGACAAGCGCGCCTACTCGAGCGAGGCCTTCACGGACCTCTACGAAGATCTCCTGAAGCTCTTTCGCCTGATTAACGGCGAGAAGCCGGAGCAAAATGAGGAATGCAAGGTGACCCGCTACAATGGGGGCTTGTTCGACCCACAGGTGCACCGGCTCATCGAAAAGTGGCGCGTCAGCGACAGGGCCCTTGCCGACGTCTTGCGACAGTTGATCTTCTCTCAACCGCCCGCGCGCGCGTCAGCCCGGCAGCAGGAAATCGTCACCGAGGAAACGATAGACTACGGCACCCTCGAAGTCCGGCAGCTTGGCGACATCTACGAGGGCTTGCTCGGCGCAAACCTTGAGGTTGGCGACAGAAACCGGCTCGAGCTGCGCAACAAAAACGGCGAAAACCACCGCCACGGCATTTTCTACACGCCCGATTGGGTTGTCCGCTACCTCGTCCGGGAAGCCCTCCAGCCCCTCATTGACGAGATCGAAGCCAGCCCGGAAGTGCGCGCCGCGCGCAAGGCCAAGTCGGACGAGAAGCGGCGCGACAATAGCTTTGCGCTTGCGGTCCTGGGCCTCAATCTGGTGGACCCGGCAATGGGCAGCGGCCACTTCCTTGTCCGCGCCACGGAATGGCTCGCCGAGCAGGTCGTTTATCATCGCACGACGCGGATAATGACCGAGCAAATCGTTCCCCTCGGGCAGAACCGCCGGTCGCGCGCGGAAATCCTCAAATCCGGCAAAATTCCGGTCCCCCTGGGGGTCTCACAGGAGCAGGCCGAGATCGCCTACTGGCGCCGCCGCGTCGTCGAGGCCTGCATCTATGGCGTGGACGTGAACCCCCTGGCCGTCGAACTTGCCAAGCTTGCGCTCTGGCTCACCTGCATCGCCGCCGATGAACCCTTGAACTTCCTTGATCATCACCTGCGCGCCGGCAACTCGCTCCTGTGGGCCGACCCGGAGGAAATGCATCACCTTCCCATCGCCACGGAAGCGGAGAAAAAGCAGATCACGTTCAACCTCGGCGGACGAATGGCCGGAGCGATCAGGGCCGTCATCGCCGAGAACGTCCACATCGAAAAAACGGAAAGCACCGAGATGGAGTTGGTCAAGGCCAAGGAGGCCCGGTGGAAAGGTGTCCGGGAAAAGCTCCGACCGTTCCTGTCGTTTGCCGACCTCTGGCTGGCGGCGCTGGACGGGTTGCCGCTCAATGAACTGAATTATCAGGCGCTTGCTCGCGCCGAACTCGCCCCCGCCGACCTCGACAAAAAGGAGAGAGCCGACGCCAAAAGGCTCCGTGACTCCTTGTCCGCGGATATCGAGGCAAAGCGCAGAGCATTGAACCCGTTCCACTGGCGCCTGGAATTCCCCGATGTGTTCTTCGAGACGGACGGCCAGCCCCGCCCGGAGCTCCAGCGCGGCTTCGATGCCGTCCTCGGCAACCCGCCTTACATTTCCACACATACGAGCAGCGCCGAGACTTGGCGCGGCGCCCTCGAAAAGCGCGCCGGATACCTGGAGGACCTCTACGTCCATTTCACCGACCTGGGCTTTCGCATCCTTCGCCCCGGCGGGCGGTTCGCCTTCATCGTCTCTGACACCTTTTTCACGCTGGCCAGCAAGTTGCGGATGCGCGAAATGCTACAGACCCACGCCTTGACCCACCTCGGCCAGTGCGACCCGTTTGACGCTACGGTGGACGCCGCGATCTTCATCGCCTCCAAGTCCGCCCTGGACCTTCCGGCCGGTTGCGAGGGAATGCTATTTGTCCAGGCCCGCCCGCGGAAGAGCGCCGACGGCAAACCGACCAGGCCGGATAAGGACCTGGTCACCCTCAAGCCGGCCGGCGGGCTCTCATTCTCAGCCTCAACGGCTCTTGGCGGTGTGGCGCGCGGCGTGGAGCACGGCGAACATGGCAGCCTGCGCCTCCATCGCCTGCCCGTTGCGCTTTACCGCGCAGCCCACAAACGAGTGTTCTTCGAGCCGCGCCCGGGCACCCTGCGCTTATTCGAGAAGTTCAACGGGCCCGTCAAACACCTCGTCAAGGAATGGTGGGAGCGGATCGAGACCTCACAGAAATTCGCCGAGAACCTCGCAGACCTCCACGCCTACCAGGCCTCACTCAAGGCCGGCGATGTCACCCTCGTCGGCCTGATCGCGGAAGGCGGCCAAGGAATGCGCACTGCGAACAATGCCCGCTTCCTTGGCTACCTGCAAGGCACACCCGCTGCCCAGGGCATCAACCGCAAACGTGAAGATTGGACAAAGCGCTGGCTCGCAGACCCGGAAATCAAATCGGTGTTCCTTGGCTTCCTCAAGAGCAATGGCGGCGACCCTGCCAGACCAACCAAAGACGGCCCGGCATGGGAAGCGTCCGTGGAACCGCTCAAAGCGAGCTTCTCTCCGGCCAGGCTCGGTTTCACCAAGTCCGATCTGTATCGCGTTGTGCCGGCCGATCTGGTGGCGAGGCCGGCGGATTTCGAGTTTGCCTGGCAGCAGCGCAAGGCCGAACTGCTCAAACGCTGGCGCACGGAGGCTAGCCTGGAAGGTTTTTGGGAGGCCGACCTCCCGTTGGATTTGACCAAACAGGAGCTCCAAAAACTGCGCAAGCAACCCCAGGTTTCCGACGAGGATTTCTGCGAGTTGTCCCAGCAACTGCCGGCGTGGGTCGAGAAAGAAAACGCCACTCGACGCAAGACTGGCAGGGAGACAATTTCACGCCGGGCAATCGGCTTGCGCTCGGCTGAGGATTACACCGATCCCGCCGATGCGCCGCGCATTGCTACCATCTACAACGGCCTGAGCGGCCACGCCCAGTTCGTTCCTTTCCGCAAGGGCGACCCTGAGGGCAACCGCTGGGTGGATAATGAAAAGCTCTTTATTCACTGGTCCCGCGAGAATGTCGTCTGGTTTTTCGAGAACAGCGGCCGGTCGGAATCGGGTATGCCGGTGATGCGCAATTCCCACCTCTACTTCACAGGCGGCGTCACGTGGACGGCGGTCGCCAACCACGTCGCCATGAAAGCCCGACACCAAGAGCCATGCGTCTTCGACGCGGACAGCATGCGGCTGACGCCACGCGCTGGGGTGATTGAGCCGCTGGCATTTCTGGCGCTGCTCAACTCCGACCTGGTGAGCTTCATCAAAATGAAGTTCATTAAGCATACCCAGAAATGGGAAATCGGCGATCTGCGCCAGGTGCCGCTGGTCATGCCTGCAAGAGCACAAGAAAAACGGCTGAACGGGTTGGCGGAGCGAGCGCTGGAAGCCAAACGGCTCACCTTCACCGGTGATTCCCCGGCGAATGACTTGGTTGCTTTTGTTCGTGGCGTCTCCGAACAACTCACCGCCTCCGCCCCGGCCTATCTGCGCCCCTCAGCGCAACTCAAACTCCTCCTCACCGCCGCTGATTGTCTGGCGGCCCTTGAACTGGCCGTGAACTGGGAGGCGGAAAAGCTCTACGGCGTGGAAGGGCTGGGACCTTTTGATGAATTCTGACCCGGCAGGCGCCTGCCGGCTTGCACAGCACCTATCCGCCATTCAGCAACGGAATGGCCTCCTGCCGGCGCGACCAAAACAACGGCTGCACGTCGTAGGCCTTGATGGCGGCAAGGTTGTCCTCGTTGGGTGGATTGTCCGCGTCGTTGAGGAAGGTGAAGGCTTGGAGCGGTTCGGCACGAATCGCGCGCACGTCGCTCACCGCGAAGGCAAATGTAAGGGCTTGGTCCTTGCTCAGGTTGTTGATGGCCTGCAGCACGCGTTGCGGCTTGCGCTGCGTTTTAGGCAGACCGAAATCGAACTTGTGATCGAATCCGCTCCGCCCGCTGAGTTTAAAATCCGGGAACACAGGAATCTGCTTTAACTCCACAAAGACAGCGACATCCTCCCTGAAGAGCGAGAGCACGTGCTCCTCCCCCATCACGAACATGTCGTTGACCGCCAGCATCGCCTGCAAGAGGCTGTGCTTCTTTTGGGCAAAATCCTGCGGCACGGCGTGGACTTGGAGTTCGTCCTCCTCCTCTCACCCTTACCCGGAAAAATTAGTGCTAGACATCTTCCTTCCAACCGCGCAGTCTTGACGCGTGCTCGGAGCGGTAAAAGTCGGGGGACGATGGGTGGATAGCCGGGTTCTGGAACGGCTGA
>Ga0187853_10001620_pt1 | contig 20284 bp, 16 predicted proteins | sample June2016WEW_6_10_2_FD_132417 | JGI IMG/M metagenome (GOLD analysis project Ga0187853, IMG submission 132417) | Peatland microbial communities from SPRUCE experiment site at the Marcell Experimental Forest, Minnesota, USA - June2016WEW_6_100 | ecosystem: Environmental > Terrestrial > Soil >... | reverse complement strand
CCATTTAACCGTATCAGCTCTATTTATTTTTGAGGCAGTGGAATTAGTCCAAACTGAGGTGGCTAATTTTCCTGCCAAAGCTGAAAATGTATTAGCTGAATCGGCTTTATCTGTTAATGCTGCTTTGACAGCTTTTGAACTTGAAATATTGTAATCGCTATTAGGGATTGAGGTTGATAAACGGATTGTTTTTAGGAATTGAGAGGTGTCAATAGATTGTCCTTTACCTAAGTATATCCAAGATAACCCTGTCCATCCCCAGATAGTATCATTACAACTTACAAAACCGGGTTGGCTTAATGCTGAAGGTTTCGGGCATATACTTGGTATCAAAAATGTATCACCCTTAAAATAAGGTGCTGTATAACCCTGATACCTCTGCTGTGCTGATAATGTCAGTGTTATAATTGTTAATAATATTGTTAATATCTTTTTCATCTTTAATGATAATTTACCCATGTTGTACCGTTAAACTTAGATATTCCACCACTTGTCCCAAACCACATATTGCCTGATACATCCTGATATATAGCCCGGACTTCATTATAAGCTAACCCATCTGTTGTTGTATAATTTGTCCACGTTGATCCTCCATCTGATGTTTTATATACTCCGGCTCCGTATGTAGCAACCCACATATTTCCTGAAGCATCTTTCTTAATATATCTTATGTTTGAGCATCCAAAACTTGTATTACCTTTTTGTGTCCATGTAGACCCATTATAAACTGATATATAATTATCAAGTGTGCCTACCCAAACATTTCCTGAATTATCTATCTCTATTGTAAAGCATTGATTGCTCGCTAATCCTCCAGAAGAATAACTTTGTTTAACAACATTATTAATATCTGTAGATTTTGTTAAACTAAATATACCATTATACGTAGTACACCATATTAAATAATTAGCATTTGTTATTGAATTAACACCAGAACCTAATTCGGAAGTATTATATAATTCAAATTTAGAACCATCATATCTATACATCCAAAGATATTTTCCTAATCCAAACCACATATAATTATCAACTTTTCCTACAGATTGAAAATAAGTCCCAGAATCATAAGTAATCCAAGAACCATTATATTCGTTTATACCATTAATTGTTGAAAACCATATATTGCCTAAATAATCTTTTGCTATTCCATATACTACATCACTCAATAATCCACTATTACCTGTATTATAAGTTGTCCAATTTGTGCCATCAAACTTTAAAACTCCTACATACGTACCAAACCACATATTGCCTGAATTATCCTGAACTATAGCATTTACCCTATTATAAGCAGTAGGTGGTGGAGTTGTTGGAGTTGGTGGAGTTGGTGGAGACACTACGCTACTCAACAATGAATAATAAAGTACATTCTGTTGTGCACTTAATATCTGTATTGACAATAATATTATTAGCAGTTTTTTCATTGAGTATAATTAATACCTATATTCCATAAAAAGTATGTCCCATCATAAACAAAAGATATTATATTTACTGAATTGACTTCTGTGGATATAACTTTTGTACCCTTATCTTTAAAAATACTATTTGAAGGGAATACAAGTTGCTTTCCGCCACTTGAACATTGTATTATCTCCATACAACCGACATCGCCATTATTTACATTTGTAATAGCTAATGTAGGGTTGCCTCCAGATACACTTAATATAGTTATTACATTTTTATTTGCGGACATATCCCAAGTTATTGTATTTGGATATTCTGTATAAATAGTTATGAATGTAGGATTTGGCTGAGTTTTCCATACTGCATTTATTCCATTTGATGTCATTACTTGATTTGCTGAGCCTATTGATGTAGGCAATGAATAAGAACTCCACGCAGTTATCCCATAAGACCCATTCGTTGTTTGAATAAATTGCCCATTGCTACCTGCTGCACGTGGTAAAAAAGAACCTCCTATTTCAACTCCATAAACTGAACTTTGATCTTGTCTTATTCCTATATATTCAGTGAAATTTAATTGTATTGAATTTGTCCCCAATGCAGATATATTTCCATTACCATCATAAAAATTATAACTTGTTATAGGGACAGTTGAACCTCTAAAATTTATTGATACATTACTACCTGTATTATATCCATTAACAAAATCAAATTCATTATGATTAGATATAAGGTTGTTATTTGAATATTGATAAGCAATATTAGAAGTGCCTGTTAAATCAGAAAAAGAACCGCTTGTAGCGACAGTGGCAAAAGTAGGTTTACTTGCTATATCACTCCATGTTGGTTGAGTAGATGTAAATATTCCTGTTGTTGATGTATAACTATTAAACCATTGATGTGATGGGGCTAATTTTGTTACTGGTAATACCGGAGTACTTGATAAATCTGAATAACTACCAGAATGTGCTACTGTTGCTAAACCTGAAATATCTGAATATAAAGGTTGTGTAGCACTAAATAAACCTGTTGTTGAATCATAATGGTTTACCCATTTACTTGTTACTACAGTAAATGTATTTGCTAAATGTGGTTTATTTAATATTTTACTTACTCCTGATGTACTACTCCAATCTGCATTTACCTGAGCAAATGAAGCTGTAGCAAATGAAAAAATACCTGTTGTCGAATCGTAGGCACTTATATATTTACTTGTTTGAGATGGTGCATTTCTTGGCCTTATTAATGTACTCCATGTTGTTGTTGTACCGGTTGATCTTGTTAAATATTGGCCACTTGTTCCGGTTGTTGTAGGTAAATAATAATTTAATGTACCTAAATTATATGCTTGTATTACTCCATCAAATCCAGTAAATGTACTATGTACAGGATTTGTATTTTGGCTATAAAAACTATTTTGGGTTGGCGTTGAATAAGGGATAAATGTATGTCCTGTAAAATATAAAAACCCGGAATTAATAGTCAGTGCATTTGGTGGCGTATCAACTAAATTATGATATGAACCAGAATGTGCTACTGTTGCTAATCCTGAAATATCTGAATACAAAGGTTGTGATGAGGTAAATAACCCGGTAGTAGAATCATAAGAATTTATCCATTTACTCGATATTGATGATAATGTAATAGGTAAATGATGCTTGTTTATTAAATCGTTATAACTACCACTTGTGGCTACTGTTGCTAATCCTAAATCTGATGTTGTAACCGTAACATTTGAACTTAACGGATGTCCATTTACAGTTCTCGATGTTGGTGTATAAGTAGAATTATCATAACTTGTTGAATATCCTGATTGTTTTACAAAACCAGTTCCGTTTAGTTTATTTTGTTTTAAACTATTATCGTAATATGTAGCTGGATGCCCTGGTAATTTTGTTGTATCTAACCCTATTACAACTAATTTAGTACCTGTTGCTGTTATTGGACTTTGTGCGGCTACGCTTTTTAACCATGTTGATGTGTCTGCACCACCTCTGGCTAATGGCCGGTAAACTAATATTGCATTATGTCCTGTACTTGTCGTTGTATAATTAAGATAAATATTTGAATTTGTCAGTTTGAATGAATTAAATGTTACGCCCAAACTTTTATTTTCTACATAATCCCCTAAATCATAAAGTATAGTCTTATCAACACACCTGACTTTAAAAATCCCTAATCTACGACAAGTATCTCTCTGTATTGTATATGTGCCCATATATTCTTGTGTAGAATCACCCAATAAAACATTCGAATTTAATACATTGTTCAATAATGTTAATGTAATAGGAGTTTCCCCATTAGCTACTAAATTTTTTATCCATAATGTATCTTTGCCTTGTAATAATTTTGAATTTACTGATTCTCCATTTATAGATAACCATTTATTTGCTGTATCACTTTTATTTAATTTCAGGTTTAACCCATATATTGTTGCTATATGAACTCCAGTATCGGTATATTGAATATATCCCGAAAGAGAAGGAATGGCATTACTTACTGCTAATGTTGTAGGATAGCTATTATTATTTGGGTTTGTTAATGTTGTCCTTCTATTGGCATAATGTTCTAATTTTGTTGTATCGGTATTTGTACCTCCACTGGTCTGAAATAATACCCATCCTGTATTTGTTAATGATGTTTTTAATTGATAATACCGTTGTACACTCTGGATATAAACTACCATACCAAGTTTTCTGCGCCCTGTTTTTATATTTAACATTGTAGCACTATCGGGTACAGCCATCATGCCTCCCATGCCTAATGTATCAATATGGGTGGGATACGCGTCCCTTGCATCGTTTGGTTTAATTGGTGCAATTACCAATGTACCCCCTGTTGGTTGTTGGGCAACTAACTTGAAACTTATCAACAATAATATGAACAAGTATTTTTTCATTCTATATCAAATTGTGTTATTGGGCTATTCATTAAATCATTACTTATCCAAACCTGATAACTTGTCGATCCTCCACTAAGATTGAAAAATGTATTATTTCTTACCATTGTAAAAGCTGTGCTCGTTAATCCATTAACAACAAATGTAGGTGTCCCCCAAGATGAAGGAAAAGCAAAAATAAGATATTGCCCTGCTCCATTTATGCCATTAAAGTTTTTTACCCGTGTTGTTGTTATTATAGCACCAGTTCCTACCCCTGCGCCGCCTGCTCCATCTAATGCCTGTATAGTGGCATCACTTGGAGAGGCATTTGAAGCTATTTTCCCCCAATAATATTTCCAACCAAATGTAAACGATGTACTGGCAGAACCAGTTTTACTGTCTGATGTAGTTATTGTATTGGTAAATGTTGTTGTTGTATTTCTTGCATAAGAAACAGATTGTGAACCTGATTGTGTATGCCCTTCATTAAATGGAACATCTAATGTTTCTGTTACCCCACCTACTACTATACTTGATATTGTTGCGCAAGATGTCGGCCTTGTATCTGTATAACTCAATGAAGCGGTAAGGTTAGCCCCGGAAGCCATATATTCAACTTGTGTTCCACCTGATAATGTTGCCGTAGGATATGTTGAGGGGAAAAAGTAATTATTCAAAAAATCTGTAACTGTATAACCACCTGCATTTACCTGAGCTACCCCAGCCCTTGTTACTAATCTGTTTCCATTAAAATATGTGCTTCCCCCACCACTACCTTTGTGAGGCCCAATAGTATCCCATGTATGATTTAATTTATAAATAAATAATGTATCATTTTTATTTACTATCCATCCTGTATCTGGATTTGGAGGAAATGAATTTAATCTTTCAAGATGAGCTATCCTTAATCTCATAGAATCGGTTTTCATGTACGGATCTCTTTCAAAATATACATTACTTACCTTATCCCAATGTTGGGAAAATGAATTTATTGAAAATAAAAGTAGAATATAAATTAATATTTTTCTCATTATAATTATATTTTTGCTTCTACTAAATATGAAAATGTTATATTGTTAACATCTGAACTATCAACTTCAACACCTAACTGGATAATACCCGATTGAACCCTTGCTGTAAATTGCCAGCCTCCCTGATCTCCATTATCAGGTAAATTGGAACGGTTTAATTCTCCTGGAATAGCATCTGTGCCATTACTTAAAACTATTACTTTCCCATTACCATATTTTGTTCCCCTGACTGCCCCGTAGGTTATTTCTACTGTCCTATAAACAGTAGCATCACCTAAATCAATATAAGTTGTTGTATTGTTTAAGCAAGTTTGAGATTGCGGTGTGTTTGGTGATAATGTCTTATTTTCATAATTCTTTGTTGATGAATTATAAACTGGAATATCCCCATTTGAAGGTGCTATTAAAGTCAATTGTGTCCCTGTTACATTTGAAGAAACTACATTTCCTAATGCAGTGATCGAATCATCTATATATCCTTTATAAGCTAAATGTTTTCTATCTGTTAAGCTATATTCGGCAAAATATTTAGCAATACCGGTAAATAAAGTAGAACCATTTTGTAATGTTATTGATTGGCCATTTGAAACAATTACTATATTAGTTCCATCGAATGTTATATAATTATTTGTCCCCGGAAATGTTATTTTATTTGTAGCTACATATTTTACATTAAGGACATTTCCTTTATCATCAAATATAAAATTAGCATTACTTGTAGGGTTTCCATCACTATCAAAATAGACTACTTGTTTCTTTGTACCTGTTATTGATGATGACCCCGTACTCCAATAAGGTATTTCTGCCCCTTGTGTTAATATTTGCCCTGTTGTCCCTTTTTGTAACCTTGTTATTTGTCCGGTTGCCGGTGCATAAAATATATCTCCCTGTTGAATAGTTATCCCTGCCAAAGCTGTTAAATTGGCATTCCCAGGTTGCCTTGATTTAAAATCATTATAGTCTGATACATCTAATGCACCACCTTGATTTTCGTCTGCTATCTGAATATCTAATATCTGGTTTGTACCATCAAGCTCTAAAAGGCTACCTTCTGGAACGGTTAATGGTGGATGGGTATTTGTTACTGCTTTCTTTATATTATAATTGGTTTGGTCATAAGTAGCAAGCGTATCTTTATTGTCAGGTATCCACGGTACAAGTTGGCTTAAATCAATTGGCGTATCATTTGCATCTTTAAAAACTAAATTACCATTAGAATCTGCACTTATTGTTATTGTTCCATCCCCTGAACCTATATTTATTTGTTTAATCCTTGCTGAACCATTTATATTTAATAATTCATTAGATACCATTACAGAATCACCAATAGCTACTCTATCGCTATTATTTTTAGGTGAAACAACATTTGAAATCCTTTGCCATTTATCATCTGTTACCGGTGCAGCACCGCCTCCGGGATCAATAAATGGTATTATTTCTTCTACGGTAGGTGAAACACCTAATAATGTTACTATTTCATAAGCGTAATTGTAAGCACTCAGATAATCTTTATATAAAACAGCTTTATCATATAATTCCATATCGCTATAGATAAGATCAAGTGTGTACGACTTTTCTGATATTGCTTTTTTATCTGTTAATGCTTTAAATGCAATGAAATAATTATCATAATATCCCATTATTTCTTCCATATTTATATTGTACACTGGAATTGTAATGGTATCAACTATTTCATCTATTACATAAATTGAATTTATATTGTATGTTATTACTGTCAAAAGATTAGCAATCCATATACCTGACCAAATATCTGCATTATATGTGATAATATCCTCATCTTGAGATACAGGTGATAATGGGCTTAAAGATGGCGGGGTTACTGAATGTGTCCTTGTTTTACTCACTATTGTATAAGCTGAATAATTTGTACCATCGACACTCGATAATGTAGAATCATACCCATCAGGTATTAATGTTAACCCTGATTGTACTTTTTGATATTGAAAATTAAATGTTAAATCCTGTTCATAATATATGCCGTCTGCTATTGCCTTAAAAGTAAATATATAATTGCCATTTACTACAAATCCTTTACTATCTAATGGCAATACTATACCTGTCTTTGTACGGCTTGATTTTGTTACATCAGGCGTGTTATAGTTTTGATTATTGTATATTATATTGTTTGTTGGTGCTAATACTTCAAATATTCCTGAGAAAGAAGCAATACTGGATATATCAGTTATATCCAGTATGCTACATATACCAGTTCTAAGATCAAAAGTCGGTGTAATATTTAATGTCATACTAATTTTATTGCTATTAACCTAACATCGTGATACCAACGATTCTCTTTTCCTTCTTTGCTTGTTACTAATATTGAAATATTAACATCATCACCTTCTGAATACTTTGTTAATATATCAATCATTTTACCACTTGCAGTTGCCATCAATTCTCCACCTTTAGGATATTCAAACAACACACTTTGAAGATTAAAAGAATTAAAAGCCCTGCTTACTCTTTCCTGAACCTCTGAGATTCTTTTAATCTTGCACCGACACTCCATGTGAATTATTCCAATGTTCTGTAACTTCTTGTTCTAACTTTTCATTAGTCTTACCCCCTGTCTTAATTCCCACTTTCTTTGCGTAATCCTTTACTGCTTTATTGAACATTCCTGGATTTTTTTCTTTTAAATCAAAGAAATTTTCAGTTGCAATACCTAAAGAAATACAAAGATTTTTATAGAATGAATATCCTTCATTTTCTGAATATCTTGCCAGAGCATCAATTTCATGCCCGAAATCTTCAAATGCAAAAGTATAGATAGGTGTTTTGTCCCCTCGATAGCTTACGAAATGTCTTTCGTAGTCTATTTCTATGATTTTATTTGAAAGAGCTTTTACTATTGCCGCTTTAACTTCAACACTACCGGAATTTTTAGCTGAAAGGACAAAATCTTTATAAACATCCGGATAATTGGCTGACATTAAATTCAATTTTTTGTCAATCATATCCCGTACCTGATCTTCTGTCATCTTTTCGATAGGTGTCATTATTTGACAGAAACCTCTGGCCAATAGTCTCAATTCAGTGTCATTAAGTAAGCTGTTTACATAGTAATCAGATTCAACTTTAGCGCGTTTCTTTTCTACTGATATGGTTGCTACTTTCTTTTCATCAACCAAATACCAATCTTTGTGAACAGTAGTATGTAAACATTTATTTAGCATAAAGAAAGCAAGTTCAGGATTATTTTTTTGAACAATTATCTCTCCTGATGCCGTCTGAATGTATTGATCCCTGAATTGTAGGTTTCCCCTTTTGTCTTTTTCCGGGTCGCGAGGTGAATAAGCCCATTCGATAGAACCTTCCGGTCTCATTTCTATAGTTATGGCCATGACCACACTTGGTATTGTATGTCCATTTGTTTTTCCTTTACGCCTATGTGCCCTAAATACTAAAGGCCATTCGTACTTTGGTGAATTAAATTCATCTACTGCTTTTTGATATTCTTTTTCGATAGCAGTTAATTTTGTTGTTTCTTTTCCTTGAATGGAAAATCTTACTTTGTTTATGTATAATGGCATATTTTTTAGTTTTAAAAAGGGGGAATTTCACCCCCTAATTATTATCGTCTATTATTTCTTAATGTAATAACCGGAATACCTTTAAATCCTGATTTTGTGCCCGCTATAATCCTTATACCAACAAACCTTGCATTAAACCATACAAGTTGCCTTGCAAAATCATATTCAAATACAGAATATGGATCAAGTGTATTCGTAGAATTAGATTTGGTATTTAACCTTAATGATTGAGTAACACCGGATAAATTACCAACAGGTGCATTTGATGTAGTTCCATAAGTTACTGGGAACCAATCTGACCCTTTACCCGTAGTAAATGTAATGTTACCTGTTAAGGATTGCCAGTAAGTTACTGTTACGGAAACAGTATCATGGACACCACCACTTTGCCACTTAAAATTAAAATAAGGGTTCAAATTTTCCACAAATGGAATATCCAAAGTTTGCCCTACTTTGGCATACCTATCAGGATAATAAACAGGAAATACCACAAAAATAGTATCCTGTGATGCTAACGTATCCGCTAAAGTAGTATTATAGATACCATAATCGCCACCTTGAATAGACACTTTTATCCCGTTAGGGTCAGTCCATTTTTTAATACGGGTGGCACGCGGTAAATCAGTTGCCTGTGCTGCACAGGTGATTACCAATAATGCTAAGATTATTAACTTTCTCATACTGATACTTTTTTAGATACGATCATTTGGTTCTTGTGGAATAACATCCATGCGAAATGTGTCAAAAGAATAAACGAACCTTCGTCATATTCATTTGCTGCAATATCTGAATGGCCTGTAGTACCATCAATCAACCTTGCTACCCTGGTACGATCAATCCCTTTACTCTTGAAGAAGCTCAAAGTAAGATTGCTTAAAGTCAGTTCATTCACTGAATCTTCGCCAATTTTAGCTGTTGCTTGTCCATAAGGGATAAACACAGATAAGTCAGGGAAAGGCATACCAGGTGCACCATAAGAATTAGGTTTTCCCCATGAAGGCATTTCATAAAACTCAATATACCGGCCATTTGAATAAACTATATGAATTGCATATCCAAGTTGTTCAATCTTCTTATTTAAGTCTGTATAAGAAAATGCTTTCAAAACATTCAATTCATCATCTTCAAATTTACCCATATAATTTGGCCCCGCAAATGCTTTTGTTTTGGTTTCTGTAACCATTTGGGTTTCCTGCATTGTCTTTACATAACGCAAAACATCTATGATATTCATGCTTTCATTGTAAGGAAGCTGCATACCATCATCATCAAGCTGAGGAATGATACCTTTTGTGGTAAATACATTACTATCGCTACGTGCCGATGGATGGTTTTTAGATATTAACAATGTGTTATCATTGGTAACACCCATCCAACCTGCCATTTCAAGCTGTGCATCAAGTCTTAAATGAGAAAGTTCTGTCCCTCGAAGAAAAGTATCTTGCCCATTTTCAAATTCATCTTCCCACTGCATAAGTTCCATAACAGAACCGTCCCAACGTAATGCTTCTTTTGCAATCTGAGGATAGAAAGTTTCTATATAGTTGTAATCAACCATTCCATCAGGTGCGCCATCGCCAAGCCCGAAAGAAGAATCACCAACTAAACAGGTCGTACCAGCAGGTAATCCAGTAGCACAAATACCATAATTTCCAACAGGTACTAATTTCCATTGAGTAGAAGCTCCGGTTCCTGTATGTGATTCTACCCTAAAAGGAAGTGGTGCGGTTGCAGTTGATACTGCACTTGTAGCCCCATCCAATACATACATAGAAGGAATATAAACATTGAAGTTATCCCTTAAATAAGAAGTTCCTAAAGTAGCATCATAATCAGAAGCATCAAGGGTTATAGTAACCGGCTGTTTTGGGGTTGTTGTGGCTACAAGTATCCCTGTAGTAATAGCCCTTTGAATAGCGCCCCTATATTGGACTTTGATATGATCTGAAGGAAAAGAAGTTACATTACCTGCCAAGCGGGTAGCGTTAAGAAGCAAACTGCGTTCTTGTGGATATTCGTCCAAAACGCGTTTGTGCCAATTGGGTTTATAAAAATCCGCATTGGCTGTTTTTAAATCGTCTCCAAAATACCCTGCTGTCATCGTTGACTTTAAAGGTATTGTCGTGTAATTTGCCATGATTTACAATTTTATTCGTTATACTTTGCCTGGTAATGTCTTTGAATAGCCGTTGATTTCTTGCTTCCACCTAAATCATCATTTTTTTCTTTTATTTCGACATGATCTTTAATAGCTTTTTCAGCTTCCCATTGCGCCCTGCGGGATTTATCACGTTCATTTAAAATACGTGAAAGATTTGCTGGCGACATTACATACGCCATTTTAAACAAATTTTCAGTATTCTTTATGTTTTCGGGTGTAGGCTCAATGTCATTGGTTTTTACATAATTTTTTATAGCCAAAGGCAAAGCCTTAATAAAATCGGGTTCCGTTTTCCATACAATAAGAGGTTCGGATTCTACTTCTTTACCGTCAACATTTACTTTGACAATATTCCCGTTTTTATCCAAATTAGGAATTAAAATCTCACTGAAAGCCCTTTCAGCATAATCACCTGATACAACTTCATTCCATTTTGCCTCTGATTGCTGGACTTTTTCGTCCCTTTGCTTTTGTTGTAATTTTATTTGTTCAGTTGGGTCTTTAAACTCTGGCACGTTTATTTCCCCGGAAATACCTTCCAGCTTTTGACGTGCATGTTTAGCATCCAACCTGATTTTTACTTTTAAATTTGCATCCCATTCTTTAGGGTCTTTATTTAACTTTTCAACATCGGTATCATACCGGCTGTTTAAATGCTCAATAATATCACTTCTTTCAAGTGTAGGGTCATCCCATAACATTTCCGTTATTATAGCATTTATATCATCTTGCTTGTTTAGGGTTAAAACATCTTTTACAAGATGTTCCCTATCCGGATATTTTTCCTCAAGTTTTGACTGGATATATTTCTCTTTCTTGCCTCCATAAAACTTCAACGGGTCTGAATTTTCTTTTGCCAATCTTTCAAATTCATCCCTTTGCTCTTGAATAGTTTTAAATTGGCTTGATAAGGTTTCGTATTCTTTTAGTTTAGGTTCTACTTCTTTGTACTTTGTTTCATATTCGGTTGCTTTAGAATGTAACCCTTTCAAATCATCGTATGACTTAAACTCAAGTCCGGTATTTTTCTTTATTTCTTCCCAAAACTTTGGCTGTGGAGCTTGTCCGTTATTTTTTTGGCTTTTAGAGTATTCTCTCTGTGCATTGCCAATTTGTTCTAATGTTAATTCTTCCGTAGGTTCAACTACATTGTCTTTTTCGTCTGTCATTTTTGTTTATTTTTTAGTTGCATTATCTATTAATTTTAAGTGCATTTTATTTTCAGCCCTCTTATCTTCAATTTCTTTCTTTCCCTGAATTATCTGGTTATCTAAATAAGCCTGTCTTTGTGCTTCATTTCCTAATTGCTGCTCTTTCATCTGGCTTGCAGCCTGGGCTAATTGCATTTGATTATTTTGTTGATTTTGTGCTATCTTGGCTTTCATTTCATCAGCTTTCTTTATTTCTTCCTGATAAGCCGCACTAATCTGTTTATAAGTATAATTATTTTCTTTCATTTCATAAAGCCTTGCAGCCCCATCTCCACGTATTTCCTGGTTTTTAACAGATAATTCGATAATAGCCCAAAGTTTTTCCCATGATTGTTCATTGGGACGTGGCATTAATTTTATTCCATATTCAGCATGAGGTAATTTTTCTTTCATTATTTCTACTCCATTTTTACCTATTACCTTAGCATATTCCTGAACTGATTTTTTATTTATAGAAAATAAAGCTGAAAATGAATTAGCGGTTATTTCTGCAAGATTATTCTTTAACCACATTATATTAGTAATACAAGTGCTTGTTATATTATTGCTTGATTGTAACGCTGTTTCAACACCCTTAGCTGTTTCTCTTGCTTCCGGTGCAACACCTAATGCTACCAATGGGATACCTGTTTCCATCTCTATATGTGAATAAGCTATTGATAGTTGTCGTTGAATATCATCAAATGCTTTACCCATACCACCGGGTGCTGATTCAAATAATTTAGGATAATGTATATCATCCGATAGAAAATCTTTTGTAGTATGAACCAATTTTCCTGTTTGAAGCATCATTTCATATTGTTCCAATGGTTGCATTGTTGCACCACCTATTTTTTGTTCTGCCAACATACCTTCGTTCACTGAAAGTATATCCGGCCTCATATTTATGAGTGCGTTTTGCCCTTTAAAACTTGCAATATTTATTGTGTCTATATCAAATAATATTCTCTGTACTACCGGTACTTGTGCTGTTTTAATAAGAACCATATTAAGCTGTGGTGGAAATTCCTGATATGGGTCTAAACCATAATCATAACCTGTTTTAGAACCAATAATCCACGAACACCTATAACGTCTTGGTTTTTTTGTTTCAAGTATATTTTCTGATTTTTCTCTTTGCCTCTAAGTTTTTTAAGCTCTTTTTTCGGAATAAATTCATCGTACCTAAGATCAATACTTCTTAACGGTGTACCGGTTAAACTAAGAAAAATAAGCCTTCTTTCAATATCATAATCAACCCAATTACTGTGCATAACGGGAACCCTAAAATCACCAAGGTTTTCAAACCAAGATTGTTCATTTAAGTAATAATCGTAATCAGGATTATTACCATATAAACCTGCATATTTTTGACAATTATTTTTGATTATTTCATATTCTTCATTTGGATTACCTGGCCTTATTTTACCTATTAAAGATGTTACTTTTTCCCATTTAAGTACAAAGCCCCATTCGGCATCTTTAAAGTTACGTTGTTTAGATGATTGGATACCAAAACAAATAGGGTCTGGATCACAATATTCCCATTCAAACTTATTAGTTAGAATATTGTACAGCTTTCTTGCTGCTATATATCCACAAGAAATATGATCTTCAACTGCTTTAGGTTTCATTATTTCTAACCAATCTGATATTTCTTCTGTATGTTTTAACAACATCTCTGCAAATTTCTCGTGCAGTAGTTTATATCCTTGTGTATTGGTTATTGATTCTGATATATTAGGCAATCCGGCCAAATCGGTTATCTCACCTAATTTATCGCCAAAATCCTGAAATAACTTTATTGTCGCTTCTATTTCCTGTCTTTCTGTACCGCTTTTCTGATCTATCGCGGTAGCCAATATGTCTTGTTCAACTAAATCGTATTTTGTATGGTAGTAATCAAGTATTTTTGAACAAACATCGACAAGTTTCCACATTATGTTTGACCAACCCTTCCTGTCGAGTTCTCTTTTATGGTCTATTTCTTCATTATCTGATTCATATTCTGAATATTTTGCTACACTAATATCTTTAGCAAACCTATCCTTATACATACCTATACCTTGTCTTGTGTATAGATAATCTCTGTTTCTTTGAAATCTGTCGTGCTCAGATAAAGGGATACCTGTTTCATTCTGAAGGTGGCAATAATACATATACTCATTGACCTTAACACAGTAATCCTCAAGATGCTTTTTCTCTGGGTCTTGGCGATAAGAAGGTCTTTGAAATGTACCTTTCAAATAAGGTTCATCAATACTCGAGCTTACAGGTGTTACCATTAATTTAAGAATTAAAGACCTTTATATCTGAATACAAAAGTAATATAAAAATGTTTAGTAACATAATAATATATTTTTTTTAAGGGACTGACATACTTGTGTAACCCATATAGGGAAAAATAAAGTTTCTACAATTATAGAAACTAAAAATAAAATCAGCACTTATTCTTTATGCCAAAAATAATGTTTCATTTCTTCATTAAGAAAACTCTCAAAAGTTTCTTTATTAATTTGTGTTTCTTGACCTGTTTTTAATTTTACAACTGGAAAATCATCTATATCATTTATAGCACTTATTTTAACAACGTCTTTATTAAGACCAGAAGAAACTCTAAATGATTTTACGCCTGTTGTATAAATACCGTTTCTAATCTTTGCCATACGAATAATTGTTTATTATGAACCTTAATATAAAGCTATATTACTATTATATGCGCAATGTTATTCAATATCGCTATAAAAATAATCCAAATAACAATGTTTTATAAATATAATATCATATATTTGTAGCTATAATAAAAAAGGGAAGCGACACTTTTGGAAGGTGTCGCCCTGCTAAGTTTAGTTTAACTTCTTTGCAATTGTGGAGATTGCATAGGTGGTCAGTCAAACTTCTCTTAGTCCCAATGTTTTAACAAACTGGATTCGAACCAGTATCTTTCTAATTTTTTAGCCGACAGAAGGCTTTAGAATGTTTTTCCATTTAAACTACATTAAAAAGGGCTGCCTCACAGCCCTTTTGTTATTCAATAATTTTATAAGTATATCCATTCCTTTTACTATCTGATACAACTGATTTAATTTTTTTCTAAATATTAGGATGTATTACTACTGACTTGGACTAACGTTATTTTCACCTGTTTTTCACCGTTTTCTACGATCCAACGACCATTGAGCGTTTCCGAACGTAACCAGTCTTAATACGATCCAGTTAAATATTTAACAAACCAAAATTAATACATTTTAAACAATAATTCAATAATTCATATAAATATTTTTGCCTATATTGGGTTACACAAGTATGTCAGTCCCTATTAAAAACTATGAATTTGAAATGCTCCCGCTAATTTATTTGACGTTTCATGCTTTACTTTTTCTACTATTTGTTCATTCAAAACATCATTACCTACATTTGCACAAGCTGCTGCTGTAAATAAATCGTGGTTTGTCATATCTTTCATATTTTTAATATTCAAAAATTGTTCTATTATATCTGAATGGCACTCTACGTTTAAATATGTCTGCATATATTGTTTGTTTGCCTCAAATAAATCAATCTTAGTCTCTGTGTTTGAATAAATACCTGCTTTATTCTTATATTTCCCGTTATTTTCTTTATCATAAAGCAAATACCCTTCATAACCTCGTTTCATAAAATAATCCTCAATAATCATTATATTATGTTCAGGAAACATCCTGTATCCTAAAAATACACAAAGCATTATTGCTATCTCGCAAAACGAATATTCACCGTTTTTAAGTTCTTCATCAATGTACATAAGGTTATTATCAAGTTTAGATGGCCTGTCAAGATAACTTAAAATAAACCTTTCATTTCTTGGCCTACCTGCCATACCACCATCTGATAATATTTTTCTTTTTTTCTTTAATTCGGCTTCTGTTATGTTTAATGTTTGATAAGGGTCTGCGCCTATAACTCCTTTAAATAAATTTTCTGGACACCATGTATTAATCTTTCTACCAGTTGACCTTGATCTTATTATTGTTTTTACTTTTTTATTTAATTCATCCCTATTAAATTGTTTAGAAAACACAACACTACCATTAGCATCCGGTTCAATAACTACATTTGTGTCCCTTTGATCATTTTCCCATCTTATTTTATATCGAATAGTCAAAGGTGGCCTCGAATGAAGTATGTTGAATTTTCTTTTTTCAAACCCTTCATAATTGTAATCTAAACGGCTTACTTCTGATTCTAAATATAAATCCTGAAGCGTAGTAGGGTATTGTTTTCTAAATTTTCTTAGTTTCTTTAATGATTCTTCTGTATTAATAAGTAAATATTCTTCTATTGTTCTCTGGATAAATTCTTTTGAACCATATTTCTCCTTAAAACCATTTTTTATTTGTTGCTCAGTTGGTGTATCATGGATAGATTCGCCGTATTTACCAATAAAACCAGTCATACAATACCATGCAGGAAAAAATATTCCTATTGATTTTGTTTCTGTATGTCCTGATAATATACCCCTCCTGTAAAAATTGGAAGTTGAAAATAATTTAAGATATTGTTTTGCTGCATCACCGTATGCCTCTGAAACTGTTGTAGGTAAATAAGCCAATCCCTTTAAATGTGATCCAGCACCTTCTGATAATGTATTTATACCTTCAACCCATCTCGCTTCCTGATCTACATATTGACTTTCCCCAGATTCATCATAAAGCCTGAATAAAGCTGTTGTGCCTTTACCATAATCCTCTGAGCCTCCGTTTGGCGCCATGCTTATTGTACTGCCAAGTTGGTTTCTTATTTTATATGATTTAAACTCGATATTGTCCTCTGGCACTTCTCTACCCTGCCATTGTGGTTTAAAGAAGAAAGCCATATACTTAAACGCGTTCTGCATTATAGCCCAAGTCTTATCTATCTGTTCTTTACTGAAAGATTGGTTTAATCCATAAACAACTCCTTTGGCTTGAGTTAATATATCATATTCTACACAAAATCCTATATTGGTATTACCCCCACGCCTGTTTTTTGGTTGAATACCAGCAAGAAATGTCCTATCGCCTTTTTCAACCATTTCATATTCGCCTTCTGAATTTAAAACAGCGTCGAGCGTTATAGGGTCTATTTCTTTGAAAGTTTCTTTGGTGGTATAAATATAACGCATGATAAGAAATTGCTCCCTATCGCGTTCCCTATATTCAGGATGATGACCTTTTGCTTCACCCATATACCAATAATTAAGGTAAAGCCAATGCCATCCATCAATATAAGTTATTTCGCCATTATTATAGAAAAAATAACCATATAATCTATAATACCATTGTCCTTTTATCCAATTTATTTCTTTCTCATAAAAATCATAGTTCTTTTCTAATGCTTCCCAAATTTTAATTATTATTTCTTGTTCAGTAGCTTTTAAATCCCGGACTTCTTCTTTGCCTGATTTAATTTCCTGGCGTATTTTCTTTTCAAGTTGTGTAAGTTTTTCGGGATATACTTCCCTTCTAAAGAATTGGTTCTCTTTTTCTTTATTATTATTGGCAATAAATTCCTTTTTAGGAGGTTTAGGCAGTGTTATTTTTATAGGTGTTAACCCTTCTATCCACCGGTTAACACAAAATGTATCCTGATAATTCATTCTGAATATTTGTCATAATTAACAGTTAGTTCTTCACCTTTTTTTATATCTCGTAAAGAATAAAATAAATATCCATCTTTTTTACAATCTACATTCGGATTTTCTGAATGGTTAAGATACCAACTTGAATCCATACGGTTAAAACTTATTGGACAATAATAATAACCATTTTCAAGTACACAAAAGTCTTTATATAATCGTTTTACCTCATAATCTAAATCGAAAATATCACTTTCTAATACTTTTACAAATTTTTCATCTTCTTCTCCAAATATAAATATCCCTTTAGGAATATCTTTTATAGCAAATACCCCTACTCCATGAATTAAAGAAAGTTGTATCCTTGTATAACAATTATCATGCACCAAAGTCATATCCTAATGTTTTTGCTTTTTTACAACTTTCAATATTTTTATCTATTGAAGATAGCTCTATTTCTAAATCTTTGCCTTCAATCATTTCTGCATATTTTTTTAATTCATTAACAGCTTCTTCAATCGTATTACCCAATCCAATTATAGCACCTATATTTGAACTTTCGGAAGGTTGCGGTATAACATTGTAAACTCCTCGTCTTATACAGTAATTACTTAATTTTATATTGTTTTTTGCCTTATCAGGAAAATATACTGTCTGCCAGTTTTTTGTAACCCAACTTGAATGTACTATAACTTCAACACCAAACTTACAAGTATATTCAGGTTCTATTTGAATACCTTCTGAACCATACCAAATAATATCGCCCCAATTGCTTATCATTTCTTGTTCAACTTCGCTCGGTGGCCTTCCACAACGACATGCAGGGTCGATCATATACATTATATTTGACTTTGTTACCCTCCTTTCGTCAGAATATAAACCCCTGTATTGCTTTTCTTTAAAATACCATTCAAGCCTATCATTTATTGTTTTAAAATTCTTAGGCAATTTATCGTATTCAAATACTTTTCCTATATATGAACATCCTTTTTCTTCAATTCCTACAATAACATTTTTAGGAAATTTACCTTCAATGTTTATACTATCTATTCCTACTTCGGCAATTGAATCTATTGCATCTTCTACAAGAAATTCTGTATCAAACTTCATTACACCAAACAAATGTTGCAATTGGTCAAGTGTTGGTTCTGTAAGGATGTATTTTTTATGTCCAAATGTTTCAAAAGCACCTCTCCAATGGTCAATCTTTATAAATTTATTTTCGTTGTGTTTTAGGTATTCCCTAAGATTAGCAAGTCCTTTTATAATCCTATATCCATTAACCGGTATAATACTTTTTTTAAATATTTGTTTTGCGTCCGATCTGTTTAATTCCAATAATTCGCCTTTTCTTGCTCCAAATACACGCTTGCCCATTCGTACAAGTTGTTCCTGATAATCTGAAAAATAAACATCAAGGAATATAAATATATCACATTCATTTACATAATCCCAAAAATAATCAACTGATTCTAAAGTATCAATTCCGGTTCCAGGTAATTCGGCATCTTTCTTAGGAAATCCACCAATATTCCAAGGTGTAAAATAATAAGTTTTTCTAAAGTATGTAGAAAATTTAACAGCCATGCTAACAAATATATCGCTATCAACTATCATAGCAATTTTCTTTTTTAAATCAATCTTTTCCATATTTATGACTTTTAAATTTTAAATACTTCGGATCTTTAGTTGGGTTATATCCTTCACCCATATATTCGCCCAATACTTCTTTTTGAAATTCTAATGTATCGGGATATTGTTCCATCATATCGACTATGTTTTCCGGTGTTGGCATCACGCTTACTGATTTAGCCATGAAATCATAAAAAGCTTTTCTTAACTCGCGCGTATTATCGGTAAAGAAAAGTTTGTTCCTTATATCTTCAAGAGCCTTTAAAACCTTTTCAGTATTCTCGCTTATCTGTTTTGAAGCATCTCCTTTCCTTATCCCGTAATGAATGTTTTCGAGTTGAAGTTGATAAATCTGGTATGCTGTCCATTCGTGGCTGCCAAACAAACTAACAAACTTTATTACTGCTTTATCAAAATCATAATCTGTACAAAGAAAACATTCTTCAACTGTTTTATCAAATCCGTTTGCAGCTATCTTAAACCCTGACATTTTAGCGGCTTCATATCTTTGTTGAGCGCGTATAGGAAACTCTTTTATCAGGTCAGAATTTATATCATAAGAAAGAGAAATATAAGTATATAAATTACCTCCTGATTTATGTATCATTGGTATATCTTTAAATTCAGGATATTGCTTGAGCGTTTCGAGTTTTTTATTATCGAAAGGGTCAAACATATAATTCTCTCTTTTTATATCTTCTCGTTTCATTTTTTAGAATTTACTAAAATCTGCACCATTTGAATTTTTGGGCTTAAATATCTTATTTTTTAAATTACTTTTTTTTGCTGCTATATCGCTTTCTTTTTGTGTTGTTTTTTCAATTGCACTTTCTTT
>Ga0187853_10001601_pt1 | contig 20442 bp, 18 predicted proteins | sample June2016WEW_6_10_2_FD_132417 | JGI IMG/M metagenome (GOLD analysis project Ga0187853, IMG submission 132417) | Peatland microbial communities from SPRUCE experiment site at the Marcell Experimental Forest, Minnesota, USA - June2016WEW_6_100 | ecosystem: Environmental > Terrestrial > Soil >... | reverse complement strand
CCAGGAGCCGGGCGACATGCTTCCCCAGCAGGTCGGCTTCCAGGTTGACTGGGTCGCCCGCGCGCTTGCCTCCCAGCGTGGTGTGGTGGAGCGTGTGCGGGATGAGGGCCACGCCGAAGGTGTCGCGCGAAAGCTCCGCGATGGTCAGGCTGATCCCGTCGACCGCGATGGACCCCTTCATCACCAGGAGCGGCGCCAGGTCCTGCGGGAACCGGAAGCGCCAGAACTCGCCGTCCCCCTGGGAGGTGCGCCCGGCGACCTCGCCGACGGCATCCACGTGGCCGCTGACCAGGTGACCCCCCAGGCGATCGCCGAGGCAGAGCGGCCGCTCGAGGTTCACCCGCGATCCGGCCCGAAGCGTTCCCAGGGTCGTGCGATCGAGCGTCTCGGCCGACAGGTCACAGGTGAACCCGTCCCGCCGGAGCGCGGTCACGGTGAGGCACGCGCCGTCCACGGCGATGCTGTCCCCCACGCGGAGCCCTTCCGCGAGGGGGGCGGCCCCGATGTGCGCCCAGGCGCCGCCCGGCTTGCGCCTGCATTCGCGGACCGTGCCGATGGCCTCGATGATCCCGGTGAACACTCGACCCCACGCCTGAGCCTCGGGCCTAGGCTTGCCCGTCGGCCTTCCGAATGTAACCCTCGACCAGGATGTCGCCGTCGAACCGCTCGATGCGGACGTCCCGCAGGCGGAGCGCTTGGCTGAGCGTCTCGATGCCCTCGCCGCCCACGGCCGTCGGGCTGGATTTCCCGCCGATCAGGATCGGCGCCAGGAAGACCAGGACCTTGTCCACGATCCCCTCGCGCAGCGCCGACGCATTGATCTCGGCGCCCCCCTCGATCATCACCGAAAGGATCCCACGTTTTCCCAGCGCCTCCGTGAGGCGGTCCAGCGACACCCGCCGCGGGCTGTTTTCCACCACGATCACCTGGATACCCTCCTGCTGGAGGGCCTCGAGCTTTGTCCGCGGCGCCATCCGGGACACCGCCAGGATGGTGGGCGCGGTGGACGCGCGATTCACAACCTTGGCGCGCAACGGCAGCCGGGCCAGGTTGTCCACGATCACCCGGATGGGGTCGCGCTGGTCGGCGATCCCCAGCCGCGTGGTCAGGAGGGGGTCGTCGCGCAGGACCGTGCCGATGCCCACCAGGACGGCGTCCACCTGGTTGCGGAGCTCGTGGACGCGCCGCCGGGCGCTTTCGCCGGTGATCCAGCGAGAGTCCCCGGTTCGGGTGGCGATCTTTCCGTCGAGGCTCGCCGCCACCTTCAAGGTCACGAAGGGGCGACCCGTCCGGACGTGGGTGAAGAAGGCCTCGTTGAGCCGCGCCGCTTCCTCGGCGAGGACGCCGACGTCCACCGGGAGGCCGCCCGCGCGCAGGACCGCGATCCCCTTGCCGCTCACCGCCGGGTTCGGGTCCTCGCAGGCGGCCACGACGCGACGGACGCCGGCCTGGAGGATCTGCTCCACGCAGGGCGGCGTGCGGCCGTAGTGGCAGCAGGGCTCCAGGCTCACGTACAGCGTGGCGCCCTGCGCTGCAGGTCCGGCCTCACGCAGGGCCGCCACCTCGGCATGGTCGGAGCCGGCGTAGGCGTGGAGCCCCTCGCCGACGAGCTGGTTGTCCCGCACCAGGACCGCCCCCACCATGGGGTTGGGGCTCGTTCGCCCGCGGGCGCGCGCCGCCAGTTCCAGGGCGCGCTGCATCCAGATCCGGTCGGCCTCGGACATGATCACCGTGTTCCCGCAACGTGGCGTCACACAACAACTTGCTGGTGGAAAGTAACATCGTGCTGGGGGAGTGTCAAGGTCAAAGCCCACCGTGGAGAACCTTTCAGACGCCAGCGGTTGGGAGAGCCGAGAGCCGCGAGCCGAGAGCCGCGAGCGGGGAACCGGAGAAACGGGGAACCGGGGAAGGGGAGAGTGCGAGCCGAGCGCCGTGAACAGAGATGGAGCTGGCGGCCGAAGCCGCCCGGTCCGCCGAGGCGGGGTTTCCCGTTGACAGAGGAGGGCGCTCTTGATAGCGTTCCGTCGGGTCCGCTCCCACACCATCCCGTTTATCCGGTTGCCCTCACCACGCCCTGACCATTCGCGTGCCCCCTCGACCTCGGGGGCGCGTTACTCCACGCGCACATCCTGGGCAGCGGGTCTGGAGCTGTTCGTAGTCAGCCCGGCTTGCTCCCGAGCTGCCGCGTGCAGGAGCGGCTCCTCCGGCCCATCACGCGGATGCAGTTGGCAGTCGCTCCGGCGAGTTCCCTTGCCGTCCCGCCTGCGGCAGATCCGCCGCCCGGTTAGGCCAGAGATGGGGGACGTCTGCCGTCACATCCGAGTGGGTAGGGATCTGAAGCACCTGCCGAAGACGTGAGCTTACATCGCGATAGATCCTCCCTTCCTCGTGGACTCGCGATCCGACCGGTTCAGGCCTGAGTCCACGCCGGCACCTCGCCCCGTGTCCAGTAATCGCACAATACAGTCAAGTTTTCGGTGGCAAGTTTCCTGGCGCCGAGAGCTTACCAGATGAAAAACGAGTGAGCTACCCCGCAGCAAGCTGCGGGGCATCGAGGGCCAAGACAGCAAGCCCTGCGCGGCAAGCCGCGGGGAATGAATCCTCCCTGATTCGATGGTGGATTGGACTCACGAAAAGAGGGCGGCGGCGAACTCGCGGGGGTCGAAGGGCTGGAGGTCGTCGGGGGCCTCGCCCACGCCCACGTAGCGCACGGGGATTTGGAGCGCCTGGGCGATGGCCACCACCGCGCCGCCCTTGGCGGTGCCATCCAGCTTGGCGATAACGAGACCCGTGACCCCCACGGCCTGATGAAACTCCCGCGCCTGGGCGAGGGCGTTCAAGCCCGTCGTGGCGTCCAGGACCAGGAACGTCTCGTGCGGGGCGCCGGGCACCTCGCGGGCGATGATCCGGCGGATCTTCTTCAGCTCCTCCATGAGATTCTGGCGGGTGTGCAGACGGCCGGCCGTGTCGATCAAGAGGCGCTCTGCCTTCCGGGCCGTGGCCGCCTTGCAGGCGTCGAAGACGACGGCGGCGGGATCGGCTCCCGGTTTGTGGGCGATTACATCGGCCCCGATCCGACGGCCCCAGATCTGGAGCTGCTCGATGGCGGCGGCGCGGAAGGTGTCGCCCGCGGCCAAGAGCACCGCCTCGCCCGCATCCCGATAGCGCTTGCCCAGCTTCGCGATCGTCGTCGTCTTGCCGGAGCCGTTCACCCCGAGGAACAGGGTGACGTGGGGGGGGATCGCGGGGGGTGGCGGCGGGCCGACCTGAAGCAACTCCGCCACGCGCTCAGCCAAGAGGGCGCGCATGGTCTCGACCGTGGTGATTCCCTGGCGGCGGAAGGCGGCGCGGGCCGGTTCGAGGATGGCGGCCGTGGTCGCGGGGCCGAGGTCGGAGGCGAGGAGGGCGTCTTCGAGGTGCTCCAGCGTCGCTTCGTCCAGGGGAGCGCCGACGAAGAGACCTTCCAGCTTCTCCCGAATCCCGTCGCGGGTCTTGCGCAGGCCGTCACGCAGGCGCGAGAAGAGATCGGATCCAGCGGGCGGGGGGACCTCGGCGGGCATCAGAGGGATTGGTCCAGGGCGAAAGCGGCCCGGCGCGCCTCGAACAGACTCCGCCCCAACACCGCATCCGAGGCCAGGAGCACGCAGAGACTGCAGGCGCTCTTCAGTGGGATCATGACAACCGTCATGCGCTCGCCCTCGAGCAGGACCTCGCCGACCTCCCCCTGGCCCAGCCGTTCGGCCGCGGCCAGTGTCTCTCGCAGGAGCAGGCCGGCGCCGGCGCTGGCCACCTCGAGGTCCGGACCAGGCCCTTGACTGGCCTGGGCGATAGGCATGCCCTCCTGATCCAGCAGGATGGCGCCGCGCGATCCTGGCACCCTCTTCAGGAGGTCAGCCAAAACCGCCTGGAAGTCGGTGGAAGCCATACATCAATCCTTAAGGAGGAGATGGGGAACTCGGGCAACGCAAGGATACCGCAGATTCTGGAATTTGCAAGACGGGGTGTTACGCAGCGGCTTTCATGCGGACCGAGATCAGCTTGGACACGCCCTCCTCCTCCATGGTGACCCCGTACAGGATGTTGGCCGCCTCCATGGTGCGCTTGTTGTGGGTGATGACGAGGAACTGGGCGGTCTGCGACATCTCCTTGAGCAGGGAGACGAAACGTTCCACGTTGGCGTCATCCAGGGGGGCGTCCACCTCGTCCAGCAGGCAGAAGGGGCTGGGGCGGGCGGAGAATAGGGCGAGCAGGAGAGACAGGGCCGCCAGGGCGCGCTCGCCGCCCGAGAGGAGCGAGAGGATCGTGGCCCGCTTGCCCGGGATCTTGAGGAGCATCTCGACGCCCGGCTCCTCACCCTCTTCGCCCTCGGCCGGCTCGACCAGGCGGAGCTCCGCGCTGCCTCCGCCGATGAGGCGCCGCCAGTAGTGGTCGAAGTGCTGGTTCACGACGGCCAGGGTTGAATCGAAGAGCGCCTGGATCGTCTTGTTGATCTCGGCGATGGCATGGCGCAGCGACGCCACGGAATTCACCAGGTCCGCGGCCTGGCTGGTGAGGAACTCGTGCCGCTGGCAAAGCGCCTCGTATTCCTCCAGGGCCCCCAGGTTGGCGGGCCCCAGTTCCACCAGCTTGGCCCGCAGCGTCTCCAGTTCCGTCTGGGCCGCCTCGATCTCCCACGTGACCTCGGCAAAGCGCTCGCGAAGCTCGGGCAGGCTGACGTTGTGTTCCTCCCAGAGGCTGTGCTCCAGGTGCGTCATGGCCGTCTTGACCTCGCCCCGCCTCGTCCCCAGGGCGGCGATCTCCTCGCCGAGCTCCATCTCCTCGCGCCGCTTCGTCCGGAGCGTCTCGTCGAGCTGCCGGATGCTCTCGTGGGCGGCCGCCCGGGCCTCTTGCAGTTGGACGAGGGCGGCCCGGCGCGCCTCTTCGTCGCGATGGAGGGACGACAGGGTCTCCCGCAACCGGTCGCAGCTCTCAACCATCCCGGACTGCCGGAGGGCAAGGTCCGCCGACTCCTGAGCGAGGCGGGCCGCCTCCGCTTCGGCGGCGGTGAGCTCGCTCCGCATCCGCGCGAGGTCGCGGAGCGTCTCGTCGCGCTGGGCCGTCTGCGAGGCCAGGATCACCCGCTGTTCAGCCAGGTGAGCGGCCGTGCTCTCGCGCGTCTGCCGCAGCGAAGCGATCTCGGCATCGCGGGCCGCGATGGCCTGGCTCAACTCTCCCGCCTCGGTTTCGTCCGCGGCGATTGCCGTGCGAAGCGTTTCCACGTCGACCGCGATCCGGGCCAGGTCCGCCTCGACCGCCTGCAGCTCGATCCCGAAGAGCTCCAGTTGCTGGCTCAGGCGCGCCTCTTCGGCGCGCTTGGCCGCCAGGTCCTTCTCGATGGCCAAGAGATCCAGTTCCGCCTGGCGTTCGGCCGTCCCGGCCGCCTCGATGGCCCGCTCGGCCGTGGCCACATCCCCGGAGACGACGGCCAGCGCCTCGCGCAGGCCGGCCACGCCCAATTCGCTCGTGGCCAGGGCCTCTTCCAGCTCGCGGACCTCGCGGCGCTGGGCCAGGAGGCCCTGCGGGGCGGGCGTGCCGCCGATCAGGGTGCCACGGTGCGACAGCAGCTCGCCCGCCAGCGTGGCGAGGGTGAACGGCCCGGGGAGTTCGCGGGCGATGGCCTGGGCCGCGTCCAGGTCGCTCACGATCGCGGCGTCCGCCAGGAGATTCAAAAGCCACGGCTCGCTTCCCTGGGGGGCGCGCACGTGGTCGAGGGCCATTCCCTCGATCTGCCCTTGCAGTTCTTTGGGAAGGTCGGCGAGCTGCGCCGCGAGAGCGTCCCGCACCTGCCGGCCCCAGGTTCCCTCGCCGATCGGCATGGGGCTCACCAGGGTGGCGCGGCCCTGTCCGGAGCGGAACAGGTGGGCCAGCGCCTCCTTGGCCTCGGCCCAGGTCTCGGCCCGCACGGACTGGAGGTGAGCGCCCAGAATGGCCTCGAGCGCCTTCTCGAACCGCGGCGCAACCTCCAGGATCTCGGCCAGGGGACCGAGGAGGCCGCCCACCCGCCGATCGCGTGCCGCCTGGAGGAGGAGGCGATTCCCCTCCTCGAAATCGGTGAACTGCGTCCGGAGTTCGTGCAGCGATCCCAGCCGCCCGCGCTGGCGCTCCACGTCCGCGGTGAGGCCGGCCAGCTCGGCCTCCAGGCGCCGGCGCGCCTCGCGGGCGCGCTCGGCCTCGACCTGGGCGGCCTCGCGCCGGTCCCGGGCCGCGCCCTGCCGCTCCAGGAGTTCGAGGCGGCGGGCCTCGTCGGCCGAGAAGGAGGCTTCGGCCCCCTGGCGCTGGGTGCTGGCCTCGGCCTGGTGCAAGCGCAGCCGTTGCGCGTGGACGCTCATATGCCGGCTGCGCTCCACTAACGTGGCCAACTCGTTCCGCTTTAGCGCAAGTTGCGTGGCGTGGTGGGCCGCCTGCCCCCGCAACTGTTCCAACGCCTCCACGCCCGATTCCACGGCGGCCTCCGCCTCGCGGAGCTTCTGCCCCTCCACGGCCAGCGCCGCCTCCAGGGCTGCGACTGCCTGCTCCTGTGCGGTCGCATGGGAGCCGCCGGCTTCCAGGTCTGCCAGGAGGCCCCGCACCCGCTCGCCCAGACCGGCAAGGGCGGCTTCGTTCTCCGCCCGGCGCGCGCCGGCGGCCTCGATCTGCTGGGTGAGGTTGCGGAGCTCCGCTTCGTCCCGATCGATCTGTCCGCGGAGGGCGTACAGCGCCTCCTGGGCGTCGGAGAGGGCCTGTTCCTGTTCCAGATCCTTCAGGCGACGCGTCTCCAGGTCCGCTTCCGAAGCGGCGATCCCGGCGCGGACGCCGGTCAGGTCCTGCTGCAGCGGCTCCAGGCGGGCGAGGATGGCCCGGAGTTCCTCCCAGAGCGTCGCGTGCTCTCGGAACTTCAAATACAGCTTCAACTCCGTGGCCCGCCGATCCAGCTCGCGGTACCGCTCGGCCTTGTTGGCCTGGCGCTTCAGCGAGTTCCGCTGGCGCTCTACCTCGGCGACGATGTCCCGGATGCGCAGGAGGTTCTGCTCCGTGGCCTCGAGCTTGTTCAGGGCGGCCCGCTTCTTGGTCTTGTACTTCATGATGCCGGCCGCCTCCTCGATGAGGACCCGGCGGTCGGCCGGCCTGGCGTTCACGACGCTGCCGATGCTTCCCTGCTCGATCAGGGCGTATGGCTCGCCGGCCAGGCCCGTGTCGAGGAAGAGGTCCTGGATGTCGCGCAGGCGGCACGGGATCTTGTTCAGCAGGTATTCGCTCTCGCCGGAGCGGTAGAGGCGGCGGCAGGCGTTCACCTCTTCGTACTCGGTGGGAAGTTCGCCCCCGTTGCGCGTGAGGGTCAAGGAGACTTCGGCGAGACCCAGGGGCTTTCGCCGCGCGTTGCCGGCGAAGATGAAGTCATCCATCCGATCGCCGCGCAGGAGTTTGGCGCTCTGCTCGCCCAGGGCCCAGCGGACGGCGTCGGAGATGTTGCTCTTGCCGCAGCCGTTCGGACCAACGATGGCGGTGACGCCCGGCTCGAAAGAGAGGTCGACCTTGTCCGCGAAAGATTTGAAACCGAAAAGGGAGATTTTAGTCAGGTGCATACGGCAGCATCTCCCTCCGGCAAGGGATGAGAGTTGCCAGGACCGCCACGAACCGAGGCACGGTAACACGGAGAAAGTGAGGCTGTCAAGCCGGAAATACCAGGAATGGGGCAGGAATGGAGTGGAGGCTACGAGATATTGTGTCTAGGATTCAGACACCTGAGATAGCTGCTCCAATGCCCGTCGGACCGCTTCCTGTTCCGCTGCCTGGCGGCTGCTGCCTTCGGCCTCGGCCCGGACTTCATTTTCCCTGCCGATTCTGACTCCAACACGGAACGTCGGGTGATGGGGGGGTCCTCGTCGTTCCAAGAGGCGGTAGGCGGGCAATGTTCCGAAGCGCGCCTGGGCCAGCATCTGCAAGGCGGACTTGGGGTCCATGGGCGGCGGGGCGGCGGCGACCCCCTCTTGTGCGATCACACGATCGGCCAGGGTCCGGACGGCGTCGAGGCCTCCATCCTCCACCACGGCACCGAGGACCGCTTCGAACATCTCGGCCAGCACGCGCTCGGTCGGCGCGGGCGCGGAAGGGCCGGCCGGCGCCGGCAGACCGATCTGCCGGGCGAGGTCGGCAAGCCCCGTCGTGCTACACCAGGTGGCGCGCAGGCGTGTGAGGTCGCCCGAAGTCGCTTGGGGCCACGCCTGAAAGGCGGCTGCGGCGACTGCGAAGTCCCATGCGGCGTCCCCCAGGAATTCGAGGCGCTGGCGGGCCGCGGCCGCTTGGGGGCTCAAGGGGAGGTTCCAGGCGCCGAGCGCCTGGGCGAGGAGCGCCGGATTTCGGAAGCGATAATCCAGAATCTTCTGAAAGGATGCAATGGCTGCATGCAGGGAGGCCGAAGGGTCCGGGGGGAGTTCCATAGAACATGAGCCTAGCACGCGCGCCGGCGGGGGTCAATGTGCCGGGGCTGGTTCGGCAGGAGGCAGTGTCCTTCCAGGAATCGCGAGGGGCTTGATGGTTGACAGACACCCACGCGTTGGATAGCCTCTTACTCGGCGCGTAGTGAACATCGGCTAGTGTCCCGAGTCAGAGATCCGCAGCATATTTCGGCGGGCCCAGGGGCGTCCCGAGCGCGCCGGAGCAAGGCTGGCCGGTTCTCGACGAGGCCCGGCGATCCGAGGGGATGCCCCTGGGGCCGAGCGTAATTCGTCAACGAACTTCGGACTCGGGACACCAGCAGGAAGTCTCCTTGCGGCTTCTCGAATAGTCGGAGGGTCAGCGAATGCTCGTCGTCGCCAGCGCGAATGGGGAGGTCGGCATCAAGGAGGCCATGCGGGTGCTGAAGGATGGTGGCTCCGCAATGGACGCGGTCGAGGCGGGCGTCCGGCTCGTCGAGAGTAACCCGGACGATCAGACCGTCGGCTACTCGGGCCTGCCGAATCTGCTGGGAGAGGTCGAACTGGACGCCAGCGTGATGGATGGGTTGACCCTGAGAGCGGGCGCGGTGGGGGCCGTGAGGAATTATGAACATGCCATCTCGGTGGCCCGCAAGGTGATGGAAGAGCTTCCGCATGTGATGCTTGCGGGCAGCGGCGCGGAGCGGTTTGCCAAGGAGATGGGGTTCCCCGAACGGAACCTCCTCACGCCTGGAGCCGAAAAGGTCTGGCGCGAGATCTTCGAGGGGGGCGAGGTGCCGTCCGTGTACAGGGGGCGCATGAAATACCTCGACAGCATCAGAAGGTTCGCCAAGCTCGCCGTCGATCCCGAGCGGCCGAATGAGACCGTCAACTTCATTGCCATGGACGCGCGAGACAATCTGGCTGCGGGCGTGAGCACCAGCGGCTGGGCGTGGAAGTACCCTGGCCGGGTCGGCGATTCCTCCGTGATCGGCGCGGGTAACTATGCCGACAACCGGTACGGTGCCGCCGCGTGCACGGGCCGCGGCGAAATGGCCATGCGCCTATGCACGGCCCACAGCGTCGTCATGTACCTCAAGATGGGGACGACGGTCGCCGAGGCCGGCGCGCAGGCCATTCAGGACCTCGCCCACCTGGTCGACCCGTATTTCGGCCGGGTCAGCATTGTTGCGGTGGACGCCCGGGGAAACCATGCGGCGTTCTCCAATGCGCCGGATACGACGTACGTGTACATGACGGATACGATGGACGCCTGCATCGAAGCTCCGAGGACTTACGTGGCCATCGGCGAGGAGGGGAGGAGTCTCTGAGGATACGCGTGGCTCCATCCTGCCCGCCGAAGCACGGAGTTCATTCCAGGGCTGTGCGGCCCGAGGAAGATCGCGACGATCGGACAAAATGCTTGACACCATGTGCGCTAATTCCTTAGACTTCGCCGCGCCTGTTGATTGCCGTTTCAAGAGATCACGTTAGGGGACATGACATGCCTGATGCCAAGATCCTGAAATTGACCGATGCCGACTTCGACACGCAGGTGAAGGCCCAACCGCTCATGATCGTCGATTTCTGGGCGGAGTGGTGCGGGCCCTGCCGGATGATTGCGCCCGTGCTGGAGGAACTGGCGGGCGAGTACGCCGACCGCCTGGCCGTGGGAAAGGTGAACGTTGATGAGAATCGCCAGATCGCGGCGCGCTTCGGCATCCGGAGCATCCCGACGCTCCTGTTCTTCCGCGATGGGGCCCGGATGGACCAGGTCGTCGGGGCGCACCCCAAGAGCGCGATCAAAGCGAAGATCGATCAATTGCTGAATGCCCACTAACCACCAAGTGGTCCGTTGGATCGAACGCAATGATCCGCACGCCGCATAGCTGCCCAGGACTGATTCCCTCTCATCGCTGGTGACCGCCGGCCCGCCCTCTTTTCGTTTCCGACGTTTTCTTGACCCTGTCTGTGTCCTCGTGCTAGCTTCAGGCCTCTTCGCCGGGGGCACCTATTTTGCTGTGAGGCGGCGTCATGTACACACCCGATCTGGAGACCTTTCGCGAGCTGGCACGGCGAGGCAATCTCATTCCCGTCGCCCGGCAGATCCTGGCGGACATGGAGACCCCTGTCTCGGCCTTCCGGAAGATCGACAGCGGGAACTACGCCTTCCTCCTGGAGAGCGTCGAGGGGGGCGAAAAATGGGGCCGGTACAGCTTTCTCGGGAGCAATCCCAGCCTGGTCTTCCGCGCCAAGGGCTCGCATCTGGAAGTCTTGCGGGGCGAGGGGAGCGAGGTTCTCGGCGACGCCCAGGACCCGCTGACGGGTCTCATGCGGCTCCTGGGAAAGTACCGGACGGTGAGCGTCCCCGGCCTGCCGCGATTCACCGGGGGCATGGTGGGATACCTGAGCTACGATGTCGTCCGGCATCTGGAGCGGCTACCCGATCTGGCCAAGGACGACCTGGATCTTCCTGACGCGCTGTTCCTCTTGACCGACACCCTCCTCATCTTCGACAACGTCACGCACCGGATCACCGTGGTGTCCAACGCCGTCGTGCCGGACGATGCGCCGTCGGCGGTGGACCGCGCCTACCATGAGGCCCAGCAGAAGATCGATGCGATCATCGCCGCCTTGCGGCGGCCGGTAGGCGCGCCCATGGGCCGGCCGGCGCGCACCGGATCGCTCCACGTGGAATCCACCGTCACCCGGGAAGGGTTCTGCGAGGCCGTGGCCCGGGCCAAGACGTACGTCGAGGCGGGCGACATCATTCAGGCGGTTCTCTCGCAGCGCCTGACCGTCCGGACCGACGCGGACCCCTTCGATGTGTACCGCGCCCTCCGCATCGTGAACCCCTCCCCGTACATGTACTATCTCCGGCTGGGCGATCTGAAGGTGGTGGGCAGTTCCCCGGAGATCCTGGTCCGGCTGGAGGGGGATCGGATCGACCTCCGCCCCATCGCCGGGACGCGCCCGCGGGGAGCCACGGAGGAAGAGGACCGCCAATTGGCGGAGGAACTCCGGGCCGATCCCAAGGAACGAGCCGAACACATCATGCTGGTGGACCTGGGCCGCAACGATGTTGGCAAGGTCGCCCAGGTGGGGAGCGTGAATGTTTCCGATCTCATGGTCGTGGAGCGGTATTCCCACGTGATGCACCTGGTGTCGCATGTCCGGGGGACCCTGGAGCCGGGGAGGAACGCCTTCGATCTCCTGCGGGCCTGCTTTCCGGCAGGCACGGTGAGCGGGGCTCCCAAGGTCCGGGCCATGGAGATCATCGAGGAGTTGGAGCCGGTGCGCCGCGGACCCTACGCGGGCGCGGTGGGGTACGTGAGCTTCTCCGGCAACCTGGACACCTGCATCACCATTCGGACCGTCCTCTTCGCGCGCGGGGTGGCGACCATCCAGGTGGGGGCCGGCATCGTGGCGGACTCGGAGCCGGAGCGGGAGTACCAGGAGACGATGAACAAGGCCCGCGGCGTGCTGCGCGCCATCGAGCTGGCCGAGGCGCGCCTCGACTGAAACGAAGAGCGTTCAGCTGTTCGATGGTACGGGGACCCCTGGCCTGCCGAACCATCAAACCGTCGAACCATCGAACCGGCGGCAGCCATGATCCTCATGATCGACAACTACGACTCCTTCACCTACAACCTGGTGCAGTACCTCTGCGAGCTGGGAACGCAGGTGGAGGTCCACCGGAACGACCGGATTTCGCTCCCGGAGGTCCGGGCCATGCGACCGGAGCGAATCGTCCTCTCACCGGGGCCGTGCACCCCGGCCGAGGCGGGGATCTGCTGCGACGTGATCCGGGCCTTCGGCGCCACCATACCCCTCCTCGGCGTCTGCCTGGGGCACCAGTGCATCGGGGCGGCCTATGGCGGCCGCATCGTCCGGGCGGCTCGCCTGATGCACGGCAAGACCTCGCCCATCCGCCACGACGGGCGGACGCTGTTCGCCGGGCTGCCCAATCCCTTCGAGGCGACCCGCTACCATTCCCTGCTGATCGAGCGGGAGAGCCTGCCCGCGTGTCTCGCGATTTCGGCCGACACCGCGGAGGGGGAGATTATGGGCGTGCGCCATCGCACGCATCCCGTCGAGGGCGTGCAGTTCCATCCCGAGTCCGTCCTGACTCAGGCCGGGAAGACATTGCTGCGGAACTTCCTGGCCCAACCGGTTCCTGCAGCAAAAGAGGGGGAGATGCGCCCATGATCGTCGAGGCGATTCGCAGGGTCGTGGATGGCAACGATCTCAGCCGGGAAGAGGCCTTCGCCGTCATGGATGCCATCATGTCTGGCCAGGCGACGGACGCCCAGATCGCCAGCTTCCTGACCGCCCTGCGCATGAAGGGCGAGACGGTGGAGGAGCTGATCGGCTTCGCCCGGGTGATGCGGGAGAAGGTCTCCCCGGTGAAGACGCGACACCGGGTCCAGGCCTCGCTCTCCGGGACCGACCGGGAGATGCTGGTGGACACGTGCGGCACCGGCGGGGACGCCACGGGCACCTTCAACGTCTCCACGGCCACGGCCTTCGTGGTGGCCGGCGCCGGCGTTCCCGTGGCCAAGCACGGCAATCGCTCCGTGAGCAGCCTGTGCGGCAGCGCCGACGTGGTGGAGGCGTTGGGCGTCCGTTTGGACCTTCCGCCCGAGCGGGTGGGCCGGTGTGTGGACGAGGTCGGGATCGGGTTCTGCTACGCGCCGCTCTTGCACAAGGCCATGAAGTACGTCATGCTGGCCCGCAAGGAAATCCGCATCCGGACCGTGTTCAACATCCTCGGGCCGCTGACGAATCCCGCCCACGCCCTGGCCCAGGTGATCGGCGTCTATGACGGCCGCCTGACCGAGGTGATGGCCCAGGTCCTGAAGGAACTGGGGACGGTGCGGGCCTTCGTGGTCCACGGCGAGGACGGGTTGGACGAGATCTCCAACACGTGCGAGAGCCGCGTCTCCGAGTTGCGGCACAACGAGGTGCGGACCTACACGGTGCGGCCCGAGGACTTCGGGCTGGCCCGGGCGCGCATGACGGACCTCCAAGGCGGAAGCGCGGCGGACAACGCCGAGATCATCCGCCGCATCCTCAAGGGCGAGCGCGGAGCCAAGCGGGACATCGTGCTCCTGAACGCGGGGGCGGCCATCGCGGCCGGCGGCAAGGCCGAGGACATCGCTGCGGGCATGGCGACGGCCCAGCACTCAATCGACAGCGGTGCCGCCCTGGACAAGCTCAACCGGCTCGTCGAGTTCTGCCAGCAGTGACGGACGCGCATGAGCATCCTGGATGACATCCTCCGCCGGACGCGCGCCGACGTCTTGGATCGCCGCGCCCGTGTGCCGCTCTCGGAACTGAAGGGGCGCTGCCGCGACTCCCCGCCGCCCCGAGATTTCGTGGGGGCCTTGCGTCGCGGGGTCGGCAATGGCGAGCGGCGGGCCGGGCCCATCCGCGTCATCGCCGAGGCGAAGAAGGCCTCGCCATCCAAGGGTGTGGTCCGTCCCGACTTCGCGCCGGCGGATCTCGCCCGGAGCTACGCTCGGGCAGGCGCCCATGCGATCTCGGTCCTGACGGACGCGCCCTTTTTCGGCGGCAGCCTGGACCATCTGGTGGCCGTCCGGGAGGCGGTAAATCTCCCGGTTCTGCGCAAGGACTTCCACGTGGAGGCATACCAGCTCTGGGAGGCCCGCGCGGCCGGGGCGGACGCTGTCCTCCTGATTGCGACAGCACTCCAGCCGGCGGAGTTTCTCTGTCTCATGGAGCTCAGCCGGGAACTGAGGCTCGCCGTGCTGGCTGAGGTGCATGCCCGGAAGGAACTGGAGATGGTCCTGGAGTGCGGGGCGGAGCTTGTGGGGATCAATAATCGCGACCTGCAGAGCTTCGAGGTCTCGCTCGAGACGACGCTTGGCCTCATGCCCGGCGTCCCGCCCGAGGTGGTCCTGGTGAGCGAGAGCGGAATCAGCCGGCCGGAGGAGGTCGAGCGGCTGGCCGCGGCGGGCGTGGACGCCATCCTGGTGGGGGAAGGCTTGCTCCGTCATGCGGATGTGGGCAACGCCCTGCGGAGCTTGGTGGGGACAGCGTGACCCGGGTGAAGATCTGCGGGATCACCTCGGCCGAGGACGCGGCCGCGGCGGTCGAGGCGGGGGCGGATGCCCTCGGATTCGTGTTCGTGCCGGGGACCCCGCGACTCGTCCATCTGGATGTGGCGGAGCAGATCGTGAAGGATCTGCCCCCCTTCGTCACGACGGTTGGAGTCTTCGTGGATCAGCCACTGGAGGACGTCCTGCGCATCGCCGGCCGCTGCAAACTGCGGGCGGTCCAACTGCACGGGAATGAGCCCGAGGCCTTCAGCCGCCGCATCCCCTTCACGGTCATCAAAGCGATCCGGATTCGGGATGCCCGGGACCTCGCCCCCATCGGGACGTACCCGGCCCACGCCTTCCTGCTGGACGCTTTCGTCGAGGGCCAGACGGGTGGGACGGGCACTCCGATCTCCTGGGATCTAGCGCGGCACGCCAAGGGCAAGGTGCCCATCATCCTTTCCGGCGGCCTCAGGCCGGAGACCGTGGCCCAAGCCGTCCGGACCGTCCGGCCCTACGGCGTGGATGTCAGCAGCGGGGTGGAGACGAGTCCGGGGCGCAAGGACCACAAGAAAGTGAGGGAGTTCATTGCCGCCGTCCACGAAGCAGATTTCAGTTGACCCCGTCGCCGGCCGCCTGCCGGATGCCCTGGGCCACTTCGGCCCCTACGGCGGGCGGTACGTTCCCGAGACCCTGATGGCTGCGCTAGAGGCGCTGGATGAGGGCTACGAGGCGGCCAGGCAGGATCCGACGTTTCAAGAGGAGGTGAACTACACCCTCCGCCAGTACGTGGGCCGCCCGACACCCCTATACTTCGCCCGCCGTCTGAGCGAGCGCCTCCGCGGGCCCCGCATCTATCTCAAGCGAGAGGATCTCTGCCATACCGGCGCCCACAAGATCAACAACACCGTGGGGCAGGTCCTCCTGGCCCGCCGGATGGGGAAGCGCCGGGTGATCGCCGAGACGGGCGCGGGGCAGCACGGCGTGGCGACGGCCACGGTGGCGGCCCTCCTGGGCCTCGAGTGCGAGGTCTACATGGGGACCGAGGACATGCGACGGCAGGCCCTCAACGTGGTTCGCATGCGCCTGTTGGGGGCCAAAGTGACGGCGGTGGATTCGGGCAGCCGGACGCTGAAGGATGCCATCAACGAGGCCATGCGGGACTGGGTGGCGAACGTGGAGACGACCCACTATGTGCTGGGGTCGGTCCTGGGCGCCCATCCCTACCCGCGCATGGTCCGGGATTTCCAGGCCGTCATCGGGCAGGAGGCGCGCCGCCAGATCCTGGAGGCCGAGGGGCGGCTGCCGGACTGCCTCATCGCCTGCGTCGGCGGGGGCAGCAACGCCATGGGCCTGTTCCACACCTTCCTGGAGGATCAAGCGGTCCGGATGATCGGCGTGGAGGCGGGTGGCCTGGGCATCGCCTCGGGCCGGCACGCGGCCCGGTTCGCGGAGCAGACGGTCGGCATTCTCCACGGCACGCGGAGCTATGTCCTCCAGGATGCCGACGGCCAGATCCGCATCACGCACTCGATCTCGGCCGGCCTGGATTACTCCGGCGTGGGACCCGAGCACAGCTACTACCATGACCGGGGACGGATCGAGTACACCTCCGTCACGGACGCCGACGCCCTGGAGGGCTTCCGTCTCCTCTGCGAGACCGAGGGGATCATCCCCGCCCTGGAGGCGGCGCACGCGGCGGCCTACCTGGCCAACGTGGCGCCGGAGTTCGGGCGCGGGCAATGCGTGATCCTGAACCTGTCCGGCCGGGGCGACAAGGACGTGGAGGTCGCCGCCCAAGGCTTGGGCGTGCCAATAGGACAGGCCTCATGAGCGAGAACCGGATCGACCGCGCCTTCGCACGCCTGCGAACGCAGGGCCGCAAGGGCTTGATTCCCTTTCTCGCCGCGGGCGATCCCTCGATGGAGGCGACGGCCGCCCTGATCCGGGAATTCGAGGACCGCGGCGCCGATCTGGTGGAGATCGGCGTCCCGTTTTCCGATCCGCTCGCCGACGGGGTGGTGAACCAGCGGGCGTACCAGCGGGCTCTCGCCGCCGGCGCCACTCTCGACCGGGTCCTGGATCTCGTGGCGAGCATCCGGCGGCATTCGGAGATTCCCCTGGTCCTGATGAGCTACGTCAATCCCATCCACCGCTTCGGCCTCGACCGCTTCCCGATGGCCGCCCGGGAGGCCGGGGTGGACGGCCTCATCCTGTCGGACTGTCCTCCGGAGGAAATGGACGGGTTCCTGGAGGCGCTCGGGCGGGCGGGGGTCCACCCGGTCCTGCTCGTCGCCCCGACCAGTTCGGATCGGAGAATCTCCTTGATCAGCGCTCGAAGTCGCGGCTATATATACTATGTCTCCCTGCGGGGCGTCACCGGGCCGCGGGAGCAATTGCCGGCGGACCTCAGCGACGGGATCCGGCGGATCCGCGCTCTTACGAAGATGCCGCTGGCGGTCGGGTTCGGCATCTCGACCCCCGTCCAGGCGAAGGCCGTAGCGGGGCTGGCCGATGCCGTGATCGTGGGATCGGCGATCGTGGCCACCATCGAGGCCGAACAAGGATGCCCGGATCTCGTTCCCCGTGCAGGGCAGTTTCTGGCAGGCCTGCGATCCGCCATAGGCTGAAATCCCTGAAAGCTTCGGCGGTTCCAGATAATATATGCAATGGAATGGAGGTTGCACTTGATACGTTGGTTAATCTATTGGGAGGATGAAAATCGGCCAGCCGCCCTGTTCTGTCTTTCCCTGTCCAGGGGCGCACATGCGGGCTGCCTGGTGCCTGTGCTGAGGCCGAGCGGGACGGCGAAGACATGAAGTATCGCGTGCTGGGGTGTTCTGGGGGAGAGGCGCCGGGGTTCCGCCTTTCCAGTTTCTTGGTAGAGGACCGGCTCCTGATAGACACCGGCTCGGTGGCAGTGGCCCTGGAGGTGAGCGAGCAGGCGAGGATTGATCATATCCTCCTCACGCACTCGCATCTTGACCACACGGGGGGCTTGCCGCTCCTGGCCGACAACATCTTTGGGATGCGAGCCGCGCCGGTTCAGGTGCATGGGATGGCCCCCACTCTGGATGGGGTGCGTCGCAACCTGCTCAACGATGTGCTTTGGCCGAACTTCACCCGGATTCCGTCCAACGCATTTCCCACGCTCCTGTACCGCGAGGTTCCCGAGGACGGCCCCTTCGAGCTGGCGGGGTTTACCATCACGGCGATCCGGGTGAATCATACGGTGGAATGTGCGGCTTATTTCATTCAAGGTCGGGCCGGGACGCTGCTGCACATCGGGGACACGGGTCCCACCGAGGCGGTCTGGGGGCATGCGCGCACGGTCCATCGTCTCCTGGCTGTGTGCGTCGAGACGACATTTCCGAATCGCCTCCAGGAAATCGCCGAAGCCAGCGGCCACCTCACCCCGCAGGGCCTCGACAAGGAGCTGGAGAAGCTCGACCGGGATGTGCCGGTGTTCGTCTACCACCTCAAGCCGCACTTCCGATCGGAGATTCTGGCGGAACTGAAGCGGCTGCGCCGCCGTGCGCTCCACGTCCTGGAGGATGGCACGCTGTACCGGTTCTGACGCGCTCGGCTCGGGGATGCCGACCGGGGTCGGAGGGGGGACCCGGCCGGCCGGGCGAAGCGTCAGATCCTGCGTGACGTATGGTCCGTGCGAGCAGGACACAGTCCCATCCCGATGACTGGACCCCTGTCCCCCAGCCGATTCACGCATTGCGCGCCTTGGACGCGCGGCGTGACCTTCATCGAGCTCATCACCCTGACTATTGTCATTCTCATCCTGGCGGTCATTGGCATCCCCAGGGTCAGTCCCATCGTCCAGGGGTTCCAACTGAAGGGGGCGGCGTGGCAACTAGCTGGCGATCTGCGCCTGGCGCGCCAGCGGGCGGTGGCGACGCAGCAGCGCTTTCGGGTCTGCGTAAGCAGTTGCAAGATCACCCTGCCGGTTGGGACGTACAGTTTCGAGGTGGAGGACCCGCCGTTGGGCAGCCTCAAGTGGAGGAGCGAGACTGGTGCCCCGGTGAGGCTCCCCCCCAACGTCTGTGTCAGCGCCAACAACCCCGGCACCGCGACATTTGCGGCAAACGGGATGGCGAGTGGGAACACCTTCACTCTCTACAACCTGATCGGCGAGTATCAGGTGGCAGTCGCCTCTACGGGTCAGGTCACGGTCGCAGTGGTCACGGGGGTCAATATCCCGAGTTGTCCCTGAGGAAGATTGGGGTTCCCAATCGGCCGGGCCTGACGCTGGTCGAGGTCCTGTTCGCTGTCTCGATCCTGGCGTTTGCGTTGCTGGGCGTGGCCGGGATGTTTCCCTCGGCGATGCGCTCGGTCCAGGGCGGAGGGGAGACGACCAAGGCCGCGATCCTGGCGCGCGAGATGATTGACATGATCAGGGCTGACTCGTACGCCAACATCTCGGGGTATATCAGCTTGGACACCAGCACGCTGACCGTCACGTGTCCGGTGACTCAAACGATACCGCCGGCCACCCCCGACCCGAATTACAACAAGAAGAAATGGAAGTGCGACATCGCGGCAAGCGGAACGCGCGATACAGGACAAGGCCTACCGGGAGGGCGAGGGACTGTGACCGTGGCCTGCGTGAATTTCAATACCGCGAGCCCTTTCAAAGAGACGAGCATCATATGCCCTGTCAGTCCTCCCCCTACAGGAACTACCACAAAGGTCACTGTGACGGTCACCTGGGGGGCCCAGGGATCGCGCTCCGTGAGCCTGGTGACGTATGTCTTCTGGACCGGATGAGCGGCCCTCGGGAGAAGCATGCCGAGGGATGACCCTGGTCGAGACGCTCATCGGCGTCCTGATCTTTGCTTTCGTGACCGCCGGCGTGTACACGATGTACACGACCATGCAGAACACCATGAGCCGCGGAGAGCTGATGAGCGACCTGCAGCAGAACGCCCGAATCGGCCTGGCCCAGATGATCCAAGAGATCCGCATGGCGGGCTACGATCCGAGTGGGATCATCCCACAGATATCGTTGACGACGCCCCCTCGGTCCGCCATTCGGTCCGCCATGCCCGGGTGCTTCTCATTCGTGGCGGATTGGCAGGGGGATGGCACGGCCGACCAGATCACTTACACTGTCGGCACTTCCAGCACGTGCGTCTCCCAGTGTCTTCAGAGAAGAGTGGACGGCTGGAACTCGGGTAGCATGCTGTTCAGCCAGAGCGGCGGCTTCCAACCCCTGGCGGGGGGGACGTGGGTGAATGCGTCCACGTTCACGACCGTAAGCGCGCTGACGTTCACCTACTATGACAGTAACAACCAGGTTCTGGACCCCAGTACGGTTCCTGCTTCCACACGGCAGTGCCCACCTGCCTCGAGCGCGGGTGCGTCGGTCAAACAGTTGACGTTCGACCAAATGCGCAATGTCCGCAGGGTGGGGATTACTCTGAAGCTGCAGGGATCACGGCCCGGTATATTTTCCGAGTTCTTCACGTTGACGAACGATGTGCGGCTTCGAAATTTCTAGGCAGCCCCGAGGCGCGGCCCTGGTCATCGTCATGCTGGTCATGGCGGTGCTGTTGATGGCCGGTACGGCCTTCCTGACCATCTCGTCCACCGAGAGTCAGATCGCGCTGAACGAGCAGGGCTCGGCCGCGGCCCACGTCCTGGCCGAGGCAGGGATTCACAAAGCGCTTGCCTTCTACTATGCCAATCCGTCCTCGACCTACGCCGGGGAATCGAACACGGCACTGGGCGGGGGGACATTCACGATCAGCGTTACGGTTCCGCCCGTTGCGAACTGCACCCCGATCAGCGCCCGCCAGATCGTGGCTGCAGGCTCGGTGCCGATCCGTGGTGGGACTGCCCAGGCGCAGCTTCAGGTGACGCTGGACCAGGTGTCCTATCCATACGGCTGGGGGATCTTCGCTGTCGAGACCAATCGCTACGGACAGGAACTTCTT
>Ga0187853_10001597_pt1 | contig 20455 bp, 18 predicted proteins | sample June2016WEW_6_10_2_FD_132417 | JGI IMG/M metagenome (GOLD analysis project Ga0187853, IMG submission 132417) | Peatland microbial communities from SPRUCE experiment site at the Marcell Experimental Forest, Minnesota, USA - June2016WEW_6_100 | ecosystem: Environmental > Terrestrial > Soil >... | reverse complement strand
GGGCCCCGCTGTCGCCGCCAGTCTACTCCCTGTTTCGGGTGAACTGAATGCTCAAATGTGTAGCTTAACTTAGGGTCTCAAACTGTCCCATTTCCGCTGACGTGGGACATCGAATTGTCGCCGCCGCGTCACGCCCTCTGGGCGGTTATTGACGGCAAGCGTTTCGAGGTAAAGCACGATGGTGCGGCAGTGTTTCCTGTCAGTCGAGGGGAGGTTCAAGGGCTCGCGCTCTCACCCGACGGCGGCTCAGTGATCGCGGCCTTGCCAGTTCCTGAGGCTCCAGAGTCATGGCAAACGCTATATCCACCGCCATTCAAATCCCGCGTCTCACAAATCAGGGCGGGCCGCAGCTCGGCACGCCAGTGGGTTCGGATCAATTTACATACGGGCTCGATACAATCTCTGACGGATGCGCCGATAAACCCTCAGGGCTCGTGGGGTTGGATCTTCGCCGGTCCCACCTGGTCCAGCGACGGTCAGGCGGTGCTATTGCCGGGCACGTTCGTCAAATCCAAAGACAATGCTCCATCGCGGCCATGCGTGGCCGTTGTGGACCTGGCTTCGAACACACGAACTTGCGTGGAGATGTTGAAAGGAAGAACTGAAACGGGTGTCGAGGAAGGTTTTCACCATCTCCAGGAGGTTCGTTTTGTAGCTGGAAACAAGAACAGGGTCTTGGTGCGCTTTCGTAATCACCCAGACATCTACTCATTTGGAAGCACGGAATACGAACGGACCGCCGACGGTACGTGGTCTGTCGTGGGACAGCGTAGCGGTGATTTTGGAGTCGGACCTGATGGTTTCGGGGTTAGGGTAAAGCAGGGCCTAAATGAGCCCCCGCTGGTAGTTGCTACATACAAGCAAGAGTCACGCGTGATCTGGGATCCCAATCCACAGCTCAAAAATGTCGATTTGGGGCAAGCCACTGTTTATGAATGGAAGGACAAGGAAGGACGGGAATGGAGAGGCGGGCTGTTTAAGCCAAGCGGGTACAAGCCAGGACTGCGTTACCCGCTGGTAATTCAGACACACGGTTTCACGGAATCAAAATTCGTGCCCTCCGGTACATTGCCGTCGGCATTTGCAGCCAGAGAACTGGCAGCGGCGGGAATCGTTGTGCTGCAGGTTCCGGACACTGTTTGTGTTTCTGGAACGCCTGACGAGGGGCCTTGCGGTGCCTCCGGTTACGAATCTGCCGCAAATCAACTAGTGTCGGAGGGGCTGGTGGATCCGGAAAGGATTGGCATCATCGGGTTCAGCCGCTCCTGCTGGAGCGTAATGGTTATGCTCACAACTACTCCTCTTCATCTCAAAGCCGCTTCGGTCACAGACGGTGTAATGGCAGATTATTTTCAATACATGAAAACAGTGGATCAAGGTGGTGGTTACGATTCTATGATTGGGACGCCCCCCTTCGGTAAGGGTTTACAACAATGGCTAAAGGCATCCCCGGGGTTCAACCTCGATAAGATTACCGCACCGCTATCGGTCGTTGCAGAAGGCCCGAGCAGCTTGCTTTTTATGTGGGGACCGTATGCTGGACTTCGCTATCTGAAAAAACCTGTGGACTTGATCTTGTTGAACACCCGCCAGCACGTTCTGACAAATCCAGCCGTACGTATGGCATCTCAAGGTGGATCGGTGGACTGGTTCCGATTCTGGCTGCAAGACTACGAGGATCCCGGTCTCGCGAAGAAGGAACAGTATGAAAGGTGGCGGGGATTGAGAAAAATGCAGGAAGAGAACGAAGCCAAAGCTAGGCGACAGGTTACAGGGGACGGGCCACAGTAAGAAGAACCGGGGTTGCTACAGAAGTAATTCCGCTTGAGAAAACGCCGGTGGGAAATACCGCAAAAGAGCAGAGGAGAACACATTCCAGTCCCCGTGGCCATAAGGAATGAACCAAAAGACGGTTCGCGCCAATAAGACCGAGGAAAGAGCCGCATGCAGCGCAACGGAGTGAAGTATCGGCTCATCCGGGAAAGAAAGAAAAAAGGGTCAGCGCCGGTGGCTAGCGTCTACGCGATCACAATTGAGGGCACGACCGAACAGGTGCGGATCTCGGTGGCCGTCGTGGCTGAGTCCAACCTCAACCCGTATTTGGAACATGTCCAGACGAGCGAGATTCCCAAATATGAAGCTGCAGAGGGTCTCGTCTCGTTCTGTGTATTGAAAAGACCGTTCGTTGCTTACGGCGAACTCTTGATCATATCCTTCTGGCAGTCCGAACAGGCACTCACACGGTTCCTGGAAACTCAGACACCGACACCGGCTGCGACTGAGAGCTATTCGCGCGATCCACCTGGAAGCCCGCAACTACACATTTCTGATTTCTGGTAAAGGAAGAGCCCAGGCTGCGGAGGACGTGTCACTGGACTGACGACCCGAGCCGCCGCGAGGCACCGCAAAAGGTCGTCTAGTGGTATCCAAGGTGCCCTTGAAGGGAAAGAGATCGTGCGTGGGCTCTTGCCTGCCTTTGCCCAGATAGGTGGCGGCAACGCTGAGCCGTGCCGCGAAGGAGATGGTTCCGGTGAACGGATTGAAGACTTGCATCTTCAAGATGGCCGGCGGGGACGTCTGTGGCAGGCCCGGACGCGGCAGTGAAAGGGCCGAAAAACCGCAGGCCCCTGGCGCCAGAGCTATACGGTGTATCCATAGGAGTGCTCCGCAGTATGACGCACGTTGAAGAATTCGCCTATGTAGGTAAAGGGAGAGGATTCGCTTGTGGACGCGGCGACAGGAGCGGCCTGCACCCCAAAGGCACGAGGCGCGGCAGCAAAAGCTGCGATGGAAAAGGCCGCGGTCGCGCGACGGATTCTGCGCAAGCTGACCTCTACCGTATGCTGATTCGAGATCTCTCGACGGGAGGGGTAATCCGGCAGGCGAGGGAATCAGATGGCTACGGAAGGTTCATGAAGAAGCGCAGACTGCCACGACGCATGGCGGCTTCTAATACCATGGAATTCGCCTTCGAAGACAGCAAGCCGTATGTGCTGATGGAGTTGGGTTCGCAGTTCGTGCCACTACACTATGACCGAGCTGGTCGCCCGCTTGAATCCGGGAGGGCCGGAAGAGAAGAAGTGAGAATAGCAGGTTGCTCGTGCACCCCATTACGTAAAGGACCAGAATGCCTGCCACCGCGATCCCAGCCGTTCGCTTAAAACCCGCCGATTGAAACACTACAGGTGGGTTTGAATCCGACTCTCTGCCGACTTCCTAACGGAGATCTTGGCAACTGGGAAGTCCAGGGGATTTTTCGTGACCTTGCCGGAGTTGTCTAAGCCGATTACCGGGCACATCCATGTGGTTCAAGCGAGAAACGGTCTCATCCATCTTCTGGACTACAAGCCGAAGGCTCGCCACATCGACCCGGTAAACCACTCTTCAAAGAATACGTGAAAACATCGTCCAGACGGCGCCCTGGACCACTGTCGAGTTTTGAGGCTACTCATCGACGACGTAATCTGAATTAACGTCCCCTCTCAGCTTTTGGAAAGATTTTCCACGGCTCCACAAATCTTTCTCTGGGCAGTAGGTCTTTCCCACATACGCTCTCCTCCTGGTGCGTGTTCTCTCTTCCCAAGCGCGCACGAGCCCGGAGATGAACTCATGAATTTCCTTAACACCAAAGAGACTGCGATGTTGGTACGCCGTCCCGAAAGCACGCTGCGGCGATGGCGAACCACAGGCAAGGGCCCTCCCTGCTACAAGCTGGAAGGGCAATGCGCCTACGTCGAAGAGGAGGTGATAGAATGGGTTCGCGCTAACCGAATCACTTTCTCTGTGCGGGACGAACACTTTGAAAGGGAGGCGGCGCGTGTCAGTCTATAAAAGAGATGGCTCGCCGTTCTATCACTATGACTTTGAATGGAACGGTACGAGACACAGAGGATCGACCAAGCAGAACACAGAACAGAAGGCAAGACTGTTTGAATCGAAGTTAATGGCCCAGCTCAGGGAGGACGGGATCTTGGTCCGCAAGTCCCCGACTCTGGAGGCTTTTTCTCCAGTATTTCTGAATTGGGTTAAGAACAGCCAACGAATCACGGAAAGCACCCGGAAGTATTACCGCCAGGGCTGGAATCTTTTGGCTAGCACCAAACTGAAACACATTCGCATGGATCAGATCAGGGACGAGCATGTCGAAGTGACTACCTTTTCCGCTGGTCCATCCAACGCGAACTGTGCGATCCGAACCTTGCGCAGGATGTTGGGTAAAGCCAAGGATGACGGTTTGGTCGCAAGATTTCCCAAACTCCAACTCCGAAATGAAGCCAAGCGTCTGTTGCTCATGGACGATGCTTCTGAGGCGAAGATTCTTCCACTGCTGTCCGAAAACGCGGCCGATGTGATTGTGATTACGCGAGACAGTGGAATGCGCAACCACAGCGAAGTCTGCCGCATGAGGTGGGAATACGTGAATTGGGATTGGTTCTGCTACACCAACCCCAAAGGCAAAACCGAAGCCGCGGAAAGGCCCGGAATTCCTTTGAGTGATCGGGTATTGGACATCTTGAAACGCAGGCACCTAAAACAAGAGATGCCCGCGCAAGGATGGGTCTTCCCAACATCCAGATCCAAGACCGGACACTTAACAACGGTGAATTCCGTCTTTCGCAACGCACGAAGAAAAGCTGGACTGCCGGAGGCCCTGGTTCCTTATTGCGGGCGCCACGACTTTGGCACGACAGCAATGGCCGCCACCGGCGATCCAAAACTCGTGGGCACCCTTATGGGTCACCGCGACACCAAAACCACGATGCGCTACAACCATCCGCCCAAGGAACAGGTTGAGCGTATTCGCGTAGTCCTGAACACCCGCAGGTCTACGACACAATTACGACACAATGCCTCTCTTGACGAAATGGCATCTGCCGTAATTAACTGAAAACAAAAGCTTGGGCGCGTAGCTCAATTGGCAGAGCAACTGACTCTTAATCAGTAGGTTGAAGGTTCGATTCCTTCCGCGCTCACCAGAATCATCAATAAATATATATAACGGTTTCCGGCAGGAGGTTCGCGCCCGCGTCCGGCATCCGCTCCCGTGTCCGTCGAGTTATATTCCGGCTGCGGACAACACTACGCCCCGCTGACGCTGCGTCTTTCCCAAGACAACCGTCTCTGCCGGGTGAACTGACCAAAAAAAGAAACACGCTAGGTGTTTCTCGTTCACACGGGGGATTCGATGGAAGAACCAAAGAAATCCACACAGAGTTTTGTCACCGAGTTCTACCGCGAGAAGGAACTCGCGGAGGAGTTCGGCATCAGCACTAGGACGTTGCAAAGGTGACGCAGGTGGGCCGCCTCGTTTTGTATCGGCGGGACTCTCCGGGAATCGGGGCCCGCCGACGCCTGCCTCGCCGATCTCGTGAGTAACGGTGATGTTGACATGGCGCGCGCCGAGCGCTTGTTGAAGGCGATGCAGCGCATGTCCCGTCCAGTAAGGCCGGAGCGGCTGGGCGTGATCGGCAAGGACCACGTACAAAGCGCGCTTGTCGCGTACGGCGCCGATCCAGAAGGCTTCGAGTACGCCAAGCAAAGCGGTGAACCGTTCCTGCTTCCTTTCTCTTGCTGCTTGCCGCACACCGTGCCATCCCTGGGACATGCGTTTCCCCCTCTGTGTCGGGCGCATGTGCGATGGAACGATGTTCACCTCAGTCTGCGCCCTTCCCTCCCCGGCCTCCGCGGAAGGCTGCCCTTCCTTGTTCGGCTGGTTCACGGGTACTACGGCACACTCCGACTTCTCCTGTACGTTCACGTCCGCCGTTCGGTTTATGGCCTTTGCGGACCGGTCTTGATCGGGTGACCAAGACGTGCAGGAGATCTCCCGGTTCTCGTGCATGTTGTTTCTCAGCGTGCGCGGGTTCTTAGACTACGCAGGACCGAACAAGCCACTCGCGATTAGCGTGGCTGTCGTATTGCCTTCCTCCACACGGAATAGAGTCGGCATCCTGTTCCATCGGCTTTTCGAAGCTCAATCGCCCGGCCCACCGATACCCCTGTCTACGCTTCAAGCGACACCTCACGATCTCGCCTGCAAGACTCGAGGCCAGGATGGATTCGCTGCTCTCCTTTCCTGTAGGGCTCTTTCATCCCCTACAACATGCCGGTTTATCCCGGCGCTCTCCGGTTGGCCCGTCATCCGCCCAGAATAGTCAGCAAGCATAGCGAGACTTCGTCTTTTTCGCCCACTCGCCCTTCGGATACTGCTTGCTCGTCGGATACCGCTTCATGAAACAAGGGGAAGGCCTTTCTACAATCCGGAAAGCCATGTTATCGTCCAAACCGGTACGTTTCACCGTTCACTAAAGCTTTCTTGGGAATCAAGGGAAACCGGGAAGAGATTGAGGGTCGTCGGCGAACGGGAAGTTGAGTGGCTGGCGATGCTGTTCAGATATTGGGGCTCGGCCCGTCCCTTCTTCGCATAATGTCTGCGGCACCCGAAAGAGCTGCGTCAGGAATTTCTCCGGATCAACCTGGAGCGTCTGGCTGGGGGCTCTCCGCAACGACACGGTGGTTTTGCTCGCCCAGCCCTTCGATGCCCAGCCGCATCCGGTTTCCCGCTCTCAGATAAACCGGGGGACGCTGCCCCATCCCCACTCCTGGCGGAGTTCCCGTGGAGATAATGTCCCCGGGTTGCAGGCTCATAAATCGGCTAACGTAGCTGACCAGTTGGCGAACGCCAAAGATCATCGTTCGCGTCGATCCGTTCTGGTAGCGGTGGCCGTCCACCTCGAGCCATATGTTCCGGTTTTGCGCGTCCGGGACTTCATCGGCTGTTACCAGCCATGGCCCGATCGGGCCGAATGTATCCGCGCTCTTGCCCTTGACCCACTGCCCGGTTCCTTCGAGTTGGAACGCGCGCTCCGAGAGGTCGTTGATGACGCAGTAGCCGGCCACGTATGACATCGCATCGGCCTCGCTAACGTATTTTGCTGGCGTTCCAATGACCACGCCTAACTCGACTTCCCAGTCCACCTTGGTGCCACCGCTCGGAATCACAATATCGTCGTTCGGTCCACAGATGGCGGATGTGGCTTTCATAAAGATGACGGGTTCGCTCGGGACTTTCATGCCGGCTTCCGCCGCGTGATCGGAGTAATTCAATCCAATACAGATAAATTTACCCACGCGGCCCACACAGGGCCCGAACCTGGGCTTGCCCGGCGGCTTGCCTGGCACGAGCGGCAACTTTGTAAGGTCAATGCTTTTCAACGACGCTAGAGTCGCGGGCGACAGAGATTCGCCCGTGATGTCGGGCACTGTCCGGGAAAGGTCGCGAATGTGACCGTCGGAGTCGAGGATCCCTGGCTTTTCCTGGTGAGGCAGCCCGTAGCGTACAAGTTTCATGCTGTCTTCTTTCGCGTGATGACTTCCCTAAATCCGCATACTGTGCTCGGCGTCAGAGCAGCGGCGCCAGCAACCTCACGTCTGCTATTCCGAAATGCCTCGACGTTGACCCGATATAACGTCTGCGGCTGCCCGCAGCAGATCATGCACCGACCGGTCCCAGTAGTCCCACGCGTGCCCGCCGGCAGTCTCGTGATACTCATAAGGAGCGCCCCGAGAGGAAAGCTGTGCCGCGAAATCGCGATTGACCTGCAAGAAATCGTCAGCGCTTCCGCATGCCAGATAGAAATAGGGGAGATCCTTCGTGCTGGCACTCTGGAGCAGGGTGAACACATTGTTGTTAGCTCGTACCGCGCTTCCGGCTGTTCCGAACACCTTGAGGAGTTGATCACGAAACTCCGGCCTCTTGTCGCCTAGATCCTGCGGTGCGTTCAGTGCACCGCTGAGACTGCCGGCGAAAGCAAAGTCGTCGTGATACCGAAGCGCGATTTTCAGAGCTCCGTATCCTCCCATCGAAAGGCCGGCAATCGCTCTCGAATGGCGAGAGCGCAGCGTGCGAAACTTGCCGTCAATTTCCGCCACCAGGTCCTTGGCGATGTAGTCTTCAAATTTGTTCTTGGGGTCCGTGGCTGAATTTGTATACCAGGAGTCACCGGCATCCGGCATGACCACGATCAATTCGTACTCTTGGGCATAGCGCTCCAGGTTCGTGCGGGTCTCCCAGTTCAGATAGTCTCCGTAGAGACCGTGGAGGAGGTACAACACCGGGAAACGCCCGCTGCCAGTTTGGTACGCGCAAGGAAGCAGAACGCGGTACTTCATTTCTCGGTCGAGGGCAGCGCTGTGAAACGAGCCATCCTGCACTCGCACGCAAGACTCCGGCATCTTGTGGGAGCGGGGTGCTGCTTTGTGTTGCGCCTGCGCAACACACGTTGCGACCAGGACCAGGAACAGACTTCGGATACGAACTTTGTTCACGCGCCGTATCTCCTTCTGGCAAATGCAAAGTGCTAGGGGTTGGTTCTCACGAAGGCCTTAATGGTCGCGCACTCTTTCCCTTCGGCTTCGCCGAAGGGACGGATGGTATAGTCTCCCACGGCGGCCGGAACGATAAAAGTCTCGGCATAGTGCACCACAAAAGGCTCGAAAGCGCCGGTTGGACTTTCGACTACTGCTTCGCGTCCTTCGACCAGATTGAGGACATTAACGCCGCCCGTTCCACGATGTGGCACCATGCCCGTAAACCAGTGCCGGCGAGTCTCGATAAACTCGCGCTCGTGGAGTCCGGTGCGCTCCTCTCGCCATCCATCGCCCGAAGCGAGCGGCGTGATGTGATTTACAAGGTTACGACGCACCCAGTTTGTCGTACGATCCCACTGGATATTGGCTTCTCCGTGATCGAGATGAATTGGCCTGGGTAAGCCGTTCAGACCGAGCCGTCCCCAATCCCACAACTTGAAAGTGAAGATGTACGGGGTGGCGCTGATCTCCAGCACCATGCTGTTCTTTCCGGAACAGTGGATGCTACCGGCCGGGAGCAGGAAATGGTCATGCTTTTTCGCGGGCCACACGTTAACGTAACTCTCCGCAGGAAAAGCGGGCCCGCCACTTTGTGCGACCCTCAAATCCCGTAGCATGGCATCGCAGTTGATTTCCTCTCGTAGTCCGAGATAGACACAACCATCGTCGCCAGCGTCCAGCAGGTAGTAGCTTTCGTCCTGCGTGTAATTCATGCCGAACTTGTCCTGGATGTATTCGGTCAGGGGGTGTACTTGCAGCGAAAGGTTGCCGCCGCCCATCGTGTCGAGAAAGTCGAAGCGGATGGGAAACTCTTTACCGAAGCGCGCGTGGACAGCCTCACCCAGTAATTCGTGAGGATGCTGGAACACGAGATTGATGGAGGGAATCTCCACTTTCACGTTCCCGAAGCCCAGAAGCATGCTGTTTTCTTCCGGCACACAGTCAAAGCACCAGGCGTGGTTGGGAACGCCTTCGGGTGACAGCCCGCAGACTTTTTCCATCCAGTGACCACCCCAGGGCCCGGGGTCAAAGTACGGAACAACGCGAAAAGGCCGGTGGGCTGCGATCCGTAATGCTTCGCGCAGCGCATCTCCCGGAATCATCTTCGGTGTGTTCGGGTCGTTCGTATCGAGCAGAAAATCGATCTCTGGGAGAAGCTTTTGCTTGAGGCGATCGGCCGCGCGCCAGTCCACGAAGTACGCGCGCTTGTACCTCTCAGCTACGCTTGCTGAAACGTTGTCCGCGCCGAGGTTGCCGATCTCGTTGCGGCGATATCGCATCTGGATTTCCCAGCGTGCCATGTCGGCGAAGACCAGCACGTCGGCTTCGTAGACAACGTGAGCGGCGCCGGTTCCGACGACGAACACCAGTCCCCGGCTCTTGGCAATGGATTCACGGGCTGCCGCCAGTTTTTGAGGATCGAAGAAGTCGTCGACGCCAATGCCATTCATCCTGCCAAAAACAGGGTCATCGCCCAGGTAATGCCCGACCAAGGCATCGACTTCTCCGGAATTCTTGAAAAGGGCGCTGGTTCTCACCGTCAACGTTGGACGCAGGCCTGCGGCAAGGGCTTGTTCGACTTGATCGTCGAAAACTCCCGGGTAGCATTCAACGCACAAGACGGTGCGCGCGTTGTGACTTGCTCCGTGCAACCGCTCATTCGTTGCGAAAGGGATTGCGCCGACGATTGCTTCAACGATCGAGCTCCACCCAACTTGGCAGTTGCCCGGCGATGCCGAGACTTGAACAACGGGAAATTTGTCGTAATTCGAGCGCAAAGTCATCCGATCGATTCAGAGAGTAACGGGATCGCTCCCAGCAAGCCCGCGTTGTTTCCGAGTTCTGCCGCTCTTACTTTTACTTTGCCCCAGGGAGTCCAGGCATGTTTCTCTACATAGGCTTGCACAAACGGAATGATGATATCGGCACTCTTCATCACGCCTCCGCCGTAGACGACAATTTCCGGATCATAGGCATGAATCAGTCCCGTCGTGCTGGCGGCCCAAACCTGCAGACAGCGATCGCGCAACGCAATCGCCACCTGGTCTCCGTGCTCGGCACAGCGGAAGAGCTTTTCGAAGTTCACCGGCTCATCCTTCCCAAGGGCGCTGTCGGCGTACCCGGGCCAGTCGCGCGCCACCAGCGGAATGGACCAGCCCGCAGCCTCGGCCTCGGGACATCCGATGTTCCCACAGGTACAAGTTCGGCCATTGAAAAGCACGGGGAGATGCCCGCCCAGGCAGCCGGCCTGTGCGTGTTTCCCTCGAATCAGCGTTCCCCCAATCATGGCCGCTCCGCCGATGCCTGTTCCCAGCGTGGTCATGACCACATCGTCAAAACCGCGAGCCGCTCCGGCATAGCGTTCTCCAAGCAGTGCCATGCGAGCGTCATTTTCAATTTTCAGGAGAAGGCCAAATTCCTGCCGCGACCATCCCATGAAATCGATACCAACCGCGTCATCATACTTCTGGTTCGTGGAGACAACCCGGCCAATGCGAGTATCCGCCAGTCCGCAAAAACTGAACGCAAGTCCAGCGCAATCCTTTGTGGAGACGCCGGTTTGCTGTAAGAGTTTGCGGAAGGTCTGCACAAACCGGGAAAGAAACGGCTTCAGTCCCCGTGTACCGTCGGTGCTAACTACTTCCTCGGCGAGAATGGTGCGATCGTCCAGGACCGCGCAGGTAGCGTGTGTGCCGCCGAGATCGATGGCAAGTGCTTTCATACTTCCTCCTAAACCCAGCGGCTGGCTGCAGCCAGAACGAATACCGCCAGTACCAGCACAACCACACCACCCACCTGGATGCGCAGAGGCTGTTTGCCACTGTTTTTCCATTCCCCTGTAACAATCCCCAGAATGCTTGCGGTGATGACAATCAGCGACATGAACAAAGGCCAGCCCAGAATCGTTCCCCAACTACCGAGCTTGCCAGTTGCGATCCCATACAGAGCCGTACTCGCGAACCAGAAGAAGGCCATGATTGCAGCAAGAAACCAGTGCGACGCTGTGCCGGAGCGGCCGTAACGATGGGCCGTCTTATTCTTGTTAAGAAGATAAACGCAGTACACGAAGTTCGGAATGGAGCCTGCGAGCATCAGCGGCAACCAGACTGCATTCCCGGCCCAGAGTTCAGCAGCCCCGTGCCTCCTGGCTCCGTCCAGAAGCGGGCCACCGAAGGCAAGCCCAAAGTTCACGAGTGCAGCTCCGAAACCGCAGAGGATCGCGAAGGCCAATCCCCGGCTCATATTGACTTTCGGACGCCCGTCACGCGCCGCCATTGCCGCTTCCCGCCGATGCCCCGCGACGGCGCAAGTCGCGACTCCGACGATGACCAGCACGACGCCGGCAACAATGAAGAGGCCGCCAATGGAAAAGAGTTTTTCGGGGTGCAGACGAAGCAGCGGAATAATACTGCCCACGGCAGCCGAGGTTCCCAGTACGATCGAAAATGTCAGGGCAATTCCGATAGAATCAACCGCCAGACCGAACAGAACCTGCGCAATCCCCCAGCCCGCCCCGAAAATCGCGACGGTAACAACCAATCCCGTGGCGACTTCACCATAGAGTTGCCCAAGATGCGGAATGGTGGCGAAGGCTGCCAGCGGCGGAAAGATCACCAGTGCGAACAACGTCCAAACCAACCACGTATTTTCCCAGTTCCAGTTGCGGGTGAACTTCATGGGCAAGGTGAAGCTCCCATTCATCACGCCTGCAACCAGCAAAATCAGGAAGCCCACACCGGCTTGGTCCATGTTCTCTCCAGTTATGCGAAATCAGTTCTTATGCCAACCAATCGCTTGAGTCCGGTGGCCTGTAACTCTAATTGCTCTCCTCGTTCTTCCGTTACAATGATGCAGTCTCGCCTGACCTGAATGTCACGGATCGAGCGCCATCCGGAACTAACTTTGGAGAGAAAAGCGACATACGGCGCTCGCAGCTCCGATTTTGCGGGAATTCGCCGGAACGTGGGAGTGTCGAATAACGATCCGCGCGCAAAGGTCTCTTCTTTTCCAACGGGCATCGGGGTCGAACCAAACTCCAGACCGCGGGCGCGGGTGTTTCCATTCCAAGGCGAACCGGTGCGAGCAACGTTCTCCTCCCAGATGGCGACCCAGGGAAAGTCCGAGCGGCGAAAACAGTAACCGAGCAGGAGTCCAAGTCGCCAGTTCAGTGCCGCCACAAATCCGAGTTCGCGCTGTGGGTCAACCAACACTGCCGCGACAAAGCCTTTGCCATCTCGTGCAAATGGACGCGCGAGATTTACCGTTCCGCCCTCGATCGCAGGTGCCTCGGGCCAGGTGAACTCTTGATTGTCTTGGACAAGACTTGCTCCCTCGTAACCGTGCGGCCAAGTCACGGCGCGAGTTCCGGGCAAAGCGGTAACGCTTTCCTCCGGATGCAGCAAGGGCAGACCGAGGGTGACGTGCTGGGTCCAGTGGAAGAAATGATCCTGCGCACGTTCGTTGGTCAATCTTTCCTCGACGTACACAACCGATTCGTTACGGCCCAAACGGAGTTCGCGGCGGAATCGCAAACCGGCAGCAGGCAAGCGCGCCGCCAGTGCAAGCCGAGCTTCCGTGCTGCTCTGCTCAAGTTCCACCAACTTCCAGCGGGAGTTCGCGGCCTCTCCATGCAGTGCTAGTCCCTGCGCCGCTTCTGCTTCAGACGGTCCCCCAAAATAGTCCACACAAACCGCGTGTCCTGTGAAGGCCGCGAGAAACTTACCCACCGGTGTCGGGCCGTACTTGCGAACATTCTTGCGAAGATCGCTGCTCCGGAACTTGTCGGGGTCGATCGTGGGCCAGGGAGCTTCCCATAGTGCATTCACGCTGGTGTTTGTTGGATCGAGAAGACGAAAATCAGCGATGTGTCCGCCCCCGGTAAGCGTGGTCAGTTGGACGACTCCGTTGTTCAGGCAAAACGCCGGCCGGTTGCGCCATTTCGTTTTCGTGGAGGCAGGGCAGGACGTTTTCATCGGCTAGACCGTGAAGCCTCCATCGATAGAAAAGGCGGTCCCGGTTACAAACCTGGCGTCCTCAGAGACGAGGAACAACGCAGCCTTCGCGACTTCTTCGGCCGTGCCAAGCCGCCCCATCGGCTGTCGGGCGACAAACTGCTTTCTTGCCTCTTCGGGGTCGGCGAAGGCCGCCAGTCGCTGCTGCAGCGAAGGCGTATCGATGGTCCCAGGACAAAGACAGTTCACACGAATTCCGTCACGAACGTAGTCAATCGCCATGCTTTTCGTAAGGGCCAAAACTGCACCCTTCGAAGCACTGTAAGCGGCTCGATCGACCACACTGCGCAGCGCCGTCGCCGACGAGGTATTCAGAATCACTCCGCCGCCGCGCTTGAGAAATATGGGGACGACCGCATGAGACATCAGGTACATGCTCTTGACGTTTACGGCCATGGTGCGGTCCCAATCTTCTTCCGTCGTTTCATGAATCTTGCCGTGAGGTACGATGCCCGCATTGTTGAACAGAATATGGATCGCGGAAAAATTCTCCGACGTCGCGGATACAACGCGATCAACGTCCGCCGCGCGAGAAACGTCGGCCTGGATAGCCAGAATCGTACCGCCGGTGTGCCGCACATTTTCGGTAACCGAGTTGAGTGCTGCTGGATCCAGATCGACGGCGACAACCTTCGCGCCTTCCGCGGCGAACAGGAGGCAGCAAGCCCGACCAATGCCGGCCCCCGCACCAGTAATAATTGCTACTTGGTCGCGCAATTGCACTCACGCTTTCCTAAGTCTTGGTGGCGGCGCCCGTGCCGCCCTCCTGAAATCCCATACCGCCCGTTGGAACCAGCATTCCCCCATCCACCATCAGAGCCGCTCCTGTAATGAACGAAGCCCAATCACTGGCAAGAAAGGCGATCGCGGAAGCAACCTCTTCTGGCTTTCCCATCCGGCCCAGAGCGTGCATGCGATCGCACGTTGCCAGGACCTTCTCCGGATTGGCATCAAGGTTGGCGGCCCAGCGCAGCATCGGAGTGTCGATTGCGCCCGGGCACACGCAGTTCACGCGAATGTTCTGCTGCGCGTAATCGAGAGACATGGCTCGCACCAGTCCGAGCAGTGCATGCTTGGCGGTAACGTATGCCGCTGAATTGCCGACGGCAGTGAAGCACTGCACCGAACCCACGACCACGATAGCGCCACCGCCGCGCTTTTTCATGCTCGGGACCACATGCTTGGCGCTATGAAAGCAGCCCTTGAGGTTCACGGCCATGACTTCCTCCCATAACTCTTCCGTGGTTCCGATGACGTCTCCGTAACGCTGGATACCGGCATTGCTGACCAGCACATCGATTCCACCGAAGTCACGGATGACGGAGGCGACGGCTTGTTCCACTTCTGACGGCGATCCGACATTGCAACGGTAAAATCCAACCCGCGTTTCCTTGCTAATCGCTTGCGCCGTTTTCCGCCCTGCATCGGCATTGACATCCAGGATCGCAACCGCAGCGCCCAATTCCGCAAACTTGCGCACAGTCGCCTCACCGATCCCCATGGCTCCGCCGGTTACGACAACGACTTTGTCCCTGAAGTGGATGCTCATGCGAACCGCCTCATTGTGAATTGGGTGATCCCCCGGCGAACTCCGGGCTGGTTCGCAATCGCAGGGTCACGATCTCGAATGGTTTGACTTCAATTTGGAAACCATGGCGGTCGACCTTCAGTTCCTGCAAATTGTCTTCGAGCAGGGAACATCGCCAGACCTGGTCCATGTTGAGATAAGCGCTGCGAATCCCCACGGACTCCGGCTTTCCGGCCGTTTCCTGCAAGCGCAGGATGCTGCCTTGGCCGTCTTCCGCCAGTTTCCAGGTGGCGACGGCAACGGATGAATTGTCGACTTCAAGCAGGCTTGCTTCACCGTTTGGCAGCTCGCCCGGCAGCAATGCAGCGCCGACTTGATCTACTTCGAGCGGAGTCATCGCTTCATTTCCCAGACGAGTAAGATCCGCGGGATCGAGCGCCCGTCCGCTTATCAGACTGTAGTGGAAGGTAAATTCTCCGCCCTGCTGCGGCGCGAAATTCGTGGCCCAATAATTGTTCATCACCCAGGAAAAAATCGTGGACGACGGAGGACGAAATTCGGTCGGCCAGTTGCCTCTGACGATATCTCCAAAACTTGCCAGGGGCGCGTCGTGTGGAATCACGGCTGCCATGAATCCAGCGTCATGCACCGCGGCCCAGTGCTGTACGGCGTACCACTCATGGCTTCCACCCGGGAGTTCATCCTTGGCAGGGTTCACCCAACCGTTCTGAGTGTCGTAGCCAAACTCGGGGTTATTCGAGGCGAAGGGAAACGCGATGTAAACCGCTTCTTTCTTTATTGTCGTTTTCTTGGAAATACGATACGCAAAATCAATCTGCTTCCTGGCGTTGTAGAGAGTAATTTCCAGCCGAATCGTTGGCGTGTTCGGAGCGGATGCCTCCATCGTAATGATCGTCGCGAACGGCACCTGTTTTGCTCCCAACAAACGTCCGTGGCTGGCTACGGCAGTCGACAATGCCGGTGGTTTTAGCGTGACGCCGTAGCGGTACAAACTGTTGTTCGGCATGTCGTCGGCGCCAGTTACATAAAGATACGCTCCGAAACGAAATGCGCTCGCCGCATCCACCAGTTCCCGGTTTAGTTCTTTGTCCCAAATCTTGCTCACGGCAGCTGAGGAAGGATCGACGGTAATTCGATAGTACGAGTTTTCAAAGGTGGTTCCACCTAGCGTTTTTTCTGAGCAATCCTCAGGTTGGACGGATCGCAAGGCGAAGAGTTTGTAGCCAAGTCCCGGAACATCCTCCGCCGCGAATCGGACGCGCCGGTATCCTCCACCGAATCCTGGAAGCGGCGTGCTCTTACCCACGCTAACGGTTTCATAGGGTACGAGCTTGCCGGTGGTTGTGTCGAATAAGCCGAGGCCGTCTTGTAAGTCGAAGCTCACCTGCCCGCTGCGGCGCCAATTCAAAGGGTTAAAGACTACGAGCGACTGGTCTTTCGGCCCAAGAAAAGACTCGAATTGCGCCCAACTGCGTTGTCGGGATTCGGTAATCTCGCGTTCAGCTTCGGTCGTGCGCGCCCCCTTGAGCGCAAGCTGATTCTGGGTTTGCTCGTTCTCCGGTTGTGTGGTCGCTCCCACGTAGGTCCACGTGTGCTCGTCGAATAACAGCATGTTGTTCCAGGCTTGCGCCAGCAGGCGGCGATCCGGACGAAGCTCGGGATTCAGAAGCGCGGGGATGGTCGCCAGTTTCTCCGCCGACAGGATTCGCTGCTGGTTCTGCCGGTGGAGAGCCGTATGCTTGCTATCCGAGCCAAAGCCGTCTTCCCAGTAGGGTCCGAGATCGCCGCGGTAGACGGGAATGTCCGATCCAAACTGCTTTTCGATTTGCCCCATGGCCTCGGCAAAATTTGAGTACTCCAGCCGCGGCCAGGCGTATTGCTTCTGCCACTCCCCGCGAAGGTAGGCTTGATCCTTGCTTAGAACGGTGTTCTCGAGTTGTGTGCCGAAAATGATCGCGGCGTTCGCCTTGTAGTTCGGTCCTGAATACGCCTGCAAAAAGACAGGCAGAGCATCGCGCACCGCCGCCAACCTCGGTGGCGTGCCAAACAGCGTCGCCATTTGCAGGTACGCGCGTGAGTACCACATCAACACGCGGCCGCCGTCGGAGCCCTCCCAGTAAAAAGGAGATTTCTCGTTCCAGCGAGCTTGCAGGACTCCGGGTGCGCGCCACGAATTGCTGCCGGCTGCGAAGTACTTCACGCCGGCGTCGTGCAGAATTGAAGCGTACGACCATGAATAGGAAGGCACATCCGTGATATGGGCAGCTCCCAACGGAAGATCGTGCTGCTTGGCAAAGAAGTGGGAGTCGTAGAGCGAGCGAGCTAGCCCCTCGAGCGATGCAACTCCGGTGTGCTGGTTGGCAAACTGCGGCGGGACTGTGACTTTGCCGTCTTTGATCAAGCGCAGCAGTTCGTTACCTCGCTCCGGCGAGCGGCCGTTCAGGTATTGGTCCAAGACCCAGTAGCCGTCGAGTGTCCAGCGGAAGTCGGGCACTTCTCGCATCAAGTCGATCACGCCATCCAGTGTCTGCGAGTGCAGTTCCGCCACCTTGGCGGCGTAGTCGGTGAAACCGACGTCGAGATGCTCTTGCGGAACGATGAAGATCGTCCACTTCTTGACCGGTATCAGCTCCACCGGGAATGTGCGGACTGCACTCGGAGTTTTGACAACAAGCACGCCCGACTTCATTCCCTGCCATTCGGGAATATCGAACTCGAGCTGACTTTCACCGAACGCCTCAGACGTCTTGACTTGCTGACGATATTCTTTGTCGCCGATCTGGAGCGTTGCCAACCACTCCGCCGGCACCGCCGCAAATGAGGCATCCACTTCGACTACTTCGGCAAGTCCAGCGGGCGAACTCCGATAAAAAATGGTTGGGCGTACCTCCGCAATGATGCTGTCACGCGCATACGTGGCCGTAACATCCTGCGTCAATTCAAGCGCGTCATAGACCAGCCCGCTGTGTCCAAGCGCGATCGACCCCAGAGAGTTTTCAACTGCGGAAGGGTCATCGAGCGCGGTGAGCACCAGGCGGTTGTCGCTCTTGCGAAGCCACTCCGCGGGCAGGTCGATGGTTTTGCTGTCAGTGGAGGTCTGCGGAACAAACGTACCTTCCCAGTCGCCCGCACCATAATCAAGTTGCGGGTGGAAATAGAAAATTCCTGAGTGTCCGTTGAGATCAATTCTCAAGTGCGACAACCGCGGGGTCTCATACAATATGGCAATTTTCAGACGAAAGACGCCGGTTACCGGATCATGCAAGTCGAACAGAATCGTGAACGGATGCTCTCGTCCACCCGCCATCCCGTTCGCCGGGCCGGGCTGAAATCTCTGCCAGTCTTCGTTGTCTTTGCTCTTGCCGACACGATAGACCGGATCGAATTTTGGGTCGCTGTAGTCGTCGGATTTTGCACGAAACTCTCCGGTAGCATGATCGAAGATGCCGATCCGCCAGATCACCCGCTCCTGTGCAAAGCCCGAGATACCGGCCATCGTGAGCACCAGCAACAGCCACGCTTTGCGCACAATCAGGAGTCTCATCGAGCTTCACCACTTCAAACATTCACTACTTCGGCATTCACCACTTCGGCTGGTATGTGATGGCCCCGGGGCGATGTGGATCTTCGATCCAGGACCCCATTGCACGCTTTTTTGAAAGTTCGTGATACTTGGAGAGTTTGTCGCGGTCGAGCTTGATGCCGAGGCCGGCTCCTTTCGGCACCTGCATCTTTCCGCCAACGAACTTGAGCTTACCCCCTTCGATCACGTCATCGGCGAGGTGGTGGTAGTGGGAATCCGGCGCCGCAATGAGGTTTGGCAACGAAGCGGCCAAGTGCAACATGGCTGCTTGCGAAATGCCGAATTCCGCTCCACTGTGCATGCCAACATCCACTCCCATGGCTTCACAAATCTGACCGGCTAAGCGTGCGCGGGCGATCCCTCCATACCAGTGGGGATCAAGCAGCACAACGTCGAGAATATTCATGACCGCGTTTGGCACGAGGTCCTCGAAAGCAAAGACCGACATGTTCGACGCCAGCGTGATCCATGGAGCTTTCGCATTGACGCGCGCCATCGCCCTCATGCCCCACACCGGGTCCTCCAGATACTCAACGTCGTATTCATGCAATCGTCGCGCTACGCGCACCGCCGTCGTTACCGACCAGGCAGCGTTGGGGTCAAGCCGGATTCGCAGCCGGGGAAAGGCCTCGCGCAATGCGATGAAGGTTTTGATTTCTTCATCGGGCGGCAGCACGCCATTTTTGTACTTCAGGGTCCGGAAGCCGTATTTCTTGACCACCTCTTTCGCAAAGGCCACCATCTGATCCTGGTTGGAGATCTCGCCTGTCCCCTTCTCGTTGGCGTAGCGGTAAAAGAGATAGGCGGAAAAATCAATTTCGTCACGGAACTTGCCGCCGATGATTTCGCAAACAGGCTTGCCCAATATCTGGCCTTGCAGATCAAGGCAGGCAAATTCGAGGCCGGCAAAGCCAAGAACGTGGCCGAACAGTTTCAGCGAACTCGGCGCGGCCAGCTTCCAGCGGATTCGTTCCAACTGCATCGGGTCTTCGCCGATGAGCAAGGTGCGCATTTCCGTCAGTTGACCCTCACGGCTCGCACCGCCATAACATTCACCCAGGCCCACGAGCCCTTCGTCCGTTTGCACCTCGATGATGATGCGTGAGAAACCGGGGTGAGCGCCGAAAGCATAGCGAAGTGGGCTTTCGATAGGAATGAATGCCGGAGTCCAGCGAACATCGGTAATTTTCATAGAGAACTCTACGCTGCCAGCATTTATCGCTGGTTGGCCAGCAGTTGCCCCTTTACGCCCGCCGGTGCCTGGCACACGTGCCACCGGCCAAGGTTGGCAAAAAACATCTGATCAAAACTCGGTCCACCAAACGCGACATTCGTTGGTCGCGCGATCATCGTGCCGGCGGGGTCGTAAGCCAGTAGCTGCACTTTCCCTCGAGGAGAAACCTTGTACACGTTGTCGGAAGCATAACAAGTAACGTATAGATTCCCCGCGGCATCGAAAGCCATACCGTCGGGTATACGTGCCAGTCCTGCCGCGTAAACCTTGGGTCTTCCAGCGCTGCCATCCGCGCGAATCTCGATCTCCACCACATTGTCCCGTGTGCTCTGCACCACATACAGAAACCGCTCATCCGCGCTGAGCGCCAAACCGTTGGCAAAGGCAAAAGGCCCGGCAAACATCTCGACTCGCCCGTTCGTCCGGAAGCGGTACACGCAGCCATTCGCTTCTTCCCAGTCTCCCGAGTCGGAAAAATAGAGATTGCCTTCCGCGTCGAAGACCGAGAAATTCGGGGTCTTGAACTTGCGACTGCCACAGCGGTCCCAGGAATCGAGGACGCGGCCCTTTCGATTCAACCGGACCAGCGCGGGCAACTTGGAGTTGCAGACATAAAGTTCCTGCGCGCGAGACAAAGTCAGACCCAGGCAGAAGCCCCCAATGCGGCTAATCTCCCGGATGCGCCCCTTCGACCCGATGCGGTAAAT
>Ga0187853_10001588_pt1 | contig 20494 bp, 32 predicted proteins | sample June2016WEW_6_10_2_FD_132417 | JGI IMG/M metagenome (GOLD analysis project Ga0187853, IMG submission 132417) | Peatland microbial communities from SPRUCE experiment site at the Marcell Experimental Forest, Minnesota, USA - June2016WEW_6_100 | ecosystem: Environmental > Terrestrial > Soil >... | reverse complement strand
TGCTTATCGCAAGACGAAGCAATGGCGAGAGAATCAAAAGGCGATTGCCAAGTCGGATATTCCTGGGAATAACCGACTTAAGTCCGTGGATCGAATTGTTCAAGCCGGCAAAGCGGCCGGGCTCTAAACGTTACGTTTACCTCGCGATACGAACGTATCGCATTACCGTGTGGAGTGAAGAATGGCATCGTTGACTACGTATTTCAATCGGGCAAAGCACGACCTTGCTGGCATCAATCAGCGAGAAATCGAAGAATTGGGCGAGGATATGGCCATTGCCGGCGCGACGGGCGCGGCTCTTGCCCTTCTCTCGACCACGATTCCAGGCGGAAGCATGGACTACAAAGTGGCTGGGATCAAGGTTCCCGTGGATGCTGCTCTTGCCGTGGGCGTGGGTATCGTCGGCAAAGCCACCAAGAACAAGCAACTCGCGACGGCCAGCATTGCTGCGGGCGGCGCTGCTGCTGCACGCCTCTTTGCCGGATTCTTCAAGGGCGGATTGGCTCCCAAGGCTCACGGGTTCGGGCTCGACTTTGACCAGAACGACATCCCGTTTGGGATGGGAGCGGGTTGGGGTGACGACTCGCAAGATCGTCTCATCGAGGCGGCCAAGTATCTGTAGGCCGGGCCTACAGCCAATGCGATACTTCGTATCGCCACGCCGCACCGCGGCCAAAGAAGGAGATGTCAAGATGTCAAATTGTCCTGGAGTTCATACTGGATTCGGTTGGAATCCCTTCAATCGCCAAATTCGGTGCGAAGGGGATATTCTTCGTCGGGAAGAGGAACGGTTGGGAATGCAGCCGCCTGGCATGTTCCCCGGCTCTCCCGAATTGGGACCGTCGGATGCGGCATTTGCGCCGCAGAACTTCGATCCCTATGCCCAAATGCCTCCCCCGCCACCCCTACCGCCGGGATATCCCGATCCCTATATTCAACCTCCCCCGCCTCCGCCGCCTTTCATTCCGCCGCCTCCTGGGATTCAACAGGAAATCCTAAGCTCGGAATTGGCGCGAGGGCAATATCCGTATCCGCCTCAGCCGCCTCCGGGATTCCCTCAACAGGGCGTGCTCGGAGCCTTTGACCGGATCCGGGAGCACGAAGAACACTTTCGTCGTCCCTGGTGACCAGGGGTCACGGCCGGTGCGATACTCCGTATCGCTTTAAGATCTAGACTTCGCACCACCGCTATCTTCTCTCTTTCTCGCGCACTGCCCCGATACTCTCCGCGATAAGGTAAGAAAAAAGGAATGATGTCCGGAGATCGGGAGCTTAATGTTTCTCCAGTGTTCAGCCCCTCAGTTCACTGTTGATAGAAACATTAGGCTTTCGATTTCCTGACGTCATTCTGGCATCAGGAGAAAGAAAAGGACACTATGCCCACTGGCAATCAACTCGCAGCACGCGACCCGGCAAAGGCAGCTCTCATGGGCGCCATTGCGGGTGGTTCTTTTGGATTCGGCGACGATTACGGTTTCGGCGCCTATGGTCGACGCGGAATCAGCGCTTACGACCCTTCGGCAAACATCGGATTTGGCGGTTGGGGTTGGGGCGCTGCTGCTCCTCCGCCTCCCCCGCCTCCACACCAAGTCATTCCGCTTCCCGCGGCGGCTGTCCTGCCGCCTCCTCATCCAGCGGATTTCTCTCATCCACATCATCGGCACTACTACCCGCACATGTATGCCAATGGCCTTGGACAGCACCATTGGGGACATCACTATCCACCCCACGGCGGGCCGGGCACTCCCAATTGGGGCGGGCCGCCTGCTGGTGAGTCGCTCAGTGCGTGGGAGCATTCTTACGACAATCCGGCGAGCACGGCTTCGCGTACGTTCCTACTCGACCCGAATCGCGATTCCAAGGTTAAGGTCGAACGCTACTCGTTCTCGTTCTCGCCGCCAGAGCCGCTCGTGCTTGGAGTGGCCAGTGCGATCGATTCGTTCACTCAGCAGCCGAGCACGAGCATCAAGGGTCAGCGCGTCATCATGAATGCGCCGATCCCTGGATTCGTGACCGTCGACACGCTCCAAGTCGCCAATGTGAACGTGTTCGTTGGAACGACTGAAGACGCGTATACGTACAACGCAGGCGCCATGGGCGTTATGCTCGATCTGCCGCGTCTCGACCCGCAGAACAGAGCAACCGCCAATGGTAACTACACCGGAGCTCTTCCGGCCGGTTACACCGCGGGCCAACAGTTCACGTTCATCATCACCCTGCAAGGCCCGTCCGTCCTCGCCGGCGGCTACGGCCAATAGGCGGTGCCTATAGCCGGTGCGATACTCCGTATCGCTTTGGATCTTTGCTTTGCACCGCCTCTTTCTTCTCTCTTTCTCGCGCGTTACTGCTTCCTAAGAAGACTTTATTCTTAGGAATACTCACTAAGGAAAGTTCACGTGAACATCACTTTTGCAATTCCCGGATTTCCTACGGACTCTGACTCCGTCGAAGGTCAATGGGTGCGCAAGATTGTGTTTGCGTGCGCTCGCAAGGTGGGTACAGTGCATCGGAGCCCAGAGGCTTTGACGTTTGACATCGAAGGGGCGTTCGTACCGTCTGCTTCGGAGTTATCAAACGCCAAAGCCTTGGAAGCTCTGATGAATTGTCTTACGGACTTGGATAGCTTATGGCTCAAGATGCATCCAAACACTCCGAGATTGTACGATTCGGGAGTGTATTACAAGAGAACGGACATTTGGGATACGATTCCCGCGCTCTATGGCCGTAGTTACGGCGACTGCAAGTCGTTAGCGGCTTGTCGTGTTGCAGAACTGCGCGCTCGCGGAATCAAGTGTCGTCCTGCCTTTCGGTTCATTACTGAACCTAGTGAGTCTCCCTACGATCAGACCGGCTATACTATGTACCATATTCTGGTCATGTTTGCTGACGATCGGGTCGAAGGATTGTGGGGCGATCCAAGCAAAGTGTTGGGAATGATTCCACCTCAGGAATCGCCGTCTTCGTAACTCAGTTCAACCTGCCCGGAGTAATCCTCATGACCACGTACAACAATGCACTGCTTTTCAATGCGGCTCTTAACGGATACCTTTCGGGCGCCATGCTCGGCGCCAACCTGACCGACCCAACGGCGTCCGATTATTCAAATATCGTCACACAAGCGCAAGCGTGGGCCGCGGAACTCGATTCCTTGATTCCGACCGATACGGCTGGAGCGCCGCAACCGGCTGGATCCACGGGAATCAGCGTGGTGACGACGGGAGTAGCCATTCTCCCAACGACCACGCCCGTCTACGAATCCCAACTCCAGAAGACTGGATTGATTCAGTCGCTGTCCATGGGCATCGCATTCCAGCGGTATGCAACAGGACTCACCGGAAGCACGTTTGCGGTGCAAGCGGCAGCGGTCAAGGCGGCGTACTTCCAAGCGGTGACGGTCGCGTCAACTCCGTAATCCGATGCCTAAGCGGATTAAAAAGCGCAAGGGGGTAAAGCGCTTTAAGGTGGACCGTATCCCTCTCGACAAGGGAGGATATGCTCGACATGGCCGTGACTATTATGGGATAGGGCAGAAGCTCTATTCTGTATACGACACGGTCACAAACCAAGAAAAAGAGCTTCGCGCGTCTTCTGCTAAGGCAGCTCGTAAGCTCGCGGTAGAGGATTGGGAAAAACGCGGCCTACTCAAGGAATAACATGCTGCCAGCACTACTCATAGGAGCGGGACTTGGATACGTCGCCGCTCGATACATCACTCCTGGAAAGTCTTCAGGATTGCTCAATCTGAAGAATCCGATCAAGGGGCCTAGCGCGGGATTTGGCGTTTGTAGTCCTGCTCGCGCTCGGCTCCATGGCCATTTGCTCTCCAACGAACACAATCCAGACAAGCTCATGCGCGCGGCTGGACTTTATAGCCAGTACGGGCTTGAGCCACAAGCGGCATCGCTGGTGACCAAGGCACAAGACGTCATTGGTCAAGCCAACGTGGCCGCTGAATTGGTGGAGCGGTCCCGAGCCGGTGACCAGAATGCGATTGGCATGATTACGGCCATTCGCGACAGCGCCACGAAGGGAAGTCTTCGAGCACGCATTTCGGTGTTGCTTATCGAAGATTACATCAATGACCATCCCGTGGTCACTCCACCGCCGATGTTGAGTCAAGTGGCGGCGCCAATGCCGCCGAACTGAGTATTCTTAGGAATACTCAGTCTTAGCAATCGTATATGCGCGAGAGAATGAAAAGAGAAAGGGTAGTGCGAAGAGCGGAATAAAGGCGATGAGCAGCATCGCGCCCCAAGATGGGGACCCCGCGTCGCCACGCGAATGGAACAAGAACGTTGGGAAAACCGAGGGAATTCGCGACTTACCAACATGGTGCTGGGTCAAAAGGACCATGCTACCAGCATCAATGAGTACGACCTTATTCCCAACGTATACACTCTCCAGTTTGGCTTGCTTCAAACAGGGGACCGGACGTCAATCTCGGTCCCTTGTGCGGAAGCCATCGTCAATTGGAGTGTGAAAGGGCAGCAACAGCGACGGATCATCACCATCGCTTCCGGAGTGGCCATCTCGGGAGTGTGTGACGCGGTCAGTGTCAAGATTCGTGACGTAAGCGTTACAACTGAAGGTGCTGATGCCATTGCCTACGCAGTTCAGACGACACTGACTAAAGGCGTGCGGCCCTCGACGGGACAGCCGCCGTCGCTCACTACAGGGCCCAATCAGATTGTAGCAGGTGGAGTCAGTCCGCCAGGCAAGCTTTTTGTCGTTCCTGTCAATGCAGGAGTCATGAGCTTTTTCGTTCTTGCGTGTGGAGACTCGGGAGCGGTTCTTACCACGACAGACATCGTGGCTCAAGTCATTGGCTCGAACGGAATCTTGCTAGCTGCTTACTATCCTCTCATTACGGGAGGATGGATTCCGCTCCCTGCCGGCGCGTACGCGGTTGGAATCAGCAGCAACGCATCGGAATCTGTCAATGCCGACGTAAACGTAATATGGGGCATCGAAGGGTAGGCGGGGCCTACAGCCGGTGCATTGCTCCGCAATGCTATAGACTGCGCTTTGCGCCACCGCCTCTTTTCTCTTTCTCGCGCGTTAACCTCATGAAAATACATACAAGATACCAAGAAAGGAGAACAGGGCTCTTAGAGCGATGCGCAGCATCGCACTTCGAGTTCTGAAAGGACATGACCGCTCAATCGATAGAACAAACGATAGAATTCGAGTGTAAGCCTTGGGCTACTCGAATGACCGATAAGGGGCTTCAAGTCCAGGGGATTCCTGGTACGTGGACCCTCATCCCTCCCGAGCACCCTCTTGTCAAATCTGCCAAGGGGATCGTCTGTTGCCCTAAGTGTTCCACTATGTACATCTTGACTCCTGACATGGGCGAGCAAGGGGACAATCGTGTGGATCGGGTGTTTCCTTGCATGAGATGCCCGTGTGGACTCGTCGCTCGAGCCGTCCTTCGTGGATGGGACACTCGTAAGCTCTATTGCGCGGCGTTTGAAACGCTCGATTCACGTTGCAAGGTGGCAGCTAACAAGGAATACCTTCACGCGGAAACGGAGGAAGAGGCAAAAAGGAACTTTTGGGCCGCCCATCCGCAGACGGACCGATATATCAAACTGGTAGGGATTGCGCCCGTGATTGGGTACTTTGCTACAGACAAGCAAGAAAAGAAGTTGGTGGTCTAATGGATCCGCTTACGATTGGGGTTGGGTTGGCCGTTTGGCTCATGTTCCGAAAGCAGGGGGAAAGTCAGTTTGGGGTGCTCACTCCCGAGCGGGAGGAAGTCTACAAGAATGCTCTTGAGCATTTGAAAGACCCTATGCGGCTCATGGAGCTTGCCAAAGAGTTTCAAACGACGGGCCTCAAGGCTCAAGCGGCTACGCTCAACAAGCGTGCACAATGGCGGGCTCGTACGGATGAGCAAAGGGAAGCTCATGAAGCCATCTTCAACAAGGCGATGAACAGCACCAACGTTCAAGCCATTTTGCATGTGGCCCAAGCGTTTGAGAGCATGACCGCTACGGTCAAGGCATTGCGTCTGAGGGATAGGGCCAAGACACTGCTCAAGGAACAAGCAGAGAAAGCAGCTAAAGCTGCCCAGCAGCCAAATGGCACTGCGAAGACGGATATTCCTAAGAATACTCCGCCAGAATCCGTAGAGAAGACGGAGTAATCGTGGCCAACATTTCGTCTGTCCAGGCGGCTCTCAATGCACTAGGCGCCAATCCTGCTCTTGTGGTGGATGGCGTTTATGGCAACAACACGGCCAATGCCATTCGCGCATTCCAAACTGCTCATGGAATGTCGGTTGACGGACAAGTGACTCCTGCACTGCTTTCAGCTCTTGGTCTTCCTCCTGGGAGCATTGGTCCTATTGTCGTGGCTTCGGAATTACCCGACAAACCAACTCCTATGAGTGGCGAAGATGTGACCAAGGCCCTTTCCGCTGGGTATCAAAAGGTCACGAAGACGGTTCCATCTGCCCAAGTTCTCAATCTCATGGTCGCACAAGCGGCTTTTGAGACCAATAACTTTGGCCATGGGATTCACAATTTTAACTTTGGTAACAAGAAGTACTCCGATGGGGATCCTTATTACCAATTCTTCCGCTGCAACGAAGTGATTGATGGTGTCAATCAGTTTTTTGATCCACCCGATCCACGTTGTAAGTTCGCAGCGTATGCCAATGCCAATCAAGCGGGGGAAGCGTATATCCGTCTCCTTCAAGGGCGGCCTGCATGGTGGAACGGCCTTCAGAGTGGAGACCCTACAACCTTCGTAACGGGATTGAAATCCGCTGGATACTTCACGGGCGATCTCAACGACTACATCGGAGGAGTCAAACGATATGCAAATGAGTATTTGGCCCTAGCGGACAAATATGCGGTGCCTATTGCTGTAGGGCTTTCGAGCACTTTGCTCGCCATTGCGGCAGGGGGCTTATACATGAGTTATCGAGCTCTCCGAGGTGTCTAAAGGAAGGATGATAGCATGTGGCAGCTCATTATGATTATGGGGGGTGTTTGGGCCGCGTCCAAGCTCTTTGAAGAGTCAGGCGGAACGCTGAGTTTGCCGCCGCTCATTCATCCGAGCGTCACACCACAAGCAACCTTACCCCGTATGACTCCCACTGCATCCCCATCGTCTGGAAATTCGCTTGTGAGCGATATTCAGAAGATGCTCAATGGTCTAGGCTATACGCCCAAGCTTGCGGTCGACGGAGCCATGGGGCCAAAGACTCAAAAGGCCATCAAAGCCTTTCAGACTTCGCAAGGATTGCCTAGTGATGGCCTTGCGACTACGGCACTCAAAGCGGCTCTTGACAACACCATGGGTCCCATTAACTGGTAGCCAAGGGCTACAGCCAGTGCGATACTAGCGTATCGCCGCGTCGCGCCGCGACCAAACTTTTCATGGAAGGTGACCGATGAACTGGGAACAACACTTTCGCGCGATGCGTTCCGGCAGGCCATCGCCTTATCAATTGCAGCAATGCGGATTTGGTATGATAGGCAATGCCTACTCCATCGCCGAGCTCATCGATTTGGTAGCGGCAAAAGACGTGACCATCGCCAACATCGACAAGCTCTTGGCCGAAGTAGAAAGTCGACCGCTTGACCTTGGTGATATCGTGTCTCGCGTGAATGCTCTTCATGCCAGATATCAAGCCGCTCGAGCCAATGCCGAATCGGCCATTACCATGGCAAGGCTCAATTTCCTCACTCCCAATACAATGCTCGCGGCAGATGCTGAATACAAGGCTATCCTTGCTGCTTGCAATCCAAAGTGGGAAAGCCATTCATGGTCTCCTGGAGATGGCAGCATCGAAGACATCAACGATACGTTGATGAAGATGGGAGCCACGGGTGCGACGGCTTCGCCCATTCCTCAACCGAGGAGTGGAACGGACTTTGACTTGAATCAATACCATACAGCCAGCGCGATTACGACCATGGCTGAAGGGGCCGCCAAAGGGGCGGGGAATCTTCTAGGGCAGGGAGCTAGCGGTCTTTTAGGTCGTCTTGATTGGTCTACGATCGCCAAGATCGCGATCATTGCAGGAGTTGGAATCGTGGTGTTGCCAAAGATTTTGGCCATTGGGCCAGCGAAGTTGCTTGTACGATAATCCCAAACCAGATAACCGAAGATATTCCTAGGAATAAACCCATGGCTCGTAAACGCATTACAATAGAACAGTGGATTTCAGACGGCCTTTCCGATGGCGAAAAGGGAAAGCCTTGTTCGGCATTCTCTCTCGTTCACATCAAAGGGGTAGGGCAAGAGGAAGTCTACACCAAGCAGATTACAGCTCCTGTTCAGCCGAAACAATTGGCCGAGTTCTTTATTGACCGGGCCACCGGATTCGCTCAAGACTTGCCTGGGATGCAGACATTCCGTATGCTTGCCTTTTACGGTTCGAGTGAACCGCAAGCGGCTCTTCCTTTCACGGTTGCGGATGGTGAGCTGACGGGCGGTGGGGAATCCCCGTTTGCGAAACATGAGCCTACGCAAGCGGGTCTTCTCGGTCAGCTCATGAAGCATAACGAGCAAGTGATGGGAATGATGGTCGACTTGACCAAGTCTCTCGCGGTTCAGTCAATTGCTCATGAAGCCGAGATGCGTAAGGAAGTCAACGATGCACAAATGATTGTTCGTGATGTCATCATGAACATGCGCAAAGAGGCTCACGAGATGCGCATGTCGGAACTCGCTTTTGCTCGGTCCACTGAAGATAGGCGCCTTCTAGGCAAAGCCCTTCCGACCATTATCAATCAATTGTCAGGCCGTGAGGTGATTCCCGAGGCGCATGCAGATAGCGAGCTACTTGATGCAATAGCGGCCAAGATCAAGCCGCACATGCTTCAGCAGCTTATCGCATTGGGCATTTTGGATACCAACGAAGCTGCGCTTCTCACCGCTCGATTTGCGCGCGCGACGGAAGAACGCAGGAAAGAAATCGAGGCTCTAAAAACAGTGCCTCCAGAAGAGACAGAAAATGAATAATCATGGTCGCGGCGCGACGCGAGCATTGCGAAGCAATGCACTACCCGTACCGGAGGTACAATGAATCCACTCATACTCAAGTTGGCAGGAGTCGGGGGAGGCGTCTGGCTTCTCACCAAGCTCTGGAAGAAACCTGCGTTTCAAAGTACGCAGACGATGACTCCTGATGGAAAGGTCGTCAAGATTTCGGTGCCCGTGCCCGATAGTGTCAATGCAGCGCAAGCGATGGCTACTATGACGACTCCACCAACTCCTATGACTCATCCGGCATCGCCAAAGGCAATTCCCGTTCAGTTGCCGAGTCAGGGAATTGTCTATGCTCCCCCCAAGGTGATTCAACCTGGCTCGGATGGGAAACCTCAAGCAACAGCCATCATCACGACACCAACAGGCGCTAGTAGCGTATCGATTTCTACAGTCAAGGACGTTCAAAGAGCGCTCAATGCTCTTGGATACACTCCAAGACTCGCCGAAGATGGCGCGACTGGTCCCAAGACAGCAGCCAATATCAAGGTATTTCAGTCCAAAATGGGACTGACGGTCGATGGCAATGCGGGGCCCGCGACCAAAGCAGCACTCTCTACGGCTCTTACCCAAATGGCCGGAGCTAACAGTCCAGTGGGCGCTGTAGTCGTCTCAAGCATGAATCCAGCGGCCATTGCCGCCAATGCCGCAGCAGCCGCGTCGGGCGCAGCAGCAGCGGTAGCGCCCGCAGTGGCCGCGGTGCAAGCTCAGCTCAATGCTCTTCAAGTTTCCACTTCACCGGCAGTTCCTGTCGATATCGACAACGTCACATTGCCGCCAGCTATCAATCCGGCCAATGCTCTCACGATGAGCAATAGCGACATTCAAGGCAACTTGAACATCCTTGGAGCCAGTCCCCCTTTGACTGTCGATGGTCAACTTGGTCCGATGTCAGTGGCAGCCATCAAAGCGTTTCAAACCGCCCACGGACTTACGGCTGACGGCATCGCGGGACCGCAAACGAAGACGGCGATTTACATCGCCATTCATACGAGCTAAGGAGTAAGACCATGCCTCGCACGCGAAAGATGCCAAGAAAGCGCAAAGGCAAGATTGCTTTTATCCAGTTGCCTGAACGTTTGCAAAACGTCATTAAGGCCGACGCCAAGATTTATGGGATACCTCTTTCCGAATCCACAAAGATTCATGTGAAAGAGTTTCTCAAAAACAAGCGTCGACGATGAATCCGCTTCTCCTTCTCATCCTTATCGCCGGAGGTTTCTATACCTACAAGCGCGTTACGGACGTTCAGAAGTCAGTGACCAAGACACAAGCCGACATTTCCAACATCAGCCGGACATTGGACCGACTCAACAGCGCAGGAGTGACTCAAACCGTTGAGAATCTCGCCAGAGCTTCGAAACCGATTACGGATGTGCTAGGGAAGTTGAAACTTCCCTGAAAGGACAATCCTATGCCTAGGAAACGAAAAAAGCAATCTCCAGCTCAACGTAAAGCGTTGGCGCGATTGCTTCTCGCTCAGAGATACTACCTCAAAAGTCCCACCGCGCAGAACCTAAAGGCGATGAAAATCGCCAACAAGGCCGCACGTGCCATCGACGCTACAACGGTATACGAAGACGTTTGAAGGAGAATTCCATGCCTCGAAAAGCAAAGAAGTCTGCAAAGAAGAGTGCCAAGGCGCCGAAGAAGTCCGCAGAGCGAACTTCAAAGAAGACTGCAAAGACGGCAGGCATCGCGCCGCTTGCTAAGAAGGTGTCGAGCATCGATACTCGCCTTGGCAAAGTCGAAAGCGTGCTCGGACCGCAATTCAAGGAATTTGTGGAGTAAGCAATGCCTAAGAAAGCCAAGTCTACTCGTCAATCAGGAGAATTGACCATGCCCAAGAAGGCAAAGAAGTCTACGAAGAAGAGCAACCAAGGCGGCAGCAAAGCGGAACTTTCCAAGTCCCGCGGTCACAAGCCCGTTGCTGTTCTCGAATCGTTTCACGCCAAGATGATCAGAAACATCGATAAGCTCGGCAATCTCATCGAGCGCCGCAAAGCATCCGGCGAATAGGCAGGGCCTATAGCCGGTGCGATACTCCGTATCGCTAGAGACTACACTACGCACTGCCGCTTTCTTATCATTCCCTCGCGCGTACACGGTTACTAGAACAGAACGAGTATTCTTAGGAATACTTCACTAGGAGAATCGAACATGGCTAAGAAGGATGCAAAGAAACACTCGAAGAAACACTCAAAGAAAAGTGGCGGCGCGACCAAAAAGGTTTCGCAGGCCATCTCTCTGCTTCAATCCGCGAAGAAAGAGATCTAGATACCACAGCGGGAAAGGATGGAGTAAGTAGTTATGAGTAGAGCTCACAAACAATCCGGCTTTGGACTTGGAACAGTCATTCCAAGTCTCTACTTGCAGCAACAACAGCAAGCGCAGCAAGCTCAAGCTCCTACTTACTCCCCTTCGGACATCCCGGAAGACTACCCTATCATGACCTATGGTCCTGATTTCGGGAACTTCTTTGACGACATCGGAGTTCACGTGGCACCTATCCACGTGGGACCCATTCACATTTCGGATACGGGAAACTTCCTTAGCAATTGCGCCAAGACGGCCGGGCGGGAGATTGGCAAGGCCCAAAGCACGCTCACGAATGTTGTAGGAGACATTGGCCATACCATCGACAAAATTCCTATCGTGGGTAGTCCCCTTTCAAGTCTCTTTGATACGTCCTTTCACCTGGCGATGGAGCCCGCTCTGATTCTGTCCTCGGCTGCCAGCGGTCAGCGGATTGACCGGGCCATTTTGGGAAATATTGCCGATACGGTCAAGAGCTTTCAAGGTAGCGCCAAGTACGTCGAAATGGTCGTGAGCTTCGTACCTGGACTTGGAACTGGGATAGGCGCGGCCATGGGGGGTGGATTGGCACTTGCCAGTGGGCAGCCTATTGACAAGGTCATGATTGATGCCGTGTCGGGAGCGATTCCGGGAGGACCCATTGCCGCCGCGGCGTTGACCATGGCGGATGAGGGAGTGCGAGCGGCCGTTGACCACACCACATTGAATCTCAGTTCTTTGGCGAGTACCGCCATGGGAGCCGCAGCGAGTGTATTGCCCGTTACAGGCCCTCTTAAGGACGCTCTCTTTGCTGGCGTCAACATGGCAGGACAATTGGCGGTCGGTAAAGGCATTGATGCGTCGCTCAGTCAAGCGGCTATTGCCGCGTTGCCGATTGACTCTAGTATCAAATCCAGTTTGACCGATGCAAGCGGAATTGCTCAGGACTTGTCCCATGGCAAACCTCTCGATGCAACACTTCTTAATCACATAGGAAGTATCGCAGGGGATCTGCCCCTTCCTGACGACGTAAAGCATCAATTGGATCAAGCGATCAAAACGGGAAGTTCAGTCGTGCCAGGAGTGGATCCGGCTAAGGCTATGGCGTCGACGTTGGGAGCAGCGGTTGGAAACAGTTTCTTGAATCATGGTACGCAAGGCTTGCCTTCTGAAGTGACCAACGCCATTCAAACAGGGATTACCTTATCCAATGCGATTGTACAGCAAAACAAGCGCTTGGACCAACTGACTCATGGCCTTTCGGGCAAACTGATTCAATCGGGTATCGATTTGGCCAAAGCCAATCCAACGGTCGCAGAAGCTCGCAAACTTGCGGGTCAAGGCACGCGAGGATTCGATACCGCGTCGGGATTGATGAGTCAGCAGCCGACTCTTTACGATATCAAAGCCCTTCGTGATACGTTTCAGGGAGCCGATCAAACGGGATACGATATGGCCATGGCCCTTCGAAATGGCCTTGTGGCTCATCCGCCCGCCAGCAATCTCAGTCCTCAAGCGCAAGCAGGTCATGCCATCACAAAAGGTTTGCAGGGGCATGCTGTAGCGAGCAAGCAAGGGATCGTAAAGGTGCTTAGCCTTCGTCCTAGCGCATCGGTCGGAGCCGCTCAAGCAATCAAAGAGATAGCCGCTGAACGGGAATCGTGGTGGCATAGGATACTGAGAGCATTGCGTCTCATCTAGGCGGTCTCTAAACAGAGTATTCCCAGGAATAAGGAAAGAAAGCCCATGTCTTCGTACACCCCAATCAATCCTCTCGTCTATTACGCAGCCCATGCAGGCGCTATTTCAGGCATGGCCATTCCTGGATGGATCATCGACCCGACCAAGCAAGACTACTCGCAAGTGGTCGGGATTGCCGGTGCCTTTGCGCAAGCCTTTGACCAAGCGTGGGATAACACGGCCGTTCCGAGCGTATACGAAGCAGAAGCCATTACCGCCGTCGTATCGAGCGACTTTCAACAACGTGGCCCCGGTCCTCTCGCGTTTGCTCAATACTCCAATCCTGCCAATTGGACGATTGCCGCCGCGGCATGCGTCGCTCTCATTCTGGAGTCGGATGCCTATCTTGCGAGTCAAGGACTCAATCCCCCGCCGGGCAATGGAGGTTCAGGTCTCATCGAAACGGCTTATGCCCAATCGACCAATATCATCTTGCCCTTTGGAGCTACAAATCCCACGCAAGTGGTGAGTGCTACGGTAACAGTGCCGACCAATTGCAAGATCATTGCTCACTTCGATGGAGTCTTTCTAGGTCCCGATGAAGAGGGAAACTACACGGTTGGATTCTCTATCGGGCGCGGCACATCGTACGATACAATCGTGAGATTGGTCAATCTCGTGCCGTTTGGCTCCGGTCCAGGAGCCTATGTGCCCTATTCGTACACGTACGAATACGCTCTCGATCAAGAAGCGGTGGGACCAGCCGTGACCATCAGCGGACTTGCGATTCTACTCAATGAATCGCCGGGACTCACACTCAATGCGACGGCGTATTCCAATTCCCTTCAACTCGAAGTTGTGTCGGTGTAGTCGCCATGACTATCATCAATCCTCTCGTCTACTATGCAGCTCATGCGGGCGCCATTTCGGGGATGGCTATTTCTGGATGGATCATCGACCCGACCAAGCAAGACTACTCGCAAGTGGTCGGCATTGCTGGTGCCTTTGCACAAGCCTTTGACCAAGCGTGGGATCAAGCAGCAGCGCCTAGTGTGTTCGAAGCGGAAGCGATTACGGCCGTGGTCGAAAGCGATTTCAGACAACGCGGTCCTGGTCCCCTTGCCTACGGCCAATACTCGAATTCTGAGAATTGGGCGGTTGCCGCTACAGCATGCGTGGCTCTCATTCTGGAGTCGGACGCGTTTCTCGCAAGTCAGGGATTGACACCTCCGTCCTCCTATCCTAACGGCACGCTTCTCTCTACCGCGTACGCGCAAGCAAACAATGTGCTGCTGCCGTTTGCTCCTACCAATCCGACGGATGTAGTCACCGTAACAGGAGTCAATGTTCCAGCCAATTGCAAGGTGATCGCTCACTTTGATGGTGTCTTCGAAGCTGCCAATCAAAGTGATATGGCCACGGATAATTACACCATTGGCTATTCCATTGGACGGGGCACTCACGAGGATACCTATCAGAGACTGGTCAATCTCGTTCCCTTCGGCACTTCACCTGGAGGGGGAGTCTATGTTCCTTTCAAGTACGTCTACGAGTACGCGACAGGGGCTGTAATAGGAACTTCACTTTCCTTCTCTGGATTGGCGCTCATCGTAACCGATACTACGGTCAGTTACAACGTGTACGCTTCTGCGGCCAGTTTACTGATTGAAGTGGTTTCGGTCTGAGATATTCCTGGGAATAAGAAAGGTAACAGTCATGAACATCCTCACGATACTCGGCAAACTCGACGGCGGCATTGCCGCTGCGGCGGCTTCTTACGGTCTCTACGATCCAGCGCATGCCAAGATTGCTCTTTGCGTAGCAGGCATTGCCGGAGGTATTGGAATGATTCTCAATGCCATCTCTCACGAGCTTGGCGGGGGAGACGTAGCCAAGGTCAAGACGCCGTGAACATGTGTCATGCCGCTTGCTGTCAAAACAAAGCGATAGAGGGATCTCTCTATTGCCGAAGCTGCAATCAAGAAACTACCGTCCGTCCTTTGCTTTTGCCTCCCCCTTGCATTTCAGGCTCGGTCAACGTTCAAATGAAGTATTGGAAAGACGTGGCCGAATACTGGAAGTCAGAATCGGATAGGTGGAAGAGAGAAGCAGAAAAATGGAAAGGCGAGGTGGATGCGAGAAGGGGGTAAGGGAGGGATGATATTCTCAGGAATATTTCTCTAACGCCCTTTGGAGGGGCTATGAACAAGAACAAATGCCCCGGACCCGAACGATGTCAACTTCCCTCGGATGTGGACCATATGCATGACAGAATCGCTGGAACGCGAGTAGAAGTGGCTCAACAACTGATAGGACTTAGAGCCGCGTTGGATCGATTCTCTGATAAGCTTGAAGAACTTATTCGGGAAATACGATACGAAAGGAAGACTGCAAACGGAAGGTTTCGAAAGTCTCAGGATGAGATTCCCACAAAGAAGGAGTATACGGCACTTCCGCCAAGCAATACTCCACTGCCTATAAGAAAGAAACCGCAATGACTCCGATCAATACGTATGCGTACCTTGCCGCGCAAGCAGGAGCTACGGCAGGGATGGGCGTAGGGGGATGGATTACGGATTCGAATGTATCCGATTATTCCTTAGTATCTAGTATAGCCTCTGTCTTTGCAGAAGCGTTTGATCTTGCATGGAATAATGTGGCTCCTATTGACATACTTGAGCAACAGACCATTCTAGCCGTTGTGACTCAAGAGTTTTCAGGAAGAGCACCGGGACCCTTATTGACTCCTTCTTATCAAGAAGTTGCCACTTGGGCTACATCAGCGGCTGCATGCGTGGCTTTGGTCAAAGAAGCGGATATCACTGCCAACAATCAAGGTATTATTCCTCCGCCCATTCCAAATTCGGACAGTCAATCGCCTATCACTGTATCGGTTGTGTACTACGTTGATCCTGTCGATGGCAATGACAAGAATCCTGGTACAGAAACGATGCCAGTTCAAACATGGGCTATTGGAGTTGGGAAATTGCTTGGAGGATTTAAACCCAATGTTCAAGGATCGGGTAATCTAACCATTACCTATCAGAATCCCCCTCTTTCTACCGATCCTATTTTCCTTAATCCGACCGTAGGTCCAAACTCCTATGTTCTTATCAACACTCAAATTGATAAGTTCGTAGTCGAGACATGCACAATCACTGCGGTTACTCCCAAATCTCGCACATCAGGTGGCAATCAGTGGCAGATTAAAGCTTCTGTTGATTTGACATCGTACGCAGGGATAGGGGGAGTCATGATCCACGATATTACCAACGATTCGTGGTTCTGGCTTGATTCAATCATTAGCGGTAGTGGTGCGGCAGCCATTTTGCAAGTGACTCAACCTCTTGCAAGAGGGAGTGCGCCTGCTATCGCAGAAGATTACAACGCTTTTTTTGTCCCTGAACTCGATACAATAGCTATGGGAGATAGTTTAGTCATTTACAATTTCCCATTGGCAACATTCCAATATCTGTACGATGAATTTGATGAAAATACAAAGATTGGATTCTTTATTCAGAATTTCAATTGTGGATATCTAAATACGGTATTCACTTCTGGATACGTCACATTTCTTGAATGCAACACACCTTCAATTCAAGGGGCCAATTGGATTGGCTCTGAATGTAACTGTTATGGATGGGGAGTGGACCACGTTGTCAGTAACGTTGGAATTGTAGGGGGAGCATTCCAAGGTGAAATTTGGTCGCCTAATGGGGGATTCATTTGTGCAGATGTACTTACGAGTGCAAGCAACAGTCAGGGTTTGATTATCAAAATAGCAGGAGATGACTTTGCATTGGATTCTATTTGTACATTGGACGGCAGCTCGGCCATTACATGCCACGGAAGTTCTGTCTCTGTACGAGTAGATGATCAATTCAGCAGCATCTACGAAGGGGATGGAATCATCTATGGCAAAGGTTTTGTTCAAGCAGCCTATGGAGCAAGTTTAAGCACATATTCTCATGCACATGCACCTGAACCTCTTCCTGCTGCAACAGCTTTCCAAGTGCCTACTATCTATCTTGATGGTAGAACCTATGCGTCGGCCTTCAATACAACAATCACTCCTGGCGTATGGCTCCCTTATATTGCACTAACTGGTGCCAATATCGATGCTGCGGTTTCTGCGGGAGGATTTGGAGCTATTGCTTACGGTGTGGGCGGTTCCAAGATTTTCGTATTTTACGAATACCCCGACATCGTTCCTACTCAAACGATTCCAAATTACGTGTCATTGACCAATACGTCAGCCATTACAGCGTCCAGTCCACTCACTTTCTCTGCACCAGCAATCACAAGGAAAGGGTCTGGAGTCTTTCGAGTGACAGGTACATCATGCCCCATTCCAACGGGATCACCTGTTGAAATTACCTTCTCACTCTACAGAGATTCGACCCAATTGCCTCCTTTGCAAAAGAGTACGCCAGTAGGACCTGGTGACGATAGTCCGTGTCACCAAGAGTGGATTGACACCGTGACTGACTACAATCCACACACGTATTCTCTCCACGCAACTCCTCAAAGTGGCACCCTAATCGACAATCCATACCATTGCACTGTGACTGTAAATGAGCTATAGTAGGTCGCGTGGCGACGGCAAGGGCATTGCTCCGCAATGCTGAGCTCTGCAATTCATACTACCGTCTCTTTTCTCTTTTTCGCGCGTACCCCTTCACTACAACAGAGGACCATTAAGCGATGCGCAGCATCGCACTTCGAGTCCTGAAAGGACAATCATGAGTCCCATGTTTCGTTCGTTTCTAATCGGATTTGGACTCTCCAAAGTACTCGGGGCTACACTTCCCGGCGCTCTTGTCATGGGTATCGGCGGAATGCTTTGGGAAGGGGGAGCGTATGCTGTTCCCAAAGGGTGGAAGCGATACGCACTAGGAATCTTCAGCTAGCCGTGGGCTAGTCGGGGTCCCCATCTTGGGGCGCGATGCTTTGCATCGCTTTGACTCTGCGCTTCGCACTACCGCCTCTTCTCTCTTTCTCGCGCGTTACTACTGACTACAACCGATAGAGGTATCCATGCATCGACTCCATACATTGCCCAATGGCAAGACAATTTCCATTGGCGGACGGCATCGTCCTTCCAAAGAGCGCTTGGCTAAAGTGCCGCGTCTCGATGACTTGAAGATTGGGATCAACTTTGCCAAGTGGCCCACACTCAAGAGTCAGACACTTTATAGCCAAAATCCCAACGTAGAGCCTGTACTCCAAGATATTCTCGGGAATAACACCCTCGGAGACTGCACGGAAGCGTGCTCGTATCACTTGCAAGCGCTTCGCGAAGGCGCTTCCAATCGGACAGTATTTCATCCGAGCACGGGCCAAGTCATCGCGACCTATTCGCGTGATGGGGGATACGTAGTCGGGCAGCCGAATACGGATACAGGTTGCGATGAGCTCACGGTCCTTCAGAATGCCAGGAACTTTGGCATTACCAACGGCAACTTGCCCAAACAAATCGACCATCTCGTCGGCTACATTGCCGTGGATGCGACGAATACAGAACTCGTTCGCCGATGTATTCAAATGTTCATCGGCGGGGTCATGTGCTTGGAATTACCCGATGCATGGTATCAGAACTTCACCAACGGAATGACGTGGAATCTGAACAATGGAGTCTACACTCCCGACGAGAACAACGGTCATTGTGTCGCCATCGTCGACCAATCGGAAAGCCACTTGACACTCTGCACGTGGGGAGAAGTGGCGTACATTCCTTATGACGCATTCGCCGCAGCGTGCGTAGCATCCAATGGCGGCTCCTTCTACATCGAATCCGATTGGGAAGTCATGAACATGGCTTCCATGAAGTCACCGGACGCTCTCGATTGGGCGCAATTGAGAGAGATTTTTGATGCTATCTCAGCGGAGTAAGAGGTTATGCCTATCAAAAGAAGAAAAAGAAATGCTTCAAAAGGATACAGAAAAAACGTCATTAAGTCTTTGATTCAAACAAAGGAGAACATACGAGCTTTTCACTCAGTGCCAACGTCCTCAGAGAAAAAAGCTATCTCTCATGTACATGACGCTATTAGTTATCTCATGACTGATGACTAAAAAAGGACCAAACTCATGCGACCTATAATAATTCTTCTACTTGCAACCCAATATGGGTGTATCCGAGTGGCTACGGCGGCTCAGATAGAGCTTGCGGCCAACGAGGACATGACGTGTGCGCGGGACATTCAAAAGGATGTGGATGCCAACGTTTCATTCGAGAATGTCTTGACGGATCCAGTGGTCGATGCCGATTGCGTCCAAGCCACTAAGGATACTGGATTGGCCATTGCGGACATCGTGGAAGACCTTGCCGTGAAGAGTCCCAATACAGCGGCTGGCAAGGAAGCTGTTGCGCGGAAAGCGGCTCGGGCTGGCAAGAAGTAACGTATTCTTGGGAATAGTTGCAAGCGCGATAGGAGGTTGATGTGTTCTATACAAATCCCGATGTGAAATCCGCACACCTCATCATCTACTACCGGAACTTCATGGCGGTCAACTCGAATTACTGCCATGTTGGACTTGGCGTCAATGCCCTTCACACGGCCAAGGTACTTCGTCGTCAAGGGGTGCGCGTGGACGTTCAAGGGGTGCGCGAGCCTGCCGATATCGAAAAACATCTTGATAGCTTGCTCTCTCCTCCTACTCACGTGCTCATTGAAGCTCCGTGGGTGACCATTGCCAATATTGGACACTTTCTGTCCAAGTACCACATGGTCCATTTCGTGGTCCGTGCGCACTCTCAGATTGGATTCTTGCAAGTGGAAGCAGGGGCCATTGACCTTATCCGTCAAATGATTCTGCTGCAAGAATCCACTCTGAACTTCACCAACGCGTCCAACTCCGAGCGTCTCATTGACTTTCTGAACAAGACCTATACGGGCAATTCTCTCTTTTTGCCCAACCTTTACGACTTGGAGCGAGTGCACCGCAAACGGGATACGGACCATCAATATAGACGTCTTCTCATTGGCTCGTTCGGAGCATTGCGGCTACTCAAGAATCACACGACCGCCGCCGCAGCGGCCATGATGATTGCCGAACGGAGACGATGTGACTTGGAGTTTTACGTTTCGGTCAATCGTGAAGAGAATCCTGGGAGCAAAGGCATTCTCCAGGCCATACGAAATATGTTCGCCCGCGTACCGTGGGCTACGCTCATCGAAAGTCCGTGGGAACCGTGGGCGAGCTTCCGTCGTACGGTTGCAGCCATGGACCTTTGCATGCAAACCTCGTTTACAGAAACGTTCAATCTCGCAACAGCCGATGCGACAGCGGAAGGCGTGCCCGTTGTCGTTTCATCCGCCATTGAATGGGCACCAAGTCATTGGATGGCCTCGGTTGATGATGCCGCGGATTGTGCACGAGTAGGAATGGCGCTTTTGTCCGATCCGCAATCGGCTGAGGAAGGACTAAAAGCTCTCAAGAGCTACGTCGAGCGGGGAACTGCGATATGGCTGAAATACTTGGGAAGTAACCCCACGTAGGCTTGGCCTACAGC
>Ga0187853_10001587_pt1 | contig 20498 bp, 14 predicted proteins | sample June2016WEW_6_10_2_FD_132417 | JGI IMG/M metagenome (GOLD analysis project Ga0187853, IMG submission 132417) | Peatland microbial communities from SPRUCE experiment site at the Marcell Experimental Forest, Minnesota, USA - June2016WEW_6_100 | ecosystem: Environmental > Terrestrial > Soil >... | reverse complement strand
CATGCTGAAAAACGCCGAGATCCAGGCGCTCATCTTGGCGATCGGGGCCGGGGTCGCGGAGGACTTCGACATCACGAAGATCCGCTACCACAGGGTGATCATCCTCGCCGACGCCGACGTCGACGGCTCGCACATTCGGACGTTGCTGCTGACGTTCTTCTTGCGCCAGATGCGCCCGCTCATCGAGGCCGGCCACGTCTACGTTGCCCAGCCGCCGCTGTACTCGACGCTGGTCGGCAATGCCAAGGTCTATCTGAAAGACGACACCGCCCGGGAGCGGTTCGTGGGTGAGCACCCGAACCACACGAAGGACTTCCAGCGCCTGAAGGGCCTGGGGGAGATGGACTTCGCCGAGCTCCGCGACACGACAGTGGATCCGGCGAAGCGGTCGCTTTTGCAGATCACGATGGAGGAGGCGAGCATCGCCGACCAGGTGTGCTCCGTCCTCATGGGAGACGACGTCGAAGTGCGGCGCCACTTCATCCAGACGAACGCGAAAGACGTCCGCTTCCTCGACATCTGATCGGCGTGGGGTTGGCCGGGCGGGCGGGGCGAGGGACGAGGGAAGGCAGGGCCACGAGTGGCACCGCGCAGGACACAGACCACTGAACGGCAGGCGGGCGACGTGCCCGGCGGCGGCGCGATCGAGCCGATCGACTTCCAGGAGGAGATGGAGCGCTCGTACCTCGAGTACGCCATGTCCGTCATCGTTGCTCGGGCGCTCCCGGACGTACGCGACGGGATGAAGCCGGTGCACCGCCGCATCCTGTATGGCATGTGGGACACGGGGCTGCGGCCGGACCGGCCCCACGTGAAGTGCGCCAAGGTCGTCGGCGACGTGATGGGCCGGTTCCACCCCCACGGCGACATGGCGATCTATGACGCCCTCGCCCGGATGGTCCAGGACTTCAGCCTGCGCCACCCGCTCGTCGACGGGCATGGGGATTTCGGGGCCCCCGGGCCCGACGGGATGCCCGCGGCGATGCGCTACACGGAGGCGCGTCTCGCGCCGCTCTCGATGAGCCTTTTAGAGGGGATCGACGAGGACACCGTCGACCTCGTCCCGAACTACGACGGGAGCGACGAGGAGCCGGTCGTGCTCCCCGCCCGGTTCCCGAACCTGCTCGTCAACGGCTCCCAGGGGATCGCCGTCGGCATGGCGACGAACATCCCGCCGCACAACCTCGCCGAGGTGATCGACGCGACCTGCCACCTGCTCGCCCACCCGGAGGCAAAGTCCGACGAGCTGATGCAGTTCGTGAAGGGTCCCGACTTCCCGACGGGCGGCCTCATCCTCGGGCGCGCCGGCATCCTCGACGCCTACCGAAACGGCCGGGGGTCCGTGAAGACCCGGGCCGTCGCCGAGATCACCGAACTCCGAACCGGCGTGTCCCAGATCGTCGTCACCGAAATCCCCTACCAGACGGCCGTGGAGACGATCGAGAAACAGATCGCCGATGGCATCGAGGCCGGGCAAATCACCGGCATCTCGGCGGTCGACAACCTCTCCGCCGCGGCGAAGCCCCGCCTCGTCGTGACGCTGAAGCGCGACGCCAACGCGAACGTCGTGCTCAACAACCTGTTCAAGCACACGCAGCTCCAGACGAGCTTCGGGATGCACATGCTCGCCCTCGTCGACGGCGTCCCCCGGCTCGTCAACCTCGCCCAGGCGCTCACGGCCTACGTCGCCCACCAGGTCGAGGTCGTGACGCGGCGGTCCCGGTTCCGGCTGAAGCGGGCCCGCGACCGGGCCCACATCGTCGAGGGATTGCTGCGGGCGATCGACATGCTCGACGAGGTGATCGCGATGATCCGGGCCTCGGAGGACCGGGCCGACGCCCGCACGAACCTCATGGCCGAGCCGTTCTCGTTCTCCGAGGACCAGGCGAACCACATCCTCGACATGACGCTCGGACGGCTCACGCGGCTCGGGCGGGCCGAGCTCGACCAGGAGATGGCTGAGCTCGTCGCCACGATCGGCGGGCTCGAGGCGATCCTCGGCGACGAGGCCAAGCTGCGTGGCGTGATCGCCGACGAGCTCGCTGACGTGAAAGCGCGTTTCGCCGAGGAACGCCGGACGAGGATCGTTCACGATCCCGGTGATCTTTCCGAGGAGGATCTCATCCACGACGACGAGATCGTCGTCACGCTCACGCGGGCCGGCTACGTGAAGTCGGTCGCCGCTGACGCCTTCCGCACGCAGTCCCGGGGCGGTCGTGGCGTGCAGGGGGCGCGCCTCAAGGAGGAGGACCTCATCCGCGAGGTCGTCTACGCGACGGCGCTCTCGCACCTGTTGCTCTTCTCCAACCGCGGCAAGGTGTACCGGCTGCGTGCCCACGAGATCCCCCTGAAGGAGCGGACCGCCCGGGGCACGCCGGTCGTCAACCTCATCTCGCTCGAGCCCGGTGAGCGGATCCAGGCGATCGTCCCCGCCAAGGAGTTCGACCCCGACCATTTCCTGCTCTTCGCGACGCGCTCGGGCCAGGTGAAAAAGACCCCCTTCAGCGAGTACGACAAGTCGCGCCGGGAAGGGTTCATCGCGATCACCCTCCACGAGGGGGACGAGCTCGTCCGGGTGCTACCGACCGGCGGCGAAGACGACGTGTTCATGGTGACGCGCAAGGGCATGGCGATCCGCTTTCGCGAGTCCGACGTCCGGCCGATGGGGCGCGGAGCGGCTGGAGTGCGGGGGATGAAGTTGCGGCCCGGCGACGAGGTCGTCGCCTGTGACGTCTCCCGGCCCGGCGTGGACCTGCTGATCGTGACCGACGGGGGTTTCGGCAAACGAACGAAGCTCGAACACTTCAGCGCGCAGGGCCGGGGCGGTCAGGGCGTGCGGGGGATCCGGATCACAGAGCGGCGCGGATCTGTGGTGGCTGCTCTGATGGCCGCGCTCGACGATGAGCTGCTCATCGTGTCCTCGGCGGGAATCGTTATCCGCACCTCGGTTCGCGAAATCGCAGCCCAGGGCCGCGACGCAACAGGGGTGCGCGTGATGAACCTGGAGGAGGGTCAGACGGTCGCCGCGGTCGCACCACTCACGAGCGCGGAGGAGGACTGAGGGACTCGCGTGATTGGAGTAGGGTCGCGGACTCGCCGGGGCTATAGCTCAGCCGGTTAGAGCGCAGCACTGATAATGCTGAGGTCGCTGGTTCGATTCCAGCTAGCCCCACCAAGAAAGCGTGAGGTCGATCACACAGCTACGCGTCATTGCACCGACCTTCAGTGGGCAGGTGACGAGTCAGCGGTCTAGCGAATTAGCGAGCACCGCAAGCTGGGTGGTTCGACGTCATCAAGGCAGTTCCAAGACGTCGTTCCAGCCGCTGAGGTCGCCGTCGACTGACGAGACACCTCGGAACCAGTGGCGGTCAACCGGGCGCGTCCACCAAGACTCGTGCATCGAGACGCACAGCGGTATCCGGCGTTCGGCGAGGAACGGCGCGACGTGTTCCAGGATGATCGACTCGCCGCCTTCGATGTCCATCTTCACGAGCGATACGTTCCTGATCTCCAGGGGGTCGTACCGTTAGCACCTCGTACCTGTAGCTTCGCGCCGCCGTAACCCCCGAAGCGCCCGCACAAACTGACCAAGGATCGCCAACGCCTCTCGCGACTAAGACTTGTCAGCGAAGTCAGATCGTCGCCGGCCACCCTGGCGTCGGTAGTTTCCCTGTCGTATTCTCGGCGCCACGAAGCGAGAGCCTTTGTTAATAGATGAAGAGCCGTAAGGCATGATCATCTTTGGGACCTGCGTAGGCAACGAAGAGCGCTACCGTGCTGTTGCCCTGCCCTCCATTGAGCGCGTCGCCGGGACTGAGGACCTTATCTGGTCGAGGTCTGGTGAGCGCGGGATAGGTGCCGCCTACAACGAGATGATTCTGGCTGCCCGCGATGTGGCTGCCTGCCAGGCGCTCGTCGTGTTGCACGAAGACGTTCAGATCGTCGACGACAACTTCCGGCCAAAACTGCTCAAATCCCTTGGTCACAACGTCGGGTTGGTCGGTGTGGTAGGCGCAAGTCGACTTAAGGGTCTCGCCTGGTGGGACGCTCGTTGCGCGGCGGGGCTGGTGTATGAGACGCGTGGTGTCATCGACTTCAGTACACGTCGCGCCGATGTCGACGCGGTCGACGGGCTGCTCATGGCTCTTGCACCATCCGCGTTTCGGACGATGCTGTTCGACGGCGACTCGTTTCCCGCCTTTCACGGCTATGACATCGACTACTGCATCCAAGCACGTGATGCGGGGCTGCGAGTGCTGGTCACTGACATCGACGTGCTACATCGAACGAAAGGCGGCTACGGGGACAGAGTTGCGTACAACGCAGCGGAAGCCGCGCTCATCGAAAAATGGCCGAATTGGATCAGGCCGTCGCGCGTGCCGCCATTCATATCGTCCTTCGTGGCGCGAGCAAGAACGATTCCGCCTCGATTTCACCGAACCTCCTTGAGGCAGGTCGCTGTCCGAAGTCGGAGATTGATTATTCGAGGGTCTGAACGCCTCCGACGGCGTGACCAAGCGACAACTAGCTCCAGCGCGATTGAATCTGTCCGCGGCGAGGGCACGTGCTCGTGTCCCGTATGCGGAACCCTCCTCACCTCGCCACCCGCCCAGGTCTCAAAGGTTGTGATCGTGGAGTGCCCGGATTGTGGCACGGGTGTCACTTGGCCACCACCGAGCGGAGACGTGGAGAGCGCCGCGCTCTTTAAGAAGAGCTACGGCGACATGCGGCTCGATCAGCGTTCCACCCGGATGAACGAAGCGCGCAGCCGAGTCGGTTGGTTGCAGCTCTATATACCCGACGGATCGATCCTCGAACTGGGCTGCACCACAGGCGAGTTCTTGTCACTAGCCGGGGACTCGGGTTATGAGGTCTACGGCGTCGAGACAAGCGCGTGGGCGGCATACGAGGCCCGGAAGCTGGGCGGCGAGGTGGTCACCGGCTACCTGGAAGATTGGCGGCGCGAGTACCCCGGCTTTCGAGTGGACGGTGTGGTCATGTGGCACGCTCTCGAACACATGCCACACCCTCTTCAACTGATCCACGAAATCGCCGACGTGCTGAAGCCCAACGGCCGACTAGTAGTCGAGGTGGCGAACTTCGCGTCTAGCCAGGCAAAGATAGACGGAACCGCTTGGGAGAACGCCTCTCTGAACGAGCATTACTTTCACTACACTCCGGAGGGGTTGGTGGTCCTTCTGCGATCAGCAGGGTTGGAGCCAACAGAGGTCCTCCCGTTCGCGAGTCGGGTCTACAGATCGAAGGAGGGCTGGAGGGAGCAACGCAACAAGGCTTTCCTCGAAGCAGCGCCCTGGCCTTCCCTTGACGTGCTTCGCGTCGTCGCGCGAAAGAGCCCAGTTTGACCCCCGAGTCGCTCCGTGAGCTGAGATTCGGCGCATGACCATCGTCGTCCCGAACGCGGAGCTGGCTCCGGCTCGACGAGCTGGAACCACTCGAGTCGACTTGGGGAACTTCGCACGAATACCCGCGCTTTCCTTCCCCGGACGAATCCGTTGACGCCGAGCAGGTCGCCGACGCATGGCGCGCTTGGGTTTTTCGACCTGCTCGCTTGGGCCTAACGAGCAAATCAGTACCTTCGGCGGTCCTGTCGCCGTCTCAACTCTCGAAGTGCCCGTATGAGCTGACCGAAGATCGCCAACGCCCAGGGGCTGCACCTGCTTTCTACAGGATCTTGCGCTCAAGCCCGGAGAGTCTGCCGAGAGCAGCCATCGTCGGCGGGCAGATGCGCTACGAGACTCACGACGCACGCCAGCGCGGCATTGTTGCGGCGATGACCTCCTGCCTCAGAGCCGGGCCTGCGGCCCTCCAAAGGGAAAGTGGAGGGCCGCGCTGGCCCGCCCGGCGCAGGCACGACAGCCTACGTGGTCGAGCACTCCAGACCAGGCGACCTCGTCATCGACTACGGGGCCATTGCCGGCGCGCTGGGCGCGCCTGCTGCTACATCTGCCCACGGTTCCGCCCCGGTCGCGAGGAGTGCCGTGCTCAAATCTTCGTAGGTTGGAAAGTTGGGGTGGCAGTGGTATGGCTCATCAGCACCAACCCTGAGGCAGAGTCGATGTTTCCGTTTCACCGTGTGCATGTAGTCGGCCCCCGCTTGGATGAGCTGAAAACTTGTGAGCTTGATAGCGCCCGGCTTGACTCGGCTCGCCGGTGGTATGCATCGAGGTCGGCGGTTGCGGTAGCTGGCAAGCCGAGCTGAGCGTGGCATCTCGGAGCTAGTAGCTCCGACGTGCCGTATTAGCGCTAGCGCTATGCTGCCTACGTGCAGGTCAGAGCCATATTTGGCCACATTCTGCGGCCGCGACGCTTTCTTCGCAAGTTTTCCCCCAGGCCCGTCAAGCCGGACTTCAGGACGGGCTTCATCCCACCACCTGCCACCGAGCGCGTCGACGTGATCGTGCCTGTCCTGCACCGGCCGCAGAATGTTGAGCCATTCATGACGTCACTCGTCGCATCGACGGGACTCGCTACCGCTTGGTGGGTATGCGAAGACGGTGACGAGGAAGAGATCGCTGAAGTCTTCCGGTGTGGTGGCAAAGTGCTGTCGTCGCCCGAGTGCCATACCTTCGCAGAGAAGGTCAACCTGGCCTATACCCTGACTGAGGCACCCTGGCTCCTGCTTGTCGGCGATGATGTGAGATTCCGGCCGGCATGGCTCGACCACGCGCAGGATGTCGCCCGCCGCTGCAAGGCACAGGTCGTCGGCACGAATGACCTTGGTAACCCACGGGTTATGCGCGGCGAGCACGCTACGCATCCGATGATCCGCCGGTCATACATCGACGAACTCGGGGCGAGCTGGGACGGCCCCGGCATCGTATGCCACGAATACCACCACTGGTGCGTTGACGACGAGATAGTTACCGCTGCCAAGCAGCGAGGCGTGTTCCAGCCGGCGCTGGCATCTGTGGTCGAGCACTTTCACCCGTACTTCGGGCGCGCCGAAATGGACGAGATCTACGAAGCCGGCGAGAAGCACGCGGTTAAGGACATGGCGGAGTTCAAACGTCGGGCGAAGGTCAACCGGCCCCACTGAGAAGGCCGGAGGTCAAGCGTTCACGATCACCAACGGCCTTTGCGCTCTCTCGGGCGCCAAAGCCGCGCCGCAGATCACCAATACTGTCGATGACGACTGAATCTGGCTCGCCATCGACGCGGCCTCACGCCCCATCGGGGAGAAGCGCAACCGGCGATTCTGGCAGGACCCGCTGGCTCGAACGGACCCAGGCTGCGGCCTGGTCAACGGGAGCACGACCGTGCCCGATACTGCCATCGTGGCGTTCGACGCCGGACGCCTGGTGACCGATAGCAACGGCTATGGGCAGGCTCTTAGCATCGTCTTCTACGTTGTGCCGCGGGTGAGCCGTACGCTCGCCGACTTGACGGTAACCGAACTGCAACTGAACTCCGAGACTCCTGACGTCGGCCATTCAGCCCAGATTCAACCTCACCGTGCGAGCACGGCAGCGGCGAGTGCTTGATCGCGACGATTCCCGCTTATCGGCCTCGCGAGCCTCTCACGGACGTGAAAGTCAGGTGTCGCTTCGATCGGGAAGTGATCGTCGGGTCAGCTTGAAGCACCCCTCTCCCATCTCGTCTTCACGAAGCCGCTCGCGTGGTGAGGGACCTTTGAGCTGCCGACGGGACGCCCCAGCTTCCGCAGGCGCAAAGGGCGCCGGTGGTCGGTAGCGGGCTAGTCTCACCAAGCGGTTCGGCTGCCTCCTGATGGCGGGGCGGCATGAGTTACCGTGCGCCCGATGCCAAGACTCGGTCGCCTAGATCGTGCGATCCCGAAGGCTAGGTTTTTCCCTGTGAACCATTCGCCCTACAGCGTGTGGAAGACCTTAGGGACGTTCGGCACGCTGCGGGCCGCAAGGTATCGACTGGCCCCACCCCGTTCCAGCCTCACCGGCGAAGCACTGATGTTGATTGAGGGCCGGAGGAGTATCGAGATCGGCGGTCCGAGCGCGACCTTTCTGGCAACGGGCGTTCTTCCGATCTACCCAGCGATGCGAACGATTGACAACGTCAACTTCGCCTCCGAGACACTTTGGGAAGGTGCACTCGAGGACGGTGCGCCCTACCTGCCGATGGGCTCTCCGACTGGCGTCCAATTGTTGCGTGAAGCAACCGATCTACGCGATATCCCGGACGAAGCGTATGACGTCGTCTTGTCGTCCCACGTACTCGAGCACATCGCTAATCCCTTGCGAGCGCTTCGCGAGTGGCGAAGAGTCTGCAGGGAATCGGGCATTCTCTGTCTAATCGTTCCGCATCGAGACGGTAGTTTTGACCGGAGACGGCCAGTGACATCGATCGATCACTTACGCGGTGACGCCGTTGCCGAGGTCGACGAGGGCGACGATACGCACTTTGAGGAGGTTATTCGCCTTCACGATCTTCACCGGGATCGACCCGCGGGATCGCTGGGCGACTTCAAGGCCAGGGTCGCCGATAACCGACGAGTGAGAAGTGTCCACCATCACGTCTTCGACGTGAACATCACCCTGGCAGCGATCATCGAGACGGGCTGGATGCCGATTGCGGCCGAAGCGCGACGCCCCTTCCACATCATCGTGTTGGCACAAAAGTCCTCGAACCTTCCGACTGATTTTGACCCACGGTCGATCGTTCGAGGCAGCCCATTCAGATCTGACCGAGCCTCAGCACTGGGCGCACGGTAACTCATGCCGCCCCGTCATTAGGAGTCAGCCGAACCGCCTGGTGAAACTAGCCCACTACCGAACCTTGGCGTTCCTGTACTTGCCTGATTGTGGTGCGGCGGGCACGTCAGTCGAGGACAATTCAATCGAGCAGACGAAGAGGGGCTCCTGCGATGAGCGATCAAATTGTAAGTGCCTGTGCATCAACGAGATCCCTCCTGCCACACGGGTCGGGATGCCACCTGCCGACCAAGGAACTGGCTCGCGTGCCGGGCATGGCGAGTTGTCGGGGAGGAGTTGCGCCCGAGGTTCCGTCGAAACTGTACGCGGTCAGACTTCAGGGTCGACTCGGAATCGCAGAAGCGCCAGCAGTAACCTGTCGAGTCCGCCGAGTGACAGGGACGGCCGCCGAGGATGAAGCGAGTGTCGCGCCCCAAAGCCTAATCACGAGATGGCACCGTACGGAGGTGACCACGATCGTGGCCCGAAGCGACATCGTATATTCGCCCGAGAATCGATTGTCTAGGACGTCAGTTTCGGTATGGCTACGTGGGAGGTTCCGCTGGCGTGGCGGAACCTTCGGGCGGTTAGCAGCTACTAGCATTCTCCGTCATTACTGCGACAAGTAGTTCGTCTGACAGTCCCCCGGACGCCTCCCAAAGTCAAAGACTTCCAGATCCGGAAGCGGGAACGTCCGCGCACAGTGAAGGTCCCGTGTTGCCACGCGACGCCGCTGGCGCAGCATCCATTGGCTTAACCGACGTGCTTTCTAGTGGCACCGCAGGACCGGCCGCGCTTCGAGGCGGCATATTGCGTGGTGGCGGTTATCTCGTCGGCGCGGCGGTAGCGGCCACGTGGGCCGGCCTGCTCTTCCGACACCTGGGTGTCATTGACACGGGTCACTACGTAACGGCGATGTCCCTGGTTGCGATTGTCGCAGCGCTCTCTGATCTTGGGTTGACTGCAGTGGGAATCCGCGAACTTTCGATAAGAACTGAGCGCGAACGCGGGACGCTGGCGCGCGACCTCCTCGGCCTGCGGATCGTGATCACGATTATCGGAGGTGCAGTGGTCACCGGGATTGCGTTTTGTGCGTATTCAAAGGTGCTTGGCGCGGGTGTGGGGCTGGCGTGCATGGGCCTGCTACTCCAGGCTGCCTCCGACAACTATGCACTCGGCCTAATTGTGGGTTTGCGACTCGGCTGGGTAGCGGCACTCGACCTGCTACGTCAATTGCTAACCGCACTAGTTGTACTCATGCTGGTGGTGCTTGGGGCTCGGCTCTTGCCCTTTCTCGCAGTGTCGATCCCCGTCGGCGTTGTCATCCTGGTATGCACCGCGCGTCTCATCAGGGGATCGCGAATGCTGACGCCGTCGTTCAATTGGCGACACTGGCAAGCTCTCTTGGCGCCGATAATTCCATACTCACTGGCGGTGGCGGCCTTCGCGATCGATTTTAGGATATCGGTGCTGTTGGTATCTGCGCTGTCCACTGGGACGCAGCTGGGGTACTTCAGCGCTGCATTTCGGGTCCTGGAAGGCTTGACTGTTCTTCCCGGCATTTTGATCGGATCAGTGCTTCCGATCTTCGCGAGGGCGGCAAGTGAAGACCATGCCAGGTTCGGTTACGCGCTGGGGAAGGTGTTCGAGGTGACGCTGATGGTCGGGGTATGGGTTGGGGGTTCGGTAGTGATTGGTGCTCCTCTCGCCATGCATGTCATCGCAGGCGCCCGGTTCAGCGGTGCAGGAAGCGTGCTCGCGATTCAAGGGATCGCGCTCGGCTCAATGTTCGTTGGCGTCGCATGGTCAAGCGGTTTGCTCAGCCTCGGATTGTACCGGGTGATCTTTATTCTGAACGCATCGGCCCTGGCACTGGATGTGATCCTTGTGACCGCTCTCGCGATTCCGTTTGGAGCACGCGGGGCGGCCGCGGCTACCGCAGTCACTGGGATCGTGATCACAATAAGCGAGGTAATAGCGGTGTCCTGGGGCAGGCGCCGATTGCGGCCCCCGCTTAGGATCGTCCCTCGAGTGGTAGCTGCCGGAGTAGTTGGAATGGCACCGGCACTATTGCTCAGCGTGCCAACGACCGTGCGCCTGTGTATTTGGACTATTGTCTTTGGTTTCGTGTTGATTGCAACGCGGGCAATCCCGTCGGAGCTGTGGGAAATGATCCCGAGGTTGCGTGGTCGCGTAAGTCAAGAGTCCGTCTGAGATGGCCTACGGCAGTGCACGATGGCGACTGAGTGATGCGGTGCTGTGGAGCGAGAGCAATTGCTGGCGGGGATCTCGGGCACAGATCGTCGAGATATCGAGGAGATCGCTAGAGAGCGATCGGTTCTTTCTGAGAGGGTTGTGTCGGACGTAGATATCGGTGCTGCGTTGACCCCGGGTAGGCAGCCATAGGCGTTATCTGACCGGAGTTCAGGGTCTGTTTCGGAAATGTGGTGGTAGCGGCGGCGCGCCAGAAAGTACAGCCATGTTCGGCACGACTCGCTGATGTGTCGCCATTATGTTTCGCCGACGAACCGGCCCCGTACGAGGTGAATTCCCTCCGCGGTCTAAGTGGCCCTTTGAGAGACGTTCAATCGGGGGATGGACGCTGAACTCCGGTCTGGTCCGTGCGCGCCGAGGGGAGAAGATGGAACCTGTTTTGGTCGCAGTTCTCAGGCGGTGTTGGGATGCGGAGGAGTGACGCTGGACGTTCTTACCCCGGGATGGGTTTTGTTATGCGGCTACCCGGCTTTGAAGGAGTCAGCCATCGGAGGGTGGTGCTCGCGCAACAACGAGCGGAGAAAATCGGGTACGGAAGAGTAGAGGATGCCAACGAGATACTGGCATTGGGAGATAAGACCGAGAGCTCGAGCCATGCGGTGGACTTTGTGAACCTCACTGAGACGCAGGCTGTCTCGGGAACCCTCAGGGTGCCGGCGATACTCGAGCCAGCACGAATTGACGGCAATGCCCTTATAGCCGCGCGCTGTGGCCATGAGCCAGAAGATCCAATCCTCCCGGCCAAGGTTCTCGAATTCCGCGCGAAATCCTCCGACGGCATCGAATAGTTCACGTCGGAACATTGCAGCGCCATTGATGTAGTTGCCGAGTGGGAGTAACGCACGCGAGAAGGGCCTTGCGTTCATGACAGCGTTGCGCGTTCCGAAAATGATCATCTTCGCGTAGGCGAAATCGCAGCCCGTCGCGAGTGCATCACTGAGCGACTCAAGGTAGTTGGGCGACATGCGATCGTCCGCTGACAGGATCACGACGAAGTCGCCTGAGGTAGCTCGGACACCGTCGTTAAATGTCGAAACCGGGCCGCGATTGGGGTAGCGAGCCAGTACGAGGGTGTCCGGGTACCTTCGCGCGAAGGCGTCGATAACAGAGGAGGAGTTGTCGGTACTTCCATCGTCGACGATCACGATTTGGTCGGGTAATCGAGATTGGGTGATGAGGCTGGTAAGGGCCTCGGAGAGATAGCGGCCGTAATTGTGACAGGGTACGACGACACTTATCTTGTGGACGGTGGGAATCGGAGTCGGTTCTGGAGAGGTACCCATCGGAGATATCAGGCGGTTTCTTGGAGTGTGACGAGAACCGTGTGAGATGAGACGATCATAGACAAAGCAGGCGACGCAACGCGCAGGTTGTCCTAGCGGAAGCGATGGGCGGTCGCGGTTCGCTGTCATTCGACATTGGCGGGAGTCTCAAACAGGAAGGCAGGAAGGGATCCCGCGGTGAGGCCCGTTGCCGTGGCGTAAACCTGTTGAGGTCGCCTAGCGCGACGCGAGGAGTTGCGCCGGAGGGAGCAGCGATATGTGATGGGTACAAGTCCGTCGCGCGGAGACAGCGAGGAGACGCCCTCGCGAGTTCTGCAACGTGACGATTCGCCGCAGGCGGCCTTCGGGGTGAAGGGGCGGAGTTCTTGAACAGATCAAGGCCCTATCACGAGTTTCAAGCGTGAGAGCCCTTTTTTCATTCAAAGACCGCGTAGTGTCTATGTGGTCTTGCTGCGTTGCACGGCAGGTGACAGCGCCTTCAACTGGTCTGGACTGCGACCTCGAGAAGACGGCCGGTGGCGCTCGAGAGAGAGGCATCGTCAGGGAAGGCAAGGGGGCTGCGTCCAGTGGGAGGTAACGAGTGGGGATTCAGCGGAGTGAGCGTGACCGTCGTGCTTCCGTGCCTCAACGAGGAAGCTTCCGTTGGGGACTGCGTTGCGGAGGCGGTCAAGGCCCTTGAAAAGGCGGGCATTGCGGGTGAGGTCCTTGTGGTCGATAACAACTCGACTGACCGTTCTGCGGAGGTGGCCGCGGCCCGTGGGGCGAGGATCATTCGCGAATCAAGGCCAGGATACGGCAGTGCTCTTCGAGCGGGAATCGAGGCTGCATCTGGCGAGATCGTGGTGATGGCCGATGCTGATCTCACTTACGACCTTTCGAAGGTTGCCCAACTCGTGGCTCCAATTGCTGACGGCACTGCCGACATAGTCGTGGGCGAGCGTCTGTCGCAGTCATCACGTTCGACGATGCCCCTTCTCCACCGGCTCGTAGGAACTCCGGCGCTGTCATTGCTCGTGAGGAGGGCGACTCGGGGGCTTGCGATTACTGACAGCCAATCGGGATACCGGGCGTTTCGAAAGGATGCGGTGGTGGCCCTCGGAATGAAGGCCACCGGAATGGAATTCGCCTCGGAGATGCTCATACGGGCCGGCCGGTCTGGCCTGCGTGTCGTTGAGACCAGTACGGGTTACAGAGATCGGGTCGGAGAGTCGAAGCTGAACACACTGTCAGACGGCTGGCGCCACGTGCGCCAGATCTTGCTGCTTGCTCCGCACCTGATGTTGGTCGCACCGGGTGCGATCCTCGTGGCCATTGGTGTTGCGCTTGTGGCAGTGGGCTTCATTGCGCCGTCGGGTCTGTCAGTGGGCTCGTTGCGGTGGCAACCAACATTCATTTCCGGGATCTTGCTCGTCGTCGGCGTTCAGGCAATGATCGCTGGGTTTATCTTGTCGGAGCGCCAACGGGCAGTATTCGGTGTATCCGCGCAGCATGTTCGGCGTCGCATGTCCCTTCCGTCGATTTGCCTCGTGATCGGGGTTGTGCTCGGTGTCGTCGGAATCGGAATCGATGTGGGTCTGTTTGCAGATTGGCTTGGGGCAGGCCACTCGTTTCTTCGCGAGCCGGAGCTCTCCGCGATGGCGCAATCGATGATTATTGACAGTGCATCGCTTGTGGGCTTTGGTGTCATCTACCCGATGCTGATTCGCGATTCGTGGGAAAGGGATGCCGGGCCGACAGGGAAGGACGCCACCTGAGCTGATCGGCTGGAGGACACCGCGAGGCGGACGTAGCGCGCGGAGTTTCACGAATTCCGTAGAGCGCTTAGGCGAGAGAAGAGGAACTGGAACTGCGGAGGCTTCGTCTCGCGAGGAGCCTTAACCGAGGAAGGATTCTGTCCAGAATCGATGAGTTTGTGAAGTAGATGATGACTCCACGGAATCCGGCGAGTGCGAGAGATCCAGCCCAACTCCAGTATCCAGAGGGTCGAAGGTGGAAGGCAGCAGCCAAAGCGGCGTTAGTCCGAGTAGAGAGATCACCAGCGCGGCGATACGAGCGCGCTCGCGGCTGGTCCGAAATCGCCCACTGGTGACGCCGTTGAACAACTTCCAGCTGCATCCGGAACGCCCGCGAGTCAAGACTTCTTAGAGCTGTCTGTGATTGAGAGTGAATTCGGAAGGACGCACCAGTCGATTCGACGAGAATGGCTGGTGCGTTCGACAGTAGCTTCAGCCACATGTCCCAGTCTGCTGTATACCAGAGCGACTCATCGAGGCCGCCACAGTGTCGTGCCAGGACGGTATCGAAGATGACCGAAGGGACAGAGAGCCAGTTTTGTACGTAAAGCGACGACGCCAACGGAGCGCGAACTGGCTCCGACACATATTGACGAACTGAACTGGGAAACCGCCAGCAGCCGACCCGCTTTCCCCGTTCGTCCATCAGTTCGGTCTGAAGACAGATCATTGATAGTGAATGCGTCGAAAGAAGCGTTGGAAGGCCGCTAGTCAGGCGGTCCGGGTGCCAGCGGTCGTCCTGATGCAGAATGCAGCACCAGCTACCAGTAGCTTCCGACAGACCGACATTGGTCATGGCGAGCCAGTTTCCTTGGGGGTGAGGTCGCAAGATGCGAAGTCGCATCCGATTCTCATAGGCGCGCGCAACCTGTAGCGTCGAATCTGTCGAACCGTCGTCAATCACAATGACCTCTGTGTCATTGGTCGAGTATTTGCAGACGCTCCCCAACGCTTCGGACAGGAATCGCTCGCCCTGGAACGTCGGCACGAGAACGGAGAGGCGATCGGGTGACAGCACAACCTAGAGCTTTCTCGGAAATCGTGGACGCCCTGGCAAGACTACGGCGCCTTTATTGGCATGATGCCTACGGAATAGATGCGCGCGTTGGCATTACCCACAAGCACGACGCGGACTTCAAGGTAGTTGCCGGGAAATGCGGGAACCGGCAAGGCTCGGAATAGTGATCGGCCAAGATATATCTCGCCTGCAGAATTAGACGTGGAGGGATCCGTCGCTTTGATCTGGACATTGGCGCGGAAGGTGACTAGCCCATTCGTCGAGGAATATTGCCTGTGGACCAGAAGAGAGTTCGTCGTGTCGTTCCACACCTGAATGTTTATAGGACCGGAGGATCTAAAGCGTACGGTCGCAGTGTAGTGACCTCTAGTTTCAAGCCAGTAGTCGCCCCACAAGAGATAGCCAGCGGTGCCGCGCGATAGGAACTGGGAATTGTTGGGAGATCCGTTTATCTCTCGAGTTCCAACGGTGGTCTCGAAGAGGCCTGCCGCGAGGGCGTGCGGAGTCTTCGGAAACAACACGGAAGGTGCCCGGGCGGTCGGCGAGACTTGTGCACGAAAGACCCAGATTCCATCGTCCTCCGAGATGAACTTTACGAGTGGGTCGGAGGCGAGGGCGTGGATGATTCCCATCGACTGGGTGACGGTCTCTGTCTCAATTCCCGCGTAGGGAGCGATGACGAACCAGGTTGCAGGGGGGTGGAGCGCGACGCGAAGCGGCGGCCAGGAGTAGAGTGTGCCGACATGATCGCGGCCCGCAAAACTCCCTACAATTCCTTGTGACGCAACTACTGCATCGCGTTCTGGAATCCGCGCAATAACCCGTGAGAGCGCATTGGCCTGCGCCGGGGACACGCGCAGCCACGTAGTAGGTATCTGGGGAATCCAAACCGCGCCCCAGAAGATGGCGTTAGTCGCCATGAGAACGATTAGGGCATGCGCGACGAGTCGCGCCTTGCGCCGGTACAACCACGCGAGGATAAGAATGGTGCCAATTGGAGCGAAAATGTAAATTGGGAGGTTCTGGAAACTGGGTGTAATCGGCCCGATGTATGTGAACGCGGAGTTCTCGCCCAAAGTCACTGCGGTGATCCCGATGACTGGGGTGGCGAGAACACCAATAACACCTGCGGGAGAAATATTGGCATAGACATCGAGCCAGTCTCTGTGCATGTTGCGAATGGCAGTGATCACTTCGTGGAAGACTCCGGCGACTTGGCCGCCGGAAATGATAGTCACGGGGTTGGGCGTCCTGGAAGGGTAGCCCACTGGTGTACCGGGGAGGGTGTTGCCAGCTCCAAGTTTGACAAGGATAAGAAACCACGCAGCGGCAACGAACACCAGGATCAAGCCTGCGAGGCGCCTCTTCGAGCTGATCAGCAGACTAAGCCCGATGCCGACGACGTATGTTATCGGCACCATTCCGCACAGCAGGGTTATGGCAGACCAGATCCAGGCGCGGCTGCGCCCGCGATAGAAGTCACGTGCGGCAAGGACAGCGAATAACACGCCAACCGGTTCGCTATGAAAATCCCAAGAAGCCGTCGAGTAGATCCAAGGATCCGCGACAAAGAGGACGAGAGCGAGACTTGAGAGCACAACGAATGGAGCCTCACGGCGCGCTCGCAGAATGTCGGTTATCCAGTAGAAGGCAACAGTTTCCGCGCCGACGATGGCAAGGTCCTGGATGACTAACAGAGTGACCGGATGGGGCCAGATCAGTCCGAAGATCGCCAATGGCCAGATGATGAAGACTGCCTGACCGCTCCACCAACCAGAAGGGTTGAAGGTTCCGTGACTGATGAGATACCAGGCGCGGTAGAAACCAACGAAATCTCCGGCCTGGACATGCCTGTTTGCTTCGACAACGCTCCACGCGATGAGGAGTGCCAGCTGAAGAGTGAGTAGGAGGAGCCCGACCCGTCGGACCCTTTGGAAGATGGGATTGACGGGTGCGCTGTCGGCGGGAGGTGGCTCGGACAGTTCGAGGGAGGTGGCAGGAATAGGGTTTCTCACCTCCGGATATCGTCGGGGTCTGGGGCTCAGGGAGTGTTTGGAACTTATCGCGTGGCCGGTGAGGACCACTTGACTTCAACCGGGCCCGAGTAACCGTAGTTGTATGAGTTCTTCGGGTGGATCCAGCTCAGTAGGTAAACGGGCGGGCTATGTGTTCCCTCCGGCGCGAGGTCAAGCACACGGAAGGTCGCCGAGCCGTTTGAGGTTGTTCGCGCGAATACAACGTGTTTCGTGTTCGGGAAGCCGTTGATGGAAGCCTCGGCGTGTTGCGAACCGCTTTGCGCCAAAACCACTGCCCACATGGCCACGCGGATTCCCGAGGCACGAACAGGCACGCCAGACGCATTTTCGATCTGGGCGTGGAAGATGATCGACCGACCTACGGGAACAGGGCCGTTCACCGCGCTCGGCGTCAGCACGATGTGGAACTTCCGCGCCAGGTACGCGGGGCTCGTTGAGAGGGCGTCTGGCGCCGCCGAGACGGCGGAGATGACGAATGGAGTATCGAGGCCCGGGTTGGTTCCGAGGTTCGGCGAACTGAGGATGTAAAGCGCGGAGTGACCGCCTCGTAGGGTGGCGGGACCGGAATCGATTGTCCAATATGAACTCAACTGACCTTCAGAATCGTCCGCGAAATGCGGCCGAACAGGGTGTCCCGTCAGATTGGTCGCTCGAACGACAGCCCCCCAGATGTCCTGGCGCTGGATCTCGACACTTACAGATTCGACCCGCAACACCAGCGGAGCCGATGCGGAAAGGGCCAGTCCGATGAAGGCGAGCGTGGGAGCGAAGACGGCGGCCGTCAGTCCGATCCGGAGGCTGGTCAGCCTTGACAATGACCACGCGATTGGTGCTGGACGCGGGGCCGGTCCCGGCACGACGACCGCGGCGAGCCAAAGCGGAGCTACCTCAAGCCAGTACCCGTCCAACGGACGCGTGCTCACGAAGAACATCAGTCCCGCGAGGACGATCCCGGCCCGCCAGAGTCCCCGGAACCACACGACGTAGGCGACGAGGAGGCCCGCGAGCAGAGCGAGCGCGGCGTCCGAGTACCAACCGAGATTCCCGCCCCCAAGGTGGAGAAGAACCGTCAGGTCGACAAGACCCTCGCCGTAGGGGACGGAGTGCTGCGTGAACGGGGCGATCACGTCTCGCCACCAGGCGTCCGCGCCCCAAATGATAAAGGGCAGGTTCACAATCCCGAATGCGGCCAAGACGGCGAGAGCGAAGCGCAACGCGACGCGCGCCGAGCCGGCGTTGCCGAGCCTGCGGGAGCCGGCGCGCCAGATTCCGAGTACGAGAAACAAGGCCATGAGCCAGACGATCTGCTCGATTGCGCATGCAAGTCCGAGGCAGACAGCTCGGGTCAGGTCACCTCGGGATAGTCGACCCGTGCGACCGATCTCGGTCCAGTTCCAGATTGCAACAAGTGCAAACGGCAGAAACATCGGATAGAAGGAACCGGACACTTCGAAGCCGAAGAGCAGCGGGATCTCGAAGACGGTGATCACCGCGAGCGCTCGGAGTCCTCGCGGCAACATCGAGTACAAGACGAAGCCGGCGACGCATTGGAAGAAGACCGCCGCGACCGAGACGGACTCGACTCCATTTGTCAGCCAGTAGAAGGGCACATTGAGGAGCAACGGGAGCGATGGGTAGTCGTAGGCGCTGGAAATCGTTCCGTTCGTTAGCGCCGTGGGCGTTGGTGACACTCCGTATAGCTGGAGGCCCGGCGCCATCGAGTGGGTGAAGGGGTTGACGCCGCGGAGAAGCAGTCGCGTGCCGTACTGGACGAACGCGCCGTCGTCCTCGCCAAACCCCTTGCGGGCGAGCAGCAACCCAGCTGCTTCGGTCGACGTGAGTGCAACTGCGACACCGAGCACCGCGAGCGTCACCCAATTCAGGGCATGCTTGGAACGGACCGTGCAAGCAGCAGTGGTGAGTCCGAGTGCAAACAGGAAGCCCAGGGGCGAGATTTGGGCTCTCCAGGGCGAGCTCACCGCGACTCCGAAGTTGACCTGTGCGAGAACGAGCAAGCCCAGGGCGGCGACGACGGTGAGCGCTCGTTGGACCGTTTCTGGCGAACCGATCGCGTCGTCTCTCAGGTGGCGTGGTAACCGACCGTGCTCTGCAAAGTCGCGACCTTCGTCGTCGGTTTCGCTGCTGCGCGTCGCGGCGAATTCGGATCCTTCTCCAGTAGCCATCTTTCAAGACTCTCCGTCAGGACGACCCGTTCGCGGCGCGCTCCTCGTGGATGTCATCTTCTGCAGGATCGCCGAACGAACCGTTCGGGATCGACCGGCTGGAGCAGATGCGAGGATCTCACTCCACTGATACCGATCGCCGAGAGTAGTGCAAACAGCAACATGGGACCTCTTGGCAGGTGGCCCCCACGCCAGGCTGCGGAAGACATGGCGCTCGTCGTCGTTGCGCACCGAGGTGTGTGAAGTTCGATCGCTGAGCCAAATGGCAAACCGAACGTTGGGTGGGGGTCCAGCTCGCGAGAGTCGGGGACGTGCGACGCGATGGCGAGGCCGGCCGACGCTAGACCACAGTGGTGTCTCGACGTGTCGAACACGTTGAGCTTGAGCTCTCGGAGGGGTTTTGATGGCGGCTCGCCCGCCGTCCTCACCGGAAGGCACGCGACTCGCGCCTCCGGTGAGGCATCGACATCACTTGCCGGTCTTGAGTGTTTTTTCCAACTTGGCACCAAGGTCGGCGTCGACCTGCCGCCAGTAGGTGAGCACCCTGGGGATCATCGGCTCGGACGCGCCGCTCTTTACGTGCCCCGCGATGTTGCCGACGAGGTGCTCACGGTCGGTCGGCGAAAGGACGGCGCGATAGAGCGTTCCCGCTTGACCAAAGTCGTCGTCCTCCTTGTGGAGGTCATAGGCCGCGCGGATGATCTCGCCAGAGACGGTCCAACCTGCGGGGTCGCCAAAAAGTGCGGGGTCCGCCGCCGGTCCCCCAACCGAGTTCGGCGCGTACACGGGATCACCCGGGTTCTCGTACCGCATCGCCCCGTCCTTGTTGTACGAATTGACGGGGGACTTGGGGCGGTTGACCGGGAGCTGGAGGTAGTTCGTCCCGATCCGATGGCGGTGCGTGTCCGGGTAGCTGAACATCCTCCCGAGCAGCATCTTGTCCGGGCTCGGCCCGACACCCGGGACCATGTTCGACGGCTCGAACGCCGCCTGCTCGATCTGGGCGAAGTAGTCCTCGGGGTTCCGGTTGAGCGTCAGGCGTCCGATCTTGATGGCCGGGTAGTCCGAGTGCAGCCAGACCTTCGTGAGGTCGAAGGGGTTGAACCGGTAGTCGGCCGCGTCCTCAAAGTCCATGACCTGCATCTCGAGCGTCCAGCTCGGGTGCTCGCCACGCTCGATCGCGGCGTGGAGGTCGCGCAGGTGGTAGTCGGGATCCTCGGCGGCCAT
>Ga0187853_10001582_pt1 | contig 20529 bp, 16 predicted proteins | sample June2016WEW_6_10_2_FD_132417 | JGI IMG/M metagenome (GOLD analysis project Ga0187853, IMG submission 132417) | Peatland microbial communities from SPRUCE experiment site at the Marcell Experimental Forest, Minnesota, USA - June2016WEW_6_100 | ecosystem: Environmental > Terrestrial > Soil >... | reverse complement strand
GACAAGACCGTTGAAATCTCGCAGAAAAAGACCCTGCGAGTGGTGACCCTTACGAAGACTGGACACCGCCTTCTCAAGAGGACCAACCAACTCCCCGACGATCAGCCCATCTATCACGGCTTGGTGAAACCGCGGGAAGTCAAACACGATGCCGATCTCTACCGGCTCTATCAGAAAGAGGCCGCTCGCATTGTACGCGCCGGAGGCAGGCCGCTCCGCGTCGTCCTGGACTACGAAATCAAGCGGAACCTAAATCGCGACCTTGCGCTACTCGGCCCCGAAAAAGACAACTCAGATCGCAAGAACGAGATCGCCGCAAGGCACGGCCTTCAGCTCGTCAATGGAAAGATTCCCGTCCCCGATATGCGCGTTGAATATGAGACCGCCGAGCTTGACGTCCGCCACATCGACCTCGAACTAGCAACACGCGAGTACCGCCCCAGGGCTTTGGCGGAAAAGGCCGCCGCGGGGTTCTCCATGTACAGCCGCCCGGAAGACGCTTCGCGTCTGCGCCGCATTCTGGATGAACGCGAACTCACCGCAGGAATCCTTTCGCTATGAACATCGCGCCCGCCCATCTCGACGCCCTAAAAGCCCTCGGTTACTGCGAAGCGGAAACCCGCTTTCTCTACATCGTCGCCACCCACTCCGGTTACTTCACCGCCCGCCAGTTCCTCGCGTTCACCGGCGCCCATTGGGGCAAACGGACCACGACCTTCTGGAGCAAGCTCGAAACCAAACGACATGCTCGCATGGAGTGCTTTCCCAAGAGCGGCGTGGTTTATCACCTCTTCGCGCGGCGGCTCTATCGCCAGATCGAAAAGGAAAACCTTCGCAACCGTCGCGAGCACGAGTTCGACTTCATCAAACGCCGCATCGCCATCCTCGATTTCGTTCTTCTCAACCAGGGGTATCAGTACCTCGAAACCGAGCCCGAAAAAGTACGTTTCTTCTGCGGGACTTTGAACATCCAGAAGCACTATCTTCCGGCCAGACTCTACGTAGGTAGCAAGACCCCCAGCACCTCCGTCCGGTACTTCGTGGATAAGTTTCCGATGTTCTTCGTTCCTCCCTCACCCGTGGTGACGTTTACCTACATCCATGAAGGTGCTGCGGCATTTGCCGACTTCATTCGCCATCTGGAACACTATCTGCCTCTCTTTCGTCAGCTATCCGAGTTCCGGCTTGTCTACGCTTCCCGCACGGATTCTCACTTCCAGAAAGCCACGGAAATCTTTCAGTCGCTCGTGAAACTTCCACTCGAATCGGATATCGCGGGCGACCTGCTACGGTACTTCCGCGTGCGCAAGGCGTGGGATGAAAAACAATACGCGGCGGTGACAGACGCAGATCTCATCTTCCGCAACCACGCGCGGGCCAGGTTTACCGGCGAAAGATTCGAAGGGCTCTATCGCGGCTGGAAAAACGGCCGAGTCAGTGAAATCGGCGTTCGCCAGGAGGTAGGAACGAATGACGGGACGCACACCGTCGGCTTTGACACATTTCTGCTGCAACGGATCGCACCTGTCGTGGATTCAGGGAGTACCTAGTGAAGAAGGTAAGAATTACGCTCTGCACTTTTGGAATTGACACTTCTTCACCCGCACGAGATCCGAAGTCCTTGGAAACCGGAGCAATACGAAACCGAGGAAAGCGAAAGTCACCGTGGAAAAAAAAGTCAAATCGGGCGGGAGCGACCCCACTTTTTCGGCTTTCAGCCGCCCAAAAAGTTCGTGGGGTCGCTCCCGCCCTCCGGCACGGTAATCCGTGCCGGCCTTTTTTTCCACGGTGACGGGGAGTTCGGAAGAAAGACAGATCACAGAGGAGGAGCAATATGCCGATCGTTAAGAAAGCACCAGGAATCATGACTCGGGAAGTAAAACTCGAAGAGCCGGTCAACGAACTACTCGAAGACTACGCTCGGTTCATCGAGAGCAACGCCGACCACGTCGTCAATGCCGTGCTCAAGAAAGTGCTCTGGCGGGATCAGGACTACCGCAAATGGCGTGAAACGCGCCGCACGGCTCAGTCTGGCCCCGACAAAGCCCAACCCACCGAAGCGCGAGGGAGGGCTTGATGCAGAGAGCACTCGAATCGCGCGCCTTCATCTCTGCTCTCCTCGCTATGGCCATCGGAGCCTTCCTGTTTTACGCGCATCCGTTCCCTGAGCAGCAGATCTTTTTGCGTGTCATTGCCATGCGCGCTCCGCAGGCCTTCCTGAGCTTCAAATACCTCTATTACACGCTCTTGTTCACCACACCCTACTTGGTCTGTTTGACGCTGCTCTCTGGGCTCTATATCTTCACGCTCAAGGCTCGCCAGCACATCTCGCCCGGTCGTCTCCCGGAGTATCCCGATCCCAGTGAGAGAGACGACCTCTTTCTTGTTGTCGGTGAAGTGCACAACCCGCGCAAGCCGGTGCCTGCTAAGGCTCCCTATTGGCTCACGATTCCCGAGCGCGGTTTGTTCACCGGAATCGCCATCCTGGGTGCTATTGGCTCGGGAAAAAGTTCATGCGCAATGTATCCCTTCGCCGAGCAAATTCTGGCCTACAAAGCCAACGACAAAGAGAAGCGCATCGGTGGCTTAACCCTCGAAGTCAAAGGGGACTTTTGCCGCAAGGTAAAAGAGATTCTCACCCGGCACGGTCGAGCCGAGGATTACATCGAAATCGGCCTCGATTCCGAGTACTGCTACAACCCTCTTCACAGCGACCTGGACGCTTACGCCCTGGCGTACAACATCGCCTCGCTCCTGAACAACCTTTTTGGCCGTGGTAAGGAACCTTTCTGGCAACAGGCGTACACCAATCTCGTCAAGTTCATCATCCTTCTTCATAAGGCCGCCTACGACTACGTCACTTTCTTTGATGTCTACCAATGCGCAATTTCTCCGCCGCTGCTTGAAGCTCGGATCACGGAGGCCGAGGACATCATCCTCGGAGACCACTATGTGGCGGTTGCGCCTCAGGTCTATGGTGAGCGTACCGTCGATCTCGCGGGCCTCGGTTTCGTGCATGACGAGAAGGAAGATCGCTTCCTCGCACCCGCTACGTCCGAATTGCGGGACATATTAAGGGGGCGCGGCATTCCGTTTGAGGCCCGCACAGTCCATGACCCGTCCCGCGCCAATCCCGAAAAGCTAGCGCAGTTGGAAGCCGTTCAGCGATGGTTCAATGATGATTGGAAACGGATCGAGCCCAAGCTCCGCACCTCTATTGTCGAGGGTGTGTCCGTCTTCCTTTCGCTCTTCGATGACAACACCAAAGTGAAAAGGGTCTTCTGCCCGAAGAAGGAGTGCTACGACCCCCAGAAAAATGCCAACAACCAGTTCGGCAAGCCCCTGCCTTCGTTTAGTTGGCTCATTGAGCGGGGGGTCGTCGCCGCTCTGAATTTCCCCATTGGCATGAACGCCGGCCTCGCAAAGGCTTTGGGTGTGATGATGAAGCTCGATTTCGAGCGTGCTGTCCTCAACCGCGTCCCCGAAATGGAGGCCCATCCCGAACGCTATTTCCGCCAAGTGCTGTTCCTCTGCGATGAGTACCAGCACTTCGCCACCGTGGGTGAGAGCGACCCGACCGGCGACGAGAAATTTTTCAGCCTCTCCCGACAGCCGAAGTGTATTCCGATTGTCGCGACGCAGAGTATCAGCTCACTGAAATCCACGCTGCCTGCTGATAGCTGGAGAACGCTCCTCCAGACCTTCCGCACGAAGATTTTTCTTACGTTGTCGGATGATTTCTCCGCGAGCACGGCAAGCCATCTCTGTGGACGCGAAGACCAACTCAAAGTTGCCTACAGTCTGTCCGAAAGCGGGCACGACACCAAAGTCAGTTGGCTCACGGGCAAGGCCCTCTCCCACAAAGCCAACATCATCGCCTCCAAGAGCTACAACACGCAGAGCGACTACCGCTTCGACATGAAGACCTTTATGGAGCTGCGCAACACACAGTCCATCACCGTCGCCTATGACGGGCTCAACCCGATTCCCCCCATGTATTGCTACCTGAAGCCGTATTACAACGACCTGAACGAGTCGTATTTCGTCCAACTCGCTAAAGGAAAACTCTAATGAACGGATTCGAGATGATCCTGCCTTTCTTGAAGCCCATCGAGCACCTCATTCTCGACGACTCCATCAGCGAGGTGATGGTGAACGGTCCCGACCGCGTGTTCATCGAAAAACAGGGCTTCCTTCAACAAGTGCAGGGCGTGTCCATCGGCGAGCGATCCCTCATGGTCGCCGTGAAGAATATCGCCCGCCGTCTTGGCGATGACATTTCCGAATCGAAGCCCATTCTCGACTCACGGTTGCCTGATGGCAGCCGCGTCGCCGCGGTTATCCCGCCATGCAGTCTTGCGGGCGTGACCCTCACGATTCGCAAGTTCAACACCCGCCACTTCGAGATGGACGATCTGATTCGCGAAGGGACTCTGGACCGCGCCCTCGCGAACCACCTCGAAGACTATGTGCTCGCACGCAAGAACATCCTTATTAGTGGCGGTACAGGCACTGGAAAATCGACACTTTTGTCGATCCTCGGAAAGTTCATTCCACCAGACGAACGCATCCTCGTCATCGAAGATACGGCCGAGATTCAATTGCCGCAGCAAAATCTCGTGCGGTTTGAAGCACGCCGCGAACAGAACGGCCTTCCGGCAGTGACCATTCGCGATCTCCTCAAAGCGTCTCTCCGCCACCGTCCGGACCGTATCGTGCTTGGCGAAATTCGCGGCGGCGAAGCCTTCGATCTTCTGCAACTCCTAAACACGGGACATTCAGGCACGTTATCTACCATTCATGCGAACTCCGCGCAACAAGGCCTCACGCGGTTCACGAGCTGCGTCCTGCAAAGCGGGGTCGAATTGCCGTACCGCGCGATTAAGACTAACATCGCCGATTCGCTCAACGTCGTGATCCATGTCGAGCGCCGACCAGGACGCAGATACATTTCCGAAGTCCTGCTCATCAATCGATACGACCCGGATGCAGATCTGTTCGACTACGGCGCGGTGTTCTTGGCGAAGCAGGATCACCCATGAGCGCCGACCGCACATTCACACCGCGATCTCTCAATGCTTCGGAGTATGTCCGTGAGCTTTTTGACCCAGCGGACAACGCGGCGATCCTCGTTCGAAATCGCTCCACGGGCCACACGGTTCAAACCATCGCCGAGGCTGAAGCGATAGCGAGCCCTGGCTTTCAATCTTGGTTGGCGAATCAGAGCGCTGCCGGTTCCGACATATACGTGGGAATGAATCCGATTAAGGATGGCGCGTACAGTCGGACCAAGGAAAATATAAAGAATATACGCCACGTCTATCTCGACCTCGACAAAAAAGGCGACGACGCTCTCGAAGCGATACGGAATTCACCTGATGTCCCAGCTCCAAACTTTGTCCTCGATACCTCTCCAGGCAAGCACCAGGTCGTGTGGAAAATCAGTGGATTCAGTCAGGATGAGGCAGAGTCTCTCCTTCATAGCCTCGCAAATAAGTTCGGCGGCGACCTGGCAGCAACCGATTCGACGCGCGTGCTGCGCTTGCCGGGATTCGCCAATCGAAAACTTCCCGAGGAATTCATCGTCCAAGCGCGCCAGGAAAGCGACGCCGTCTACACAATGCGCGACTTCACCATTGACGAAGACTCGCCCGAAGCCCCTCGACACTTTGGCGAGTACCAACAACGCGAGCGGACGGTGCCCAGTGCCCACAAGAGCCAATCTGAACGCGACTGGGCTTACGCGAAACGCGCCCTCGCCCGCGGCGACGATCCCGAAGTCGTTATCCAGCGCATCGCAGACTACCGTGCGGATGACAAGGACAATCCGAATTACTACGCTCGCCGGACGGTGACGAAAGCCCTGGCAGAAATCGGATCTCAGGCATCCGCCTCCGCCCCTACGCACCACCCAACAGAAGAACTCAATCGGGAGCCTGGCCACTAGCTTCACAAGGCTGCATCTCGCAAGACAATGAATCGCCTATCGGGAATGGAACCAAATAGACCATTGATGCCGGACAGCATGACTGCTACAGTCGCGCAAGCGACGCCAGCAAAGCGGAAACGAGGCAAGTCCTTGTCACGCAGAACTGGTCAAAGCGGTCATATCGAAGCATCAGGGAGATGGTTTGTCGTGCGATTCTGGAAGGACATCGAGGGTCAGGAGAAACGGGCTCTAGTTCGTGAGCGCATTTGTCCCATCTCAGGCCCCGGCTACATGAATCGTAGCGAACGAGAAAGGAGAGCGAAGGAAATCATCGCTGAGTCGCGCGTGGACACTGCGGAGCACTTCAACCGCACGGTCAAACAGCAATTCGGCGTCACCTTCAAAGAACAGTCAAAAATCTGGCTACAGCAATCACAGTCGCGGAAGCGCAAGCCCATCCGCGCAACAACGGTTCCAACCATACAAGCGGCTTTGGACAAGTGGATTTTGCCCGAGCTAGGACATCTGCCCTTGTCGGAGACAGCGAAGTACCCGCCGATGAAATCGCTTGTGGCAAAGCTAAACGCAGCTGGACTCTCGGCCCAAACCGTCAACGCGTATTTTCGCATGGCGAAAGCCGTTGTCGAGTCGGCGGAGGATGCCGAAGGTAATCCGCTCTACGACCGGAAATGGGACGCCGAAAAGCTTGACTTGCCGGTCGTCGAAACCTCCAAACAACGCAGACCATCCATTACCGCCGATGTCATGGCGGAATTCGCTCAGACCAAAAAGCCAAAGTACCGCATGGTATTTATCCTCGCTGCGGCGTCCGGATGTCGGATCGGTGAAATCCTTGGGCTCGAAATCAAAGACGTGCTTGATGACTTCACCACAATTCGTGTCGTGCAGCAGGCCAAAGGCACGAAACTGACAATGGACCTCAAAACAATCAACTCTCAACGCTTTGTCGACATTTGTCCAGAAGTGGCCGCCCTTCTCAAAGAGTTTCTTGGCGGCCGCACTTCCGGTTTGGTTTTTTTAAGCCGCAGGGGCACACCGCTCAATCCGTCAAATCTGCGAAGGCGCGTCATTCACCCGCTGCTCGAAAAGAAAGGTCTTCCACTTGGTGGGAACCATATCTTTAGGCGCTTCCGACTGACGTGGCTTCGCGAAAATTCAGTACCGGGGGATATCGAGCGGTTTTGGTTTGGACACGCGAACCAAAGCGTTGGCGACGATTACTCAATGCTTAGAAAGAACGTCAAGTTACGCAAGGAAATAGCGGACCGAATCGGCGTCGGTTTCAAGCTGCCGGAGTCGATTTTGGCCCCAGTTGTACCGAATGTACCGAAAATGGCAGTAAAAACAGAGGAAGAAGTTCTAGCCTAAGTACTTCTGTTTGTGAGAGATTAGGGAGAGAGCGCCCGTAGCTCAGTTGGATAGAGCGTCTGCCTTCTAAGCAGAGGGTCGGGAGTTCGAATCTCCCCGGGCGCGCCATTCTTCTGTTTTCACCCGTTGGAAGATCAGATCAAATGGCTTTCCGTGATGCCTGCTCCGATTGCGGGGCAGAGGCGTCCTATCTGGACTTCGCTTCGGGATTTGCGCTCCAAGGATTGGCAGCGCCGTCGATTAACAGCAGATACCGGTAAGAATGATGCCTCGCTGGCTGGACTAACAACTCGACCTGGTCACACGCACGCCGACTTTTCTGAGGATGTCCTCCATCAGGCACCATTTTGTAAAGCCAGATTGCAACAGGTTCGCGCCGACGAACGCTGTGAACCAATACCAGTTGTGATTCACCCACGTCCCCAGCGCCAGCGACGCCAGCACAAATGTTCCTGCGATGATGCGGATGTATCGCTCCATTGTCATTTGCCACCTCGCTCACTCATGTAATAAAGGACCGGCACTGCCATGCGCGAAAGGAATGTTGACGCAACCTCGCCCGCCATCAGCGAAATTGCCAGGCCCTGAAAGATCGGATCGAACAGGATGACTCCCGCGCCCACCACAACCGCTGCCGCCGTTAGTAGCATCGGACGGAAACGCACCGCGCCGGCATCTACCACAGCTTCTTCCAGCGGCATACCTTGTTCCCGCCGCAGCTTGATGAAGTCCACGAGGATGATCGAGTTCCTTACAATGATTCCTGCGCCCGCGATGAATCCAATCATGGATGTCGCCGTGAAGAACGCGCCCATCGCAGCATGCGCGGGCAGAATGCCCACGAGTGTCAACGGGATCGGCGCCATGATCACGAGCGGCGTCTTGAAGGACTTAAACCACCCGACTACCAGCACGTAGATCAAGACAAGCACTGCGGCGAATGCCAATCCCAGATCGCGGAAAACTTCATAAGTGATGTGCCACTCGCCATCCCACTTCACGGCAAACTTTTTCGCGTCGGGAGGCTGAATGGCTGTGAATTGCTCGATCCCGTAGCCTTCGGGAAGTTTTAGTGCATCGATCTTTTTTCCTAGCGTGCCAATTGCGTACACCGGACTCTCTTCGGCTCCGGCCACATCGGCTGTCACGTAAATCACTTCGCGTTGATTTTTTCGGTAGATGTTCTTGTCGATCGTGCCTTCCTGCACCTTCGCCAGTTCGCCGAGCGGTACCATCGTCCCGTCTGGAGCATTTAGGTACAGACCGCGCAGCGCGTCCGCGCTCGAGCGGCTCGCGCGAGACAGTTGCACGCGGATCGGCACATCCTCGCGTTCACTGGGCTGGTGCATCAGCCCAACTTGTGATCCGCCCACGGCCATCGCCACCGATTGGGATACCTCCGCCGGCGAAATCCCGCGCAGGGCCGCCTTATCCTGCTGCACTTGAAAATCGAGCTTCTTCTGGTCCGCCACGACGTACCAGTCGACGTCCACGACTCCTGGTGTCTCATCGAAAATCTTGCGGATCTGCCGCGCCACTTCGATTTGTCGCGGATAATCTGGCCCATACACTTCCGCCACCAACGTGGAAACAACCGGAGGACCCGGCGGAACTTCCGCCACCTTCACGCGTGCATTCCATTTTTTGGCGATCTCCTGGATGGGCCCACGCATCTCCTTCGCGAGTTCATGGCTCTGGCGCTTGCGTTCCTCCACCGACCGCAGATTCACCTGAATGTCACCCTGGTTAGCGCCGCGCCGCAAATAGTAGTGCCTCACCAACCCGTTGAAGTTGTATGGCCCTGATATCCCGGTATACGTCTGGTAGTTCAATACCTCTGGCTGTGTGTGCAAGTACGCGCCGATCTCCTGCTCCACGGCGAGAGTGCGTTCGAGCGGCGTACCCTCCGGCATATCCACAATCACTTGGAATTCGCTCTTGTTATCAAACGGCAGCATCTTCACGCGCACGGCTTTGAATGCCACGAGTGAGCAGGCCAGCAGCAGGAGCACGACCACCGTTGCCAGAAACGCCAACCGTTTCCGAGCGTTCTGAACCAGCCCGGACATCAGTCTGCGATAGAGCTTCGTCGTCCTGCCTTCCGTTTCACCTTCGGCATGTTTTCCGGTATGTCCGCGCAACAATCTGAGCGCAGCCCACGGCGAAACGACAAATGCAACCATCAACGAAAACAACATGGCTGCGGAGGCGCCCACTGGAATTGGCCGCATGTACGGGCCCATGAGACCGCGCACAAACGCCATCGGTAGAATCGCGGCAATCACCGCAAAGGTCGCCAAGATCGTTGGATTGCCAACCTCGTCCACCGCTTCGACCGCAACATCGCTCCACGATCTGCCCTGACTCTCAGGCAGGCGAAAATGCCGCACGATGTTTTCGACCACGACGATTGCGTCGTCCACAAGAATGCCGATGGAAAAGATCAACGCGAAGAGTGTTACCCGGTTTAGCGTGTAGCCGTAGGCATAGAAAATGAACAACGTGAGGGCGAGAGTGACCGGAATTGCCAGCAGCACGACGCCCGACTCCCGCCAACCCAACGCAAGCCCAACCAGGAGTGTCACCGAAATCGTGGCAAGGAAGAGATGTTTCAGCAGTTCATCCGATTTGTGCTTTGCGGTCTGGCCGTAATTTCGCGTGACGGTGACCTGCACGTCGTTCGGCAATACATAGCCGCGCAGGGAATCCATCTTTGCCAGCACATCTTGTGAAACGTTTGTTGCGTTGGCTCCCTTGCGCTTTGCAACTGCCAGCGTCACTGCTGGAAATGTCCCTCCTGTCCCGTTTGCAGCTCCGCCCGTTCCGAAATAGACGTAGTCCGCGGGTTCTTCTGGCCCGTCTGTTACTGTGGCCACATCCCCCAGATACACCGGACGGCCACTCTGGACCGCTACCACGATCTTTCGAGCTTCCTCTTCGCTTCGCAGAAAACTTCCTGCTTCCACGGCGAATTCCTGGTTTCCTTCAGAAAACGATCCTGCCTGCAGGCGCTGATTGCTCGTTTGGAGTGCCCGCGCAATCGCTAACGCGCTCACGTGATAGGCCGCCAGCTTCTGCGGATCCATCGCGATCTTCAGTTCGCGCTTCTGTCCTCCGAGCAGCGTGGTCTCCGCTACATTTGCCACCTGCTTGACGCTTTGTTGCGCTTCCGCTGCGATTCGCCTCAGCGCAGCCCCGTCGTAGTTCTGTCCCCAGAACGTCATTGCCAATACGGGAACATCGTCAATCGAGCGGGCTTTGATCAGAGGTTGGCTCGCGCCCTGCGGGATTCGGTCGAAATTCGAGTACATCTTGTTGTAGGTGCGGACGATCGCGTCTTCTTCTTTGATCCCCACGTAGAAACGCACAATCACCAGCGCGCCACCCGGCTGGCTGGTGGAGTAGAGATATTCGACGCCAGGGATTTCCTGCAGCAGGCGCTCCATCGGAATCGTCACGCGCTGCTCGACTTCTTGCGCCGATGCGCCCGGCATGTTCACAAACACATCCAGCATTGGAACGACGATTTGTGGCTCTTCCTCACGAGGCGTTTGCCAGATGCTGAAAAGCCCCAGGAACAATGCAGCAACAATCACCAGTGGCGTCAGCGGTGAATCGATAAAGCCATGCGCGATTTTTCCTGCCAGCCCTCGCTTCACGAATGCTTCCCCCCGCCTATCGGCGCGACGCCACTCTTCTTTCCATCTAATTCCTGGCTGCCCGGGTTCAGGACCACCGCGTCGCCATCGGTCAGTCCTGACAGCACTTCAACCTGGTTCCCGAGTGGCTTTCCAAGGGTGACGACGCGCCAGTGCACCAGTCCTCCGTCGTCGACAACATAGATACCGCGCAGTTGGCCGCGATTCACAAGCGCGGTGACTGGAACCATCAAAGCCCGCCTTTCTCCTCGCGGGAAAAATGCTCGCCCAAACATCCCGGACTGCACTCCCGCTTCCTTCGGCAGGTCGATGCGCGCCTTCAATGTGTGCGAGGCCGGATCGGCTCCCGCTTCAATCTCTGCCACCTTGCCGGTCAAGGACTTGTCTGCCAGGGCATCCAATTCCACGCGTGCAATAGCGTTCTTCTTTACGATAGTCAGTGCTTCGGCCGGCAGCGTGGCTTCCAGTTGGTAACGTGATGTGTCCCCCACAATAAACAGCGGAATCCCCGGTGAAACGAGTGAGCCAGGTTCCACGGTGCGTCGAATCACCCGGCCATCGAAAGGCGCAACGACCCGCGCATAACTCGCCACATCCTGTGCCGCCCGCGCTTCTGATTCCGCTTGTGATGCGCCCGCTTCCGCCTGGCGTAAACCCGCCATCGCCTGCTCCAGGTTCGCTTGCGCGGCCTGCTGCTTCGCCGTAATTTCGTCAAATTCCTGGGGGCTGACCGACTTCTGTTCTTTCAGGTAAGAGTAGCGATCGTAAGTTTTCTTCATGACATCGGCTTGTGCTTGCGCTGCAGCCAATGCCTTCGTTGCCTGCGCCACTCCGGCAGTGGCTCCCTGTGCGCCCGCCTGCGCAGCGCTCTGACGCGACACCAGTTCTCGCTCATCCAATTGAGCCAGTACTTGTCCGCGCTTCACGGTGTCGCCTTCCCGCACCGCGACCTGGAGCACTGTACCGATCGCTCTTGCCGCCACTTGCGCTGTGGAAACGGCAATTACACTGCCTGGCGCTTCCAATTCGTCCGCGACGTTCTGCAACTGCATCTTTTGCACGTGCAGACCCTGCGCGACTTCTACCTTTTGCGAGGTAGTGTCATTTCCTCCGCCACAGCTGGCAGCAAACACTGCAGCGGCGATCAGAACCAAACGCATTTGTTGCCACATCGTCTTTCTCACCCTCTCCGTCAAGCTCATGGCTTACTTGCTCCTGTAATCAGCTCCGACTCCGGCGTCAGCAGACCCGCTGCTCGCTCCAGTTGCGCCCGAGCCACTTGCCAATCCTGCAGCGCCGCCAGATATCCTGTCGTCGCATCGAGTTGCGCCGTCTGCGCACGCAACAGCTCCGTAACGGTCGTCAGTCCTGCTTCGTACCTGTTTTGCACAATCCGCAAACTCTCTTTGGCCTGCTCGGCCGCATCGCGCGCCGACGCCGCTCTCTGGGCTGCGGCATTCCCGTCCAGATACGCCTTGCGCACTTCCATCTGCACACCGGAACGGAACCACTCCACGTTATGTTTCGCCTTGTTTGCGTTCGCAGTGGCTTCTGCGACACGGGCCTTCTGGGCACCGCCCGTGAAAACGTTGAAGTCGAGCCTTGCACCGGCCGTCCAGTTCGTCCCTGAAGGGCCACCGAGCGTCATCGCGTCGCGCTCTGCACTTCCAAATAGGCCGATCTTTGGCCCGAATTCCGCTTTGGCCGCTTTTCTTTCCTCACTCATAGCGTTTTCCTGCAACTGCGCCGCCCTCAGTGCAGGCCTTTGCTCAAGAGCTATGTGAATCCATTCCTCAATGGTTTTTGCCGGCATCCCCGGCTCGGCCAAAGTTGCTGCGGGTTCCGCGGGTGTGTCGAGTGGCATTCCCATCTCCCGCGCCAGTTGCATCTCCGCCAGCGCCAGGTCGTTCCGTGCGCGGATTTGACGGTCCTTCATCTGCGACACAAAAACCTTCGCGCTCAGCAGGTCCGAATCCACCAACAGTCCCGCCTTGTGCATTGTTTCCATGCGCTGCGCACTCGATTCCGCTGTCTCCAGCGCTTCGTCCGCGGCCCTTGCGTTTTCCTTCAGGACCAACACTCCGTAGTAGGTCCTTACGATCTCCAGGATCAAATCTTGCCGCGCCTGTTCCGTCTCGAAATCCGCTGCGGTCACCAGGCGTTTCGCGCTGCGCTGGTGAAACTTGGTCTGCCCCGAATCGAACAGCCTCCACTGGCCATCGATGCGTGTCTGAAAGTTGTCCAGCGGAGTCGGTGTGTTCAGGCTGTTCAACGCAAAATCGGCAGTCGAAAACTGCCGCTGCGTCAACTTGGTTCCGAACACATATACGGGGTTATTTCCGCGCACGAAGTCCTGGTGAAAATCGAATCGCGGAAACCATGCTGCCTGCGCCTGCTTCAGCCTTGCCCTCGTCGCCTCGGCCTCGTCGACGTTCGTTTGAAACGCCGGATTCTGTTGCAGCGCCATACGCACCGCCTGTTCCAACGTGAGCGGTTGAGTCGCGGCCTTTTCTTGCGCATGCGCCAGTGACGCTAGTGCAAAAAACAGAATCACTGCGCTAACTTGCTTTCGGACCGAGATTGCACCCCATCCTTGATTCATCGCATGCCTCAAGCGGAGACCCGCTCCGGACTGGGCACTGACTGGAGCCAACTCGACGGTTCTTCGTGAATCTCGTACACCGTTTCAAGTGCCGCATTTTCTTTCAGCATCGCGCCAACGGAGCAGTACTTTTCTTCGGATAGCTGGATGGCCTGTTCCACTGCCGTCTTGTCCAGCCCAAATCCCGTCAGCACGTGCCGCAGACGGATCGCCGTGAACACCTGTGGTGGCCGCTCGGCCTGATCCGCTTCCACATGCACCTCATACGCGGTCACTTTTTGGTGGTGCTTCTGTCGCAGCATGGTGACCACATCGAAGGCGGTACAACCCGCTAGCGCGATGGCAACAAGTTCAATTGGTTTTGCGCCCGTCGCTCCAGCGGCGTCGTCCAGAACGATATGGTGGCCACTGCCGGTTTCCGCAATGAACTGCCTTTGCGATTTCAACGCCTGCGTAAGACTTACTTTTGCCGTGATCATTTCCAACTCCTCTTACCGGTGCTGCAATGGAACAAATGCAATCGCGGGATATTTGTTACAGGTAAAATCTCAGCAAGGGAGATGCGGGAGCGCAACGAAGCCAAGTCTCTTCTAAGTGCTGTGCTTGCATTTGGTTATAGCCGATCACCGAGGAAAGAGGCGTTGGTGTGCTATCGTGTGGGGCAATGCGAAAAGAGATCGAACAAGCTGTGGCGCTCCTGGAGAAGAATGATCCTCGGGCCCTCGAACAGGCTTTGGAGTTGCTGCAGGGAACAGTCTTCTCCTTCAGCATGAAGGTTTGCGGGCAGCGCGAAGACGCCGAGGACACCATGCAGGAAGTCCTCTTGAAAGCTCTCCCGTACCTCCCGAAATTTGAAAGCCCCCGAGCACTTCTCGTCTGGTTCTACAAAGTCGCCAAGAATCGCTGCTTGATGAGCCGCCGCAGGAGCAAATTTGCGCCCAAGCAAGCTATGTCCTTAGACGAGCTCATGCCCGATCGTCACGAACTTTCGCGGCTCGCCAAGGCAGGTCCCGTCAATCCGGAGACTCTGGCTATTCGCAGTCAGCAGGCCAGGCGCCTGCGCGAGGTAATTCAGGAACTGCCACCGCAGTACCGCATCATTCTCGTGTTGCGGGATATGGAAGGGCTTACTGACGAAGAAGCAGGAGACATCACGGGACTTCGCCCCGGAAACGTTCGCGTGCGTCTCCATCGAGCACGTCTCTTTGTCCGCCAAAAATTGGCCCGACTGAATCACCACCCCGGTGCTCCAAAGAAAGCCGCTCTCCGGCCTCGCCCGGCCACGGCAACCTCCGAAAAACGTCCCGCCTCCTGCAAAGCTCTCTTCGCCCAACTCTCCAACTACCTCGACGAGCAACTCGATGATTCGCTCTGCGAAAAGCTGCAGCAGCATCTCGATGGCTGCGAACCCTGCAAAGCCTTTCTTGCCAGCCTCGAATCCACCATCGAGCTACTTCGCCAAGCTCCGGCGGAGTCCTTTAACAAAGTGGCGGGAGCTAAACTTCGCCGTGAACTCCTCGCACAGATCCATGGTCTATCCTAGCGCACGGGTGGTCCGAGGATGGCACGCGCTCGGAAGATGTCCACCGCGGGAAGCGTCCAGATTAGGTGTCTCGCGCTGCATTCCCTTTGGTTGCCAGCAGTCCGCCGAACTTCCCTTTCCTACTTCTTCTTGTTCTTATTCTTACGATATTCTTTCCCCATGGCCATCATCCGGTCCATGGTCGGCTGCAGTTGCTGCGGATCGCGAACGCAATTCAAGAACATGGAAAGCCCTCCGGTTTCTGCCGGCATGCCTCCGACAAACCGGTAGTCCGCGGGCAACGGTGGTCCACCGGGCTGGCCTGCCGCGGGAACGACCTCGGGCAGTTGCACGGCATACATACTGCCACCAGCGAGAGCCTGGTGCGGATATTGCATGAGCCAAATACAGTTTCCTGAATCCAGCATGTAGTTGGCGGAGACTACAGCCCATTGACCGCCGTCGTGCGCGGCAGGTCGCTGGCAATCCCACAGCAGCGCCTGGGGAACGTAAGCGGCAGGCTCTGAAAATCCGTACTCATCGAGCAGCACCTGCTTCAGGCCGCGCTGGCGCACGAAACTCCCGACTTCGGGAAGAGCCTGGTTCCAGTCGAGGTTCGAGTCGTTGACCAAGGTGTAGCCCGGCCGTCCCATGCTGAGAATGTTCAGGTAAGGGAAATAGTTCGGGTAGGCGCGTATGGCCGTAACGATGGAAGCCAGCACGAGCGCAATTGTCAGCCAGTTCCCCATGCGTGCCGCTTGCGGGTTCGAGACCCGCAGCAGGTTCAGCATGCGCGGGAGGGGCGCGAGCAGCAAGACAATCAGAGCCAGCGCAACCGAGAAATGCCGGATGCTGATGTCCAGCCGGTTCAGCATGCAGGCCGCGACGAAAACCACCAGGGAAACCCAGACGCTACGCCACTCCAGGTCCTTGCCGGCAGGGGTCGCCGATTGCGCGCGTAATCGGCTCTTCACGAGCAAGGCCGCAGCGATGGCAAGCAGGAGAAGCAAAAGGAACGTCAACTGCGATTTCAAAAGGAAGAGCGCGGGAAAATAGAACCACACTCCGTGCGGGTAAGGATGGCCGAGGATGAAAGTGGGCCGGCTCGAAGCACTTAGGGCAAACCCGGCCAGGCCACGCAGGTAGATCCACACCGGCATGAGCAGTCGCCGCAGGGCCGGCGAAGCGGGAAAATGCGGGATGACCTGGAACGAATCTGTTGGTTCGTTCCAGGAGAGGACGAAATACACGATGTAAACGAACAATGCAGACCAGAGAGTTCCTGCTGCAATATTGCGCCACGCCCGCCGGCGCCAGCGGCGCAGTTCGGTCTTCTCAACCGGTTGCTCCGGCAAAGGCTTGAATCGCAAGCTCAGTGCAAAGCCAACAAAAACGAAGAACAACAGTCCCGACGAAAACTTAGAGAGCAAAGCCCCGGCCAGCGCCAAGCCAAACTTCACAACTGTTCCTCGCGTGGGAGAACGCCACATATTCGGCAGTTGCCAAACCGTCAGCACCGAGAACAGTGTGACTGCGATGTCAGTAATCACCAGCGGGCCATATGCGATAAAGGCCGGCATGGTCACGAACGCAGAGAGACACAGCAATCCTCCCCAGGGACTGCCCAGCCGCGAGCCATAAATATAAAGAGCGAGTCCGAGTAACAAGGTCATCAACAACATGGGCGCTCGCGCCCAAAGCACCGTCGAGTAAGGATCATTCCACCGCATGAGGAACCAGTGTCCGAAGACCCACTCCCCCAAATACTGGTAGAACATTTTGCTGCTAATCGTCCAGGAGATGTGGGAGTAGTCGGCATGCGCTCCTCGCAGAACCAGCGGCAACGCGGCCACCGCTTTCGCCAACGGAGGATGCTCTTCGTTCAATCGCATATCTAATTTCTGGAGGTAGCTCACCCCAGCGCCGATGTGCGCGATTTCATCGAAGGTCACGGATTCACGCCTCGCTGCCCCGCCCGCTAGCAGCGCCATCAGGGCAAGAAGCAGTACTGCGGCGAAGGTGAAGAAGAATCGTCCAGGTGTTTTCAATTGCGTTGACCTCGTGCGATGAAATGGAGAGACCTCGTCCATTCCCGTGCTTCTGGCTCTCAAAGCGAGCCTGACCTTATTGATGGTTACCCGGAAGCCTATACCGTGGATACGGCTGCAAGGCCAAAAAAGTTTCCACTGGTCGTGCTGTTTGGGGGGCCATCGACATGCAATCTGACGCGGGACAGCCGAAGCGGAACAAGACGGTTAAAGAGTCTAAGTGACGGGCTCGGGATGAAGTGCGCGTGCAGGGCGAGGAGTCTTGCGTTGCGGGGCGAATTTATGGAGCAGGTGATCGAGTTCCTCGGGATGTATGGGTTTGGCGAGGTAGCCATCCATGCCCGCGGCGAGGCAGCGCTCGCGGTCTCCTTTTATGGCATGCGCCGTCAGCGCGATGACGGGCAGGTGCGCTCCGGAGGAGTGTTCTATCTGGCGGAGTGCGGCGGTGGCTTCGAACCCGTCCATCTCCGGCATTTGCACATCCATCAACACGAGGTCAAAGCTTTCCTTCTCGATGGCCTCGAGCGCTTCGCGTCCGTTGGCCGCCAGGACGATGTGGTGCCCCCTCTTTTCGAGCAGCCGCACCGCCAAGCGCTGGTTCACCGCATTATCTTCGGCAAGCAACACGCGCAAAACGCTCGCCGGCTCGCGCGCGTCTTCCGGAGGGCGTGGCGCTATCGCGCGCCTCGCTTTCTCTGGTTCTCTGGCCACCAGCGCCTTGGCAATGGCCTCGCGCAGTTCCGCTTGCCGGATGGGCTTCATCAAGTACGCGGCCGCTCCCAATTCCAGGCAGCGCTGTGCATCGCCTGGGCGGCCTGTCGAAGTGAGCATGATGATGGTGGCCGCGGACAAGCTCGGATTCTCCTGAATTCGTTGGAGCAAAGTAAAGCCGTCCATCACCGGCATGTGCATGTCCGTCAGAACCAATTCGTAGGGTTGCCCGGCTTCCTGGGCAAGGGACAGTTCCACTAAGGCCTCTTCTCCGCCCTCCACCGAGACCGGGTTCATTCCCCAGCGCTGCAGCATTGCTGTCAGAATGCGCCGGTTCGTGCGGTTGTCGTCCACCACCAGGAACTTCATGCCGCGCACGATCTCCGGTGAAACGCCAGCCGCCTGGGTCGCTTTCGCATCGGCCTTGCCCAATCGTAGTGTGAAGTGGAACTGCGCGCCCTGGCCCATCTCGCTCTCCACCCAAATCTTTCCGCCCATCATTTCCACCAAACGCGTCGAGATGGTCAGTCCCAGGCCGGTGCCGCCGAACTTCCGGGTCGTGGTTGCGTCCGCCTGCGAAAATGGCTCGAAGATCAATTTCTGTTTCTCTGGAGGAATCCCGACCCCCGTGTCCGCGACCGTGAAGCGCAGCAGGCATTCCTTCCCTTCAAAGGTCTCGATCTGAACTCGCACGGCCACTTCTCCGCGTTCGGTAAACTTGATGGCGTTGCCCACAAGATTCAGCAGCACCTGGCGCAATCGGGTGGAATCCCCCCGCACCTGTTCCGGCACGTCGGGGGCCACGTCGCAAAGAAGCTCCAGCCCTTTTTCATCCGCCCGGACTGCGACCGTCTTCAGCGCCGACTCCAGAGAATCGCGCAGGTCGAAATCGCTCACCTCCAGATCGATCTTCCCTGCCTCAATCTTTGAGAAGTCGAGAATGTCGTTGATCACCGTGAGCAGCGTGTCCGCCGAAAGCTTCACCGTGTCGAGATACTCCTGCTGCTCGGGAGTCAGTTCCGTATCGAGCGCCAGGTCCGTCATGCCCACAATCCCGTTCAAAGGGGTACGAATCTCATGACTCATGTTCGCCAGAAACTCGCTCTTCGCCCGGTTCGCCGCTTCCGCCGCCTCCCGCGCCTTCTGCGGCCCCTCCACGCTCGTTACCGATCCCACAGGGCGCTGGCGGCGCAGTGCGGCCAACGCCTGACTCGCAGTCGAGGAGCCTGGACGCGGATAAACACGTCCCGAGCGTGGCCTTTCCGAAGGCTGCATGCTGACGTCTCCCCCCTGGCCTACAGCTTCGGCCCGCGCCACAAGCTGTCAAGTTACAGAACAAGTGCAAGCTAGGAGCCAGAATCGCTTCGGGGAAGCTTGGAACTTACTGATAGAAAGGACGTTGCCGTGACTCAGCAACCCCATTTTGCCACTATGCTGGATGTTGTTCCGTTGCGCCCAAGGTGTCACACCCTGAAACGCCAGTTTTTTCCTGCGTCAAGCCACCGTAGTCAGGTGGCGGGCGGCAGATCCTTTCGGATTGCTTTGCGGTTCAGGGGGCACGCACCTTGGAAATCACAAGGGTTCCGCACCCAAAGGCGCTCTTGGAAGTTAAGCCCGGATCACCCGTCCACTCAGGGATGCCCCTAACACATTGAGGATGCGCCATCCGCAAGCTTCTCTGTTGTCATTTGGAGCAACTGGGTAAAGTAAGTCCATTTCAGACAAGAAGAGTAGTCCTAAAATGGAGGTGTTTACCAAAGTTAGACTTCTCTCAGAATAGCCCAAGCGGCGATTCGGCCAGGCATTGATGAGAAAAAACCGCAGCCTCGGCATTCTCTTTCCCCCAACACTCTTCTTGGCTGGGACCTACCTCCTCTACGAATCGACTGGCCGCTCTGAGTGGTACACGGACATTTACCTTATGGCTGGTGCGACTATCTCGGCGGTCGGCCTGGTGACAGTGCGTTGGGCAATCCAGCGGCAGTTTTCTATCAGGCGGCTGCAGCAGCATGTCAGAAGACACCAGTAAATCGAGCCCGGAAAGAAATACGAAGGGAAAGGAGGAAAATTGAACTGCCCAGAAAACAACTGAAGGCGTGTTCCAGACAAATGATCGCGGCAGGATACGGTAAGAAGAATCGAAGTTTCGAGCGACTGAGCTATGGCCTATGAAGCAGACTGACACGCGAAACATCGAAGATTTCAGCGAGCCGGAGAACGAGACTCGCGAAATTGGGTCACGTCGTATTGAGCGGCGCGAATGGTGGCTGTGGTCGACAGCCATAGCGATCACCCTGCTACTGACATCTGGGATTGCTTCTTTTCTGCCCGTCCTCCTGCATTCCCACGATGACTGGGTGGCCGACCTCACCATGCGTCAAGCTGTGTGGGGATTGCTGGGCATGGTACTGCTGTTTGACCTATACACCATATACCAGCAACTGCAAATCCATCGAATACGTCGGCAGTTGGAAGCGAGAGAAAAGCTTTTCCGTCTGATTACCGAAAATGCCGCCGACATGATTGCGGTGGTGGACACGGAAGGCAAGCGAATCTACAACAGTCTCTCCTATCAGAAAGTCCTGGGGTATTCACCCGCCGAGCTTCAGCGATCATCGGCGTTTGAGCAAATTCACCCTGACGACCGCGAGCGGGTGGCAGCCGCTGGG
>Ga0187853_10001571_pt1 | contig 20664 bp, 24 predicted proteins | sample June2016WEW_6_10_2_FD_132417 | JGI IMG/M metagenome (GOLD analysis project Ga0187853, IMG submission 132417) | Peatland microbial communities from SPRUCE experiment site at the Marcell Experimental Forest, Minnesota, USA - June2016WEW_6_100 | ecosystem: Environmental > Terrestrial > Soil >... | reverse complement strand
CGATAAACGTCACCCAGAAGCTACAGCAAAGCATCTCGTCAAGCGGCTCGAGCAATTGGGCTATTCAGTTTTTTTGCAACAACCCGCGATTTGCCCGGTGGCGTAGGTATTTTCAAGACAGTCAATCATAGTTAGGCGCTAAAGAAGCTTTCCTTTCAAGATCTTTTGAAATAATCAATCAAGGAACAGAATGTCAATAGACAAGCCCGAGATGACCACAGAGGACGTCATTGAAATCATGAAACTTCTCGGCCAGAACGACATTGATGTCATCATCGATGGCGGATGGGGAGTTGATGCTTTACTCAGAAAACAAACTCGAACGCACCAAGATTTAGATGTGGCAGTTATGTACAAGGATGTGCCCAAAATACGAGTTTCGATGCATGCGAGAGGCTATCAAGAAATCCCCCGAGATGATTCCTGGGAGTGCAATTTCGTCCTTGGTGATGATCAAGGACACCTATTCGACCTCCATTCCTGCACTTTTGACGAAACAGGCAATAATATATTTGGAGTCAAATATCCGTATGGATTCATTGAAGGGAACAGGTTCGATCAATGGTTATCCTGTCAAATGTATCCCCCTGGAGTGGATGGTGAAATTCCATACCGGATATAAACTGGATGAAAACGATTATCACGACGTCAAGTTACTTTGTAAACAATTCAACGTCGAAATGCCCAAAGAATATGATGAATTTGTCTTGAATGATCTTCAAGCATAATCAATCAAAAAGCGCCTAACACCAGCTTCAGCAGATAGCGGCTCCACTTCTTGCATTGATGCCGTTGAGCCAAACCGTTAAGCGGCTAATAAAGAAGGAGAATGTTGTCATGGGACAACTGGTAAGTGATCGAGAGGTCCAATTCTAGGATGTTGCTGTGCAGGATTGGCCTAATGAAATTGATTTCGATCGAGCCATGGCTATTGAATTGAAGGAACAGGGAGGATCTACATTGGAATTGGGGTAAGGCACAGGGCGAGTGGCTTTACGATTGGCATGGGAGGAAGTTCCTATTTTGAGCCTAGATTTGTCGCCAGCCATGTTGGCGATAGCTCGCCAGAAGAGTCAAGGGCGATCGAATATTCACTGGATTCGAGGCGATATTTAGGCATATGAAATGGGGGAGTGTTTTGACTTGATACTCATACCAGGACATTCATTCCAATTTATGGTTACCCCGGCAGATCAAGTAGCATGCCCAGCTTGTATTCGGCGGCGGAACAGGCTACCAAAGATCGGCCGGGAGCAAAAATCACAACTGAACAGACATCCCAGATTCATCATAATGGAGGTGGTTTTCGAGCCTTCCTGCTGCTACCAGACATCCTGATAAGCCGCATGATCGAAGTCGCCCTTGAACCGAAGCGGGAAAGTCTCGAGCACCTTCTCCTGGTAGTGAACCGTAGGATTATCTATTTGCAGTTCAATCCGCTTTATGAATAGTCCATCATAGCTATCCAGTGGCAGTTATTTAAACTCAGTCGGGTGATTTTTAAATCGAACAGATCTTTGCAAAATCGGGGAAAACTCAGATCCACTTGGCCCCGAAATACGGCAACGAAGATTCCGCTGAATCGTTCCGGATAAAGAGAAGGCAAGGGCACGCCAGCAACCAACAGCGTATCAGGAAGTCTCGTCCTCACCATCTATGCAATCCGGAAAGTATTCTGGCTCAATGTCACCATCGATTAAATACCGACAATATCTGGCCGGTAGCTTATGTTTTTTTGTTGAATTTCGCCGTAGGTCTCGAATGTGCAATCGAAACCCATCGTTTTAACCCCAAGTGCATGTAACTGGCTGGCCAGATTGGCCGCGCCAAGCGGCGGAAATAAGAGCTCGTTAGCGGACTTGGTTCGGAAGTAGGGATAAAAAAAGCAACCAGGGACATAGTATTAAATTTCTCTATTGACTGAATCGATTTGAAAAGAACATCAGATGCCGAAAACATATACTTCAAGATAAACGATCACTCCAAGCAAGGTAGCCAGCATATAAAGCGCATAGGAAGTCCGCATAAACGCCTTGTAGTTTTTAAAACGGAGGGGCTTTGACACCAATTTATTGGCTCGCAGGACAACGAATATTCCCAGCAGGAAGGCAGTCATTCCAACAAAGGCATGGACCATCGTGACGGCGTAGTCACCCTGCAGCAGCTTGCCTGGTATGCCTGGGAGTATATGAGCGACGAAAGATCTGATCATCACGCCAAGCACAACGATGGCATTTAAACAGGCCGTCACGGTCTGGATCCAGCGATGAGCCACGAAATGCTTATGCTTCGCCAGTCGCCACCCAATGGTGAATAGTATTGCTGTAAGCAATATCAGGATCAGGGTAAGATCGGAGATAAAGGGGGCGTGCGTCCCCAGGAACCCAGGGCGATTAAGGAAATTATTCATTGTTTCTCCTTATGCAGGTTTAAGAGGAGTGAACAGCCTCTGGCAAGATAATAACAAGAAGTTACTGCAAACTCTGGACGCAGCCGTCTACCTCGAATTTTATTACATCACTATTTCTGCCATTATATTCTCATTTGTTTATTCAAATTGTCATCTTATCACCCACGGCATGTATCTAACTTTGATAAGGGCCCTGAAGTTTCTCGCGTATTTATCCATTAGAAATAAAACAAATCCGCCTCTCATGAGGCGTATCTGTATGGATCCTTCAAATTGCTGAAGGAGCCGATTCCAATGTTCTCGATATTGCCTACCGAAGCCTAATACGCAAGTACCATCCAGATATCGGATCAGAGCCTTACCACTGGTATTCAATTTTATCCAGGGAGGTTGTCAAATGATGAGTTATCAGGTGCACCAGAGTTCATCCAGTCGGTCAGGGGCCTGAACCTGATCGGGTAGGTTACCGTTAGCTTGCCATAAAAAACCTCATCAGATATGGAAATGACTCGCATTCAAGTAGTCATTGTGCCAAAAGGAGAAAAAGCCATGAACCGCAAGAATCTGATCGTTTTCTTTATCGCCATCTTGTTCCTCATCGGGGCTTGCAGTTTTTCCTCTCAGGCCACCCAAGCCTAGCAAGAAGCCCAAATGGTATTCAAAAATGCTATCGGAATGAGTCTAATTTAGTCGACGAATTCAGGTTCGAAAGAACATCTGCTTCTCCATTCCATCTTCCCCATCCAAAAACCGTGACAGTGTCACCACCGTCACGGTTTTTGGTTATAATCAGATGACACTTTCTCGGAAAATAAAAGGCCCTCGCTCTGGCGAAGGCCTTAAGTCAGGCTGGGGGCAGAGGATTCGAACCCCTATCGACTGATCCAGAGTCAGTTGTCCTGCCATTGGACGAGCCCCCACCAATCCAGCTGCGTTTTGCAGGATTTTTCCAGCGGGCTGGATTTTACCACGCCGGGAGGCCATCCGTCTAGGTTTCTTTCGGGCTGCGTGTTCCCTTTGACGAAGAAGCGTTTATGCTATAAACTAAACCCGAATATGAATATTTCTTTCTGGAGGCGATTGTGGAAAATTTCATAAAGGGAAAAACAGTGCTGGTGACAGGCGGAACCAATGGACTTGGCCTGGTGACGGCACGTGAGCTGGCGCGAATGGGTGCCCAAGTGACCATCCTCAGCCGAAACCCGGTAAAATGTGCGGCTGTCGCCGAGACCATCAAGGTTGAGACGGGCAGCCCGGTGGAGTTCATCGCGGCGGACCTGTCCACGCTGGCGGGCATCATGCAGGGCGCGGCCATATTCAAGCAACGTCACACGCACCTGAACGTGCTGGTCAACAATGCCGGGGCATTGATCGCCCGCCGCCAGCTTACTTCCGACGGTTTTGAAATGACCTTTGCCCTCAACCACCTGAGCTATTTTTTGCTTACCAATCTGTTATTGGATCTATTGAAAGCCAGCGCACCGGCGCGGATCGTCAACGTTTCTTCTGGCGCACACGTAGGAGCCTCGATCGATTTTGACAACCTGCAAAGCGAAAGACATTTTGCCTTCATGCAAGCCTACGGACAGTCCAAACTTGCCAACGTTCTGTTCACCTATGAACTGGCCCGCCGCCTGGAGGGGAGCGGGGTGACCGCCAACGCGTTGCACCCGGGTTTCATCGCGACCGGCTTTGCGCGCAACAACGGCATTTTCTACAACTTTGGCATGAAAGTGATCGGGATGTTCATCCGGAAACCCGAGCAAGGGGCGCAGACCAGCATCTACCTGGCGAGCTCGCCAGAAGTGGAAGGGGTAAGCGGGAAATACTTCGTTGACTGCAAGGCCGTCGATTCCAGTCCGATCAGCCACGACCAGGCCCTGGCTGAAAAACTCTGGCAGGTCAGCCTGGAATTGACCGGCAAAGCCGTATAGAAAGCCGCTTTCCAATAAAGGCCGTTCCAGAATTGTGAAATCATGGACCCGGTTCCGAGCGGAAGCGGTTTTTTTATTGCCTTTTCCGGATGGCTTTTTGATGGCAACCTTTCAGCCAATGGATAGCCGCGATTGGCCGGGTTAACCCTATAATAGAGAAGATAGATTTTTGGTAAGAGCAGCGACTAAAGTCGCTACTACATGCTTGATTGATCATATATTTTGGAATCAAACTGCGCGTGGAGTAACTTATTCCGCCATTTGGCGAACATAGATAAAAAGGAAATTATTTAAAGGAGAATGTGGAATGGAAAAGAGAAATCGCACGCAATTGGTCCTGGGGATTTTGCTGATCCTGGTGGCTGGATGGTTGATTGCCACCCGGGCAAATCCAGCTTGGGGCAGGTTCATCCAACTGCCGCCGTTTGACTGGCCCATGTGGGTGATTCTCAGCGGGGCAACCCTGCTGGTAATCGGTCTGCTGGTCGGGGCACCCGGGATGGCCATCCCTGCCTGCATCGTGGCGGGCATCGGCGGCATTCTATATTACCAAAATGCCACCGGCAACTGGGAATCCTGGGCGTACCTGTGGGCGCTGATCCCCGGCTTCACCGGGGTGGGCAGTATCATGGCCGGGGTGCTTGGAGAGGATTTCAAGTCATCGGTCCGGCATGGGGTGAACACCCTGATCGTCAGCGCGATCCTGTTTGCCATCTTCGGCACCTTCTTCAATGCCTGGACCATCTTCGGAGTCAACAGCGTGTATGTACCGATCACGTTACTCTTTCTGGGTGGTATCTGGCTGATCGTACGCGGCGTACTGCGCCGTGCTTAAAGGAGAATACCATGCGTATACGCGGCAATCTTTTCTGGGGGATCGTGCTCATCCTGCTGGCAGCTTTGCTGCTCGCCAGCCAGCAGGGCTGGATCAAAGGCGACATATTCGGGTATTTCTGGCCGGGGGTGGTGATCCTGGTGGGGGTATGGCTGCTGACCGGCGCGTTTGGCAGGGGGCGCTCTACTGCAAGGGCGCAATCGCTCTCCATTCCATTGGAAAGCGCCCGCTCTGCCCGGATCAAGCTGGACCATGGCGCCGGGCGGCTGACCATTCAGGCCGGAGCATCATCCACCGAGGTGCTTAATGGGACTTTCGGCGCAGAAGTGGATAGCAGCACCCGCTTGGATGGAGATGAGTTGAAGGTCAAACTGCGCAACTCTCCACATTTCTGGGCCTGGTACCTGGGCGAAAGCCTGGATTGGGATATCCGCCTCAACGGCGAAATTCCGTTGAGCTTGAAGATAGACAGCGGTGCCAGTTCCTCGACACTCGATCTGACGACCCTGAAAGTGGTTGACCTGGATATCGACACCGGTGCCAGCAGCACAGTAGTGACCCTGCCTGCGAATGCCGGCAATACGCGGGTGGACATCAACTCGGGTGCGTCTTCCCTGAACTTGCGCGTCCCAACGGGAGTGGCTGCCCGCATCCGGGTAAAGAGCGGCATTGCTTCGGTCAATGTTGACTTGAGCAGATTCCCACGACAGGATGGCGGCATTTACCAATCTGCTGATTACGCCACAGCCGCCAGCCGCGCCGATATTACGATCGACACAGGCGTCGGCTCGGTGGAAGTCAAGTAAGGAGAATGGCAATGAAGCGATTTGACTACCAAATCCTGGTTGGCGCGGCACTGATCTTAGGCGGCATCCTGCTGCTGCTCGACCAGACCGGCATACTGAAAGGTGCGATAGCGCTGTTATGGGCGGGTGTCCTGGCCATCGGGGCGGCCATCTGCCTGTTCTGGTTCTTCAGTGACCGCTCCAAATGGTGGGCAGCCATCCCCGGTTTCAGCCTGGCCGGCATGGCTGCTTCCTCCTTATTACTCAATAGAACCGGTTGGGGCGGGCTGGCTTTGCTGGGCGGGATCGGGCTGGGATTTTGGGCGGTGTATTTCAGCGGGCGAGGGCGCTGGTGGGCCATCATCCCGGGCGGGGTATTGGTCACGCTGGGAGTAACAGCGGTGATGAGCGAACTATACGGCGCGGTTAATTCCGGAGGCGTGTTCTTCGTCGGGTTGGGGCTCACCTTTGTGCTGGTGGCTATACTGGCAAAAATGAAATGGGCCTTCATACCGGCGGCGGTGCTACTCCTGTTGGGCTTCCTGGTTGGCATGCCCTTCCTGGGCGTAATGGATTATATCTGGATAGGCGTCCTGCTGATTGCCGGGGTCATCCTGGTCGCTTCGGCAGTCCGTTCCAAGTAGGTCCTCTTCTTAAAATAAGACAGCCCCACGTGTCGCAGCGAGGGGCTGTTGTAGTTAACTGCATTATCTATGCCGAAAAAAGAAATCCGCCGTCTTGTGCGGACGGACATGCAACTATTTGACTTCCTCGACCTTTTCAATATCCGGGAAGAACTGGCGGACCGTCCCTTCCACCCAGCCGTGCAACGTGGCAGGAGAAAGCGGGCAACCAAGGCAGGCACCTCCCAAACGCACTTTCAAAACCTTGCCATCAAATGAGACAAATTCGGCCGCACCACCGTGAAAAGTCTCGATATAGGCGCTCAGTTGTTCGACCAGCGCCTTCATTTGCAACTCGGTTTTGGGGTCCGCTTTTAATTCAGGCATGACTGCTCCTCAATCCTTGGCAGGGAGGTGCATCCCGCTTGCCAGGATGGATGAGGCCTGGCCCATTTGGCGGTGCTTGCGCTCTGCAATGACTCCTGCCAGCCGGTCCAGGATGATCTTTCCCAGGTCCGGGTATTTGTCACATAACATCCGCAAGTCTGTCCCCCGGATACGCAGGACCTCGCTGTCCAACGTACAGATTGCACCGGAAGTATAAGCCGGATTATTCATTGCCGCCGACCAGCCAAAGATACCGCCCGGCTGGACACGCGTCACGGTCATCACCGGCCCATCGTGCGGCTTGTAGCGAATGGTAACTTCTCCAATCACCACAAGATAGAGATATTCGGCATAATCATCCTGCTCAAAAATCTTCGTACCCGCGACCCATGTCTGTGGCGCGAAATAAGGCTCCAGCAACTGAAGATCGGCTGATTGGAGGCCGGCAAAAAAAGCAAGATGACTAGATCTTTCGAGATTCATAATTATTATATACGATATTAGCGAAACCCGGAAAACCTTCATAGTGGCAAACATCTTAAAAGGTTGGACATTTGTCCGTGTTTTTTGTCATGAAAGCCGAGGATTCGTGTATACTCTGCAATAAATGAAATCCAATAATTTAAAGGGAGCAGGGGTTCCCAGCGTCTGCGTTTTGAGAGGACCAAAACCACGCAACTTTTACACAGGGCAATCATCTAATGCATGAAGGAAAATCCGAAATTTCCATTGAGGCATTGCGCCGTGGAGACCGGCGCGAGTTTGCCCGGTTGGTGGATGCTTACTCAGGCCCACTCTACCGGTTGGCGCTTAAAATGCTCGGAAACGCCCCAGATGCTGAAGACGCGCTTCAGAATACTTTTCTAAAAGCGTTCCAGCATGTGGACACCTTCGAGGGCCGGTCCAGCCTGTCCACCTGGCTCTACCGGATCGCTACCAATGAAGCGTTGATGATGTTGCGTAAACGGCGTCCGGAAACCACCTTCTCCGACATGACAGCGGAGGAAGAGGACGAGCGAAACTACGATCCGGTCCAATTCACCGACTGGTGCTGTCTTCCGGAGGAAGAATTTCTAAGCGCCGAAGCACGCTCAGCGCTGGACCGCGCCGTCGAGCATCTTCCGGAAACCCTGCGAATAGTTTTCGTTTTGCGCGATATCGAAGGTCTCTCCATCCAGGAAACCAGCCAGGTTCTCGGTTTGAGCGATACAGCTGTCAAGACCCGCCTGTTGCGAGCCCGCCTACGCCTGCGGGAAGAATTGAGCAGTTATTATGGAGGCCGGCTCAATAAAAGGAGCAAAGAATGAGAGCGAAGGAACAATCCCTATCCCAATGCCAATCGTTGCTGGCTTTCCTGTCCGATTTTGTGGATGGCACTCTCAGCGAAGAACTCTGCCAGGAAATTAGATCGCATGCCACCGAATGCGAGCACTGCCGAATCGTGGTGGATACGCTGCGCAAGACCATCTCGCTCTACCACGAGTGCGCGGATGAAACCGCAGAAATCCCCCATGAGGTACGCTCCCAACTCTTCAAAACCCTGAACCTGAAGGATTACCTGGAATAATAAGAGAGTGATCGATAGAATGTTCGGGTACCAAAGATCAAAATCGCACGCTGCGCTTATTCTACTTCTGGTGGCTGCGGGAGTTTTCCTGATCGGCGGGGCACTTCTTATGTGGATGTTCCGTGGACAGGAAAGCGCCGTCGACGGATCTGTGATTGTCCGTCAGCCGGTGGTGATGAATCGGGCAGCTCCCCGGCTGTCTTTAACTGACTTGCAAGGTGGCCCGGTATCCCTGAATACCTACCGTGGGAAGGTGATCCTGATCAACAACTGGGCCACCTGGTGCCCACCCTGCAAGGCCGAAATGCCCGAATTGCAGGCATATTATCGGAACCACACAGAACAAGGCTTTGTCATCATCGCGATCGAATCGGGCGAACCCGCCGCAACAGTGACTAGTTTCGTACGCCAGCTTGGAATGACATTCCCGGTCTGGCTGGACCTGGATGGCGCAGCCATGGATGCCTTCGAAAACATGGATTTGCCCAGCTCCTATGTGATGGACCAGCAGGGTGTTCTCCGCATGAGCTGGACCGGACAGATCAATCAGGCCACCCTCGAGAAATACGTCACACCTCTATTGGAGAAATGATATGGACGCGAAAGTAATCTGGCAACAGGGATTGCATTTTAGCGGCACAGCCGCGAGCGGCTTTGAAGTTCCGCTGGGGTCGGAGGTGGAAGCGGGCGGAGCGGAAGATGGCTTCCGCCCGTTGGAGTTGATGGCTGTTAGCCTAGCTGGCTGCACCGCCATGGACGTAATTTCCATCCTTAGGAAGAAACAACAGGCTGTTACCGCCTTCGAAGTCAAGGTCCAGGCTGACCAGGCACAGGAATTCCCGAATGTATTTACCCATGTTTTCATCACATATCTGGTGACAGGCCACAATGTGGATGAGCAAGCCTTACATCGTTCCATCGAACTATCAGCGACGAAATATTGCCCGGCCCAGGCCATGCTCGGTAAAGTTGTGCCGATGGAATTACGGTATGAGATTTACGAAGGGGAAAGCGCAAAAAAGCATGCATTGGTAAAAACCGGAATCTACACCCCGGCAATAATGGAAACTTAACCCCTTTGTTTTGGACTGGAAACACCTCACCACAATCCCGCGGGAATGCACCGCGGGACAGGCGCCACAACGGACACCAAGGAAAAAACCAAATATCTTTTCTCCGTTGCAGACACTGTGCGGCAGGCAAAGGGGTGAATTTAGTATTGATTGTGCTGATAGATTATTTCCCGGCCGTTATATGACTGGCCGCATCGGAGCAGGTGCAGGCAGTCACAATCGCGGTGCCACGCGTCAGGTAGCCGGAATAGGCTGCAGCGCCATTATGGGCGATCCAGCCTTCCAGGTCGAATGGGATGACACTATCGGCCGGCATCCACTCCCCATTATATTTGCGGGCAATGTGAACATGCGTCCCGGTGGCTTCGCCGCCCTCGCATGAGGGAAAGCCGATCGGGTCGCCACGCTTCAGCTTCTGGCCAACCTGGTCGCGCCCGACCGTGGCAATATGCAAATAGAGCAGATCCCAACCGGTGCGTTCATCCCCATCTCCATCCAGGTCCTCCATCACCAGGCCCGTCTCCGAACGGACGACGACCCCGTCTGCCATCGCCACCACCGGATGGTTGAAGGGATTGCAACCGCTGACCGGCGGCCCGAAATCGAGCGCCGACCAGGGCTGAAGTGCAGCAGTGCCCCAGCCGGCATGCGGGCCACCGGTGAGACTCCATGTTTCCCCATCGGCGAAGGGAAAACCCAGATCCGGTTGCTGGAGACTGACCGGGATGTTCGGCAGGTTCACATTGGCCGCCCAAGGGTCGCCGAATAAGGTCCGGTAAATGCGGGCCATGCCATCCGGCCCGGTGGCGCGGTAGTACTCAAAAAGGGGCGTACTCAGCGAAAAATAGTACTGGAACGCGACCGTGCCGGCGGTCTGCCAGGGATCCGGGCGTTCGATGGTACCATCCGGATGGGTCAACTCGGTCAGACTGCCGGTGCGCCAGCGATAATATCCGACATTCAGGGTGTTGGCCGCCCAGATGAGTTGCAAGTAAAGGCCGGCATTGTTATAGTCCACATCGCCAAGCGGGTAATTGCCGGCAGGCGCGACCGGTTGGGAAAGTGCGCCGGTCTGGTATTCCAGCAGCGCGAGCAGGACGCGCGGGCTGATGCTGTAGTCAAGCGCCACCATATCCACGATCTCGGCCCCGGTATGGATGTCGCCGGCGGCGTAAGCGCTGTAATCCTTCAACCAGCCGGGATGGCTGGAAACAAACGCAGCGGTATCGAAACCTACGGTGGAAGGCCCATCCACATACTGGCTGTCGGGCAGGATCTGGACGGTTGTCCCCCAGAACGGTAAATAATAAATTGGGATTTTCATCGGCATGCCTGGTGGCATCGTGGTGGTTTCCGCGGGGATCTGCGGGTTGGCCTTTCGGATTTCGTCAATGGTTGTATTAAAGTGTGCAGCCAACGCCGGCAGGCTGTCACCACTCTGGGCGATGTAATCCACCAATTGGCCGGGAGTGTAATGCGGGCGCGAAGGAGTTGCCACACTGGTCGGGAACGGCTGAATTGTCGGTGTGGTCGGGAAGGGAATCAAAGTGCCTGGGCCCTGTGGCAAACAAGCCGCCAGTATAAAAACAAGCACGAACGGAAAAAACTTCCTGTAAAGTGACACGGAAAGGATTATTCACCCGGCTGGCGGATGATCTGCGACTCGTGTGTGCCGGTCTGATTGGCAATGATCGTCTGGTCGCCTTTAGTGAGCGTGCCCTGGTACGGAGCATCACCTTCATGCGCGATCCAACCGCTCAAATCGAAAGGCAGAGGACCGCCCGCGGCCACCCACTCGCCGTTGTACTTACGGGCAATGTGCAGGTTCGTACCGGTGGCTTCGCCGCCTTCGCAGGAGGGGTGACCAATGCGGGCGCCCGCATTCACCCAGGTGCCGGCCGGGATGCGGTCCTTGGTGGCGATATGCTGGTAAATCACCACCCAGCCGGTCTGCTCGAAGCCGTCCCCGTCCAAGTCGAGCACCACATAGCTACTTTCAGAGCGCACGATCTGCCCAGGAGCCACTGCGACCGCCCAGGCGTTGGAGACGGCACAGCCCGAGACAGCCGAGGCGGGTGCGAAGTCCAGAGCACCCCAGGCGCTTTCCGCCTCCCAGGCAGGGTGCGGCCCGCCAGTAAGCGCCCATAAGGTGCCCACTTCGAAAGGCAGAGTGAAATCCGGCTGGATCAGGTTGGATGGGAAGAGAGGCCCATGTTCATTGGACCATTCCCAGGGATCGCCGAACATGCTCTTATAGAGCGAAAGGAAACCGGTATCCGGATTAATGGCCTGCAGCCAATCAGAATAATCAAGCTGTTTGGAGAAGAAATATTGCAGTGCCACGCTTCCGGCATTCAAGCCCGGCGCAATACGCAGGCTGGTCCCATCCGGGAAGGTCAACTCACTTAGTTTTCCAGACCGCCAGCTATAATACCCGGTGAGGAGGTCTTGAACGGCCGGGCGCATCGGCTGGTATATGGTCGGAGTGGCCGGGTCGTAAGAAGCATATTCGTAACCGAACAATTTCTTATCGTCCAGGCCCGGCTTGGGCTGCCCCTGCACCCAACCGGTGTAATACTGGATCAGTGCCAGGATCAGTCGCGGACTGATGGAACTTCCCACGGAGATTGTTTGCACCGCTTCGGCCCCGGAAATGGTGCCAACCGGGTTGTGGTAATCGAAAAAAGTACTCAGATAACCCCCAGCGGAATTCACGTAGCTGGCGATATCGAAACCAACCGCGCTGGGGGAATCCACCAGTTCGCTATCCGGGATGATGGGCTGGGAGGGAGTTGTGGGAGTCTGGAGGAGGCGGTTGGGCATAAAAAGGAGCGTACCGGGGTTGATAAAGCCGGTGGTAGGCACCGGCCCAGCAGAAGTAATCTCTGAGGGACTGACGCTAAAATGGGTGGCAACCACATCCAGGCTGTCGCCTGATTGGGAAGTGTAGGAGATCGTAGCACCCGGAACCGAAGTGCCAAGGACGGGAGGGGGGGTATCGGTGGGGAGAGTGCGAGCCGGAGCGGGATCCGTGGTAACGGTCGGGAGGTGGGAGGCGGTGAAAGTCGGAAAGGGTGTCAGAATGGAAATAGATTGCGTGAGGGCTGTCAAGGTGGGAGCGGGATTGGTACCGGTACTTTCAGGCTCGGGTGTTGCGGTTGGATCGTAGCTTCCCCACAGATCATTTCCACAGGCAGAAAGGAGCATGGTAGTACAAAGGAGTAGGGCTGTTAATCTGCCTGGTAGCGTCGAAGATGGTTTCATCAGCGGCAAATTATACCCCAGCAGGTGAAGAGGCAAGGTTAGAGAGTAGTTAGGAAAAATCAGTAGATGGGGTTCAGCGTTGGACCTGGTTATCCGGGCTGGCGCCGTCAAAATTGTGGAGGATAACGCCGTTACGCGTCAACGTGCCAACGTATTGCTCACCAGTCCCGGCAGAAACCCACCCGCTCAAGTTGAACGGGAGCGGACCAAGAGCGGATAGCCATTCCCCGTTGAATTTGCGAGCAATGTGAACATGCATGCCAGTGGCATCACCGCCCTCGCAGGAGGGATGCCCGATATGATCACCCACGTGCAGTACCGTGCCAGGCTGGACACGATCGCGCGTTTCTATGTGCATGTACAGGATATCCCAACCGGAGCCTTCGTTGCCATCCCCATCCAGGTCTAGGATCACTTCGCCATTCCCGGTACGTGTCACCACGCCATCCGCCACTGCGGTCACCCAGGCATCCGATTCATCCCCACATTGGGTATCGCCAGGCGGGGCAAAATCAATCGCGCCGTAGGGCGTGCCGTCCAGCCAGGCCAGATGCGGGCCGCCGGTGAAAAACCAGGTTTCCCCAGGGCCAAATGGAAGGGCCATCAGCGGCTGGACCAGATCCGCCGGTACGAGCGGTTCAATTGCCAGATCAAAGGGGTCTCCGAAAAGCTTATGATACGTGGCATAGAAACCTGCCGGGCTGACATCCTTCAACCATGAGGAATAATCGTCCAGCCGGGCAAAAAAATTCTGAACGCCAGCCGTTCCGGCGTTGATGGTCGGATCAATCGGTACCACGGAGCCATCGGACAATATCCAATTGGTGACTGCTTTGGAACGCCAGCCATAGTAGCCGGTATTTAATTGAATAGCCGCCCACTCCAACTGACGGTACAGGCCGTGATACCAGGCATCCGAGAATCCAAAGGGCTGCTCATCCAATGACGGGTCGGGCTGGGGGTTGGTCAGCCAGTTGGAACGATATTCCAGCAATGCCAGAAGCAGGCGCGGGTTGATGGAGGATTCCCGGGCAGCCAGAAGCACAACCTGCGCGGCGTCAAGGGTATCTCCGTTCACGACTTGGCTGTAATTTGCTAGGTAACCGGCTTTACTTTGGATCAAGGCCTGCACATCCGTTTTTTCAGCCAGCGGACCATAGACCAATTCCGAATCGGGGATTATTTTGACCCCGGGAACAGCCGGCCTGGGCGTTGCGAGCGGGATGGTGAGAGTCTGGCCCACCTGCAATGCATCCGGGTCAGTGAGTTTGTTGACCTGGGCAAGCGCCTGCATGTTGACGTTGTACTTCTGAGCGATCGCGCTGAGCGCGTCACCGGATTGGACAACATAGGCCTGCGGGGTCCGCAGCGCACCGGGCTGGTAATGGGGCGCGTCCGGCGTAGGAGTCAATTCGGGCGATCCGGGCGGGCGCATTGGGGGGAGGTTGTATGACCGGGTGGGAGTGTCAATTACAGGTGCCGCGCCGGTGGGCAATTGACCCTGGGCCCAGACAGAGGCGGGTGTTATCGCGGATGGCCGGGGGCTTGCACAGGCGCTCAAGCCAAAGCCGAGAGCCGCAAGCGCGACCATATGCAGGCCAATCATCCAGAATTGTCGCGAATGCATGGCAGGATTCTACCAGTTTCTGTTAAAATCAGTAATTCAGGAAAAGTTATTGTAGTTGCGAGCTCAGTCGATTTATACCCGAACGACTAAAGTCGGAAACCGAACGACTAAAGTCGTTACTACATTTTATAATCAGAGCCAGGAGAAAACGCATGGAAAAACTGTACGGCGGAATGGAAGGCGGGGGAACGAAGTTCGTGTGTGCCGTGGGTACGGGGCCGGATGAGATCGTCGCCGAAACCCGTTTCCCCACCACCACTCCGGAAGAAACCCTGGAGCAGGCGATCTCCTTCTTCAAGAAATATACTTTGGCTGGAATTGGCCTGGCTCCCTTCGGCCCGCTGGATCTGAACCCGGCCTCCCCCGGCTATGGCTCTATCACTGCCACGCCCAAACCCGGCTGGAGCAATGCTGATATCCTCGGAACTTTTCGCAAACACTTCGACCTGCCGATGGTTTTTGATCTGGATGTGAACGCGGCGGCCTTTGGAGAATTTGCCTGGGTGCCCGAAAACCAGGGGCTGGAGTCGCTGGTGTACTTCACCATCGGCACCGGCATTGGGGCCGGCATCCTCATCAATGGGAAAGTGGTACACGGCCTGACCCATCCCGAAGCCGGCCACGTGCCAATCCCGCATGACCTGCAGAAGGATCCATTTCCGGGAGTTTGCCCCTTCCACGGCGACTGCTTCGAGGGCCTGGCAAACGGACCGGCCATCACCAAACGCTGGGGCCAGCCGGCCCAGTCCCTGCCCGGGAACCATCCCGCCTGGGAGCTGGAGGCAACCTACATCGCCTTTGCCCTCACCGAAACCATCTACCTAATTTCCCCTCAACGCATCGTGCTGGGCGGCGGCGTGATGGAACAATCGCAACTCTTCCCACTCATCCAGCAAAAGGTGCGAAAAAACCTGAACCGCTATATCACCTCCCCGGTGATAAAAGGCAGCATGGACGGATACATAGTTCCACCCGGTTTGGGCAAGCGCTCCGGTATATTGGGAGCGATGGCGATGGCAATAAGCAGTTCATAGAAAGGAACCTTCATGTCGGAAAATTCAAATGTCGTGGAACAGCATGGCTGTATTGTCTGTGGAAAGGTCTACCAACTGCTGGTGGAATACGCTTCTGACGGGGGACTGGTCGATTGCAAGGTAACCAGCCCGGGTGGACGGCGCGTGCCGGACGCCCACTGGCCGCTAGTGGCATGTGACAAACACAGGCAGGTGGAAATAGATACCGCCCTGGCCAGGCATTATCCCGGGAAGGCCATCGAAGACCTGGAAGACGATTGATGGATCCCAGACGAAAATACTGGAACCAACAACAGCAAACTTTGCGGCAAAGTCTCGCGGTCGGGGGGATTTTCCCCAAGCCAATCGAAATCTTCCTGAGCCAGCATGCCATGCTGCACGCTGCCGGGATGTCCAAGATGGGCTTGTGGTCTTTTGAAGACGAAATCCTGGATGGGCTGGCTGCGGACCAGGTGCGTATCATCCCTTCCAACTCTGACCATTCGATAGCCTGGGTGGTCTGGCACATGACCCGCATCGAGGACGCGACCATGAATCTGCTGGTAGCGGGAAGCCCGCAAGTTCTGCTCGGGGAGAACTGGCTAGAACGGATGGAAATACCCATGCGTGATACCGGCAATGCGATGGACGCCACCGGCGTGGCAAACCTGAGCGCGGCCGTAAACGTGCTGGCATTACGGGATTACCGCAGGTCCGTTGGCCGCCGGACACGCGCCATCGTAAAGCATCTGCAGCCGCAAGAGCTGCAACAAAAAGTTGAGCCTGCCCGCCTGGGACAAATGACCGCGCAAGGGGCTGTGCGCGCGGAGGCCGGTAGACTGCTGGAATATTGGTGCGGACTTAGCATAAGCGGGCTGCTGCTGATGCCACCGACCAGGCACAGCTTTGTTCATTGGAACGAGGCGCAGCGTATAAAACAAAAAATAAGTTGAACTGCCGCGCGTAAAAAGTAGATTCGGAATGATCCTGCTACGAGGAGGGCCCGTTTTCCCCCATTGGGTTATAATCCTGGCGTTCTTTTGGAGACAGATATGCCCACCCCAATCGTCGAATGTATTCCCAACTTTTCTGAAGCGCGCCGCCCGGAAGTGGTTGAAGCCATCCTGGCTGCCATCACCGGCGTGGCTGAAATTTCCCTGCTCGACCATAGTTCGGACAGCGACCACAACCGCAGCGTGATCACCTTTGCCGGGCCGCCCGCGGCAGTCGAAGAAGCGGCTTTCCGAGGCATCCGGACAGCCGCCGGGTTGATCAACCTTGACCAGCACCGCGGTTCCCACCCGCGCCTGGGTGCCACCGACGTGGTGCCGTTCGTACCGATCTCAGGCACCAGCATGGAAGAGTGTATCCAGATGGCGCGCCGTCTGGGGGAACGAGTCGGCCGGGAATTGGATATTCCGGTGTATCTGTATGAAGCAGCCGCCACCCGCCCGGAACGCATGAACCTGGAGAATATCCGGCGCGGGCAGTATGAAGGGCTCAAAGCAGAGATCGCAACGAATAAGGAACGCCAACCGGATTTCGGCCCAGCCCGGTTAGGGCCCGCCGGGGCCACCGTGATCGGGGCACGGTATCCACTGATCGCCTACAACGTCTACCTGACGACGGAGGATGTCAGCATCGCCAAAACTATCGCCAAAAAGATCCGGCAATCCTCCGGCGGGCTGCCTGCGGTCAAGGCGCTGGGGATGCTGGTAGAAGGCAGGGCTCAGGTCTCGATGAACCTGACTAATTTCCGCCTGACTTCTGTAAAAACCGTAGTGGAGGCCATCCGCAGCGAAGCCAGCCAGCTCGGCACGGCTATTCATCATAGCGAATTGATCGGGCTGATCCCGCAGGACGCTTTGATCGACTCCGCAGCCCAGTACCTACAATTGGACAGATTCCGGCCCGAACAGATCCTGGAACGGCAGTTAGCCGAAACCGCCAGCCCGTCAGCGCACGTACCAGGAGGCAGCTTCCTGGAGGCCCTGGCGGCTGCCACGCCCACCCCAGGCGGCGGCTCGGCGGCTGCGCAGGCAGGCGCAATGGCCGCGGCCCTGGTTGCCATGGTGGCCCGGCTAACGATCGGCAAGAAAAAGTATGCCCAGGTCGAGGACCAGATGATTGAAATCCTCAACCAGGCAGAACGCCTCCGGCGGGAATTGAGCGAGGCGGTTGAGGCAGATGCCGCCGCTTTCGAAGGCGTCCTGGCTGCCTTCCGGCTGCCGAAGGAGACAGCCGGGCAGAAAACGCAGCGCCTAGTCGCGATCGAGCAGGCCACCTTGGAGGCTGCCCAATCCCCGTTATCAGTGGCGCAGAAGGCCGTGCTGGTAATAGCGCTGGCAGAACGCTGCGCCGCCTTAGGCAACCTGAATGCCATCAGCGATGCTGCTTCGGCTGCCAGCCTGGCGTACGCATGCCTGACCAGCGCAGGTTACAACGTCCGCATCAATATCAATGGGTTGAGCGACCGGACAAGCGGCGAAGTATTGCTCAGCCAGCTGCACAGGCTCGAGCTGCGTGCCCGCAGATTGGAGAAAGACCTGCATATTACGCTAATCGATCGCGGCGGCCTTTAACCATAGTTCGACCATAAACCTTTTCAACGAATTGAGGCGCTCTTTACCCACCGGACACAAAGTATCACGTAGGAGTAAAAAAAATCAAAGAATAGTCGTTCCTGCGTGTTCCCGGGTGTACTTTCGTGCTGATTTTTTTGCTGTTCCACCATCAAGCTAAAATGAAAAGGAGCATGGCATGGGCCTAAAACCTGATTTTTGGATCCGCAAATTTGACGGAGAGCTCAGCCCATCCGAACGGCAAGTCTTATCCAGACTAGACAGCCCGTCCGCCATCCAGTCCTTCCTAAACACCATTCCCTACAGTGAAGATAAATTCTATCGCTGCCCGCTGCGCGTACTGCGCGACCGCAAGGGGCACTGTTTCGATGGAGCCCTGTTTGCCGCGATGGCTTTGCGCCGCCTAGGCCACCCGGCACGCATCCTGGAACTTATCCCGAATGACCGTGACGACGACCACATCATCGCCCTATTCAAACAGCACGGCGGCTGGGGGGCCGTGGCCCAGTCCAACTTCAGCGGCCTGCGTTTCCGCGAGCCGGTATATCGCAGCCTGCGGGAATTGGTGATGTCGTATTTCGAAGACCATTTCAATGCCGCCGGTGAAAAGACCCTGCGCGGCTACCGCGGGCCGATGCACCTGCAGACATTCGACCGGCTGGAATGGATGAGCAGAGACCACGGCCTGGAAACACTTTCGGACGGCATGAACCGCTACCGAATCCAGCCACTCCTTACAGACGAAATGGAAGCCGGTCTCAGCCTGGCGGATGCCCGCAGTGTCAATGCCGGGCTGCTGGGGGCCAACCCGGACGGGTTATTTAAAGTGCCAGATTGAGGTGGAAGGCGGGCTATCAAGCTTTGGAAGACGGTTTTTTCCGGAATTGATGGGCCGCTGCGATAGCGATTTTCAGATTGTCCCAGGGCGTTTCAGAAGGCACGGTGCAGTCGGCTGCCAGGATGAAGCGAGCGGGGACTTGCGCCAGCAGCTTTTCGACATTCAGGCGGATGGCTTCCGGGCTGCCGGTGGCGATCAGGCCTTGTCGTTCCAGGCCGCCCATGAAGGGACGCTTGAACAGATTGGAGAGCTCAATGGGATTCAGGACTCGCTCTCCCAGCTTCAGGCTGCAGTTGACAACATGACCGGGGTAATCCAGGAAGGGGGTCAGGTCGGAATACCCACCCACATAGTCGCAGACATGCAGGATATTGAAGGTGCAAGCCTGAATCTCCTGCCACACTGCCAGGTCAGCCGGCTTGGTATATTTCTGGAATAATCCGGTGTTCGGAAAGCGGAAGGCTTCACCGCCCTGGGTGGAAACATAGAAGCCATCCACGCCGGCCTGCTTGCAGCCACGCACCAGCCTGAGAACATTTTCCGTCATGATCGCCAGCCCCTGCGAAACGGCCTGGGGGTTCTCCTGCAGGTGCGCGCCAATCAGTCCTGCCGGGTCAAGATGGGCGGCCCACATAAAAGGCGAATAGACCGTCATGAGAACGAGGGCTGCCTGCCCGGCGGCTTTGACCAGCCCTTCGACCACGCGGAGGGTTGGCTCAAAGAAATCTTTCCCGACCAACGGAACGTGCATCCAGTCTTCCGGTTTGGTAATGGGGGGATAGGGGGGCTGAATCTGTTCGTACTGGATCTTGACGAAATCCATGCCGGTCTGGCGGAAGAATTCCAGGTGTTTGTCAATGGCGGCCTGCCCCTGGTGGTGGGCAGCATCGAAATGCATGAAAAAAGCGGCTGGAACGTAATCGGAGGCGGCCTGGTTATGGATCAGGTTGATCAGGATATCCCGGCGGTTCATATAAAATCTCCTATGCTTTTAATTAGAAACCATCCGAAAATCCAGGTGATGCTCGCGTCTTGCGTGAAAGCACTCAAAATGCGGTTCTTCCAACATTTTCGGACAGACACTTATTATTTTTCAAAATACTATTCAATCCTGCCATCCAGCATTTGCAGTCTATCCAAGAGTGCAGCGCGGATAGCGGAAATAGCCTTCCGTAATGGTCGATTCCTTATGCACCGGTTTCACTTAGTTAATTTGTCCCTACTTCCAAATGATTTCCGCGTTTCCGGTCGTGCATGGGTCGGTTGATATACACCAAGCCTGCCGCCCCCGGGGAGGGTAATATAAACAATATGGCCCCAATTTTGGTGCTGAATCTGACCAACTTGAATGTTGTGCTGAGCCATCTCCCGAACGAAGCCATGGATGTCATCACAGGTCAGAAATAGTTCCTGCTGGTCGTTTTGATCGGATGGGTGCACGGCCAGTTCTGCCGGCGGCAAGCTGAAAATGAGCCAGCTTTCACCAGCGTCGACATAGGGAAACTTGAGCACGTCCCGGAGAAAAGCGCGATCCGCCGACGGGTCTGTGCTGTAGATAATGGAATGGGCACCAGTAATCATAGCATCTACCAAATATGAGGAACCAGGCGGTAACGGACTTCCTGACAGTAGGCCGCATACCCACCCAGGTTGGCCCGCAGGAATTTTTCTTCCTCCACCGAGCGGAGGGCGACGACCAGAATCAATGGCAGAGGGAAGGGCAGGG
>Ga0187853_10001562_pt1 | contig 20786 bp, 16 predicted proteins | sample June2016WEW_6_10_2_FD_132417 | JGI IMG/M metagenome (GOLD analysis project Ga0187853, IMG submission 132417) | Peatland microbial communities from SPRUCE experiment site at the Marcell Experimental Forest, Minnesota, USA - June2016WEW_6_100 | ecosystem: Environmental > Terrestrial > Soil >... | reverse complement strand
AGCGGCCGTTTGGACGAGATGCTCGACCGCCTGGCAAAATTCTACGAGGAACGATGGCGTCACAGCCTCGATCAGACGGTGATCTGGCTGCCGCGCATTGCGTACGGGTTGGTTGCGATTTTCATGGTGTTCCAGATTTTCAAGGCGTTCAACACGTACCTCAACGCCTACGACACCATTCTGGGGAATTGATCCTCGCCGTCCGCCGGTGTAGTTCCCGTAAGGCGGCCACGACGGAGCGTGGCCCTCCACATGAATCACGCGCTCCTCAACGCGGCGCGCACGAGTTCCTCGACGCTCGCTTTGGGCCCACCCTTCTCGGCGGCGGCGAGAATGGCTTTGTGGGCGTCCATCTGTTTGTAGCCGAGCGAGACGAGCGCGAGCACGGCGTCGGTGAGCTTCTGCTCTTCAGCGGTCGGCGCGCGGCCTTTCGTCTCGAAGGCGGTCGCAGCGCCGACTTTGTCCTTGAGCTCGACGACGAGGCGTTCGGCGGTTCTTTTGCCGATGCCGCGCAGGGCCGAGAGAGTCTTCGTGTCGCCGCTGGCAATGGCGCCGCGCAGGGTCGAGATCGACGTGCTGCTGAGGATGTTGATGCCGAGTTTCGGGCCGATGCCGCTGATGCTGATCAGCAGGAGAAACATCTCGCGTTCTTCGGGTGTGACGAAACCGAAAAGTTGTTGGGTGCCTTCGTGGGCGACAACGTGATGATAGGTGAGCAGCCGGACATCGCCGCCTTTGGGCGGAAGCTTGTCGTAGCTCGATAGCGGGATGAACACCGAGTAGCCGATACCGCCACAATCCACCACCACATGCGTCGGCCCCGCCTCCGCCAGTTTGCCGTGGAGAAAACTGATCACGGCGCAGAAATCTATCCACGGATGACACGGATTACACGGAAAAAATCCGCGGCTCAGATTTGCTTTGGCGGATTGATCTGGATGCCGCGGCAGCAGGAGGCGTGGCAGATGGCGAGGGCGAGGGCATCGGCGGCGTCGGCCTGGGGCACTTCTTTCAAGCCGAGCAACGCCTTGACCATGCGACCGACCTGTCCTTTGCCTGCGCCGCCGAGGCCGGTGACGGCTTGTTTGACCTTGCGGGGCGCGTATTCGTAGATTCCCAGCCCGTGCGCGGCGCCGGCTGCAATGGCGACGCCGCGGACCTGGCCGAGCGTGAGGGCGATGCGGGTGTTCTGGACGTACACGAGGCCTTCGACGGCCATGACGTCGGGCTGGTGTTGCTGGATGAGGTCGGTGAGCGTGTCGCGGATGCGGACGAGACAGCGCGACGGCAGGAGGCCCGGCGCGTTCCTGATATTGCCGTGGCAGATCAGCGCCATTTCCGGGCCACGTGTTTCGATCAGGCCGTAGCCTGTTGACCTCAGGCTTGGGTCAACACCGAGGATTTTCATTTGACCAGTTGTCGGCCAACCGCCACGTCGCATCACGTCGCCGCGGAGATTTTCTCGACAAGTTCGTCGGAGATGTCGAGGCTGGCGTGCACGTTCTGAACGTCATCGTGTTCTTCGAGCGCCTCAATGAGCGCCAGCACCGACTTGGCCGTCCTCTCGTCGTTGACGGACACGGGCGTGATCGGCAGGTAGGCGACTTCCGCCGTGGTCGGCTTAAGCCCCTTCGTCTCAATTGCCTTATGCACGGCCTCGAACGTGTGTGAGTCGGTGGTGATCGTGTAACTGGTCTCGTCGGATGTCATGTCCTCCGCCCCCGCGTCCAGCACCAGCGACATCAGATCGTCCTCTCCGATCTGTTCCTTCGGGATGACGATCTGACCTTTGCGGTGGAACAGGTGTTTGGCGCTGGCCAGATGACCGCCGCTCTTCGTGAGAATCATGCGGATTTCGCCGGCGGTGCGGTTCTTGTTATCGGTCAACACATCGACCACCAACGCGACGCCGCCGGGGGCGTAGCCTTCGTAGGTGATTTCCTCGTAGTTCACGCCTTCGAGTTCGCCCGTGCCTTTTTTGATGGCGCGGTCGATGTTGTCGACGGGCATATTGACGGCGCGCGCTTTCATCAGGATGGTGCGCAGCCGCGGGTTGAAACCCGGGTCGCCACCGCCGTGTTTGCAGGCAACGGAGATTTCCTTCGCCAGCTTGGAGAACACCTTGCCCTTCTTGGCGTCGGTGACAGCCTTGTAGCGCTTGATCTTTGCCCATTTGGAATGACCGGACATAGCGAAGTCATTTTAGCTTGCTGAAGCAGCCATTTCCAACTAATTTATGCGCGTTCAACCGACCGCGTTGCTCGGGTGGTGGAACTGGCAGACACGTACGTTTGAGGGGCGTATGCCGAAAGGCGTGGGGGTTCAAATCCCCCCCCGAGCACCAATTTAGAGCGCCTAACCTGACCTATTCATGAACCACCTGAAACGTCCGGCAACCCCTCACCTTAATCCTTTGCCGCACACGACAGCGGCGTCTCGCGGACTCGGCTCCCCCGCAAGCGGGGAGAGGAGATATCCCCTCTCCCTTTCCAAGGGAGAGGGCCTGCCCGCCGAAGCCTCGGCGCAGGCGGGTCAGGGTGAGGGTTCGAGCAGTGACACACTGTGGGTTGTTTAAGCGCATCGTGAATAATCCGGGCTAATGCTCTGTTGAAAAGCCCTGCTGTAGTCAGGCACGACGATCCTCGACTGGCGTCGTCCTGAATTCGTTCGCAATGCCGACGCTCATCAACAATGTCTGCGTGCGTCCGTGGACTCGGACTGTACCGACTGCGGTGCCAGCGATTGCGATTGACCCAGCCAGAGGGTCAATCTAGCCTTCTTTGAGATGAAGCGAACGAACATGCTTTGCCCTTTTGAGGGCAGGTTTGTTCTATTGCTTCTGTTAGGCGACACGATGCGCACCATTACAGTTTTGCTGGCGACGCTGGTTTCTTGCAGCCACGTCCCGCCCGTCGCGGAGCGCGCGCCTGTCACACACGATCTTACTCTGTCGCTCTACGCCATCGAGCCGGTTATTCCCGCAGGCAGTGTGCCTCGCTTCCGCCTCACGCTCATGAACGTCTCCGACCATGCTTGTCGTGTCCTCGATGCCGAGAGGCGAGTTGATTTGCAGCACACCTACTATAATCTCGTCGTCACCAAAAATGGTCAGCCTGTTCGCGTGGGGCGGGTCATTTCAGATCCCGGCCCGATCTCTGATGCCGACTGGCTTGAAATCCCTCCTGGAGCCACAAAGATTTTCGTGCTCACGAACTTTCCCGAGGTGTTAGACCAACTGCCTCCCGGTACTTACGAGGCATACGTCGAGTTCTGGCGTGACCCGTATCAAAGTCACACGACAACATATGCATCAGACAAGGCGAGGTTCACCGTTACCAAATGAAACTGCCGAACCAGCCAGTAGTGCAAACTGGCGGCCCATTGGGAGGTTGGTGAAACTCGTTGCCCGAAAAACCGGGAATAAACTCTTTCCGATAATTCGCAGTCTCACGGCATATCTTGCAGCTCTGGCAGTGCTCGCCACGGCGGAAGCCGCGCCCAATCTTTCCGACCGCATCGAGCGTCCCTTGCGGTATCGGCCCGAGGGCACCGACTTTGTCATCGAGAACGGCACCGAGTTTTTCAACCGCCCGCTCTACGGCAACAACACGGCGTTCCGCGTGGACGCGGGCGACAAACCGGAATTTTCCCTCTACCTGCCCGGCCGTGGCGGCAACCTGCGGCTCGGCATTCAGACGAGCACGGGCGCGAAATGGCTGATCGACGCAGCGCGCGTCGTCACCCGTTACCGCCCCGGCTCCGTGCTCTACGAGATCAGCGATCCGCTGCTTGGTGGCGGCGCGTTGCAGCTCGCTGTGCTGGCGCTGCCCGATACCGAGGGTCTTGTGTTGCGTGCAGAACTTCGCGGCGAGAACGCGCCGGTGGAATTGGTTTGGGCCTATGGCGGCGCAAGTGGTGAGCGGGGAACACGTGCCGGCGACATCGGCACCGAAAGCGAACCGGTCAGCAGCTTTTTCCAACTCAAACCCGAGTATTGTCGAGCCAACACGTTCACCATCGCGGAGAGCACGTTCACGCTGAGGAGCAGACCGGCTACCATCGTTGGTTTGGCGCCGCCGGCAGCACGGTTGGCCGTGGCCGACGCCAATCACTGGTCATCCATTCAAAACCTTATCGCCTCCGCCGGAAAACCGACCGATCTGCCTGTGGTGGCCGGACAGACCACGCTCCCGACGGACAGGCCCATCTACCTCGCCTTGCAGCGTGTCGCCGCCGCTGTCGATCAGTCGCTGACATACAAGGTCGAAAACCTCCCACGGATTTTTGACTCCGCCGAGCGTCATCGCCGCGCGTTGGCCGAAAAAGTCGTCGCCGACACACCCGATCCGTTCATCAATGCCGCCGTGGCGGCACTCTGCATCGCCGCCGACGGGGTATGGGACGAGCCTGGCGGCACGGTTATGCACGGCGCGGTCGCCTGGCGCGCCAAACTCCTGGGCTGGCGCGGGCCTTACGCGAACGACGCGCTCGGCTGGCACGACCGGGCACGCCGGCATTTCGCCTACTGGTCCACGAGACAAAACACAAATCCTGTCCCCGCTGCGATCCTGCCCGCTGACCCGACGGTGAACCTCTCACGCAACGAGCCTTCGCTGCACAGCAACGGCGACCTGTCCAACTCCCACTACGACATGAACCTCGTTTATATCGACGCGCTTTTCCGCCACATACTCTGGACCGGTGACCTCGATTTCGCGCGGCGCGTGTGGCCGGTGATCGAACGGCATCTCGCGTGGGAGCGCCGCCTCTTCCGTCGCCCGTTTGGCCCGGACGGACTGCCGCTTTACGAGGCTTATTGCTGCATCTGGGCGAGCGACGATTTGGAATACGAGGGCGGCGGCGCCACGCATTCGACCGCGTACAATTATTATCACAACAAAATGGCCGCGCGTCTCGCGAAACTGCTCGGAGCCGACCCGACGCCCTACGAGCGCGAGGCGGAACTCATCCAGCGCGCGATGCGCCGCGAGCTTTGGCTGCCCGACCGCGGCTGGTATGGCGAATGGAAGGATCTGCTCGGCCTTCAGCTCGTGCATCCGAACGCCGCGCTCTGGACGTTCTACCACACCGTGGACTCCGAGGCGGCTGCGCCGATGGAGGCGTGGCAGATGACGCGCTTCGTCGACACGCAGATCGCGCACATTCCCATCCGCGGCCCGGGCGTACCGGAGGGCGGTTGCTACACGCTGCCGACCACGAGTTGGATGCCGTACACATGGTCGCTTAACAACGTGGTAATGGCCGAGGTCCAGCACACGGCGCTGGCGTACTGGCAGGCCGGACGCGGCGCGGAGGCGTTCCGCATGTTCAAGGGCAGCATCCTCGACAGCATGTATCTCGGCCTCTGCCCCGGCAACGCGGGCATGTGCACCGCGTTCGACATGGCGCGCGGCGAGACGCAACGTGATTTCGCCGATGCAGTCGGCGTCTGCTCGCGCGCGCTCGTCGAAGGTTTGTTTGGTGTCACGGCCGATGCGCTCGCGGGCGAACTGCGCGTGAGACCGGGCTTCCCGTTTGAATGGGAGCACGCCAGCCTGCGGCACCCGGATTTCACTTTTGCCTTCCGGCGCGAGGGGCTGAAGGAGACTTTCTCCATCGAACCGAAGTTCTCCAAACCGATGGCGCTGCGGCTGCAAGTGGCCGCGCTGCGCGATGGCATCGCTAGCGTGACGGTGAACGGCAAGCCCGCTTCGTGGCGTCTGGTCGAGGATGCCGTCGAAACCCCGCGCATCGAAATCACGAGCGCCGCCGAGCCGCGATACGACGTTGTCATCACCTGGCGGGGGGCACCGCCAGCCACGCCGAACGCGCCGATGGTGGTGGCGCACGGCGGCGAAGTCCGCGCGCAGTTCGGCACAGCCCGTTTGCTCGAAGTGGCCGACCCGCAAGGCGCGTTGAGCAGGCTCAGCAAGAGCGAGAATTCTTTCCGGGCCGCCGCCACGGGCACGCTCGGTCATCGCACCGCATTTGCGAAGGTCCGGCAAGGCGAGCTGACGTGGTGGTCGCCCGTCGAGTTTGAAATCCGTCTTGCTTATGAAATCGAGCCAGCGGCTCAGTCTGCGGAGCACCTCCGGTTTCGCCTCCGCAACAACATGGCACCGGGCGAGACGCGGACTTTTGTGCTACCCGGGTTGCTGCCGGGACGCAATCGCGTCCATGTTGAGCCCCGAGCTGGCGTGGTGGCTGAGGGCATCGTCGAGAACTGGATGATCAAGGCGTCGGCCGACTGGGAGACGGTGGACTTGAGCCGGTTTTTCAACGACAAGGTCACACACATTTTCCAGAACGAATATCTTTCGCCACGTTCGCCATATTGCTCGCTGGCGATCCCGAAGCAGGGCATCGGCAGTTGGTGCAACTACCAGACCCAATTCGAGGTGGACGACACCGGGGTGCGTGCCGTGGCGGAGAAGAACGGTGGCCGGTTCATCCTGCCGCAGGGCGTCCCGTTCCAGATTCCTGTCGCCAGCGACGCGAAGAACATCGTGTTCACATCGCAATGGGACAACTACCCGCGCGAGGCTGTGGTACCGTTGGGCGGCAAGGCGTCGCACGTTTACCTGCTGATGGCCGGCTCATCGAACCCGATGCAGAGCCGGTTCGACAATGGCGAAGTGATCGTGACCTACGCCGACGGTTCGACCGAACGGCTGGCGCTGCACAACCCGACGACCTGGTGGCCGATCGACCAGGATTACTTCATCGACGACTTCGCGTTCCGCCGGCCGGAGCCGATTCCACCGCGCGTGGACTTGAAGACCGGCACTGTTCGCGTGCTCGACGTGTCGGCCTTCAAAGGCAAGGGCGGCAAGATTCACGGCGGCGCGGCGACTGTGCTTGACCTGCCCTTGAACCCTGAGAAGGAATTGAAATCGGTCAGGCTGCGGACCCTGGCCAACGACGTGGTCATCGGTCTGATGGCCGTGACACTGGCGCGGTGAATTGTGGCTGGTGCTGGCGGTGGTGTCCGCATGGGTGGTGAACCTGGGCCACGCAGGTGCTGCGGCATTCGTGGCTGAAGCGGCGCCTGCAGCGGGGGCGAACGGTGCGCCACAGTGTGTTTGCCTTGGGATTGCGGCTGCTGCAACGCTGGACAAAGTGGCACCGTTCCGAGTACTTTGAATTGGGATTCATTCCTCATGGCGCAGTCCTATGAAAAAGTGTCGTGCAGTAACGAGCACCAACAGGGTAAGAATCTCCACGGAGGATTCATGAATCGCGACCTGTGTGTGATTGTTCTGCTTCTCTTGGCAGGATGCGCGCGACAAACGCCACCCCAAGAGTCTGTCGCCGCAACTCCTGCGTTTCGCGCCATGGGCCAGAGCGTCACGGTCGAGGAGGCATACACCGACGAAGCCACCGGTTTCGCAATACGCCGACGCCTTGCTACGGAGAATCCGGGCGCGTCGGCGGGGATCATTATTGAGGTGAGCAACGGGATTGTGACCCTCCGCGGGGTCGCGCCGACGCAGGCAGTGGCCTGGCGGGCCGAGGCGACTGCACATGCCGTGAAAGGCGTGAAGCAGGTCCGCAATCAAATCGTCATCACTACCACCCCGGCGCTTCCCTGAAGCGCAGTCCGAACTCTTTCCGGAAGCAAGATCGACCTGTCCCTCCAAACCGGGCGCGCTTGATTTTGCCCAGCGTGAGCAAAACGATGCAGCCGCTTTCCTCTGCGGCTACGGGTCCGATCCCTCGGCAGTCCGACACAATCGTTTGAACCGGAGTCCGTTAGCGGCGTCGCCGGGTTTTCCCGATTCGGCTCTGGCACTCCTCCTGCTAACTGGCGGAACAGATTGATCCGACGTTTCTTTGGTGTGGTGATGGGAAGCGTACACGCGGCTCTTTTTCTGTTTACAGGCCGTAGGCGGTTCTCTAGTATTTGCCGCCGCACCGAGGAGACAACTCATGAAGAAAATCGAGGCGATTATCAAACCGTTCAAGCTCGAGGACGTGAAGGAAGCGCTCTCGGGCGTTGGTGTTGGAGGCATGACGGTCAGTGAAGTCAAGGGATTCGGACGCCAAAAAGGTCACACCGAAATCTACCGCGGCAGCGAGTACACGGTTGATTTTTTGCCCAAGCTCAAGCTGGAGATCGTGCTGGCCGACGGCGCCGTGGAGGCGGCGGTCAACGCGATTATGAAGACAGCGAAAACAGGAAAGATCGGCGACGGAAAAATCTTCGTGTTGCCGATCGAAGAGGCGGTCCGCATCCGAACGGAAGAGCGCGGCGAGCAAGCCGTGTAGCGGCCGCAGGACAAACCAAACCCAGATTAAAGGAGGCGCGGCGCTTGAATCCGCCGCGCGGCGAGGAGAAGAATATGACACCAAAAGAAGTTTTGGCGCTCTGCAAAAGCAAAAACGTGCAACTCGTGGACGTCAAGTTCTGCGATTTTCTCGGGACATGGCAGCATTTCTGCATGCCCGTCGCGGAACTGGAGGAGGAAACTTTTGAGGCGGGCCTAGGCTTCGACGGCTCGTCCATCCGCGGCTGGAAATCAATCGAAGCCAGCGACATGCTGTTGATCCTCGACCCGAAGACGGCGATCATTGATCCTTTTCCACAAGTCACGACACTGAGTATCGTCGCCGACGCCGTCGACACGATCACCCGCGAACCGTACTCGCGCGATCCGCGCAATGTCGCCCGCAAGGCGGCGGCCTATTTGAAGCAGACGGGCGTCGCGGACACGGCCTACCTTGGACCTGAACCGGAGTTCTTCATCTTCGACGACGTCCGCTACGACCAGAATTCCCACAGCGGCTACTACTACGTCGACTCCATCGAAGGCATTTGGAACACTGGCCGTGAGGAGTTCCCCAACCTCGGCAACAAGATCCGTCACAAGGAAGGCTACTTCCCCGTTCCGCCCAATGACGCGCTGGTGGACGTCCGCAACGAAATCATCATGGTGATGAAAGACTGCGGCTTGAAGGTGGAAAAAGAGCACCACGAAGTCAGCACCGCCGGCCAGGCAGAAATCGACCTGCGTTTCGACGAACTCGTGGCGATGGCGGACAACATGATGCTGCACAAGTACATCACCAAGAACGTCGCCAAGCGCCACAACAAGACCGCCACCTTCATGCCCAAGCCGCTCTTTGGCGACAACGGCTCCGGCATGCACACACACCAAAGCCTGTGGAAGAAGGGCAAGCCGCTGTTTGCCGGCAATAAGTATGCAGGTCTCAGCGATCTGGCGTTACACTACATCGGCGGGTTGCTTAAACATGCCAACGCGCTTTGCGCGTTCGCCAGCCCCACGGTCAACAGTTACAAACGGCTCACGCCGGGATTCGAGGCGCCTGTCAACCTCGCCTACTCCAGCCGCAACCGTTCGGCGGCCATTCGGATCCCCACCTATTCGCCGAGCCCCAAGGCCAAACGCATCGAGTACCGCCCACCGGACCCGTCGTGCAACATGTACCTGACGTTTGCGGCCATGTTGATGGCCGGACTGGACGGCATCCAGAATCGCATCGACCCCGGCGAGCCGATGGACAAAAACCTTTACGAACTCTCGCCCGCCGAGATCAAGAAAGTGCCGCAGGTCCCGGCCAGCTTGGCGGAGGCGTGCAATCACCTGGAGCGCGACCACGAGTTCCTGCTCAAAGGCGACGTGTTCACGGAGGACGTCATCGACACCTGGCTGGAGATGAAACGCAAAGAGCAGGACCAGATCCGACTGCGTCCGCATCCGTGGGAATTCCACATGTATTACGACTGCTAAGTCGCGATCGGCCGAAGAAAACTCGTTGGGCCCGGAGTTTGAACGAACTCCGGGCTCAATTTTTTTCTGCGTCGCCGCTGTGAGAAAAAAATCTTCTCGTTTCGTGTTTTTTTTCTTGAACTGGAAAAACTCGTTCGCTATGCTGCGTCCCGCCTAAGGCGAAGGCGAGGGGAATAGGGGGCTGTGAATAACTTGTTAATAGCTTGGGTTCTCCATCGGGTAAAACCGGTAATTTGGTAGGATGTCCCAAGAAGCGGATTTCACTGATTTCACGCCTCTCTGCTGCTCGATATGGATGTGATTTGGACGCTTGGCGGTCGCAGGCCGGTATAGAAGCCGGTTTCAAGATGGAATTTGCTGGCGATTGTCTGTTTTTAGCGTGTGACGGGGCATTTTAAGGGTACAAAGTCCAATGTCGCATCCGCTTCCGAGAGCCTCCCAAGCCCTCTCCATTGGCATGTGGAAGGGGTTTGCTGGAACCCATGGAGACTGTTAACACCATGTGAATAACTTGGGTGTTGCGGCTGAGGAGGCAAAATGACTTCGTGTCACGAACAACTATGGAAAGACGCGAGCAAAGTTCTGCGGGGAATGCTGAACCCCGATTTGTTCACCCGCTGGTTCGCGCCGATCAAGCCGATCGAGATCAACAACGGCGCTCTGGTGCTCGGGGTTGCCAATGAATTTTATCAGATCTGGTTGCAGGACAATTTCCTTTCGTTAGTGCGGGAGGCAGTCAATCAGTCGTCAAAACAACCTCTCCAAGTGAGGTTTGTCGTCGCGCAGGAACTCAAGGAAGCGGGTCGCTCGGCTCCCCCCGCTCAGGCGGAGAAGCATTCTTCTCCAAGACCGGCGCTCGATATCAGGCTCAACCCACGTTACTCCTTCGATTCGTTTGTGGTGGGCCCGAACAATAATTTCGCTCACGCGGCGGCACTCGCCGTGGCGCAAGCGCCAGCAAGAGCCTACAACCCGCTCTTCTTGTACGGCGGGGTTGGCCTCGGGAAGACGCATCTCATGCAGGCCATCGGCCATTGCGTTTCCACCAGTCCCAAGGCTGGAAAGATTTGCTACATCACTTCCGAGCAGTTCACCAACGAGTTCATCCAGGCGATTCAGAACAGCTCGCTGACGAAGTTCCGCAAGAAATACCGCCAAGCCGACGTGCTGCTGATCGACGACATCCACTTCCTCGCCGGTAAAGAGCGGATGCAGGAGGAGTTTTTTCACACGTTCAACACGCTGTTCGACGCGCACAGGCAAATCGTTCTCACCAGCGATCGGCCAGCCGCTGAGATTGCAAACCTGGAAAACAGGTTGGTCTCGCGTTTTGAGTGGGGGCTCGTCACGGAACTGCAGCCGCCCGCACTGGAAACCCGCATCGCAATTCTCAGGAAAAAAGCGGCAGTTTTGGATGTGAAGTTGTCCGACCAAGTCATTGAGTTTCTGGCGCAGAAGATTCGCACCAACATCCGCCGTTTGGAAGGCGCTCTGGTGCGCGTCGCGTCGTACGCTTCCCTCACCGGGAGGGAGATCACAACGGACACGTTGGAAACCTTGTTGCGCGACTCACTGCATGAGGAAGCAAAGCAGACACTTTCAATCATCTCGATCCAAAAGAAGGTGGCCGAGCATTTTGATATCCGCCTTGCCGATATGACCAGCCGTCGAAGACCTCAGAATGTTGCCTTTCCGCGTCAGGTCGCCATGTATCTCAGCCGTACTCTGACCGACCGTTCGCTGGTGGACATTGGCGAGGCTTTTGGAGGGCGCGATCACGGCACTGTGATGCACGCTTGCAAGCTGATTAACGAACGCATTACGAAAGACCAGCGCCTGCGACTGACCATCACTTACCTGCAGCAGTTTCTACAACGTTAACAACCCGTCTTTCTGACTGTGTATAACCGACCAATTGCGTGTGTGGTTTTGCCTCTGCTGTGCTTCCCCTCTCTTTTTGGCCTCGCTCTTGGCTTTTCCTCGTTACCTTTTTACCTCCCTAAGTTCTTGCAGCAGCCTTGACAACAATCTTCCTTTCAGATATTCACAGCAGGAACGGATACGACTGTCTTTTATATAGATACTTAAGTTCTTAATAAGCACATGGCAACCAAGTTTCAGGTAACGAAAGAGAAGATTCTCGACGGGCTGCAACGCGTGCAGAACATCGTCGGCACGCGCACCACCTTGCCTATTCTCTCGAACGTGCTCCTGCAAGCCGGTAAAGATGGGCTTTGCTTGACCACAACCGACTTGGACGTCGGTGTGAGGTGCACGGTTGAGGCTGAAGTTTCCAAGCCGGGGGCGACGACGTTGCCTGCCCGCAAACTCTTCTTAATCCTCAAGGAAGTCGCGGCGGCTGAGATTGAGGTTGAAGTAGATGATAAGCATGCCGCCTCCATCCGCTGTGGGTCTTCGTTCTATAAGATCATGGGACTCGCCGAAGAAGAATTCCCGCGTTTTCCCCAGCCGGACGGGGCAAAGACGCTGAAAATCGAGCAGGCAGTGCTCCGCGACATGTTGAGGAAGACGGCGTATGCGGCTTCGACCGACGAAACGAGGTACGTGCTGAACGGCGTGTACATGAGCTTCAAGGGAGACAAGTTGACGGTGGTCGCGACGGATGGGCGACGGCTCGCTCTTGTGGAGCGCGAGATCGAAGTGCCCAAGGGAGCAGAGGCGGATCTCATTTTACCAACGAAAGCGGTCGCGGAACTCCAACGGTTGCTGGGAGATAAGGATGAAGTCAATATCTCAGTAGGAGAGAATCAGATCATTTGCAACCTGGGGGCCACAACCTTGGTCTCGAAGTTGATCGAAGGAACGTATCCAAACTTTCGACAGGTGATTCCAACCGAGGCGAAAGAGCGGGTTCAGTTGGAGAGAGAAACATTGCTCGCCGCGCTGCATCGGGCCTCCATTCTCGCGAGTGAAAAATCCCAGTCCGTAAAACTGAGCTATACGAAGAACACGCTGACCATCACAGCCACGACGCCGGAGGTCGGAGAGGCAAAGGAGACACTTTCGATCAATTACAAAGGGAAGGAGCTGACGATCGCCTTCAATCCGCAGTACTTGATGGATCCGCTGCGAAACCTGGATGCCGACGAAGTGTTCATGGAACTGACCGATGAACTCAGCCCCGGCGTGATCAAGATCAACGCCCCCTTCCTCTACGTGCTCATGCCGATGCGGCTCTCGTAGGACAGGCATTCCTGCGGCGAGCGGTTTCTTGACACTGGTTCTGACGGGTTTTACTCTAAAGGCGCAACATCCCAGCTTTGCCTCGTGGTGTAATGGTAGCACAACTGACTCTGGATCAGTTTGTCTAGGTTCGAGTCCTAGCGAGGCAGCCAACCACCACATCGGGACGAACGTTTTTTCAGCCGCAGAGAATCTTCGAATCCGGCGCCGTTGGTCAATCCCCTCTTGGGAGGGGTGTAGGGGCGGGTTGCCTGCAAAGACATTTTTCTTGTCAGTGCGTCAGGCCTCGTCGTCGCGGGTTTTGGCGATACGGAAACATTCCCCTCACTTGTAGCGTTTGAGGTAGAGTCAGTTGTAAACAACAGGCTCAAGTATGATGTAGCAAGAAAGGTAGCTGATCCCCCCACAGGAAGACAGGGACGGCAACCGCCCCCGTTTTACTTTCGATTCCTTTCCCCCACCCGAGGAGCTTGGCGCAGATGGATCGTCCTGGTCTCCACGCGCCGGGACTCCGCTCAACCCTGTCGCCCCACCGCTACGCCCCGTGCATTCCGTCCATGCCGAACCAACTCCGCTTTACCCCCTGTAATAGAGAACGTCCACGGCTATCATCTTATTCATTGACACCTACTGTCATCTTTATTTTCCCACTTGGCCAATTCGAAATCGACGCGCCAGACGGCTTCAGACCGGCTTTTATAAGCACACTTCCAAGAGCCTTAGCAGATTCCGAAGGAGGGTCGCCCGTTGTGATCCAAAGTCCCTTGGGTAATTCGCCGAAGGGCCATTCTTCCCCCATTCTTTCAACCTCCTAACCGGCTTGTTCCAATATAGATTTCAGTTGGTGGGCAACATACATGCCTCGACTGTCGCTATGCACCCAAAAGATGTCGATCCTAGTACCTGCGAATGGCTTTAGTGCTTCAATGGTAGCCTGTTGTTGTTCGGCGGGAATTCGCAGCGGTTCGACTTGTGATAATACTTCCTTGCCTTCCTTTAATTCTGCCTCGGCTTTGGTCACGTCTTGGCGAGCCGCATTTGCAGTCATCATGGCAATGCCAGCCGCTTCTACAGCTTGCTTCCGCGCATTGTCAGATTCGACCAGCTTGCCCTCAGCTTGTGCCAGCCTTTTCGAGTCTGCTTCTTTGGATTTTTTTTCCAGCGTCATTCGATGTATTTCAAGAACCGACGGCACCAGAAAAAGCATTGCCACAAGAAACTCAAGCAGCGGGCGCCTCATGCGTTCTAGTTTGTCGGCACTTCTGAGTGGGAGCCTCAAAACTTTCACAACATCCACCAAGCTTAACGTCAACCATACAATCCCGGCAATGGTGGTAAGTATAACGATAATCAAACCGAGCTGACTTTCTGAGTTATACCATGAAAACATCCCTGTCATATTCGCTGGTCATTCAGGAAGTGCTTTTGGGGTTTTCCGTTTTGTTGGCATTTGCCTTCCTGATTTGGAGTCGCCGCAACTAAGCAAGGCGCAGGGTGAGAACACTGACAACTACTCAATAAACAGTCAATACGAAATCCGCTAGCCCACCCCCTCAGCAGAGGTTCCCCAACTTGGTCAGCCCGAAGACGCCGCGTGCTTCCACGGCTTCCAATGCCAAACCGCGTCTCGGTAGTTTTCGACCCAAGCTCGAAATCGCTTCGAGATCGCACACGCCCCTTGCAACGCGACACGCCATGACAACAATCGTGCCTCACAGCTAATGCGTCCTTCTTGCGGAAGAACAGCGTGCGGCTTGCGTTTCAGCGCTCGTTGCTGGCAAGGCGGGCGGCGAGGAGATGGCCGCGGTCGTCGAAAATCACTTCGGCCACCACAAACATCCCTTCGCTGACTCGGCCCCACGGCATCTGCGTCCGGAACCGGAGATCGCGGTACCGCAGCACCGTGTGACCATGCTCCTCCAGTTTATCCACCAGCGGAACTCGGCAAACCACCGAAACAATCTCACCGCCGGTGCCGCTTCCGCCTTCGGCAGCAATTCATCGTCGTGAAACTTGACGAACGTTTCGTTGTCCTTGCCGTTGATCCAGTGAATTCGATCGGCCTCTTCGCAGAGGATCGTCCAGCGAAACGGATTCATGGGCTGGGCAAACGCCGCCAGCTTTTGCGTGCCGGGCGGTTTTGACGCCGTGTGCAGCGCATACCAGTGCGCCACGCCGCACATAAGGAGATACGCGCTGATGATTGCCAATCCGACCGGAGCAGCTGCAGGCTGCCGTGCCCGGATCACCGCCCATAGCGCCACGCCGAGCATCGCCCACACGTACGGGTCGAGGATGAACACCCAGCTCAGCGCCAACCGCGCGTCACTCAGCGGCCACAACAACTCCGTGCCGTAATTGGTGATCCAATCGAGAAGCAAATGCGACGCGAGACCCGCTGCGGCAGCCGCCAACAGCAGCCGAAAGTTCTTTCGTCCCGCAATCAGCCAAATCACCCCCGCCACCAGCGCCGCCCAGAACGGCAGCAACAGCGCCGAGTGCGTAAAACTGCGGTGCCAGCGGAAGTATGTTTCGCTGCCCAACGGCGCAACGAGGATGTCAATGTCCGGGAACTCGGCGGCGGCGATTGCCGTCCACAAGGCCGCGCGCCCGCCGCGTTGCCGGAACCCGCAGTAGCCGATCAGCGCGCCCGTCAACCCATGCGCCATGTTATCCACGAAAGCATTCTTAGCTCAGAACACCCGCTTTGTCACCCACCGCCGAAATCGCGTGTAAGAAATCGTTTCACAAGCGGGCGGGTTTCGCTAAGATGGCGGCAGTTTCTTATGTTCACATCACGCACGTTACTGGAGGGCAAATGGCCGATTGTGGTGTTGGCGTGGCTTGGCGTAGCGACGTTGATATGGTGCCCGGTGCTGTGGGCGCCGATCCTGCCGTTCGCGCTGCTGGCGTTCACGATTTCGTTTTTTCGCGACCCAAAGCGCACGGTGCCGGCCGATCCGCAGGCGATTGTCGCGCCTGCCGACGGCAGAGTGGTCGAGGTAAAAACGGTCAACGAGCCGCATTACCTCAAGAGCGACGCGCAGATGGTGGCGATTTTTTTGTCAGTGTTTGACGTGCACGTGCAGCGGTCGCCTGTCGAAGGCGCGATCAAGTTCGTCCAGTACAACAGAGGCAGGTTTTTGGATGCTCGCAATCCGCAATGCGCCGTGGTCAACGAAAATCGCGTCATCGGCATCGAGTCGGCGGACGGATTCCGCGTCACGGTGCGGCAAGTCGCGGGTCTCATCGCCCGGCGCATCGTCGGCTGGGCTGAGCAGGGCGCGCGGCTGGCCAAAGGCGAGCGGATCGGGATGATTCGGTTCGGGTCGCGGGTCGAATTGTTGCTGCCGCCCGATTGCGAGGTCACGGTGAAAGTTGGCGATTACGTCACAGGAGGCGATCATGTCGTTGCCCGAAAACGATAAACACGTTCGCGCGATTGAAGCTGAAGAGTCCGAGAAGGTTCAAATCTACTTCCTGCCGAATCTGCTGACCGCAGGCAACCTCGCGTGCGGGTTTTTCGCGCTCACGTGGATCTTCAAATACCAGCAGGGCGATGATTTTGAGCCGATCCGGACCGCGCTCTGGTTGATCCTGGCGGCGTTTGCGTTCGATTTCTTCGACGGGCGGCTGGCGCGGTTGGCCGGGAAGGAATCGCGGTTCGGGCGGGAATTTGATTCGCTGGCGGACATCGTGAGCTTCGGGGTGGCGCCGGCGTTTTTGATCTACCGGATCGTCTTGCAGGAATTCGAGCCTGGCTGGGTGATCGCGGCGATTTATCTCGTGTGTGGCGGGATCCGCCTGGCGCGGTTCAACGTGATGAGCGCACAGCCCGCCAAGGAGAACGGGCGGGAGTTCGTCGGGTTTCCCATCCCGTCGGCGGCGGCGCTGGTGGTCAGTGTGACGATGTTCATGATGTGGTTGGTCGGACACGAGCGGACGTTGGGCAACTGGCGGTTTGTGCTGCCGGTGCTGATGCTGTTGCTGTCGGGATTGATGGTCAGCAACGTGCGGTACCCGACGTTCAAGTACATGGATTGGACGCTGTATCGGTCGGTGACCACATTTGCGGCGGCGGTGATCGTGGGACTGCTGTTGGCGCTATATTTCCAGGTGACCCTGGCTCTATTGTTCATTGCGTACATGCTCTACGGGATGTTGCGGCCCTGGGTGAGCAAACGCTGGCGGCGCGAAATCGAGTCGGACGAGACGGAAGAAGAATCTTCAGGAAGGTAGGCAAACGTGGGGCACGCAGACGACTTGTTGCAGGCGCTGGTGGCAGGATTTGTTTGTGCTTTTGTCGTGTCGGTGCCGGTCGGACCAGTCAACCTGACGGTGATCAACCAGGCGCTCCGCAACGGATTTCTGCGGGCGTTTCTGGTCGGGCTGGGCGCGGTGTGCGCCGAAACGTTCTACGCCACCGTGCTGATGGCCGGCCACACGGCCATTCTGGACAAGCCGTTCGTGCGCCAGGCGTTGCACGTCACGGCCGTCGTCGTCATCACCGTGATTGGCATCCGGTCGCTCTTGTACAAAGAGGAAAAATTCGCAGCCAGCGACGAAGCCAGAGCGGAAAAGGTGGATGAACGCTGGCATCATCCGCAGGCGTTGCTGCTGGGCTTCCTCTTGACGATCTCCAACCTGATGCTGGTCGTGCTGTGGGCAACGATCATCGCCGTGTTGTTCGCCCGGGAATGGGTGTCTCCGGAGTTGCCGGGCACCCGTGCGGTCTGCATCGTCGGAGTGTTCCTCGGCGGCGCAACGTGGTTTCTGCTGCTGTCGTACTTCGTCTCGCACGCCCATCGCCGCGTCAAACCCGAGACGCTGACGGTGCTGGTGCGCGGTTGCGGCGTGACCTTTCTGGTGTTCGCCGCGCTGCTGGCCGTTAAGCTCTTCATCCGCTGACCTTACTCGCCCAGCACCACGCCCGGCGGCCCGGGAAATCGGGGGCAACCCAAAAAGAGGCCGTTGAAGTGCACATCAACCGCCGCTTCAAGCGCCAAGGCGGCGGTTGGCACCCGTGTGGGCTGATCGGCTGGCGCAACTACGCTGTCCCGCGCCTGCGGGAAAGACCGTAAGAACTGGCAACACTGGTGGGACAAAGTGTGCCGCACCACAGTAAAAGTGAACCCGGGTTGGGCCAACGCCACTGATAATTGACAAACAGTACCTCCGCCAAGGGCGCATCTCAACTTTTATGGGGATGGGAAACCAGCAGAATTCGGCCTCGGATTGCGCTCGCGTCACCGTCGCAGGCCAAACCCGCACCCGCTGCCGGGAACGCCAGAAAAATCGGGCAGTTGCGGCTGCCCCCCTAAAAACAGTGCTTGACGCGCAGGGGGCGGCTGTGGTATTAAACTCGCAATGGCGAGAGCGGGATGTGTAGTGTCCGCTTCGGTTGTCTGGGTCCGGGAGAATAGGGAAAAGCGATGGAATTGGAGAAGCGGGATAGGGCGAGACGGCTGCGGTCAGTGCTTTTGAAGACGATACTCACCAGGGATGGGTGGGTCGTTGACTCTCAATGCGCCGGCGTGCGTTCAGATCACCAATAGGCTGCGTCAGTGGCGGCATGGGCTGCAACGCTACTACGGGGAATGGAACTTCATGACACGGACCAATTGGCTCCGAGTTATCGGATGGGCTTTTGGAGCAGCGAAAAAGGGAAAAAGGGAGTATGAAGAAGTCGATCGTCGCATCTTTATCGATGGCCGCGCTGGTTCTAGTTAAAGCCAGTTCCGCGTTCGCGAGCGCCTCCGTCACGACCCTTGCCAGCACGAATATGACAGCCGACACCGCTGGCACCGGCGGAACAGGAGCCTACACCACGCTGACCGGGCCTGCCCTTGTGTTCGGCGAGTCGCCGGACACCACCGGCGCCAGTGGCCTGTTCTACCCGAGATCCGATTCCTTTACGTGCCACCAACACAGCGGCGCGGCCGGCCCCGCCCGCCAACAGAAACTTTGACCCCAACGAACCTCAAACTGGGAATTAACCTATGAAAAAGTCAATCATTCTGCCTCTCCTCACGCTCCTCGTCACGCTTGTCGGCGCTACCACCGGCTTGGCGGCTATCGGCACACCCACTACTATCGGCACGACAAACTACGCAGATCCGTGTGGCAGTGGCTATTGCCTCACTCCTGTTACCTCTCTTACACTGAAGCCAACCGTCGCCGTGGCCGTGAATAACACGGTGATCCTCGCGATAGTTCTGAACAATGACAACACCCCCACCGTGACGGTGACCGACTCCGGCGGAAACACCTATACCAAGGATGCCGATCTTGCTAGTTCGGCTAACTACCAGGCGCGCACCCTTGTCTTTTCCGCGCCGGTGACCGTCGCCCTTACGACCAGCAGCACCATTACTCTCCACTTCAGCGGTACCGGCGTGAATGAAGTAAATGTGAGCGGTGTCAAAGTTACCGGCCTTGTGGCAGCTTCGCGCGTTGACAAGACGGCCACTGCCACTGGTACGGGAACATCTCCATCCTCTGGCAACACCGCCACCACTACTCAGGCGGGTGAACTGCTCATTGGTGCAATCGGACTCGACATTAGTACTGGTTCGCCGACTTTTACGGCGGGAGCGAACTACACGGCGCTGCCTGCGAAGATCATAACCGGTATCCCCTCCGGCGGTTGGTTTGGCATCTATCCCGAATACCAAATTGTCAGCGCCACCGGCGCCTATGCCGCAAACGGCACTTTTAGCGGTGGCGTTAACGACTGGGTTGCGGCCATCGTCACCTACAAAGCCGCGCTGACGTCAACCACCACGGCGCTTTCCCGCACGACCGGCAGCAGCTCCCAGACCTACGGCAGCACGCTGGCCTTCACCGCTACCGTGAGCGGTTCAAGTCCCACTGGGAACGTCATTTTCAAGGACGGCTCGACCACGTTGGCCACGGTGGCGCTGTCCTCGGGAACAGCGGTTTACACTTCGTACACGGACCTCAAGGTGAGTGGATCACCGCACTCGATTGCCGCCTACTATCAGGGCGACAGCGGCAATGCCGCCAGCGATAGCTCGGCCAGCCCGATCTCGCAGACGATCACGGCCAAGGCGCTGACGGCAACCGGAACGTTGTCGGTGCCTGCGAGCAAGGTGTATGACGGCACGACCAGCGCGTCGGTGTCGGGTGCGGCGGCCTTGCTGGCGACGGAAGCGCCGGGCGCGGGCACGACTGCCGACGGCAAACCCTACAACGCGGACACGGTGAGCCTGACCGGGACGGCCAGTTACAATTACAATTTCAAGGATGTCGCGACTGCGACGACGGTGACCGAGAGCGGTCTGTCGCTCACCGGCACGGGCAACGGCAACTACACTTTGACCGCGCCGAGTTTCAGCGCGACGATCACGGCCAAGCCGCTTTCAATCACCGCACCGACGATTGCATCCAAACCTTACGATGGCACGGCGACGGCGGGCGCTGTGACGGTGGGGACGATCTCGGGATTTATTGGCAGTGAAACGGTGACGGCAACCGCTGTGGCGGCGGATTATTCCAGCGCGAACGCCGGCTCCTATCCTGGAGACGTGGTTACTTACACACTTCACAATGGAACCGGCGGTGGTTTGGCGGCCAATTACAGCCTGGCGAACGGAACGGCTACCGGAACAATCACGGCGCTGGCGGTTCAGTTGTCCGGCACGCGGGCCTATGACGGGACGACGACCGCCGCCTTCGGCATTTTGTCCGTTGCGAACAAGGTGGGCAGCGACACCGTCAACGTTGCTTCGGGCAGCGGCACTTTGGCCGGCGCCAACGTTGGTTCGGAAGCGATTACGTCCTTTGGCACGCTGGCGTTGGGCAACAATT
>Ga0187853_10001561_pt1 | contig 20806 bp, 19 predicted proteins | sample June2016WEW_6_10_2_FD_132417 | JGI IMG/M metagenome (GOLD analysis project Ga0187853, IMG submission 132417) | Peatland microbial communities from SPRUCE experiment site at the Marcell Experimental Forest, Minnesota, USA - June2016WEW_6_100 | ecosystem: Environmental > Terrestrial > Soil >... | reverse complement strand
ATGCCTCAGCAAAAGCAAAGCGGCGGAGCCGGTATGCTCCGCCGCTTGTTGTGCAAACTGCTGCCTATTCAGCAGCTGCAGGTTAGTGCCGTCCGCCGCCGCGAGATCCACCGCCGCCGCCGTTTTCATGTCCACCGCCGCCATGCGAAGCATTGGATTGCTCCGTCTGCCGGCCTGCATTGGGCCGCGCGCCGCCCGAACGAGAACCCTGTGTGTTGCCGCGGAACTGTCCGTTGCCGCGGGCTTGGCCGCCGCTGGAGCGATAGGACGCGGCACCAGGTCCGCCGTGATAGTTTCCTCCGCCCTCGCTCACAAAGCGATGGCCGCCCCAGCCGTGGCTGTAGCCCCATCCGCCCCAGGGTCCCATCCCCAGGAAAATGCCGTTGTAGAAGTACCCCGGCCCGTAATAGCCATAGGGCGCGCAGGCGTACGGCGCATAGCCGTAGTAGCCATACGCACAGCTTGGTTGAACACCGATGTCAATCACAAGCTGCGCTTGAGCCGCTGGCGCCAGGGCCAGGCCGGCGAGCAGTACAGTTGTACCGAATAGAATTCTGATTCCACGCATGTGTGACCCCCTTAAGGTGTCTGCGGTTCCCGGTTAGGGTGGGATGCTTTGGCGCCGTTAAGACTAACCCGGCAACAGCAGCCTACATAAGGGGTTCGGTCCGTTCATGAATTCCCGTTGCTTGATCGGGACCGTCATTCCTCTGCCCTTACATACTTGAACCTAGTCCCAGGCATCGCACCTGTCTGAGCAATAGGAACCACGCGTTGTGAAACTGTTGCCGCAGCGCCTCGTTGATGGGTGTCCGGCGCCCCGGCAGCACAGTCGCCGCCGCTGGTTGTGTACAAAATTGCACAGCTTTTTTAAGTCCAGTGTAGAAAACTCCAGAAGAATGAATCGCAGGATCCCGTCAAAAAACAGGAGAGGATAATGACAGGGAACACGGACTCGCATATAGCGGACCTCCACACCAAGGCGGCTTACGCACATGCAGCCGCTGCCCACGTGCATAGCACCGGCGATCACGCATCCGCCCAAGAGCTGGCCAGGAAGGCCCTGGGATACTCCGTGGAAGCCGTGAAGCATACGGAAGAGATCGCGCAGAGCGCGCCGCAATCCATGCAAGTTTAGTCCACATACTCATTGGTGAATTGCCGGGCGAGAGGCGCTCGGCGCAATCCAACGAGAGCCAGAACCCGGGGATGCCCGGAGCAAGGGGATGCAAGATGCTGATCATTCTCATTATTGTTCTGCTGCTCGTTTTCGGCGGGGGCGGAGGGTACTACGGCTACAACAGGTGGGGCGCAGGCGGAGGCGCAGGCATAGGGCTTGGCACAGTAATTGTGATCTTGCTGGTGTGCTACCTGTTGGGAGTGTTCCGATAGAGCGATCTGAGGCGAGTGCGGCTCGCTGCCGGGAGATTGGCAACGGGACGGAAATCAATGTTCAGGTGCGTGAGGTTGGCAACGAAGCCACTGTGCGGAGGGAAGAGATGTGTATCGCAATGAGCAATGCGCTGGCGCTGATGCATTGGCACGATTTTCGGTTTTTGCATGATTTCAGCGGCCGTGACTTAGCCTGGTTGCTGATTGGGGCGTCGCTGGCCCTCCTAGTGTTCTGGGTGATCTCACGGCGCAGGCGGCGCTGGTTCTAAATGCCCCACATCGACTTCAGTCTCGTGCCAGCTGGCCCGTAGACGTCTCCGAACCGACGGTCACAGTGTCGCCAAGCCAGGCGAACCTGGTTGGCTCGGATACTCCTACATAACGCAAATCTGTGCGGAATGAATAGAAGCTTGTGAAGGAACGTTGTGTTCATTGGCAATGTGCGAATCAACCGACCGCACAGTGACCGGTTTTCTTAGCGGCAATCCAGAGCGCCCGCCAAGATGAGCAATTGTGAACAGACCCTCGCTGCCGGCAATCCGTCAAATCATTGCGTGGGAAACCCAAAATTGAAGTCTCGGCTGAATTCCATCAGCGAGAAGTTACTGGAGCAGAAATGAAAAAGATCCTGGTCCTTTTGTTTGCCGCTCTGTTTGCGATATCCGCGGTCACGCCTGCCTACGCCAGCCACCACCGGAGGCACCACAGATACCACAGGCATCCCCCGATCGTAATTGTGTTTCCACGCTAGCCACGTTGCCTCTTCGTCAGGCGACATATGCGTCCTGGGCCGAATCTCGGCACGCGGGCAGCCTCTCACCCCGGAAACGCCCTCGGACGTGGGTGTACCCGGGTGACTGCGGTATTCGCAGGTTTCGATTCTTTCCTCTTCCGCAATTTGTCTTCTGGCCCCCGGGAGGTGGGCAGACATGAAGAAATGGTTATGTTCCGTCGCCGGGTTGTCCCTGGCACTGGCAGGCTCTCTAGCCGCACTCGCACAAACTCCGGCAGTTCCGCCACCCAACATCCTCGACATCGAAACCATCAACATAAAACCCGACATGGATGGCCCCTACGACAGAATTGCCTCTGAATACCCTGACTTGTCGGAGCAACTCAAGGACCCGATGCACTTCCTGGGAATGGAAGCCCTGACGGGATCGCCTCGAGCAATTTACCTCGCCGGCTACGATTCTTTCGAGGCGTTCGAAAAGAGCGAGGAGTGGCTCACCGGCAACGCGGCGACCGACGCCAAGTTTGACGCGATGGATGCGCGCGAGGCCGCTTACGTATCCGAGGAACACCACGTCCTTTGGCATTACCGCCCCGACCTCAGCAACAATGTTGCCGGAGCGGACATACCGCACTCCCATTACTGGGAGGTGATCATCTTCCATATGCGCTCCGGCCACGACGAGCAGTTTAAGGAATTGACAGAGCTTTATCGCGACGCCTACCTCAAAAGCGGGCAAAACATCCCCTGGTCAAGTTACGAAGGAATGATGGGCGTGACCGACGCCTACCTCATCCTGGTGCCGATGAAGTCCCTCAAGGATGAGGATGCGGGTCTGGCGCACCAGAAGGATTTCGACGCTGCCCTGGGGGACGAAGGCAAGAAACGGATGAGCAAGCTTTCCGAGGAGAGCGTGGCCAGCGTGGAGGACAACCTCTTCATGGTCAATCCGGATTGGAGCTTCGTTGAGAAATCCTGGATCGCTGCGGATCCCCAATACTGGGGAGGCGAGCCGGCCACAAAGCCCACGCACAAGCCCGCCGCTGGGGCCGCGCCTGCACCAAAAGTTTCGCCTACACACTGAACAAGACCAATCGGAACACCAAGGGCGCCGTTAAGTAACGGCGCCCTTCCTATTCTCATTCACAGAAGCGATTCGACATCATTCGCAATTCCCTAACGGGATTTTCTCTTCCCCGTCCGCGCTGGCACAGCGATTAGGCACTCAAAAACGGGCTCGCGGCGACCTTCTCGACAGCCTGGGCGGGAAACCCCAGATGCGCAGGTTGCATGCGGCGTGCCTGAGCCCGTGAGAACGAGTGCATATAAGATTGCGCCACGCGGTTCCAGACCATCCTGCGGGCATAGAGGTAAGCGCGTTTGCGCATTGCGTGGCGTTCCGCATCGTTATCCAGGAGCTCAATTGCCGCAGCTGCGATAGAATCCGGATCTTCAAAGGGAACCAGCGTGCCTCGCCCATCGTCGAGGAGTTCGGCGGCGTGCCAGTAGGGAGTGGAAATGATGGCCTTCCCGGCGCCAAGGGCATAGGCCAGGGTTCCCGATACAGCCTGTGCCTCGTGACAGTACGGCGTGATGTAAATGTCGGCTGACCCGACCAGCGAGGCCATCTCCTGAGGACTGAAGAACCGGTTGAGAAATATTACTTCTCGCTCGACTCCCAGTTCCCTGGCCAGTGCCTGCAACTTATCCCGGTAACGATCGCCCTCGCGAGCCCTGACATGCGGGTGGGTAGCGCCTGCGATTACATAGACAACGTCGCTGTGGCCGGCGAGGATGCGCGGCAAGGCGCGAATCACGGTCTCGAATCCCTTGTTAGGAGATAGCAAGCCAAAAGTGAGCAATACCAGCTTTCCCGCGACGGCGAGCGCATCCTTGTAAACCTCCGGCTGCACAAAGGGCAAGTCGGGGATGCCATGAGGAACCAGGTCGATCTTTTCAGCCGACACCCCAAAAACATCCTGCAGAACGCGAGAAGAGTACTCGCTCATGACAATAAGGCGATCGGAGCGCGTAGCGATCTCTCGCATGACCCAACGCTGGCCGGCGTCTGGTTCGCGAAGTACTGTATGCAGAGTTGTCACGACCGGCATGTTGAGGTGCTTAAGCAACTGTAGGACATAACTGCCGGCTTCGCCTCCATATATCCCATACTCATGCTGCAAACACACTAAATCGACACCGCTGGCATTGAGGAACGTGGCGGTTGCCCGATACGACGATATGTCGCCTTCGGCGATCTGGAATCGCACCCGCGCAGGGTAAGCGTACGAAGACTGCGAGTCGTTGACGGCCACAACCGACAATCCTACGGCTCCGTACTCGGCGGTGATCGCATCGCTCAGATCGGTTGTGAAGGTTGCAATTCCGCACTGCCGGGGAAGGTGATTTCCGATCATCGCTATCTGGGCGGGAATTGGACGGCTGGGCGCCGGCTGCAGGAAGAATGCCGGTTTTCTTCCGAATACCGGAGCCCGCGCTTCGCGCAGAATTAAGGTATTTGGTTGCGAATCCATGGAGATGTTCGGTGCGGACATCGCAGGCTCCTGAAAACAATCATGCTAGCGACCAAGAACAGGGTTCCAATACTGCAAGTCGAGATCAGTGGCGAAGCGCTACAACAGCCGCCGCAGCTTCACTCGCGACGAAGGCCAGAAGGAAGAGTGCGGCGCCGATACCCGCCAATTGCTCGCGGGGAGTACCTGCGGCGCGAACGGGTTCCGCCATGTCCGATTCGTTCTTCTTTATTGCCACCAGGCGGAAGCCGCGCATCCATGCGAAGCACCCAGTAGCGGACACTACAATCTCCCCCATAAGCGGTCCAAGCTTGCGAATGCGGCGTATATAGCTGCTCATCATGGCTTGAATCTACTCCAACCAGTTTGGGATGAATGTGCACTTTTGCACTGTGAGAAAAGGTCGAACGGGATCAAGTCGTGTAGCCAGTGAGAGGGGCGGCGGCAGCGTGAGAAGGGGTGCTGCCTTCGGGGGGATTTAGCCGTATGATCTGGCATCGCTGCCGCCGCTGATGGGGATGGGCACCTGGTAAGAATGTTCCAGATGCGACGCCACGAAAGCTGTGCAATATTGCTCACAGTTCTTTAAACGATCGCGGTAGTCTCACGCTTCCCCGTTGGGGAGGCTCCCCCGGACATCGCCCTCAATCCAGGTTGAAGCAAGCCCTCGGCAAAAGGCGGAAAGAACTCGCAAACGGCAAGTCGCTACTCATCGCTTTATGAGAAAGAGAATTCCCGGATTGGTGCGTGGAAGCTATAGCGAAATCAGAGCGGATGTACCGAAAGGTACGGCCGTCAAGTGGCCTTTCCCTTTCCGGGTCCCGCGGACACGTTTTAGTCTGCCGGGTGAAAGTAAAGGCAATATGGAACGTTCTAAACATGAGCACTATTACTCTGCTTCCGCTCTAGCCGCGGAGTACGACATTCAGGAGTGAACGATGAATTTGCAGCCCTTTGTTGCTAACAGCAAGGAACCCTGATTTTCTGAACCTATTCATGAAAAAGCTGACGCGCAACCGGGTTGTGCCTGCCATGTCGGCCAGGGTCTCCTGATCAACCTTGGGGATTACAGTCTCGGACGTGCTTTCCTTGCCGAAATGTGCAAGCAAGAGCAGAACGCGGGCAATTCTCTTTTCGCAGGGATCGAAGAGTTGGTCAACTAAAGCCTCATGATATCGGAGGTTCCGCGCCAGCAAATATGCGACGTACAGATCTGAAAGAGTGCGTTCCCGGTGAAGCGCAAGCATCATTGCTTTCTTGTCAATCTGCAAAAGTTTGCAGTCCGCCAGTGCGGTTGCGGAGCCCATGCGCAAAGGCTGTCCAGCCAGGCCACCGTCTCCGAAAAACTCTCCCTCGCTCAATATGCTCAGGGTCACTTCCTTGCCAAACTTTGATACGACGGTGAGTCGAACTTTGCCTTCCTGGATGTAGAAGGCTGCGCCGGCCGCGTCTCCCTGTTCGAAGATTGCTTGTTTCCTAAGAAAGGCCACGACTTTTACACCCTTGCCGATAGCGGCAAGGATTCTCCTTGAGTTGAAGTCACGATCGTTCTTTGCCGTCGTGGTGGGTGCCATTAAGGGCTTCTCCCGGCTTGAGGCTATGTTTACCGACTATAGGTCAGAAGGAATCGCCAAAGATGTTCAACTTTGCTCGCAATGGGCTCGGGGTACGGCTTCCAATAAAGTGCGACTGTGGCTCAGCATTCTCGCCTGCAACCTGGGGATCCTGTGCCACCGGCTGATCCCGCCGAAGGGGATCGAATCGAAAGCTTGATCGATGAGTATCCACTCTTCACGACCGGTATTTTCGTGACATTGCCCTGTGAGAGTACGACCGCGATCTCCTCCGGCAAAGCTCCTGGTGCGACGACGGGAACCTATATGATCGTCAAACTCGATTTGACGCCTTCAACGTTCGCGATCTGTGCGCTACCGAGCGGCATTCAACAGGCAGCGGCACACCCTGGCGGAATTGCAACCGGAATTGATCCAGGAGCTGTTCACGCTGCAGCGGCGGATGGCATTTCCCCAGGCTTTTCTTACGGCCCCTTCAATTCCACAAAGTGTGCAATTCTGGCCAGCATTCACGCGCATGGCCGCCCATGATCGATTGTGTGTAGGTTCCTTCCCTACTTGGGAAGCCTCCCCCATTCACCCTTTGCCGTCGCGGAAATCCCGCAGAGGAGAACACAATGTTCTACCACTTCACGAATGCCCAGCTTATCAGTGCCGTAGTTGTACTTATCTTCCTCGTTGTCGTCGCAGTTGTAGGGTTTGTTCATCACCGCGGAACACGCACTCTGGCCTTCCGCAATCGTTTCGGATCGGAGTACGACCGCGCTGTTCTGGAGTATGGCTCTTCGCGCAGGGCCGAGGCAAAACTGGCCGACCGTGAAATCCGCGTCGACGCACTGAGAATCCGCGAACTCGGCGCCACCGAGCGGGAGCGATTCGTCGCCGAGTGGCAAACCGTGCAATCCCGCTTCGTGGATCACCCCAAGGCCGCAGTCACTGAAGCCGACGACCTGATCGCTGCGCTCCTTGAGGCCCGCGGCTATCCCAAGGACAGCTTTGAACAACGCGCCCGGATGTCTCCGTCACTTACCCTCGCGTGATGGAGAACTACCGCGTGGCGCACGCCATCGCGGTGCGGACCCACCCGGCTGAAGCGAGCACTGAAGAGCTCCGCACCGCCATGATCCAATACCGCGCCATCTTCGATGAACTCGTCCAGGCCCGGAACTTTCAAGAGAAAAGGTCAGCCGCATAATGCGAAGTCTGCAGCGCGAAGCGCACCTGGATAAGGTGGATGTCCTGGAGGATCACAAAATGAGACGTCTCACGAACATGATTCGATGTGCCCGCAAGTTAGGCTCCTCCAGCTTGCTGCTCGTGGGCTTATTAGCACTTGGAACTACCCCAGGATTCTCCAGCAGTCCAAGTCCAGAGAAGATTCAGGCCACATACGCGAAAGACGGGAACGTGGTCGGCGTAACGCTGATCGTTTACAACTACACCACTTCTGCGGATCTGCAAGTTCTTTCACTGGCATTCCAAAAGGGCCAGGATCGGGAATTGGCCATCGCGCTCTCCAAAACTAAAGCGGTCGGTCTTTGCTCAATTACCGGAGATCTCAGCTTTGACGTCGCCTTCATCCAAATGGTTGTAACGCCAACTGGGCGGGAGATCACCTTTATCGCCAACCGTCCGCTTCAATCCGATGAAGTCAATTCGAACCCGGATTCCCAGTCCTTCGACCTTATGGTTGGTCAATTTGACATGAACGACACCGACAATACCAAGAGCGCTGGATTCCTATACCCGGCAAGCAGGCTCGTGGTGGATGAGCAAGGAGAGTTTCACTATGATCTGGCCGGCATTCCCTGGTCGCTGGTCAAGGTTCTCGATTCGAATTGGGCTCCGGCGTTAGCTGAGCGCCGGCCTCCCGATGTAATCAGTCCGCCCCCACGGTAATCGCTCCCATAATGCGAAGCGGCTCTTGCCGCCGCCGCTACTAACTCCCGCAGCGCAGTGATGGGACATTGGGAGGAATTTTCTGCCAACCCGGTCGTTTCAATTGCCGTTGTTTGGAAACTGGCTTATAACCAAAGTGTTCTTCGGGTTGCTTGTGCAATCCGAGCTTGATCACAATCGGCGATGCGCCCAATGACCGGTAGACGTGGGCGGTCGCAAGGTGAGTCTGGCACCATAAGACCAGGCCTGCTACCGCGTGACCTTCGGGTCTGTAACGACGTGATATCGCGCAATTGGCCGCCATCGACGGCGTGTCACGCCGCTTTATCCGTATGCAGATGAAGTTGGTTCAGCTGAGCCCGCAGTCAATCGAATGCCTGATGACCCGGCCCGAGTCGCTGTCCCTCTCGCTCGGCGATCTGCTTACCGCGATCCCGATGGACTGGCGCGAGCAGTCGCTCGGCCTGCGGGCAAAGTCTGCATAACGAGCCCGCCAATTTTCCAATCTACCAATTCCTCGAGCAGCCAAGGGGCTGCTTGGGCTTTTCCGAAACAGGCGACGCCCCGTACAGTTCGGATCATGCAATCGCCGAACAGTCAAGTTTCTCTCGTTCATCTTCTCTCAGTAATGGAACTGCTGAAATTGCCAACAGAGAAGTGCCGATAAAACGGCGCTTATGGCTCCCGCCGGAGAACGCTCTCCGTTTCCATCACGATCAGGAAACCCGCAAATTTGCGGGGAACATCAAGGACACTGCCGGTTCTCATTCTGTAAGTTGTTGATTCTAAATATACATGGCGGAGAGGGAGGGATTCGAACCCCCGATACCCTTTCGGGTATGCCGGTTTTCAAGACCGGAGCCATCAACCACTCGGCCACCTCTCCGCGGTCCGCGGCTATCTTCTGATTGTACGGCCAATCGAGTTGTTCCGGTGAATGACGGCGGCTGCGCCGGGCGTGGCCGCATGCGCAGGCAAAAGCGGGAGCGCACGCTCCCGCTTTTGCCTGCTCCTGTTTACTGTTTGTCCAGGAGTTCATCGGCAAGGGCGCCCGCGTCATAGATCTTGCGCAGGCCCTCGATTATTCCGGCGGAGTGAACGGCAACGGCGCGGTTCTTCGTGCCGTCGTAGACAAAATCTCCGGCCAGCGACTCGATGTTGCCGTCGAAGATGAGGCCCACCAATTCGCCCTCGCGGTTCACCACCGGCGAGCCTGAGTTGCCGCCGATGATGTCGGCCGTGCACACGAAATCCATCGGCGTGGCCAAATCGAGTTTGTCGCGGGCCGCAGCTTCTTTCGGCGTCAGATTCCATGGGGCCTTGTTGCTGAAGCTCGCCGCGCGATCGTAGAGCCCGTAGAATGTGGTGAATGGCGGAGCGACCGTTCCGTTATACGGATAGCCATCCACTGTGCCGTAGCTCAGGCGAAGCGTGAATGTGGCGTCGGGATAGGCATTCTTCCCATAGACGGCGAAACGCGCCTTGCCCAGCTTTTCGCCTGCCGCTGCGAAGACGCTGGAAATGTGATCGCGATAGTACACGTAGCTCGCACGCCAGACTGGGTCCACGCGGCGCGCGGCAGCGATCATGGGATCGGTGGATGCCGCGACCGCAGCTTCGCCGCCGTCGATCAGGCTCTTGCGAAAGGCGGGATCGCCGAGTTTCGTTCCGTCCACGAGCGCGGCCACGGTGCTGTCGATGCCGCCGCCTTGCACGATCGCCTGCAGGTACGCGTCGTCGGCGCCTAGCTTTTCCCTGGCGATGTTCAGGGCAGTGGTCATATAGAGCTTTTCAATGGAGGGATGAATGGGGGCTGGAGAAAGAAGTTGGAAGCGCAGGGAATCCAGCCCCGCCTCGTGATACTGCGGCAGGCGATCGCCATCGGGCTTTTTCACCTCGGCGACATACTGTACGATCTGCAACGCGAAAGAAAAGAGCTGGCTATCCGTGCGGCGAAAGATCCTTTTATTGATCTCCGGCCTGGCAAGGTCCACCGCGTGCGCCACCTCGTTCCACGCGCCGCCATATTCTTTCTGCAACTCCGGATTCGCGGCCACCTTGGCGCGCAAGTCCTGCTCCTCGGCCTGCTCTTTGGCCAGAACGGCATTGCCGGAGAGTGCCTCCTCGCGGCCCAGGTAGACTTTCAGGCTGTTCTGCAAGAGAAACACATTCGTTCCCACCAACTCCGCCTGCTCGGTTCCCTGTTTTGCGAACGCTTGTTCCGCCGCGATGCGCCGCTGCAGATAGCCGATGAACCGCGGCTCGACCGTGTCGCGCTCCAACAGCAATTCGGCCACGGTGTCCTGGCGCGCGGACGAGCCCGGATTGCCGGAAACGAAGACGAGCTCGCCCGGCGCGGGGCCCTTCGCGCTCCACCTCAGATAGTTCTCCGTGTGCAACGGCTTGCCGTTTTCATAGACGCGGAACAGGGCCATGTCGAAGTCGTAACGGGGATAGGTGAAGTTATCCGGATCGCCGCCGAAAAAGGCCGCCTGCTCCTCGGGCGCAAACGCCAGGCGCACGTCGGTGTACTTCTTATACCGGTAAAGCCAGTACGCGCCGCCGTCGTAGAGAGTCACCACATCGGAGCGCAGGCCGGTCTTGTCTTTGCTTTCCTTCTCGATGGCGGCAATCTCGGCCTCGCGCGCCTTCAGCGCCTGGGCGTCGTCCGTGATGCCTTTGGCCGCGGCCTCGACCCGCGCCGTCACGTCGCGCATGCCCACCAGCACATTCACTTCCAGATCGGGAGACTTCATCTCCTGGTCCTGCGTCGCGGCATAAAAGCCATCGCGCACGTAATCGTGTTCGGCCGTCGAGTTCTTCTGCAACTGGCCGCGCGCGACGTGATGATTCGTCAGCAAAAGGCCGTCGGGGCTGACGAACGAGCCCGATCCGCCGTCGTTCAGCCGCACGCTGGAGAGCCGCAGATGATCGAGCCACTCCTGCGTGGGGTGAAAGTTGTACTTCTCCGCCAACTGCTTGGGCGGCGGATTGTCGAACGTCCACATGCCCTCCTCGGCGCACGCCGGCGCCACGAGCGCGAAAAGCAGCGCGGGAACCACAAACACGGGGCGAAGAGCACGAGCGATCATAGAATCCTCATGGAAACGCGAGCGCCAAATGGCGCCTCGCGGTTATGGTTGCGGCGCCACCAGCACTTCCACCCCGGAGGCCGCGTCTTTCTGATGAAAGACCGTTTCGGTGGCCTTCTTGAAGTCCTCCGGCCTGGCGTAGGGAATGTCGGTGAATGTTTGCGGATTGCGGTCGGTGAGCGGAAACCAGGAGCTCTCCACCTGGACCATGATGCGATGACCGCGGCGAAACGTGTGGTAGAGATCGGGCATGGTGAAATCGATTGCGGTTTCCTTGCCGGGCACGAGCGGCTCCGGCTTCTCCCAGCTCGAGCGGAACTTGGCGCGGAACGGCTCGCCGCGCACCAACTGCTGGTAGCCGCCCATGTGCAGCGGCGGCGCATCGAGCACGTGCTTGTTGGGGCGGGAAGCGCCGCCGGCGTCGGAATCCTCTTCGGGATAAACATCGATGAGCTTCACGTCGAAGTCCGAGTCAGTGCCCGAGCTTGCCACCTTGAGATGCGGCGAGATGGGACCGGCGATAGTCACATCTTCGGTCAGCGGCTCGGTCTCGTAGGTCACAACGTCCGGCCGGTAGCTGGCGAAGCGCTGGTCGTCGACCATGTAGCGCTGCGGCACGGTGTCGGTGGTATAGCCCACGAAGGGCACGGGGTGGTTGGGGTCGCTCAGGTACTCGTCGGCGCTCTTTTCTTCGGTCGGCGGATCGAAACTGAGCTTGCCGCCGGCATGAAAGTAGAGAGTCTTCGCTGCGGCATTCTTAGGCGGCCACTCGTCGTAGCGGCGCCACACGTTGGTTCCCGTCTCAAACACCACGGCTGTGGGAAGCGTCTTGCCTTTGCCCTTCAGATACTGCTCGAAAAACGGGAACTGAATGTTGGCGCGGAAATATTCCGCGGTTTTGGCGTTGAACTCGACATCGCCCAAATGATCGCCGTCGCCGCGCTCCCAGCCGCCGTGCACCCACGGGCCTTCAACCAGTGTGACGGCCGTCTCGGGATTGAATTTGTGGATCGCGTAGAAGGTGCGGTACGGGCCTTCGAGATCCTCGGCGTCGTACCATCCGCCCACCACCAGCACCGCGCACTTCACGTTCTTCATGTGCCGTGACAAATCGCGCGACTGCCAGTACTCGTCGTAGGTGTCGTGCTTGAACTGGTCGTCCCACATCCAGGCAGAACCGTCGAAGTATTTGTCCAGGCCGGCCACATTCCCGGCCTGGAGAAAGAACTTGTAGCTGTCCGGCGTGCCGAAGTCGAAGGGAGCTTCGGGCTTGGGCAGCACGGGGTTCTGTTGCGGATGGAAGAATGGCGCGTAGAATCCGAAGCCGGCCGCGAGCATGAACGCTCCGTCATGATAGGAGTCGTCACCAAGAAAGAGATCGGTCATGGGCGCCTGCGGACTGGCCGCGGCGATGGCGGGATGCGAATCGATGATGGATGCCGACGTGAAGAATCCCGGATACGAAATGCCCCAGATGCCCACCTTGCCGTTGTTATTGGGCACGTGCTTCAGCAGGAATTCCACGGTATCGTACGTGTCCGACGATTCGTCCACGTCCTGCGGCGATTTCTTTTGGTCGATGTGCGGGCGCATTTCAACGAATTTGCCCTCGCTCATCCATCGCCCGCGCACATCCTGGTAGACAAAAATGTAGCCGGACCTCTCGAATTCATCCGAAGGGCCGAGATGCGCCGGATAGCGGTCCTCGCCGTAGGGAGCCACGCTATAGGGCGTGCGGTCCATCAGGAAAGGATATGGACCGGGATCGTCGGGGAACGCCGATACCTTGGGCACATAGACGGCGGTGAACAAATGCACGCCGTCGCGCATGGGGATGCGGTACTCGTATTTGGTGTAGTGGTCGCGGACGAAGTCCTCGGCGGGGGCCTGCGCCGGGGACTGCTGTGCGCGGGCAAATGGCAAGACGAAAAGTTGCGCAGCCAGAATGGCAAAGACAATCCGTCGCGGCGTAAGCATCGCGGCCTGAAATCTCCTGATCATCCAGAGTAACGCAGCGAAACGCTGCCTGAAAGCCCCGGCGCTCGACGGCGGACTGGCGGGGGGCGCATGTCTACTACGGTGATGGGGTTGCTTTCTGAACTCGCGCGGTAACTACCTCGAGACAACACGCTGCAAGACGCCCCATTGCGAAAGCGCAGACCGGCTTGTTAAGCCGCGATGTAGACGAGCTTGGTCCGGCGCAGCCGGATCGCGAAAATAACTGCAGCGATGAAGCAAACCATCGCGCACATTCGTCCAAGGATTTCTGCGCTCATTGACCAAAGTTTATACTTCGTGATGCGGTGGCGCCACAGGTTTGCTCTTTACTAGCCGGTTAAAAAGCAATCAAGAGCGACCATGCCCGGAGGCCTCCGCTAAACTACAAACTTATCCCTTCCGCACTTGCGCCGCAACCTTCCTCAGCTCCGGCAGCACCTTGCCGAGCCGGGTACCCTCTGGGTGCGGTGCGGCGTCGCGCTTGCCCAGCGCAAAGTAGACATCGCGATAGTGACGGTAGAGCTGCTCGTACACAGCTGCGGACTTTACATCCGGTTCGACGGTCCGGAACGGCAGGCAAACCGCGGCCTGCGCCTCCTCTATGGTCGTGTACGCGCCTGCGGCCAGTAGCGCAAAGATACCCGATCCCAGGCTGGTGGGAATGCCCGCGGGCACCAGCACCGGCTTGTTCAGTACATTCGCGTAAACCCGGTTAAGCACCTCGTTCTTTTGCGGAATCCCGCCGGCGTTGATGACGCGGTCGATACGCACGCCATGCTCGGCCATGCGCTCCAGAATGATGCGCGTGTGAAAGGCCGTGCCCTCAATGGCGGCGAAGAGCTCGTCCTGCGCCGTGTGCACCAGGTTCCAGCCGAGCGTTACGCCGCCAAGCTCTGGATTGACGAGCACGGTGCGGTCGCCGTTATCCCAGCTTAGGCGCAGCAGTCCGGTTTGACCCGCCTTGTAGGCGTCGAGCCCCTCGGAAAGCGCTACGACGGTGGCGCCGGCTCGCTTGGCGATGGCGTCAAAGATGTCGCCCACTGCCGACAGCCCGGCTTCGATGCCCGTGTATTGTGGATGCACGCTGCCCGGCACCACGCCGCACACGCCGGGAACCAGTTCCGGTTTACGCGCAATGGCGATCACGCACGTCGAAGTGCCCACTACATTCACGGCGTCGTCTTCGCGAATGTTCGCGCCGATCGCGTCCCAGTGCGCGTCGAACGCGCCGACGGGGATGGGGATTCCCGCGCGCAGCCCGAGCGCCGCGGCCCACTTCGCCGAGAGATGCCCGGCCAAGCGATCGCTGGTCAGGTACTCGCCGCCCAGCCTGGCGCGCACGCCGGCAAAGAGGGGATCGACGGCTACCAGAAACTCCTCCGGCGGGAGCCCGCCCCACTTGGGATTCCACATCCACTTGTGGCCCATGGCGCAGACGCTGCGCTTGAGCGCGCCGGCTTCGGTCACACCGCACAGCGTAGCGGCAACCATGTCGCAATGTTCGAGGGCAGTGACCAGGCGATCGCGCTTCTGCGGGTTGTGCCGCAGCCAGTGCAGCAGCTTGGCGAAGCCCCACTCGTGCGAGTAGACGCCGCCGCACCACTCGATGCCCTCGAAGCCCAGTTGGTGCGCCTTGCGCGTGATTTCTTCCGCCTCGGTAAAGGCGCGATGATCGCACCAAAGGTAGTACTCGTCGAGCGGGGCAAGCTCCGTTTCGGGGCCTTCGCCCACGGGAATCACGCTGGATCCCGTGGTGTCGAGCGCAATAGCGGCAACCTGCATGCCGTCGATGCCCGTGCTCTTCAGTGCATCCTTCGTTGCGTGGACGAGCGCGGCCATCTGGTCGGCATGCGCCTGCGTGGCGTGGTTGGGATCGTCGCGGCGGCGATGCAGCGGATAGCTCGCCGATGCCGTCCCAATAGGGCCCTTCTTACTGTCAACCAAAGTGACGCGAACGTTGAGTGTGCCGAAATCGACGCCAGCAACAATGGCCATGAAAACTTGCCCTCCGATAATCGCTTGTTGATCCGCAGACCAGAGTACACCATGGCCTTAGCCGCGCGCCGCGTACGGCTATTTCTTCGCGCTGGGCAACAACGAAACCGGACGCTTCACGATTCCGGGCTTTGCGGTAGGAGGCGCGGCAGAAGTCCCAGCCTGCGCAGCCAGCGGAGAAGGCGGCAGAGTCTGAGGTCTGGCCGCGGCGGGCGCGGGCCCGGGATTCGCCCCACCTGGCGCGCCATCCACCGCCCGCGCGTGTACGAGCTGCGGCGGCGCCGCGTTGTCTGCGTTCTTCACCAGGATCGTAATGCGGCGGTTCGAGGGATCATAAGGATTGTTTTTCACGCGCAGCATCTGGTCGGCGTAACCGCGCACCTGCGTCACCTGGTCGCGCCGCACGCCGTCCTGCTGCAGCAGCCGCCGCGTGGCGTTGGCCCGATCGGCTGAAAGCTCCCAGTTGCCGTAATTCGCGTCGGTCGAGTACGGCGCCGCGTCCGTGTGCCCCTCGATCTGCAGTTGGTTGGGCAGCGTCTTCAACTCGGCGCCCAGCAGCGCCAGCAGTTCCTGCCCGCTGGGGCTCAGTCGCGCGCTTCCGCTTTGATAAAACGTGCCGTTCTTGTCCTCGAGCAGTTCTATGCGCAGCCCCTCCGGCGTAATGGTGATCTCAATCTGCTTATTCAGCTTCTCCAGATCCTTGCGGGCCTGGATTTCCTGCTCCAGTTTCTTTTTGAGTTCCTCGATCTGCTGCAGGTTCTTGTCGGGAACAGACGATGAACCTTCGCCGGTCCCCGACATCGTCGTGCCCATCAGGCTACCGGTTCCCTTAGGATCGTTAAAGTATCCCGCAACGGCCTTCCTCACTTGTTCGCTCTGGTTCATCAGCCACAGAACGATAAACAGCGACATCAAGGCGGTGACGAAATCGGCATAGGCCACCTTCCAGGCGCCTCCATGGTGGCCGCCGTGGCCGCCTTTCTTCTTGATCACGACGATGGGTTGCGCTTTAGCCGCCATGCAATCACTCAGCCCTTGGTCCCTCAGCCCTTGGTCCCTCGGTCCCTGTTTCTACGCCGCAGCCGCCTTCGCCGGCTCGATCTTGTTCTTACAGCTCTTCTCCATCTCATCGAAGCTGGGCCGCGCGTAGGCGGGGATGGCGCGCCGGCTCATCTCGATGGCGATCATGGGCGCCGAGCCCTTCAGAAACGCCAGCAGCAGCACGCGCAGCACGTGCAGGTATTCGTTCTGCTCGTCGGCCAGCTTGCGCATGTTGGCGGCCAGCGGGCCCGCCACGCCGTAGCAAAGCAGGATGCCGAGAAAAGTGCCCACCAGCGCCGCCGCCACGTGTTTGCCGATTTCCTCCGCCGGGCCGCCCAGTGCGCCCATCGTGATCACCACGCCCAGCACCGCGGCCACAATGCCCAGGCCCGGCAACGAATCGGCCACCGTGGTCAGCGCGTCCACCGGCTGCGTCTCCTCGTGATGATGCACCTCCATGTCCAGTTCCATCATCTGGTCCATGTCGAACGGCTCCACGCCCCCCGTGATCGCCGTGCGCAGTGTGTCGCATACAAAGTCGCGCGCATGATGATCGTTCAGAAACTCGGGATAGTTCTTGAAGATGGCGCTCTCCGCGGGCTTTTCCACGTCCATCTCCACGGCCAGCAGCCCCTCTTTGCGCACCTTGTTGAGGAATTGGTACATCATCTTGAGCGTCCGCAGGTAGCGCGCCTTGGTGAAGGGCGACCCTTTGAGCGACGCCATCAGCCCGGCGGCAATGTCCTTCAGAATGCGGATGGGATTGGCCACCAGCAGGGTTCCCGATGCTGCTCCGGCAATGATGAGAAACTCCGCGGGCTGCAGAAGAACTAAGATGTGGCCTTTCTCCATGAGAAAGCCTGCGACGATGGCGGCGAAAACGACGAAGATGCCTACGATGGCGAACATGTCGAATCCTCCGCCGCGGCCGTCGGCGCCGAGGCCGCCGCCACCATTGCCCGATTGCCTCCCGCCCTGGCGCTCATCTGCATAGCCTGGCGCGCGCGCTCCAGCAGTTGCACCAGCGTTTCGGCGGCATCGCCGCCGGCCTGCGCCGCGCCGATGCTTACCGTGAGCGAGATCCGGTCGCCCCACCAGCGGAAGTCCGCGGTGCGCGCCAGGCCGGCAAGGGTTTGTGCATGCATCGCCAGCATCTCCGCGTTGCGCTCGTGGGCCAGGACGAAAAACTCATCCTCGCCCCATCGGCCCATCTCCTCGGTCGGGCGCAGCCCTTGCGCCAGCGCGTGCCGCACCTTCTCCAACATGGCGTTGCAGGCTCCGCCGCCATGCGTTTTGCGCAGTTCCTCGGCCTGATCCACGCCGATCCACAGAACGCCGAACGTTGGTCCGCCGCGCGTGAAGTCGTCGAACTCCATCTGTAGCCGTTCTTCGAAATCGCCCCGGCTCTCCTCTACACCCTTGTCTGCGCCGTTCTCGCCCTGCGGCAGTGCGTCAACGCTCTCGGCGGGATGAAACAGCGCCACGGCGCCAATGCGCTCCCCCAGTCCGTCGTGCAGCACCAGCACCCGCTTAATCACTGGAATGCCGTGGCCCAGCTTGTGCCGCGCCCGCACCACCGCCCGGCGGCTTTCCGGCAGCGTTGTGCCGCCCGGGACGGCTTCGTTCCGGATTTCCTCAACCTGCAGCAGCTCCAGGCCCTCGGGGAGCGTCTGCGCAAGCACGTCCATTGCGGCGTAGCCCGTGATGCCTTGCGCAGCCTGGTTCCAGAAAATCACTTCGCCCTCTGTACCAAAGAGAGCCACGCCCTCCGGCAGGCTGTCGAGCGCCGCTTCCAGAAGTTCGGTGCGATCGATCATCGAAAAACTCTCTCCAGCCACACCTGTGAAGTTGCGCCGCTAGCGCCTGTGCCCCGGTCCCGCCAACTGCCGCCCTCGGCCTTCAGGCGCACGAACCCTTACCGCGCTCACCTTCTTCCATCGGCGCTTCGCGGCGCAACTTCATCGCCCGATGCCGCAATGAGGGAATTCCAATGTGGAAATGGAGCAGCCGCCGGGCGGGGAGCCGGACCAGCCGAAGTGAACCCATGGAAGGTGACGGACAGCATGTGCGGAAGTCAGTGCGCGATTCCGGAATCGGCCTCGAACCGACATAAACTGCGGTTACTCGGCTGGAGGTCTCTAGTGGTCTGGGAGTGTGAGCTTAGGTTGAAACTCGACCCAACCCAACGAAGGATCGCGGCCTTCTTGACGCGGGCAGCTGACACAGCGGAAATTGGCTAAATTCTGACCAGTTCGTGCTGGATGCGGCCGGTTACCCAGGCTTTGCCGGGGGCGGTAATCATGTTGATTTCGCTGCGCACGCCGAACTCGGGCAGGTAAACGCCGGGCTCGACGGAGAAGCAGGTGTGGGGCAGCAGAAGGCGCACGTCGTGAGTTTCGAGATTGTCGAGGTGCGCGCCGGGGCCGTGAATCTCGTGGGCGATGTTGTGGCCGGTGCGATGGACGAAGTAGTCGGCGAAGCCGGCTTCGCGGATGACGGCACGGGCCGCATCGTCGGCCTCAAAGCCGCGGATGGGGCGGTTTTCGGCAAAGGCCGATGCAACGGCGGTAATGGCGGCGTCGCGAGCGCGGCGGACGGTATCGAAGACGAGCTGTTCCTTGCGGCTCGGCTCGCGGCCAATGACGCAGGTCCACGTGATGTCGTAGAAGACGCTCGAAGGCGAATCGAGACGGCCCCAGATATCGATGAGGAGGAAGTCGCCCTCGCGGATGGGCGCGGCGCGATCGGCAGTGGGCTCGTAGTGCTGGTCAGAAGTATTGGCGTTGACGCTGACGTCGGGGCCGTTTTCCCAGACCAGGCCTTCGCGGCTCATGGCCTCGCGGAGCCAGACGACGAGGTCGTATTCGGTGAGGTCGCCGGGGCGGTTGGCGCCGGAAGGGGGACGCAGGCGGCGCGCGACCTCAGCCCATGCGGCGATGAGCATCACGTCGATCTCGCGCTGCGCGGCGGAGTGGCTGGCAATTTGATCGGTGGTGAGGACGGCCTCAAACTGGCTGACGAGATCGGCGGAAGTGACGATTTCCTTGCCCAGGCCGCGCAGGAACTCGACGGTGCCGGCATCGACCATGGAGACATACATGATGTCGTTGTTCGGCGAGTACTGCATAGCTATGCGTTGCGCGCCGATGAGCAGGGATTCGAGACCAGCGTGGAGCTCCTGCCAGCTTGAGTATTGCGTTTTGGATCCGGGCAGGCAGTCGAGGCGGCCCTGCTCGATGCGGTGCACGAGCTTGTGCGGCTCGCCTATGGCGGGAATGAAGTAGTACCAGCGCCGCGAGATGTGCGCCTTCGGGTCGAGGCCAAGGATGCTGGCGGCGAGGGGATCGCGGTGATGGTGGTCGTAGAAGAGCCAGCCGTCGAGCGCGGCGTCGCGCAGAGCTGTTTGGATCTGGTCGAGATTCATACGGCACAATCATACGCGCGATCAGGCGGTGGCGCGGCGTTTGGCGCCTTGAAGTTTGCCCTGCAACTTAATCGACACGTGGACCAAGGTGAGCGCGGCTGGAGTAACGCCGGGAATGCGGCTGGCCTGGCCGATGGTCATGGGACGGATGCGCTCGAGCGTTTCGCGCATCTCGCGGGAGAGGCCGCTGATGGCGCCGTACTCGAGCCAGTCTGGAATGGCGACGGACTCGGCGGCCTTGAGGCGCTCGATGGATTTCTTCTGCTGCTCGAGGTAGCCGGCGAACTTGATTTCGGTTTCGACGGCGCGGGCTTCGTTGCGGCGGGCGGAGCGGAGGATGGCAGGGGTAAAGTGATCCGGCGAAGAGCGCATCTCAGGGGCTAAAGCCCCGACTGATTTTGGCCCGTCAACGGCACGACTAAAGTCGTGCCCTTTCAAAGCGTTTCTATTGTCGTCATTTTCCCGGATCACATCAAATCCCGCGAGCTGCGGGTCGCGTGCGAGGTCGTCGCGAAGGGCGGTGAGGAGCGGCTCTATAGTGACCTCGGGACGCTTGAGGAGCTGCGCCCAGGTGAGGCCGGCGGTGGCGGGGAGTTCTCTGAATCCGGCGCGGTCAAGCTTTTCGGGATCGACCTTGCCGGAGGTGAGCAGGCGCTCAAGCGCGGACATCCGGGCCTGCTTTTGCTCGTACTCTGCCCAGGCCTCGTCGCTGATAAGGCCGAGGCGGCGGCCGTACGGAGTGAGGCGGCGGTCGGCGTTGTCGATGCGCAGGTGGAGACGGAACTCCGCTCGCGAGGTGAACATGCGGTAGGGCTCGTTGGTTCCTTTTGAAATGAGGTCGTCGATCAGGATTCCCGTATATCCCTCTGTCCGGTCCATGGTGAACGCCGGCTGGCCCTTGAGCCAAAGCGCGGCGTTGATGCCCGCCATGATGCCCTGGCAGGCGGCCTCTTCATACCCGCTTGTCCCGTTGATCTGGCCGGCGAGGTAAAGGCCGGTCATGCACTTGACGCGGAGGGTACGGTCGAGCTCGGTGGCATCGACCGAGTCGTACTCGATGGCGTAACCAGGGCGCAACATTTCAGCTTGGTCGAGGCCGGGGATAGAGTGGACCATCTGCCACT
>Ga0187853_10001538_pt1 | contig 21011 bp, 14 predicted proteins | sample June2016WEW_6_10_2_FD_132417 | JGI IMG/M metagenome (GOLD analysis project Ga0187853, IMG submission 132417) | Peatland microbial communities from SPRUCE experiment site at the Marcell Experimental Forest, Minnesota, USA - June2016WEW_6_100 | ecosystem: Environmental > Terrestrial > Soil >... | reverse complement strand
GGATGACGCTGGGATGGTTGCGGTCCCGCCGCACCATCGAGGCGACCTCCTCCAGGTTGTCCGGTGCATCGCCCAGGTGCCGGTTTTCATCCATCACCAGCATCCCCAGCCGGTCGCAGGCATCCAGCAGCGAGGGCGTGGGCGGATTGTGGGACATGCGCCAGGCGTTGGCGCCCATCTCCTGGAGCTTGCGCACCCGCCAGTATTCGAGCCCGTCCGGCACCGCCACGCCCAAGCCGGCGAAATCCTGGTGGTTGCAGACGCCTTGAATCTTGACGCGCCGGCCGTTGAGGAACAGGCCCAAGGCGGCGTCGAATCGGACGGTGCGAATGCCGAATGGCGTCTTGACCGTGTCCAGCACCCGCCCGTCCACTTCGAGGCTGCTGACCAAGGAGTACATCCGGGGCGCCTCGATCGACCAAAGGCGGGGCGCCTGGACCAGGACCTGCTGCTCAAATTCCTGGCGCGCACCGGCGGCCAAATCCGCCGGCGTCGAGGCCGTCGCCACAAGCTCGGCCCGGTCATCCAGCACTTTGGAAACCAGCCTGCCGGCGGCGGCTGATGGGCGGTCGTTGACCAGCGTCGTGTGGATGCGCAGCGTGGCGGGCGCAACCTTGCCGTCCGCGCCCGGTTCCGGGAGGCTGGCGGTCACAAAAGTGCCCCAGGGCGCCACGTGCAGTGGATTGGCCGCGTTGAGCCAGACATGCCGGTAGATGCCCCCACCCTCGTACCACCAACCCTCGAAGCGGCGCGGATCCACGTGGACGGCCAGCACGTTATCGCCGCCATAGCTGGCGGCTTGGCTGATGTCATAACGGAAGGACGTATAGCCGCTGAGGTGGCGGCCCAGAAAATGGCCGTTGAGCCAGACGCGACTGTCCCGGAACACGCCCTCGAAATCAATCCATAGGCTCTTCCCGCGGTCCGAGCCCGGCAGCTTGAAGCTCTTCCGATACCAGCCCGTGGTCACGGGCAAAAACCCGTGGTTGCGATCCGCCCCCGGATCGAACCTGCCTTCGACCATGAAATCGTGGGGCAGATGCACGGTTGGCCACGCGCGGTCGTCGAAGCCCGGCAAGGCCGGTCCGGCGGCCTCGTATCCCGGCGTCTCCTGCAAGAAGACGGGAGCCGTGATTCCGCCCTCGCCGGCGGTGTTTTCGACCAGCACCGCCACCACGTTCGGCCCGCCGGCCTTCCAGGCCGAGGCCAGGTTCACGTCGAAAGGCAGGTCCCAGCCCTGGTGGGAAGCGAGCTTTTGGCCGTTCAGATAGACCGTCGCGTTGTCATCCACGCCGTCAAAGTGCAGCGCGGGCGCAGGATCGGGAGCCGCCGGGAGCGTGGTGCGATACCACGAAAACCCGACGCGCCCCTTGAAAGTGTCCTCTCCCGTTTTGGCATCTTTCCAATCGCCCCCGGACGTGTCCAGTTCCGGGGCGGCCATGCGGTCCGCGTCCGTGGGTCCGGCGTCATCGGCCATCCAGCGCCAGTGCGTGACGGGCGTGCCCCCGGGCTGAATGGCAACACCGGGGATTTCCCCGCGATGGAACCGCCAGTCCGCGTCCAGCAGAATGCGCTGCCGCCCGGGCTGCGCCTGCCCGCGCTCGCCCGCCGCTGCGCCCGGTTCCATTCCGCTTGAGCCGAGCACGGCCGCCACCACGGCGCCGCCCGCCAGCGCCAGCCAAGGTGATCGTATCGAATGACGGTGCTTCATAACGTCCCGGACAGTAAGAACCCTTGGCGCCGCTTTGTCGAGCCGGAGGCTCGGGTGCCCCGCGCCGCTTCGCCGGCTCCCCGCGGGGCCGCTGGCCCGGCGCTCGATACAATCGCGTTGTAGGCCGCACGGGGATGCTTTAGCGTGAATGTGCCATCGGGCCGGGTGGTTGGCCGGCGAACGGCCCGATGCCAAGACGATTACAGATGTGTTCATAATGGCCCCCTTCCGAAATCGAACCGTCGAGTTCGGTTCCATAACACGGTTTTAGAATCCAAAGCAACCGTCGTGGCGCAAAGGCGCAAAGGATGCGCCGGCAGTTGCGGATCTCTGCTGTGCGTGCCCGGTCAAGGGCCAGCAGGAGCGTGGGGGGCAACCCGTCAGGTTCGGAGGCGTTCGGGAACGGAGTAGCGCCGCTGCGGGCCCGCGCTCCGCGCCAAATCTTGATAGCGGGCCGCAACATAGCGCCTGCGTGCCGTTCCCGAGCGCTTCTGACCACAAACCGGCGGTGTTTTGACGTAATGCATGATGAGAAAAATAAAAAAGGGACCGCGGTAACACCTGGGTACCGCGGTCCGTGCCCGGATGCGCCCCCCGGTCGCCGAGGGCCAAACGCCTCATTGTCCGACCGCGCGGTAAAAGCGCGCGCCGTAATTGGTGGCCGTTATGTCGGTGGAATCGACAGGCGAGTTCGTGATCGACAACGAGTGGGGGACCCAGATCGCCCCCGATCTCAGGTTCGTCGCCCCCTCGACCAAGCGGGTTCCAGGTGCCCCGGACAATCTCACAGTGAACCCATTGCCAGATCAAGCCGCCCCGGGGAAGAACTGACGCAACTGGCCGCGTAGGCAACTGAGCCAGAAGTCGCGTAGCGTGAAGACGGGCGGGATATGTCGGTGGCTGGCTCCCGTGGCCAATAAGGTCAATAAGTGGCCCAGGTACTGGATGTGAACGGTGTCGGGGAGAAATCGGAGAGGCACCCGGAGACCGCGTCGTTGATCGCCTGGTGGCGATGCCCCGTAGCCGGGGCGGTTTTGAGCCGCCAAGCAGTTCCGCAGGCCCGGCGGAGGGCGGTGATCCCGGTCGTCGGCGCCTTGCCAGCTTTTGCAGCGGACAAGCCTCCACGCGCCGCGAGCAAGCCAGGCGTCGGTCGTGGGAAGCCGGGAGGTTTCCACTCTAACGGCGACTCAGCGCGTCCGGCTGACCGCTTGCCGCCGGCTGACGCGAGCGTCACTTCCGGGCGAGGAGGAAGAACCAGCCGATGGCGCCGAGAACCAGGAAGGGCAGGAGAGCGGTCAGGATCTTGCAGAGGATCACGAACAGCAGGATGGCGCCTCCCGCCTTAGTGATCAGGGGCCAAAGCCAGTCCGCGGAGGCGGTGGTAGGCCGACTGACCGGGGGAGTCCGATGCACGCGGACCCATTCGCCAGGAGCTGCGCGGACGTGCGTTACTCTGCGGCGAGCGAATGACGGTGAATTGTGTTTGTACGATTTCATTGTTTGTCAATCTTGGAGCCGGCCTGGCTTGCAAGCCGGCGTTGTTATCGGTGCTTTTCAGTTTCTCCAAATACCGGCGGGCCATCTTCGCCTGGCGTGGCGCGACCTGAACATTGGGTGGTGGATTCGGACCTTGGGCGGGCCGAAGACCCAGTGCCAGGCGGCGCGGGTGCCGGACGCCAGCGTGCTTCCCCAGTACGTCGACCAGGTCCTCCCTTTCGGGACGAGGATGAACACGCCCAAGGCGAGCACGAGCAGGATGGGGAGGATGGTCAAGAGTAGCGCTGTCAGCATTAGCCAGCGTGTAACTTTGAACACCGTGCCCCACGCGTTGTGTGAGTTATACATGCAGCCTCCGATCGTCGGCCGCGCGATGAATTGACAGCACCCGGATTCGGCGGTCCTTCCGTTTCCAGGCTGCCGGGTTTGCGAACTGCGGTGTCAGGACAACGATGACATCGCCGTTCTGGAGGGTGTCGAAGCCGTGGTGGAGAAGCCATGCGGTCTTCGCAGAGTTATCCGAAGAGATGCTTCGAGCCTGGCACCAGGCGGAGAACCGGTGCTGGAGCCCCGGGCTCCAAACGCACGTTCTACCAAGCCGGACCAGGCATCGGACCAGGACGCCTGAACTCCCGGCATAGGTTTTCGCCGTAGCCGGGTTGCGGCTGAAGTAGAGGCCGTCGGCGAGTCCGTTGCCGTGTCCGGTCATGAAGCCGTGTCTAACAATGCTCTGGGCATTCCCGACGGAGGGCGTGCCGTGGAAGGCGACGACTCCGCCAGTGGCCCGGCGAGGACTGTATGGCCCCTGCCGGACGCGGCCAGGGCGGTGGCTGAACCGGTGTTTGGCAAACGGCGACTGGCTGTGGTAGCGGCGGCCTGGGCTCGGCGCGCCAGGTCGGGGCAGCAAGGCCCGGCCCCACAGGACGTGTGTGAGGTGTCTTAGGAGTTTCATCGGTGCCAGGGGTTGTGGTTGTTGCGATGTCCGCGGGGCCTCAGGGTCAGGACGCGCTTGACCGAGAGGATAACCATCTGGCGCATTGTGATGTGTCTGGGCCGGTGCCACGGCTTGTTGGGCAGCAGGCTGCGTGGGTCCAAGTGGCCGAAAACCGCCGCGACGGCTAGTAGCCGAGCTTTCCAGCAGGCCGGATGGAAGTGGTGCTGGATGTCCTCGCGGTGGTCATGGGGCTGCTGGTGTTGCCGAGCGAGGGCGACGGGGAGCGGCGCGTGGCACCAGTGGCAGCGCCACGGGTGAGCGGCCATTCCTGCCAGCTCCCGCTCGAAGTTTTGGGGCGACATGTAATGGCCACGAGACAGGCTTCCCTGAGGCACGGGCCTGCCGTCGTACAGGTCGCGGCCTTGACGGGCCCGACCGTTGGCAACGGCTTGGATGAGCTTCTTGTGGGCGGGCCGGCCCAAGTGGTGGCCTGCCTGAGTGAGCGGCCAGCCCAGTGACTGGACGGCTGCGCGGCTGGTTTGATTGTAGTCACACATATTGTTTTCCTTTCGGTCGTTTAGTTTTGGTGGCAGAGGTTCCGGCTGATATCGCGACCGACGACGATGTTGCCGTCGAAGAGATCCGAACGGCTGCGAAGGCGGTCGCTGGCTGATCCGGCGACGCTTAGCGTGAAGAGGTGCAGGCTGGGGCATCTTCGGCGAATGCCGCGCCCGATGGCGACGGCGAGGTCACCGTCACCAGTGCCGAGCAACACGGCATCGAACCGCGCCGTGTTAAGCAGGAGGCCGATCTCGAACGCGAGGTCGAAGTCGGCGTTGGCCTTGAGTTGGGGCCCGGCAGGGGTGAAGATGGTCTCCTGGGGGATGGCGAGGACATTCCAACCTCTGCTCTCGAGGTAGGCCTGCCGCCTTTGATCGCCTTTTGGGGCGGTGAGAACGGCCAGCGGGAAGACACCCCTGGTCTCGTCTTGGAGCCTGGCGAGAAGGCGACGATACGACAGCGGCTGTTGATGCTGCTGCATCGAGATGCGCAGGTTGTCCTCGTCCACGACCGTGAGGACGCGCTGGTCCTTCAGAGCAGACAGGTCCGTGGTGTTGGGGAGATGAGCCGACCGCTTATGCTGCGGGCAGGAGCGACGGTTCCGGTAGTTGCGGCGGTGATGCCAGACGCGATGCGGGGCGGCACCGAATGTTTCATCGAATATTGCTTTCATAGAATTGTAAATTGTTTGGTTATGGGAGCGGTGGAGAACCCACCGCTCCCGGTTAGTGCGGAGGTCAAACAGGCTGGATCGCCCTCGCCTGAAGACCGCGAGGTGTTTGGACGCACACGGCGAGCAGTTGTTGGCCGATCCTGAACTGGAATCCCGGCGGCGCGAACTTCCTGTGGAGGAATATTCCCTTCCAACCTTTGGCCGGCACCTCGCCGAAGGCGTAGCCAGCCTCGCCGGTCTGCGTGACGACGAGGCGCTGTCTTGCCTCGGCTCCGACGTGGACGTTGGCGGTCTGGCGGCCACCGGTGATTTTGCGGGCATGCTCAGAGGCGAAGGTGTCGCCCGGACGCTTTCTGAGGGCTTCCGCTGGGCGCCATGTCATTCGGAGAAGGTGGCGGTAGACCGCCTCGCGCCCGTTCTGCTGGATCATGAGGCGATGGCCGACGACGGCAGCACGGTCCAGCACGGGGAGTTCCACTCCGTTGGCGGAGTCAACGAGTCCGAGCTTGGGCTTCTGACCTTCGAAGCGGATGCTGAGCTCGTACAGAATAGACTTGTCGGCGGCCAGCAGCTGCAAGCTGGCTGACTGGAGGTCGCCGTGCGCGAGCATGACGCCCCAGTCGTGGAGATGGTCCGCGGCGCTTTGGGGCGCCCAGATTGGGAGGTTGTAGCTGCGGGCGACGAGGTCGAACTGCTTGACGACCTTGCTGACCTGCATGGCACAGTCGGGCGGGACGGTAAAACCGACTGTCGGCTTGGGCTGAGCCGCTGGCGCCGGCGGCGGCTTGGGCGGAGGATTGTTTCCGAAGAGGTTGTTAAGGATGTCGTTCAATTTCATATGCGATGCTTTCTATTGTGTTGTTTTTTTGTTGTGGCAGGTGGGCCGGGAGGCCCACCCGCCGGGGTTTACGGTTACTGGGCTGGCTGGACCTCGATGGCCGACAAGCCTCGGGGAGTCCTGGCCGGGAGGAAAGAGACGTGGGCACCGATGCGAAGGAGGGCGCCGCGCTGCAGTTGGGATGTGTGGACGAAATACTGCTGGCCGTCGCGCTCATCCGTGACCTGGCCGAACGCACCGGTTTGCGCGACGCGGGTGATCGTGCCCTTGTTGCGCCAGGCGGGAGGCGCCTGGTGGGGACGCATGGGCGGGCGGGCCGGCTGGGGGCGCTGGAGGCTGGGGCGACCAGCGGGCCAAGCGCAGGCCGCGCGCGGGCCAGCGGGGAGGAACTGAAGCGGGCCGATGATGAGGGTGTCGCCGAGTTGGGCCGGTCCGGAACCGTTGAGCAGGTTGTGGTCAACCCGGACTTTGCCGAGCGCCTTGTTGTCAGCGACTTCGGCGAGTGCGAAGAGCGGGCCGACCTGGGCGACCTGCGCTTTGAACAGGTCCACGCTCTGGCCCGTGACGTGGTTGAGGTAGCTGGTGCTGCCCGCTGCGCGGCCAGTACCGGCGTTATTGATGAGGCCACCCTGGAAGGGGAGGCTGTTAGGCATTGCTTGGTTCTTCATACTGTATTTGTGTTTCTGTTTTGTTTGTTATGTGGTGGCAGGATTCCGAACCCTACCTTCACTGTATGAAAGGGGGGGTGACGTGCTTTCCGGGGCCGCTCAGGGGCTGCTCACGGGTTGCTCAGAGCGCGCTCAGGAACTCGACTGCGGGGGCGGGACCAACGCACGCGGCGTTAGCGTGTTCAGGCCCCGCTCACGCTTTCGCTTCGGGGGCTCAAAATGTGCTCAGCCGACAGCCCGGATAGGCGTGCCGGTGCCGGCGGGTGATTGGGAGGATTGGAACAGCGGCGGAGCCGCAGGAGGGGGGCTGGATGGGCGCTACGGACCAGGCGGGAGAGGTGGGTTGGTGCGAGAATGGAAGCCGGTTCCGATGGGAATAACTCCGCCAACGAGGAGGCGTTCCTTGACACCAGTGAGAGGGTCGGTTTTGCACAGGGCGGCGGCCTCGGCCAGCACGCTGGTAGGTTGCTGGAACGAAGCAGCGCGCATGAAGCTGCCGACCTTTAGGGCGGTTTGGGAAATGCCAGCCAGCAGGGGCCTCACCTTGGCGGGCTTCCCGCCGTCGGCATTTATGCGTTTGTTGGCGGCTTCAACCTGAACGGCGTCGAGATCCTGGCCCGGTAGAAAGGGGGTTTCACCCGGATCGAGGATTCGGATCTTGCGAAGCATCTGGCGAACGATGATCTCAACATGCTTCTCGCTGACAGACACACCTTGGAAGCGATAGATTTGCGTGATTTCGTCCACGAGCCAGCGCTGGAGGGTCTCCGGGCCGCTGACTTGGAGGAGTCTGTGGGGATCGGTGGGGCCGTCGGTTAGCTGTTGGCCCGCAATGACGGTGTCCCCTTCGGACACTCGGACTGTCTTGCCGGGAGGGAGGAGGTGTTTTTCCTCTCTCCCCGTGTAGGCGTCGTGGACGGACATGGTGCGCTTGCCGCGGACGAGCGGGCCGAAATGGACGATTCCGTTTATGCCGGAGAGGCAGCATGGGTCTTTCGGGCTGCGGGCCTCAAAAAGCTCGTTCACCCTGGGCAAGCCGCCGGTGATGTCCCCGCTATTTCGAGAGGTGCCGTTGGAGGCTGGGACGACTGGGTTTGCCACTCCGCCGGTGTGGAAAGTGCGCATGGTGAGCTGGGTGCCTGGCTCGCCAATGGATTGCGCGGCGATAACGCCCACAGCATCTCCGACGGAAACGGTGGCGCCGGTGGCGAGGTTTCGGCCATAGCAAGCGGCACAAACACCGTCGAGGGTTTCGCATGTCAGTGGCGAGCGAACACGGACGTGCTTGATTCCGAGGTCCTGGAGCAACCGGGCCTTTTCGTCGTCGATCTCGGTTTTGGCCTTAATGATGGTCCCGGCAGGGTCGCGAGGATCCGGGATGTCCGACGCAGCCAGGCGCCCGGTTATGCGTTCGGAAACGGAATGGCACAAGATGCCGCACGTTGTTCCACAGTCCGACTCGCGAACAATTATATCTTCCGCAACGGACACGAGTTTGCGGGTCAGGTAGCCGGCGGCGGAGGTTTTGAGGGCGGTGTCGGCCAGCCCCTTGCGGGCGCCGTGAGTGGAAATGAAGAACTCTAGGGGCGTCAGACCCTCGCGGAAGTTGGCTAAAATGGGGTGTTCAATGATTTCGCCGGTCGGCCTGACCATTAAGCCCCGCATGCCGGCGAGCTGGAGAACCTGGCGGGTGGTGGCACGAGCGCCGGATTCGAGCATGAGCGAGAGCGGGTTGTATTCCGGCCGCCCCAGGTTTTGCTGAAGCGCGCCCTTTAGGGAGTCCATGACCTTCCGAATGCATTCAGACCAAGCATCGATGGCCCGGCTGGCCCGCTCGCCGGGGGTGATGATGCCGTGCTGAACTTGGTCGTCGGCCACCGTGATGGTTTGCCGGGCCACCGCTATCTCGCGTTCTTTTTCGGGCGGTATGACGATGTCATCAATCCCAACGGAGCAGCCCGAGCGAGTGGCTTCGCGGAACCCGAGTTCTTTGAGTCTTTCCAGGGTGTGAATGGTCCTTGCAGGGCCAAGGTGCTTGTGGCAGGTCCAAACGAGATGGTTCAGGTTCTCTTTGCAAACGGGGTGGTTGATGAAACCAAGCTCAGGGGGCCAGACCTCGTTGAACATGACACGGCCGGCGGTGGTTTCAATGAGTCGTTTGTGCGGATCGCCGCAAACAGTGTCCCGCTTGAAGTCAGGGTTGGAGAACAGGATGCGCGAATGGGTGCGGAGGGCCTTGCTTTCCAAAGCGAAGAGCACTTCGTCGGTGCAGCCAAAGAGCATCAAGCGAACGGGGTCATCGCACTGGGCGCGAGGGTCCGCCGTGAGATAGTGGCAGCCCAGAACCATGTCGTGCGTGGGGGCGAGGATCGCCTGGCCATTGCCCGGGTTGAGGAGGTTGCCAGTGGACATCATCAACAGGCGAGCTTCCCGCCGGGCCTTCGCAGATAGAGGGACGAACACGGCCATGGTGTCGCCGTCGAAATCCGCGTTGTAGCCCGTGCAGACGAGAGGGTGGATGCGGATGGCCTCGCCTTCGACGAGAACGGGCTCAAAGGCCTGGATTGAGAGGCGATGGAGCGACGGTGCGCGGTTTAGGAGGATCGGGTGGTTTTTCGTGACATACTGAAGGGGCTCCCACACTTCGGCGGTTTGACGCGCGATGATCTCTTCCGCGCGGTCTTCCGAATGACCCAATTGCAGCAGGCGACGTTCTAGAAATGGCTCGAACAGCACGACAGCCATCTTCTTTGGCAGCCCGCATTGGTGGAGCTTGAGTTCCGGGTCAACGACAATGACAGAGCGGCCGGAAAAATCCACGCGTTTGCCGAGCAGGGTCTGGCGGAAGCGGCCGAACTTGCCTTTGAGGGTGTCCGAGAGCGATCTAAGCGGGCGCCTGCCGCCACTCGAGCCGCTGTTTGAGGCGCGGCGGGAGGCTGCGCGGGCCGTGGCTATATAACCGTTGCGCCCGTTTTCGAGGAGGGCGTCTACGGCGTCCTGCAGCTTCCGTTCTTCTCTCTGGAGGATGACCTGCGGAGTCGGGGACTGAAGGAATTGTTTGATTCTGTTGTTCTGCGTGACCACGCGGCGGTAAAGCTCGTTGAAGTCGGAACTGGCGAAGCCCCCGGAATCGAGTTCGACTACTGGGCGGAGCCCGGCGGGGAGGACGGGCAGAACGGTCAGAATCATCCACTCCGGCCTGACACCGGACTGCGCAAACGCTTGAACCAAGCCAATGGATTGGCGAATGTGCCGGCGGAGTCTCTGGTCGGTGGTTTGGTGGAGGGCTTGCTGAAGGGCGGCCAAACGCTCAGGGAGGTCAATTGCGGCCAAGGCTTCGCGCGCCCCCTTTGCCCCAGTTGAGGCGACAAATGCCCGATCACCGTAGGCCGTTCGGGCCGCCCGAAGGTCTGCGCTGTCCAGGAACTGATGCCGCATGAGGGGGGTGGCGAGCGGGTCGAGCACAAGGTGGCCCTCGCAGTGGATGATGCTCTTGAGGTCTTGCTGGTCCAAACCCAGCAGGAGGGCGATTGGGGACGGCCGTGAGTTGAGAAACCAGATGTGCGCCACGGGGACCGATAACTCGATGTGTCCCATGCGTTCGCTGCGCGCGCGCGAAGATGTCACCTCGACGCCGCACCGGTCGCAAACTACGTGGCGGTGGTCCTTCCCTTTGTATTTTTCGCAAGAGCACTGCCAGTCGGCGACGGGGCCGAAGATACGCTCGCAGAGGAGGCCGCCGGGCACGGGTTTCTGAGTGTAATAGTTGATGCTCTTGGGCGAGGTAACTTCGCCATGCGACCAGGAGCGGATGCGCTCGGGAGAGGCGACAGAGAGGGCCACGGAGTTGATTGCCTGGCTCGGGCGCATGGTTATCGGTGGCGCACTGTTTGGGCGGCGAACGGTTTGGGAGCGGAGTCTGGCCAGCCTGGGGGCTCCATGGTTCAGATGCCTGAGTCGCGGATTGGTGTCCTGCCGGACTGCGGGGCGCCCAATGCCGAGAGAGTCTCGGGTGCGGCTGTGAGCTGGGTAGGCTCTGAGGCGTAAATGACGGGCGGATCGTCCCAGCCTGATGATACAAGTTGGTAGCCGCCTTCCTTGCTGTTGCAAGTCAGGATCTCGTTTATGTCGATGCTGTGGCCCTTGAGCCAACGCCCGAAGTCGCGTTTGAATTGCTCGGCCAAAACTTGCACGGCTGTCTTCCCATTCTTCGCAGCGGTAAGGCCCGCCTTCTTGATCTTTTCAGCCGCTGCCTGCTTGGCAGCCTGTTTATCAAGCTGCTGCTGGATGCATAATCCCTCCAGGTAATGCCTGGCCACCTCCTCATACCTGAGGCAACTTGCAAACGCACGGTGGCCAGGTGAGTCCACCTGGAACAACGCCCGGAGGACCATCGAGAAGCGGGGTTCCAGGGCTGTAGAGATGCCATTCGCAGCGACCAGGGCATTTTTTCCGGCGTGGAAGCGGAACCGTCCTGTTTGCCGGCTCGAAGTCGGGGGAGAGGGCGAATGCTCTTGCGGGGAACTGGGGGTCACCGGCGCGCGATCGGACGGTTTGGCGAGGTCGGGCTCTTGCGAGCTCAGGTACTCGGGAAGCGTGCCTGCAAACGGCTTGAGCTTGCCGTGTCCATCCTGAACCAGCACGCCGAGGCGAACCAGGGCTTGAATCTCCGTGGACGGATGGCACGGGGGCCGCTCCCCAAGGGCCGCCTTTAGCTCTGAAAGCTCGGAACCATCTCTTAGAACCTCGACGAGCTGAGAGAACGCTTTGGGAAGTAGAGGGGTCGCGAGTTCACGACATGTATTCCGGTCTATGACCTTTCCGGTGCTCGCTAACGGGAATGCTTCTGCGGCGAAAAGGTCGAGGAGATAGGGATGTGTTCCACAGTTGTGGACCAGTTCGTCACGTGCTCGATTTCCGAGAGAGATTCCCACTTGGTCCAGGAGCGCGAAATAGGAGTGCAGCCCGTGGTCGTCGAGCCCGCGAAGGTACAACTCAGCGCCGACTGCGTTATGCCAGTAGTTTGAATCGAGCGCAGCGAGTTGGGATAGGGTTGCGAGGTCTCGCTTGCATACAAGGACGAGGCCCACTTTGCAGTCCGCCGATGAAGCCAGATGGCGGAGCCTTAGGAAGGGTTGGACGTGGCCATGGAAGAGGCGCCGGGTTGCATCGAACTCGTCAAGGACACAAATGGGACGTATTTGCAGGGCCCGAAGCGCTTGGAAAAAATCCTTCGCCGTTTCCCAACCGCCTTCGCCCGTGGCTGCGAACACTTGAGCAGCAAGGGTTTCAAGCCGCTCTCCGCCCAGGCTAAATTTGCGAAGTTCTGTGAGGGTTCCACGAACCATCGACCTTAGGAGGTCGTCGAAGGTGCTGAGCGTGCCGACGTCGGTTCTACTGCATACGATCTTGGCCGTGGCGAAGATCGCTGTGTCGTCAAGGAGTGCCCGCTGAATCAAGCTCGACTTGCCAATTCGCGGCATGCCGATAACTGCGATGGAGCCGTGGCCGGACTTCGTACAGAGCTTATTTCGCAGCTGCTGGATCTCGTGATCGCGGCCGATGACGCGGGCGCCGCTCAGGATGCAGCCAACGTCAGAAAATGGGTTCTCTGGAGGTATATTCAAGGCAGGTCAAGGGGTTGCAGCATTGGCCAACAGCCATTCTCGGAAAAGACCGACCCGGATCCTGTAGCTGTCGCGCTTTCTTTCCACGACTTCGCGACTCTCGAGGTCCTCAAGAATCTGGGGCACATCGCCGGATTCCCCAGCGATAGCCCTTGCGGAACACCACCCATTAACAGAGCCTCTTGCGAGCGCTGCGCAGACGGTGAATATTCGCTCGGGGTCGATGCCGGTGTCGAAGGCGTCTTCGCCGGGCTTGTAAAGAGGGTCGAATCTCCACTTCGTTAGGCTGTCGGGGCCTGAGATCATTTCGGCCTTAACTCGCTCAACGTCCGCCTCCGTTACGTAGAGCGATCGCGTGCGGTTCATATAATCCACAAAGCGGTCACAGAACATCATGGCGTAGTACGGGCTGCATGCCGTCAGGTCGAGAATGCGCTCAACTGCCTTGCCCCGATAGCAATCGCGTTTCACCGGCTTTTCGATGAGGTCGCGCGCGTCCGGCTCGGCCAGGTAGGTGAGCCTCTGGGCCTCGACCACTCCGAGTTCGTTCGGGAACCGAGCCATAAAGGCGCGCATGATATCTTTGCCGACCAAGACGGATGAGAAGTAGCGCTTTTCGATGATGGACTTCCACACTTTCATGAACTCAGGCGGGACCTTCTGGCGCTGAATTTGGGTGAAAATATCGGTGAATTCATCTATGAGCAGCACGATCCTCAATGCTGGGCCGGAGCCAGTCCTCGTGCGGCAATCCGAGAGGAATCGCGACATTTCGCGGTGGAAAATCAGGGATGGGCTCGCTGTGAGGTCCGCCAGGGAGGGGGGATCGAACGGAACGTTAATTCGGGAGCGGAATACCTCTGAGCGGACAGCGTCGCTGATGCAATCGAGAATCCGAGACAGGAAGGATGCCTCCGTCATTGTCGTGCCGATGTCCTGAAGGCTGAAAGCCACTGGCAGGCAGTTCACTGCGAGCAGCCTGTGCTTGAGGTGCTCCAGCACGCTGGATTTTCCCGCTCGCTTCTGGCCGTAAATGATTACTGATTTGCTCCCGGCGCTGGTCAGCAGCGCATCGCACACATGGGACAGGAGTTCCTCGCGCCCGAAGAACATTTCCGGGTTATCTACGGCGCCACCCTCGGACCAGGGGGCGTAGGGGTTCGGCTGGATGGGGGTGAATCTGGATTCGTCGTAGAGCCTGATCGTGAATTGTGTTTCGGCACTGGAGAGCTTTTGGCCGAGACGGTTTTGGAAACGCGGAACAAGTATTATGGGAAAGGCTCCTTCTAGTGAAGCACGCTCCTGGATCCGAACCGGCTCCATGACGACGGTATCGGCGCCACCCCGCAGCGCACCGGTGACTGGAACATAAGAAGTCTTGGTGCTGAAATAGGGGGAGCCGGTGGGGCCGACCTGCAGCTCCAGGCCGCTAGCTGGGCTGCAGCCTGTGCGATTGGCTAGGCCGATCTGCAGCCCGACGTCACCGTGGGAATCCGGGATGTATGTTTCGACTTCAAGGGTCAGTTTCAGGTCGGGGACCGAAGTCCGAGCCAACTCGGCATAGCTCTCTTCAACCAGGGAACTGAGATGTTCGACGACCGGCAAGAATGATTGGAAGGAGACGTGGGTTGGAGACTCTTCTATCTCCTTGCCTAAACGGTCGGCGCCCATCCGGACGGAGAAGTAGTGTCGCTCGCGCTCCTCGAAGTCGGCAGCTTGGCAGAAAGCGAGTGCGTCCGCAGCAACTTGGCGCAGGGCATTTAGCCGCTGAGAGTCCAAGTCGCAGAGAACGTCTTTGTTCAGTTGTTCAAGCCGGGTGTCCAGATCTTGCATTGAAGCCGTTGTCAGGCGCAGTTGAGTCAGGGCTGCGCAGCGGGTTTCCAGATTCCTTGCCTCATCGGCGCGGGCCATTCTCTTCCTGTCCCATTCATCTCTCACAGCCTGCCGGTTGGGCAGGGCCTGGTTATCTTGGGGCCAGCCTAAGTAGGTCGCAATGGTCCCCAATACGGTTTTGTCTGTGAGCGATTGATGCAACAGGAGCGATGCCGTTCGGCTACGGACGCTGAGGTTCATCAACCCGGTGAACAATGGGCTAGCGGTTCCGGACGTACGCAACATGTCGCTGGAAACGGAAGCTAACTGAACGGCGATCATGCGCCTCGGCAGCACCCGGTCCCCTTCCGACAGCAGATGTCGCTCCACTTCCGGGCTCGCATAGGACCGCAAAAACTTTCCAAGTCCGCGGGTAGCGGCCATCGTGCCCGCCTGGGAAAGCGCGAGGGATTCCGCGTAGAACGTGCGCACGACGTCCAAGTGCTTCTGTTCCAGTCGGGCGGCGTCGCCCATTGAGATAAAGTATCGCTGCATAAAATCAGCAAATTGCTGACTTTCTTCTTCGGGCTGCACTTTCCTTAGGATTGCGGCAGCGGACAAGTAATATGCCGCACGGTCGCGAGGCCTCTGCGTACCAAGCTGGTCGGCCAACTTCTCTAGTCGTGAAACATCGTCAAGGGTGAACTTTCCTGAGGAGAGTCTGCTGGGCTCGACCCCGTCGAACGGGCATTGGTCTACCATGGCTTCCGCCAAGGGACTCAATCCGCTGGCGAGATCGACGACTTCGCCCATGCCCGCGAGCAGTTCGCCAGCTTCGTCGTAGGATCCAGCCTCCCGCGCTTGTTTGAGAGAGTCGAGCCATTTGGTGGCAATGTGGTCGTCGGGGCGCAACCGGAGTACCTCCCGCAGTTTTCGCTCAGCCTCCTGGTAGCGCTTCAATTTAAAGTAAGCCCGCGCGATCCGCCGGAGGAAAACAACTCGCTTCGCAGGTTCGGCGGATGGTTCCAAGCGGGTGAGCAGGCCCAGCGCCTTGTCGAACTGCCCGGCGTGTTCGTAGCTCGTAGACAACGCCTGGTCAAATGCTCCGGGGTGGCGGCCGACCCGCTGGTAACGCTCCAACAGAGCGATTGCCTCATCCCTGCGGTCGCGCTGCTCGAGCAAAGAGGCCAGTCTCTTGACAGCGGCTTCCAAACGGTCATCTGAGTCAATGGCTACCCTGTAGAGCCTTTCTGCTTCGTCCAGGTTCTGCTCCACGGTCCATGCGCGTTCAGCGCAGGCGAAGGGGCCCGATCCTCTTGCCAGGGGCGATCTTTGCGCAATCTGCCGTAGCAATCGTTCCTGCATTGTGCGTGCTTCTGGATTTTCAGGTGTCTCCTCCAGGACGCGGCGAACGAGTGCGAGTGCGCCTGTAAAATCCTTAGAACGCTCGTGTCTGGAGGCCTGAATCAGCGTGTCCTCTTCGCTAAGCAGGGGAGAAACCTGAACGGCTCGGTCGTACCTGTGGCCTGGGGATGCCTGCTGCTCGAAGGTCACCTGAATGCCCGGGGTGTGATTTGACACCAGGAGCTCTTGTCGTAGGGCATCGTGCTCAACATCCTCTAGCCGGAAGAAGAGCGTTGCGCCATCGGACGCCTCGATAAAGCCGAATCCCTGTTTACCGAAGGAAATAATTCTGCCTGAGCAAGGCTTGCCGCGGGGTCCCGAGTGGTCGGCCACAACCGGTAGTTGGATAAAGCCCGTCATGCCGGCGGCGGTTGGGTGGACTCGGGGTCTTTGGGTGGCGGGTGGCGCAGCTTCCTGTGACGGCTCTATCGAGTGGCCTCCCGGTGTGTCTTGGCGGAGCTGGATGAGCCGGACGTTGGCGGCTCGATTGTATTTTTGGCCGAAAGCTGGGCGCTCCTCAAAGTCAACTTGTGACTGCAGCGCTCCGTCGAGCCCGTCCAATGCCTGACGAAGTTCTTCGTCGATGACCTCGTTTATGTGAAAGTAAACCTCCTTTCCCTCGCTGGACTGTATAAAGCCGAAGCCTCTTCTGTTAAACCAGGTGATCGTGCCACTGGTCCTGGGTGAGCCTTCGCGATCGTGGGCGGTCGGCGGGGAGGGTGGCTTTGGTTTAGGCCCTATGGCTTCCGCCGTGGTTGCCCGGGGGGATGTGCCTTGAGTCGCTTGCGGTAGTGCAGCTCCAGTTGTCCCCGGCTTGCAGGCCACTGGGTCGGCTGGCTGAGATGAGGGCACTGGAGGGCACGATGCTGGTTGCGCGATTTCGGTGGAGTTTGGACGGGGGCGCTCCCACGTGTCCACCGTCCTTGGGGACAAGAGTTCGAAGCCTGTAATGCTCTCGCCGAAGAGCATTCGCTCGCGTCCACCTTGTTCGATTATAACCAGGGATTCCTCAAAGCGCAGAACACGCCCCCGTATTTCACCGCCTCCCGCCATCAGAAGGGCGACTTCGCTACCGGGAGGAACACGCTGTTTAAAGGTTTCGATCTTCATGGTCCATGGGTGGGTTCGGGGCGACGGAGCGGTGCAGGTGCCCCGAGAGGGACACCTTGCCTGCCAACATCAATGCGCGTGTGTCGCCCATAACCAAAAGTCGCGTAATTATAGCGGTTTGCACCGCGAGCCGCACTAAAAAAATGGGCCGCCCCAACTCCTCCTCCTGCTTCGCGCGGATCAATTTGGCCGGTGCGGAGGGCCTCGGCGCGCTCGACGAGAGATCCGACGATTTGCCTGAGTTCCGGGGAGCAAGGCGCGCTGACCACGGCCGGCTTGCCGCCGCGAAGGTCCGGGACGGGGAGCCGGAGCATGGCCTGGGTCTGCATGTTGGCGACCTGCCGAAACTGCATCATCAACTCAGGGACCTTGATGAATCTGGCGAAGCGGGTATTCAAGCGGTAGCCGGAGCCGTCCGGCGCGAGTTCCATGGCCGTGACGGGTTCGCCGAAGGTGGCCGCCCAGGAATTGAAATGGTCCACGTTGAGGGCCTTGAAGACGCACATTTGGAGATAGCCGCTTTCGGTCCAGCCGCATGGGGCGTCGGGCCAGAAAGGACCGGGGGACTCTTTCTCGAGATGGCCTATGGGCGCGGGTTTGTTCTCCGAGTCGGGAGAATAGCCGGCCATGTCGGAGTGAGCGCCACTGGCGTGCTGGCGCTCGGACATCTTTGTGCCCGGGTCGCTTTCCGGGGACGAAAAAACGCCGCCAAAACACAAGTCATGGACCAGAACTCCATGACTCGCGGCGAGCCGGAGAGGGAAGGCGGCCAGCGCGCACGGACCGCCTTCGAACTCATCCGGGCGCTATCCGATGAACGGCATCGACAACTCGAGAGTCTCGCCAAGGCGCTCATGGAACGAGCCGGTGTAACAGAGCAGGCCAGGCGGTATCTTGCCCAGACCAGCCCTCTGGAACTCTTGGACGAGGTCTTTTACAAGGTGCTGCGCGGAGACCGCGACCGAAAGCTCGGCCGGCAGCTCAAGAGGCGCGATCGCGCGAGCACCGATGCCTTCATAGCTCGGCTGCGAGGGTTCATCGCCGACGAGGTCAAGACCCGGGCCGGTCGCGCCGAGGCCGCCATCCCTCATCTCCCGATTGGAGACGAGGCCGAAGAGCCCGGCATGATCGATCCGCCGGACCCCACCGACCCGATTCGCCTTCTGGAACATAGGGACTTGAAGCGCGCCATCCTGGCCGAACTGTGGCGGGCGGCAAAGCGTGAAAAGAGACTGCTGCCGGTCATCCAGCGGTGGGAGGAGTCCTTTTTGGCCGATGATCGCGTGCCTCTTACCGAAGCCGGGCACAAGCCGACCCACCGGGCGCGGACCTTGACCCGCCGGTTCTTGCAAAGGCTCGCCCGCGAACAGGAGTTCGGCCAGGACGGGAGAGAGATGCTGTGAGTTGATGCCGCCCCGACAATCCAGGCCGGTGTGTGGCGTGCGGTCCTCCCCGCTGGCGCTATAACCGTCCAGGAAGAGCCGCCTTCAGAGGCCGCGTCCACGCGACTTGGTGGAGCATCCGGGGCAAATTGTCCACGCCGCAGAAATTCTTTCCCGAAAAAATGTGCGGAAACGAAGATTTTTCCGGGGAAAAAGTGCCTTCTCGCCACCGGTACTAAGCGGGGAGCTCTGACTGGAGCTCGGACCGCCAGAGACAAATTGCGCCGGCGTGGCTGCCGGCCGGGCGGTCGCGACTGAGACCGGAGCACCCCGCTGAAAAACAGATGGCACTACAACCAAACGATCCTCTTTATCAGAAGGCCAAGCAGATCCTGCAGGCTGACCCGAAAATGGGCAAAAAGCGCCTGGCACAGTCCCTCGGGGTGCGGACGCCAACTTCGCGGCTGTTGGGAGAGCGCTTCCGCGGGGAGACCCTTGGCCACAACGCTGCCGACCCTGTTTATCAGAGCGTCTGCCAGGTCAAGAACGCTCATCCAGACTGGGGCGCGAAGCGCGTGGCGCAAACGCTCGGCCTGACTCGTGACAAGGCCAAGCTGCATCTCGCGCGGTGGATTGGCGCACAGGTGCACGGGCAAGCCCCTTCGCCGGGGTCAGGCGCCCCGCCCGCACTACCCCCACCGTCTGTTTCTTCGCCACGTCCGTCCCAAGCCCAAGTGCCTCCGCTGCACGAGGACCTTTCAACCTCAAACAATCAGATCGAGGACTCTATTCGGGGCGATTCGCGGTGCCTGTCCTTCCGGGGTGACTGCATACGATCGCTGGACCAACTGCTCAACGTTGTCGAGGTGGACCCACATATCTGGACGGTCGAGCGGCATACGATCAGATATGGGGTCGGAGCGCGTGTCCAGGACACCGACGAGATCATCTCCCAGCGGCCCATCCAGATCAGTGCTTGCCTGAAACGCAGGACTGTCGAGCTGAAACTGGAGCAACTGGGCAAATCCCTCGTGGAGCAGATCAAGTCGGCAGCGCCTGTGCAACCCGCCATCTTCCACCCCTCCCTCGGCCCGAAGCCGGGCATGTTGGAGATCTCGATCATGGATCTGCACTTGGGCAAGCGGTCGTGGGCGCCCGAAACCGGCCGCGAATACTCCCCCGAAATAGCCCGAAAGATGTTCTGGGCGGCATTGAAGGACCTGCTGGCGAGGGCCTCGACCTACCCGGTCGAAAGGATTCTCTTCGTGTGCGGCAACGACTACCTCAACACCGACAACGGCCGGACCACGACCCACGGCACGCCCCAGGACGAGAGTCTGGTCTGGCAGGAGTCGTTTGTCATGGGCGTGCAGTTGCTCGTGGACGCCATCGAGTGCCTGCGGAAGGTGGCCCTGGTTAAAGTCGTGATTGTACAGGGCAACCACGACGGCCAACGGATTTTCATGATCGGCGAGGTTCTCGCCGCGCGCTTTCACGCCACCGCCGACGTCGAGGTGGACAACAGCCCGGCCCCGCGCAAGTACGTCCGCTACGGGAACAGCCTGATCGGGTTCACCCACGGGGCTTACGAAAAGCACCTCAACCTGCCAATTCTCATGGCCACGGACCGCCGAACGGAATGGGGCGAGACCCGCCATCACGAATTCCACCTGGGTCACCTCCATTCCAAGCAGACCAAGATCTTTGCCCCTCTGGCCGACAAGCAGGCGGTCATCATACGCATCTTGCCGTCCCTGTGCAGCGCCGACAGTTGGCACACGAGCATGGGTTTTACGGGAAAGCTCGCTGCCGAGGCCCTCTACTGGGACCGCGAGGACGGGTGCGTCGCAACCTTCACCCACAGCCCGGCCTGAACCAATGGGCTCCATGATCGAAGGTGGGGACAGCGTCGGTTTGCCAGAAGGGCAAGCCCCGCTGATTACCTGGCCCTGCTACGAGCCTGCCGGCTACCAAGTCCGGCTGACTGCCGCTGACCTCCAGCACCTGTTGACGATCGGTGCGACGGGGTCCGGCAAAACATCCTTGCTGATAGCAGCCTGCCGTCAACTTATTGCCCACGAGGCCGGTAACGCCCCCCGGAAAGTTGGCCTCCTAATCCTGGATTCCAAGACGGAGTTGGTGGCGCCAGTGCGGTGGGCCGCCCAAAGCGCAGGCCGCCCCTCCGACGTCGTGGTGCTCGGGCCTGAGGGGAACGCCTCCTATGACCTCTTCGGCCCGTTGCGCTCCTTGGAGGATGTCGAGACCGTGACCAGGCGCATCATGCTCGCGGTGCCGCCGCTTGCCGGCGACAACGCTTATTGGCAGACGGCCACGACCTCCATGTTGGCGGCCGGGCTGAGCCTGCTGGTGGCCACCCAGCCCACCGTGACGTTCGACTTCGCCTTGCACTTCCTGCGCACCTGGTTCCTTGGTGCCCGCACGATTCCCAAGCTCGTCCAAGAGGTCGCGGCCAGGGCCAAGCAACTGATCACGCCGGCCCGCCCGGGCGCCCGCATGGCGCAGAATCACCAACTCCAAGGCGCACTCGACCAGGTGGATTTGTGGCAGGACCTTGACCCCCGGACGCGCAGCAATCTCCAATCCTGCTTGGTCAATGTCCTGCGTCCGCTCATGACCAACACGGCGGCCCGGTGCTTTGGGCAGGGTGGCCTTCCGGCATTCGACCCGGGCGAAGCGGCGCGCGATGGGCTCGTCTGCGTCGCATCGGCAAATGCGCTGACCCAGCCTGAACTGGCGCGATTCCTCTTTCGGCTGGCCCGGCAGTCCTTTTTCG
>Ga0187853_10001532_pt1 | contig 21059 bp, 14 predicted proteins | sample June2016WEW_6_10_2_FD_132417 | JGI IMG/M metagenome (GOLD analysis project Ga0187853, IMG submission 132417) | Peatland microbial communities from SPRUCE experiment site at the Marcell Experimental Forest, Minnesota, USA - June2016WEW_6_100 | ecosystem: Environmental > Terrestrial > Soil >... | reverse complement strand
GAGGCTTAACCCTCACGAGACAGGTTATAGGCTCCGCCTTCAACGATCCGACACCGCTGACCGGCGCGATCGCCGGCCGCGTCACGAGTTCCGGCCAACCGATCAGTGGCGCTACGATCACGGTGATTGTCCCGGGCGCTAACCTTTTCGGCCCGGGTGCAATTTCCGGCCAGGCCGGCAGCTACCTGGTCACCGGCCTGGCCCCACACGCGCACTACGAGGTCATGGCAGCGCCTCCGATGGGCCAACTGCAACAATTCTACATGGCTGACGTGGCTAACGTAGCTGTGACCGCCGGACAGACCACCACGGTGAACATCGAGCTGACCCCGGTGAACAACCAGCCGCCGGCGCCCACGGCCCAGAATACCCCAGTGATTCTGGTGCGCGGTTGGGGACCGGACACGCCGTGGCACGACAACGATCCGAACAGCGAGTGGGGTTACTGGTCGGCACTGCGGAGCGCCCTGCGCGGGTTCGAAAACGTCTGGGATTGCAACCAGCCAGATAATGACCAGGACTTTCCAGTTTACAATGGCCTAGGCGGCGTCATAAACGGGGAGAATGGTATCGGCGATAACGCGCGTTCGCTTGAGTATTTCGTGCAGCAGAAGGCGCTCCAGTTCAAGCGTGTCCACCATTCCTTTCCGCAATCGATCAACATCGTTGCCCACAGCATGGGCGGCTTGATCGCCCGCGAGGCGATCAGCCTGACCGGGGCCGGGGTGTTCACGGTGTATGATCCGGCCGACCAAGAGATCAGCACGATCAAGGTGAACAAAGTGGTCATGCTGGGCACGCCAAACGCGGGCAGCGTCCTGGCTGACGCGGGAGAGTACTTCCTCGGTGGGCTTCCGTTTTGGCTGCCCTCCTGGACTTCCACCAAGAACTTGAGGACGGACTTCGTGCAGAGCTGCTTTAACGCCATCTACAACTCCTTTCCTTCGAGTGTAAGTCTGTACCTTGTGGGCGGCGGAGGCGGCCCGAGCTCAGCAAACGACCTTTACGCGGCGTACAGCAGGTTCATGAACGTCCAAAACGCCCCCCTGCCTCCGGAGCAGGTCACCGACGGCATGGTCACGTGGCCCAGCCTTCAGGGGACCTTCTACAAGCGCACGCTTCCCACGTTCGAGGTGCAGCAGTTCGTCAGCGTCCCGCTCTATCCCGCCGCTCCGCCCAAATTCTTCTCTCTTCTTGACCACAGCGAGCTCAAGAGTGACCTACTGGCTGTGGACTGGGTCATCGCTCGGCTCACGGATGCTGCTGAGCCTTCGGTCGTGTCCCCGAGCATCGCGGGCGACGTGGGCGGGCCTCGCGCCAAGTCCCCCAGGCCGCTTGACCTTACCCAGGACCCGCCCATCGAGCAGTTCGAACTGGCAACGGGGACACTCGGGTTGGGAGCAACGGCCAAGAACGTCGTCATCTGCGATGCGGCCACGGCGGTTCAATTTCAGATGATCGCTGACGACACCAACGCCATGCTCAGGCTCAACACACCATCGGGCGCGGAGATCAGCCCCGCCACGCCCCAGACAAACACAAATGTGCAGTATTCCGCCGTCGCGAGCACCAGCGGCGTCGTGGTCGCGACCTACAAGGTGAGCAATCCGGCGCACGGAGCGTGGACAGCAGTCATCGATGACAGCGGCGTGACCTCTACCCAGGCCACGTACGGCTTGATGGTGTTCGGCGACTCCAGTGTCGCAATGGTGCCCCAGACCGGCTCGGTTTTCAACGAGGGACAGGACGCCGTGATAAGTTGTGCGCTGGTCGATTTGAGCACACATCCGCCCACGCCCGTCTCCAGTGCGTCCATGGGCGCGACAATCCTGTTTCCTGACGGCTCGACCAACCGCCTCGTTTTGCTGGACGACGGCGCCCACAACGACGGAGCGCTCGGCGATGGGGTGTTCGCGGCGGTGCTGGCAGGCGTGCAACAGCCGGGACAGTACTCGATCTCCTACCGGGCACTGGGCACGAACAGCCAGGGACAGGCGCTGCAGCGAGTGGCGGCGGGCGCGTTCACCGTTTCCTCGGGGCACGGAAGCCTGTGGGGCGATCCAGTTTACCAGAGCCTGGACACAGATGGGGACGGCATCGCGGACTTTCTCGAAGTGAAATGCTGGGTGAACCTAACGGCACCCGGGAACTATATTCTTGCCGGCGACTTGGTGGATGACAGTGGCGCGCACCGGTTCTCGCAGTCAGCCGCGTTCGCTGTGGATGCCAGCGGGCCGAGCATGGCGACGCTGATTTTCAATCTGGCCGAAATGCGAGTGGCGGGCGGGCAAGGCACTTACCACATCGAGAATCTGCAACTGTTCGAAGCCACCAGCACCGGCATCGCCTGGGTCGACGCTTACCACGGTTCGTCGGTCGTTAACATTCAAGCCGCCAAGGCCATCAACGTCAGCCCGCAGAACCTGGCGACAAATGTATCGCCAGCTGTGGAACTGCGGTGGGCCGACGGCGGCGCGTCCAGCAGCTACGATGTGTACTTCGGGACAAACGCGCCGGGCCTGTCGCTCAAGACAAACCAGACCAGCACGACCTACGGTCCCGGAATTCTGGCGTACAACACGGCTTACTACTGGCGCGTCGATGCGAGGAACGCCGCGGGGGTCACAACGGGCGATGTGTGGACGTTTGCGACGGTGCCCGCCGCCGTGCAAGGTGCCGGTTTGGGCGTGCGGACGAACTGCTTTGGGTTCACCATCGCCGGCAGCAGCAACCTGGTCATTGTGGTGGAAGCCTGCACAAATCTGGCCAAACCCATCTGGTCTCCCGTGGGAACCAACACTCTCAGCGGTGGCTTGTCCTATTTCAGGGATCCGCAGTGGACCAATTATCCAAGCCGTTTCTACCGCCTCCGCTCCCCGTGAACGGTCAGGGCGCAAGCTGGAGGGCGTAGTAGCGGTTGACATTCACGCCGTGCATCGGCGCGTTTAATGCCAGCGTGGTTAACCCCGCCACGGCCAAGCCAGCTTCGTTCGGCGGGGTGGTCTCGCAGGGCGGACGAATCGGCTCCGGCCTTTTCCTGGGAACCCGCGGAAGCGGGGAGGTGCTTTTGGAGCCGTAGGCCAGACGGACTGACCGAGGATGAAGGCTCACGCCTGCAGTTCCCAGTTCCGGGTTGCGGGAGTCGATTGTGGCCTGAGTGAACTGGGCGTCCTGGGGGCCGACTTTGCGGTTTCAGAGATTCGCTTTCTCGACCATGCGACCAGGCACCGGGATCGTCGTGAAAGAAGCCAGCGCTGGCAGTACGTATCTGCGGCCTTTGACGGAGAATGTGACTGAAAATGTCGGCGCGCTTGAAGTGCGTCGGGAAGGCGGCGGGTCGTTGGACGCACCGCCAGACACCCGCTGCTCAGCGTGGTAACCGCCCTGCTGGCCGCAGGGCGAGGGTCCCTTTCAGCAGACACCACGGTCCAAACGCCCCTTCCCCGGCTTCGCGCTCGGGACCTTGACCCAGGTCTTGGTCTGATGGCTGTGCAGGATGGCCTCGCATACGGCGGCTTCGTGGTGTCCATCTTCGGCGGTGGCGAACAATCTCTCGCCTGTTCCGCCGGCGATCCTGCCATACACCGCGCGGAAGAGCATCTTGAAGGTGTCGGGGAATCCTTCCACGTGGCCGGCTGGGTAGTCGCTGTAGGGCGCGGCGTCAGGACCGAACGCCGACGTGCCGCCAATGGCCCCCGCGCCCACCAGATGTGCAACGTCGGAATGTGGCCATGCCGTATGGACTTCTCCCGCCGAGCGTGGGCGGAAATATGCCTGACGGGCAGGTCAACTTCGATGAGGCGTTTGGGGTAGGTCATGCGTGAAACGTGATGCGTGAAACGTGACCCCAAGGCGTGGGCATCGGCAGATTCGGCAAATTCACCGGTAGGTTATCGGTAGATTCCGGGGGCAAAACCGAGCTGATCTGACGATTTGCCAAAATCGTCTGACGATTATTTGACGGTTCGCGGCGGGTCAAAATCTGACGATTTAGGCAAAACATCTGACGATTATTTGACGGTTCCCGAGTTGGGATGCCGTGGGGGAAGAACGTAGCGGGTAGCGCGGCCCGCGCCCTTCTTTTCGGCCAAGCCGTGCTGGACGAGGAAATCGAAATCGCGGCTGGAAGTGTCGCGGGTAATGCCGAAGAGCTTTACGCATTTCTGACTGCTGAGGGCTTCGCCTTTGGCCATTAGGGCCAGCATCTTCTTCTGCCGCTCGTTGAGTTGGGCTTCGACGGCTGGAGGCACGGCACCAACGGTGCCTTCCGGGACTTTGAGCCGCTCGTAGTCGCCATTGGGGCCGGGGAAGGTGACGACGAAGTAGCCGTCCTGCTCGGCAAAAGTGGGAACGTCAAGGCCGTGGTTGAGCATGGCGTCGCGCATCCGGGCAAAGCCGCTGCCGCGTTGCTCCATGAGTTTGAGGGTGGCAAGGGACTGGGCGACCGGCCGGGGGTTCCTCGTCGTAGAGGACGGCCTCGCAGTGCTTAAGCAGGAACGGATCACAGGAAATGAGTTGGGCGACGGCGGCACGTTCGTGTTGCAGCTCTTTCTGAACTGAACTGACAAAGACGCGCAGTTTGGCCGGTGTTGTCATGAGGGTGACAAGCTTGTCAGAATTTGAAAGGCCGGTCGAGTGGCGGAATCCAATCGGGCTTAATGACGAGTTCGATGGCGCGCGCCTTGCCGGCGACGCGGTGGATGAATCCCCGTTGCTCGAGCCGAATCAGCATCGAATTCACCGAGGGAGCGGTTAAGTTGAAAAACCTCTGGAGGTCGGCATGACTGGGAGCCACCCCGGCTTGGTTCCGCATCATGTATTCGAGGATAAACGCCAGGAATTGCCCCTGCTGGCGAGTCGGCCCGCCAGGGACCGCAGCAGATGGCGCTTTTTCGGAGGCGATGGACTCAAGCCGGCGAAGAGCCGCGCCGATGGCCTGAGCGACCGATTCAATCACGGCCTCAACCTCCACCGGGGTTTCGGCCATGATGGCTGCGTCCTGGGTGATGCCGTGCAACTGCTTGCGAGCGGCATCCAGCATGGCCCTTGTTTCATCGATACCCTGGTGGAGGTTGTTCATACGCTGCCTCCAGTGCGAATGAGCCTCACGCCGGCCCCCATGGGCATGGTGACGATGACCTGCACCGGCTCAGGGAAAAGCGGGCCTCGGAGGATCTTGTTCGGTCTTAGCTCGTCCAGCTTCATAAGACAGCACCCTATGCAACCAATGATTGAGGTGAGGTTTACACGGAATCGGCAGTGAACGCACGCAAAAAACGCTTGCATCGATTTGGCGGGGCGCATCCGGACACTGCCCCGGAGAAGGGACGGAAACCCACCCCCCCTCCCCCCTCCCATGCGCTCGGAGCGCATGGGAGGGGGGTGACCTATCGTTGCCTGGTACCCAGGGCGGCGGCCCGCCTGCGCTACGCTCCGGCGGGCCTGGCCCTGGGCTATTATCCGCTGCCCCTCCGGGGCAGGAGAGTGCCGCACTCCGCGCGGGCAAACTCCGATTTGGGGGCGGCGTCCCGATGCGCCCGATTTGGCGGGGCTTGAGTGATCCGGGGCGCGGTTAACGGTTTGCCCCCTTCCCCTCGCCAGAAGTCGTTGGCGCCAGGTTTCGGTGCCGGGAGATGGAGGGCGGGAGCCGGAGAGATTGCGGGCGTAGGGTGCTGTTCGGGCCCTCACCCCTGCCCCTCTCCCATCCGATGGGAGAGGGGAGGGCTATTTGGGGGGCGTGACCCAGGGCGGCGGCTCCGCCTTCGCTCCGCTCCGGCGGGCCTTGCCCTGGGCTGGTATGCGTCACCCTTACAGGGTTTTCCCTGGCCTCGCGCTCGGGACCTTGGCCCAGGTCTTCGTCCTGTGGCTGTTCAAGATGGCTTCGCATACGGCGACTTCGTGGTGTCCATCTTCGGCGGTGGCGAACAGTCGCTCGCCGGCCGCGCCGGCGATCGCGCCATACACCGAGCGGAAGAGCATCTTGAAGGTGTCGGGGAATCCTTCCACGTGGCCGGCCGGGTAGTCGATGTAGGGCGCGGCGTCGGGACCGAACGCGGGCGTGCCGCGCACCGCGGCTTCGTTGGCGGTGTCACGATCTCCGAAGTGGAGCAACTCGGGGTCCTCGGAGCACCACCAGGCCGATTTCTTGGAACCGTAAAGCTCGAGCCGGAGGCAGTTCTTCCGGCCGGCGGCGACCTGCGAGACGGCCAGGTTGCCGCGGGCGCCGGTGCTGAATTGCAGCAGCACGCTGGCGAAGTCCTCGGTCTTGACAGGGTAGGGGGCGTAGCGGGCTGCCTCGGCGGCGCCGGAGAAGGTCTGCACCTCTCCGAGCGGACGCCGCCGGGTCTTGTGCCAGGTCCCCAGGTCCGCAAACACGGAGGTAATCCGGGCGCCCAAAATGAACGAAACGGTGTCCATCCAGTGCGTGCCGATGTCGGCAACCGCCCGGAGTTTGCCGCCTTCCTCGGGCAGCAGGCGCCAATTGTAGTCGGTCTCTTTGAACAGCCAGTCCTGCAGGTAAGAGCCGTTCACGTGGATGATGTCGCCCAGTTCGCCGCGCGCGGCCAGCCGGCGAAGCTGGAGGACGGCGGGGTAGAAACGCACATTGTAATTGACGGCGAAGACGGTGGCGCTCGCTCTGGCCCGCTTGAGGATCTGCGCGGTCTGCCGCGTGTCCATGGCCAGCGGTTTCTCGCAGATGCAGTGCTTGCCGGCGGCCAGGGCTGCCAGCGACATCTCGCAATGATACCGGTTCGGGGCCGTGATGTGAATGACATCGATCTCGGGCGAACGCAGAAGCTCCCGGTAATCGCCATAAGCCCGCGCAATCCCGAGCCTGGCAGCGGCGCCCTCGACGCGCCCCGCCACGTCGCACAGGCCCGCCACTTGGACCCCGAGCCGGTGCAACGCCTCGATATGAACCGGGCCGATGAAGCCGGTGCCGATGACTCCGGCGCGGAGTTGGTGGAGCGATTTGGGTGAACTCATGCTCATGCTCATGCGCGCATTGGTTGCAATAGATAAGGACCGCCGGCGGAAACACAAGGACAAAGGATTCTCTGGCCGCACATCCGGCTCAAAACAACCCTTTGCGCCAGGGCGATTTGTCGTTAGTTTGCAGGCGTATGATTTGCAAAATGACTTTGTGGGTTCTTCTGCTTGCCTGCCTGGCCATGGCCGGCAGCGCCGCCGAGCCGGTGGGTCCGGTGGATCGTTTGAAGGAGTTCCGAAAGCGCGCCGCCAAGTTCAATTCCGTTGTCGTTTTGCCCCAGTTCGAGCTGACCACAAACGAAGTCCGCGGCGCCGTGCGCCAAACCACCGCCGTCGGCAACGCCGCCCTGGATCGGGTGGCGGCTCTCAAACCGCGCGAGGTGACCTTCCAAAACACCGTGCGCGCCTTGGACGACATCGCCTACCAGATCAGCCTGACGGACAACCGCCTCTCACTCATCAAGGAAACCAGCACCAACTCTATCGTCCGCGACGCCGCCACGGATGCGCTCAAGCAACTTGAGCAATGGATGGTCGGCCTCGACTACCGCCAGGATGTGTATGCGGCCCTCAAGGCCTACGCCGACACCAAGCCCCCGCTCAAGGGCGAGGACGCCAAGCTCCTGGCCGAGACCCTGCGCGATTACCGCCGCGCCGGCCTCCAGTTGCCCAAAACCCAGCGCGACCAGGTCGAGCGGATGCGCAAAGAACTCTCCCGGCTGACCACCGATTATGAAAGCAACATCACCAAGGCCCAAAAGGCGGTCAAGTTCACCCGGGCCGAGCTGGAGGGCCTGCCCGAGAACTTCCTCCAGCAGATCAAAACCGGCGATGACCAATACACGGTCATGGCCAACGTCACCACCGCCTGCCTTCGGGTCATGGACAACGCCAAACGCGAGGAGACCCGCAAAAAACTGCTGCGCGAGCACGACAACCTCGCCCGCAACGAAAATATCCCGTTGCTCGAAACGATTCTGCCCCTGCGCGACGACATTGCGCAAAAACTCGGCTACAAAACCTGGGCCGACTACCAGACCGAAGTCAAAATGGTCAAGAATGCCGCTACGGCCGTCGATTTCCTCGAAAAGCTCAAGGCCGGCTTGCAGCCCAAGTTCGATGCCGAACTGGCCGAATTCCGCCAGCTCAAGATCAAAGAAACCGGCGACCCCAACGCCCAAATCAATATTTGGGACTGGCGCTACTTCAGCAACCAATTGAAAAAAGAAAAATACGCCATCGACGCCGAGCAGTTGCGCGTCTTTTTCCCCTACCAACGCGTGCTCGAAGGCATGTTTGCCATCTACCAAGGCATCTTCGGTCTCAAGTTCGAGCGCGTCGAGCCGCCCTACAAATGGGTGCCCGACCTCCAGCTCTATGCCGTCTCCGACGCCCGGACCGATGAGCCGTTGGGCCTCTTCTATCTCGACATGTTCCCGCGGGAGGGCAAATACAACCACTTCGCCCAGTTCGGCCTCGTTGAAGGCAAGCGGCTGGCCGGCGGAAAATATCAGCGCCCCACGGTCGCTCTCATCTGCAATTTCCCTGCCCCGGCCAAGGATCAGCCCTCCCTCCTGGCCCACAGCGATGTCGAGACGCTCTTCCACGAGTTCGGCCACGCCATGCACTCCCTCATGACCCGCGCCAAATACTCCCGCTTTTCCGGCACCAGTGTCCCCAGGGACTTTGTCGAAGCCCCCTCCCAAATGCTCGAGAACTGGGTTTGGGACCAGAAAGTCCTCGACACCTTTGCCGCGGACTACCGCGACCCGTCCAGGAAGATCCCGGCTCAAATCCTGGCCAAACTCAAGGAAGCCAGACTCGCCACCGAAGGCACGCGCTATCGCCGCCAGCTCGCTTTCGCCCTGATGGACCTGACCCTTCACACCCAAATCCACCATGCCAACGCCAAGGAAGCCCTGGCCCTCTCCAACAAACTCCTGGGCGAGGTCTTTCTGCCCATGGCCCCGGATACCGCTTTCGTCGCCTACTTCGGACATCTGATGCACTATGATGCCGGATACTACGGCTATGCCTGGGCCGACGCCATCGCCGCCGACATGGCCACGGTATTCGAACAATCCTGGCGTGGTTACTTCGACCCGGACGCCGGCCACCGCTTGCGCGCCGAAATCTATGAGCCCGGCGATTCCCGCGACGTGAACCTCTCCATCGAAAAATTCCTCGGCCGCCCCCGTTCCCTCGAACCCTTCCTCAAGAAGCTGGGCATCGGAAAACCCGTGGCGAAGGCCAATTAGCCACTGAAAATCAAAAGGGGCTTAACCCCAACGCCGTTCGGGAATTCAGCCGAGCTTTCGTCCCGGAGGGACACCATGAAGGCAGGTTGCGGATCTCCTCGAGCACAAGGAAAAACTCTTAGAGCATCTGGCCGCGGTAGAAGAGGCGCTGAGCCGAGCCGGCTGGAAGGAAGACCATCAACAAGCGGTCCCCCAACCTGAAGCGCAGCGCGTTTTCACAGTAAAACCGCATAAAACCAAGGCGCTATGACGATTTAGGGCCTAAAATCGGCTGTGACTGTTCAGGTGGGAGGGTGGGGCAGACCTCTGGTCTGCCGGTCAGCCGGGCCTCTGGCCCGGTGCTCCGATCGCACCAGGTTCACGGAGCCGGAGGCTCCGTGAACTGGCAGACCGGAGGTCTGCCTCACACCTGAACAGTTACAATCGGCTGGAACTTCCGTTCCGCCAATTCCTGAGCCGGCCGGGCCGTTGACAGGCGCGGAACCGAGGGTAGTGTTATACCTTATGAGGCCCATTATTTGTGCGATTGCTCTCTTCCTGGCTTTGGCTGCAACGCCAGCTTGCGGCGAAACCTTCATCGGCCCCACGACCTCGACGAATCGATTGCTGGTTCCCACAAACTCGGCCATTATCATTACGGCAACCTTCGGAGATTTCACCAACAGCACCCAGGTTCAGCTCGATGGCGGGTATCCCTTCACGCAAAGCTTTTTCGCACCCCTTGAGCACGGAACCGTTTACGCCTTGGCCGGACCTGCGGAGCTGATATTCTCCAACGCGGTTCTTTTCACATTTTACCGCCTGACCAACTCGGCCATTCTTTCCCAGGGAATCGCCAATGATCCGCTTGGCATCCCGCTCGCCTCCAACCAAACGATGCACGTATTCGGGGCGCCGGCGCCGGTCAATGCGAGCTTTGTTCGCCAAAGCAGCGAGGGTGGCGGAGCATTGAGTTTCGTGCTGGCGCCGAATAGTCCTGCGGAATTTACCGGGCCGGGGACCTTGTTCCTCAACAGCGGCGTGTTCTTTCCCAACGCCAAGTTCATTTCTTATTTCATCGACCAGGACGGATATGCCCTGCCCGGTCAGCAGGCTGTCGCTGGTCCAACCGGGAGCTTTGCCATTAGCCTGGACAAGTCGGTGGATCTGAACACTTGGTCGCCGGTCTGGATGCAAACCGCCTCCGACTCGGCAAAGGCCTTCTATCGCCTGCGAATTCAACACTGATTGAATGAAGCCTACGGCCTGTCTGGAGCCGCTGGCGCCATCGGAGGAGGGCCGAATGTTCCAGCTCGCGGCCCGAAGGCAGGGCGCCCCCCAGGTTGGTTGGGCAACAGGCTTTTCGCAACGCCGGCGCGGAGTTGCTCTTCGGTCAGGAAACCATTCTGATCCGTGTCCCAGGCGTTGAACCAAACCTCGAAGCCTTGAGTGAATTCCGCCTGAGTCACCTCGCCGCCCTTGTCAGTATCCAGGGCCGCCATAAGCACCGGACCCAGAAACATGCCCGGGCCGAAATCGCCAGGTCCACCGGGGCCGCCAGGGTTGTCTGGGCCACCGGGGTTGCCGGGACCGCCGGGGTTGCCGGGACCGCCGGGGTTGCCGGGACCGCCGAAGCCGAATGACGCGAGAGGCGCTTCTTCGACTTTCCCAGCGAGTTGGTCGTTTACCGACTTGGCCCGAGCCGTGACGAAGCTGCGAATCGGCTTGAACGGCTGGCCGGGGCCTCCTGGCGGGGCAAACCCCCGCCCTTCGGCGCCTGGCCCGGCAGGAGAAGCCGCAGCCCCGCGGTCCCCATCCGGCGGCGGTCCGCCGAACCCCAATGGTGCGGCAGGTTCGCCAGCCACCGCCTTGTCAAAGCGCGCCAACTTCTCCTCCGATTCCTCCGCCACCGCCGGTCGCAGAACCGGCGCCAGTTCATCGACCTGGCGTTGGATGCGTTCGGGCCGGAAGATCGTGTCGCTGAACCCCTTCATCCGCGCCAGGTAGAGACGTTTGAACCGTTCCAGTTTGAACAGGCGCTCGAACAAAAGCACCTGCCCGGCCCACGGTTTGTGGATGCTCAGCTTTTCCCATTCCGCCTGCGTGCTGGTCAGGGGGAACTGACCGAAGGAATGGTCCAGGTCCCAGGGGATGAATTGAAACTGGCGCGTCTTGGGGTGCAGGTACACCAGGTAGTTCTGACCCATTCGCAGCAGGCTGTCCATAGTCGGCAGCCAGACCGTCACAGCGAGGAACCGCGCAAAGGCATCCAGGTCGAGGAACTCCTCGATGCGGGCGGCAAACTCAGCGTCACTGGCCTTGGACACCAGTTTGCCGAAGGCGATCACTCGCCGGGTTTGCTCATCCGAGAGCGAAGTCTTGGGGTTATAGATGCGGCGGTAGGCCGCCCAGTCCTCTCCCCAGTACTCGAAAATCTGCCGCGTCAGCGGCTTGAAGAGCGCCCCTCTCCTGGTTCCGAAGCGGGCCTGGCAAAACCTGCTGTCCACGTTTTCCACGATCGAATACAGGCCAAAGTACTTCCGGTCGTACTTCCCCGGCACCGTGACGAAGACCCGGGCGTATGACGTGCGGCCAGCGGGCACGCCGGCCTCCCGGAACAACGCGTAGGAGAGCACCTCGTTCATCAACCCCGCGTCCGTGACGTTGTTGTGGAAGTTGAGCTTGGTCACCCCACCGAGCTTGCGGCCGCGGTGCCCGTCGTTCAGTTTGACCTTCAGCGACCGCTTGAGCGAACCGCGCGACGCCATGAACGTGAAGTTGCCTTTGTAACGCACCAAAACATCGGCAAATTCCCGCCCGCCAAAGTCCAGGCTGGCCCGGACCTTCGGAAAATCCACCATGCGGCCGGGCGGTCGCTCCGGGCCTTGGGCCGGCGGCCCCGGCGGGCCCCCACCAGCGCCCCCCGGACCCGTCGCTGCCATGGCCGCAACCGTCGCGTTGATCCCGGTGCGGACCTTGTCGAGATCGAGTTTGCCCGTGTGGTTCGTGTCCCAGGCAGCAAACCATTTCCGCCCAAGCGCCGCAAACTCTTCGCGTGAAAGGCGGCCATCATGGTTGGCGTCGCCCTGGCTCAAAAACATCGGCACAAAGAGCATGGCCGGACCGAAGCCGCCGGGACCACCCGGGCCTCCCGGTTGCCCGGGAGGACCTCCTCCTCCGAACGGTCCCGGAACTCCGGCCGGCTCCATCCGCTCCCATTCCTCCGGTGTGAAACGCAGATGGACCTTCCATGCCTTCGCGCGGTTGAACAACTCGTCGGGAGCCAATCCTCCGGCAACCTCCACGACGGGGGCCGCGCGGTGCAGCGCCAACGTCCCCGCCAGCAGCCCCAGCATTAGTGCTCCGCCCGCGATGAGGGCAATTCCTGTCCGCCAGAACCGGGACGCCGAGGATGAGCTTCGCAGCCGGTTCATATTCTGTCTCCGGTCCGGCTAAGGCTGTCGATTCCGAGGACGTATTTCGAGCACCGGGCGAGGCGGAAGGGCAGCGCGTTGGTCACCTCTGGTGCAGCGTCCGCCTCAGCGAGGCCGAACTTCAGCTCTATCACTATCATGGAAGCAGCCGCGCCAAAGGAAATTCCCGCGCCGTCGGTTTGCCGCGCCGCGGCGAACCGAAGACTTGAATCCACCGTCAAGCGGAAGCGGTGATCGGCGCTCTGGAAGTAGTGTCGCTGGTAAAGGTTCAGCAGGGAGGGCAGAAGGTGGTGCAAGGCGGAGCGCGTCAGCCCCGGCAGGTTTGCGCGGTCGAAGGCCGCCTCAAGGTCGGGTTTTGACACGCTGCCCTTTATCGAAATGGGCGGCAGAGCGTGCGACAGCTTCCCGCTGACCAGGCCGCGCTTGAGCTTGCGTTGGAGGACCGGTGAGTCGATGCGGCCAGACCCCGCGCCATACCAGCGGATGCGCGTCTTGGTCCGATGCGCGACACCGTTGACGTGGTCGTGATAATCGCGCAAATCCGGCGAGTCCAGATAGAGGTTGTTGACGCTTCGCGCAGGATAGGCTTCACCAAAGGCGGCCGGATGCCGGCGCACGAGCGCCAGGACCTCGCCCAAGGCCAGTGCGTCGGCGACGAACTTCCGCTCGTAGCGGGGATCAGGCAGCGTGGTCATGCTCGTGACTTGAACACCAATCCATCAATCCACCAATCCATCAATCCGCCAGGCGATTAGGCAGCGTGCTCACGGGTGAATTCACCCCCCCAGGCCGCGGTCATCGAGGCAACTGATTTTCACTTGCGGGCTCAGCTCGCGGAGCCGCTGGTTGAACTGCTCCAACCGGCCCACATCCTTGAAGTCCACCACGAAGGCGACTTCAAGCCGGTCCGGTGTCTGATCGAAGCGCCTCAGGCTCGCGCTGGCGCCGGCGGCGGCGAGCGCTTCCAGAATTTGGCTGGCGCCCAGGTTCGCCGCCACGGGGGTGGTCACGGTCAGGTAGAGGTTTGGCGGGCCGGGCCGGCGATAGAGGAGACCTCGGATCGCGATCAAGCCAAGGATAAGGAGCAGGGCGACGATGGTGACGAGGGCGGCGCCAGCGCCCAGTCCGAGGCCGGCGCTGATGGCCAGGAACAGGAAGGCGAGTTCCTCCGGTTCCTTGATCGCGGCGCGAAACCGCACGATCGACAGCGCGCCCACCAGTCCCAGCGACAGGGCCACCGACGACCGGACGATGCTGATGATGAGCGTCGTGGTCACGGTGAGCATGATGAAATTCCGGGCGAAGAGCTTGCGGTTGGAGAGTGCTTGGCCGAAGTGAACGTAGGCCTGGCCCACCAGGAGTCCGAGCACTGAGGCAACGATCAGCCTCAACACCAGGCTGGGCAGCGAGGCCAGCTCGGTTGGGTTCCAGAAAAGTTCACGGAGCGCCTGTTCGATTTGCATAAATGAATAACGGGCCTCACCACGAAACCGGAAGCAGCGCCGTGCCAGGGCGCATCCCAGCTTCACCGGCCTCCCCCCCCAATCTCATTAACACCCTGCTTCAGCAGGGTGTTACGTGCCGAACGAGCGAATGTCAACCGTTTTAACGGTTTTCGCGCTGCCGTTTCTGCCGCCCTCGACCAGGCCGGGATGCGCCCGCCGTGGCAACAGTTTCCGAGTCTTCGCGTTCGCGCAACGACTGCACAAGCGCGGGAGCCAGGTTCAACGCCGCCAACAAGCCGGTCAGCATTCTTGTTCTCACCCTGCCTTTCATTCGAGGATGGCCCTGACTCTCTCCGGCGTCATAGCTGGCGTCCCCGGCGAGGCGACCAACACGGGCCGGCCGAACTTCCCGCGAATAAGGCGGGCCCGCCTCGGCTGATCGCGCCGGAGGACCAGCGCGTCACCCTCTTGCGCGAATGAAACCTTGTCACCCGTTTGGAGAGCCAAAGCTCCCCGGTAGAGATGAGGTATGACTAACTGACCCTTGTTCGATAGCCTTGCCGTATTCATGATCGAAGTCTTACGTATCTTACCAAGTCTTCCAACCACTTATTTGAGAGCGGGACGCGGCTATCCGCCTTCCGCAAGGTCCGGCCCCATGAATTCGAGGATCTTGGAACGGAGGGCATGAGGTCTGATCTCATAGGATTTTGCTTTTTTGGCCCGCCGTCGGTCACGACGCTGCCGGGGCGAGCGCGCCCGTGGTTTCGTTGGGAACAATCTTTCTCCGCGACCAGTGCCCGGTGATCGTCTGAATAAACTCCGGGCGCACGACTTTTGCGCGGCTCAACAGCCATCCACCTTCCTCTTGCCTCAGGTACAGCCCCTCACGAGGTCCGGCCGCCCAGGTCGAAGGACCATCCAACGTGGCGATAATCTCGGCTTTCGTGAAAACCCCGCGTGAAACTTCTGCAACGGTCGCCAGATGGGCCGCTGAGGCGAGCGCATTTCGACGCTCCACATCCCAGAAACCGCGAGCCGCAACGTCATATACGTCGAATGCCAGAAACCAGTCAGGCAGGCGGTCATAGTGGATCGAGTGGGCGGCATAACACCATTCGCCGAACAGGATATGATTCCCCGGCAAAACCGACCCCAGTGACGCCTCGTGCTCTGCCGCCCACGCACGCAACCGTTCCCACTGCCCGGTCAGCTTGCCCTCCAGCCAATTCCCACGGTTTTGAAACCGCAGTTGGCCCTCCACGCCGAAAGAAAGCCCCAGGTTCGCCCCATCCACCTTCTCTTCCACGACTACCGGTCCGGACAAAAACTGCTCCACTTCGCTGGGTGTGAGCACCTTGTCGTCACGCACATCCGCCCCTCCCAACCAGGCCAGGTGCGGTGTCGAGGGGAACTTGTGCAATGTCTCAGCCATGGCCGGCATGTTTGCGGTACCCGGCCTCCGCGGCCTGTTCATCGAGGAAAACGACTCTGATTCCTTCTGCGGACAAAGCGTCTTTCCAGCCCCACCACTTGAAATCCACTGCCTCCAAGATGGGTCGCTTGGGTTTCCTGGCGTTGGCTACCGCGACGAACTTGCGGTCGCTGCGGTCGAACGCTCTGAGCGCTTCCGCTCTGGGAAACTCGTTGAAGTCCGGCCCATCCTCGTCGAGACAGGTGATCGTTCGCCGCTCACAAAGTCCCGGATTCCACTGGTGGTCGTGCACCCATTTCATGAACGCGTCTCCGGTTCCCGGTTGGCCACTGAGGCTGAGGTTTTGACGATATTCGTCGAAAATGAGTCCGCCATCGTCCAACACAAGACCCCCTCTGCCGGCCAACTCCAAGATCGCATCAATACACTTCTCGACCAAGGAATCGCCGGCTTGACCGCTTCTTCCGTTCGCCACAACCGCGACGTTTGTGTCCACCACGCAGTGTCGGGGAATCGTCTTCATCTTGGCATCGTCCTATTGCGCCACGTTCGCGTTCCGCCGGTGGATGCCCGCCTTCTGCATCTCTGCGATGTCGGTCATCTGATCACCGAAGAAGTTGGGTGGCCAGTTCACAATGTTGCCATAGAGATCGACCTCCAATGGCTTGATGCTGCTGCCCTCAGGCCCCAAATCGCAGAAATAGACCGCGACGTCTTCCCTGGTGATCTCCTCTTCAGCGATGCGCCGCTGCAACCGCCGCAAAAAGTGCTCGGAATGGCTTTCGATTATGAATTGCACGTTCCGATCGTCACCTTCCTCACGCGATTTTACGGCAGCAATGAACAGGTCGGCGAGGTTTTGTTGAACCGCTGGGTGCAAGTGCAGTTCCGGTTGCTCGATAATGACGGTTGAGCTTGGGGGAGCATAAAAGCTCTGGACGACAACTGGCAGAACCTGAGACACCCCAAACCCCACATCCGGGATCGAGACCTCCGAGCTGGCTTCCGATACTTTTACGCGCACCCGGTACTCCCGCAGACCACTCGCAATGGGTGCCACGGTAAACGATTCTATCAGCCCAAGCTCTTGGAGCCTGAGAGCGACCAGATGATCAAGCGTCTCCGCGTGTTTTTTAAAGCCCAGGCTGATCTTCCGGTCCGCGGCCGCAAGAAACGCGCTTACCCAGCGTTCCCCCCGCGTCCCCACGCTTTCCGGCATCTCACCCGCCCACGCGTACTGTCTTCTCGGTTCTTCCCGCAACGGCCCCAGGTACGACAGGCGCTGAAGCAACGTTTGCATCTCGAAGGCCAGATCGTTCAGTGTCTCGCCATTTTGATAGTACAGGCTCAACTCGTCCGGAAAACCAAAGAATTTTGTGGGGTTCGGCAGCGGCCAGACTCGCCCTTGCTTGCGTTTCGCATCAAATCCAATGGTCTGCAGCCCGTATTTACCCGGCTCCTCCTCCTGCACCATGGAGGCCGAGAAAGGATCGTCGCCGTCGCCAACGAAGCCGTAACTGAATTCGCGGCATGTTGCCCGCAATCCCTTTTCGTTTGCGAAGCCAATCCTTGCCTCGAAACTGACTCGCGTTCCACAAAAAGTGGTGCCAGCGAGCACGTCCTTGATCTCGAGCTTTCGGGGCGGTTGCCACTGCAGAGCAAACACCAACTCCTGGCTTTCGTTGTGTTGGTAAAGCAGGTCATGGAGAGTCCCCAAATCCACCGGGGTTTTATCGTCGCCGGGATGCAATACGCGGTTGCGGTCAGGCGAATTAGCCGTCTGCTTTAACATCATCAAGAACTGGCCCAGACTCGACTTTCCGGAACTGTTGCTGCCGAAAAACACCGTGATTGGCGCGAGTCTCAGGAGGCCGGTGTCTTTCCAGCCCTTGAAATTCTTTATCTGAATGCCTGTGATCATAACCTTTCCTCAGTTCTGCCAGACAGGATAACTGGGGCCGTATCGATACCTATTCACAACCGACTTTGAATTGTCAAAAGGTTTAGATGCGACCCTTACCTTCGTTGTCGAACGGAGATGCACGAATGGTTTGACGGGCTCATGCGGCCTTCGGTGGCGCGAAAAGTGATTCGAGCCGGGCGCGAATGAGCTTTTCGCGTGCCTCTACGAAATCCTGGAACCGGTCGAGGGTGCACAGCTTCGGGTCATCCGGAATCAAGTGCTTCTGCCTAAACGTTTTGTCCCTGGTTTTGAGCCATTTCTCGAACTGCTCGTCTGACTTTCCCTGATTCTCCGTGGCAAGTATAAGATTGAGGTTTCCCAGGGTGTGTTGGAGCCCTTGGAGATCATCGATCTGCCCGCCGCGGAAGCCGGCGGCGGTCAGGCTTTTTCCAGTGAATGCGGCCTGAGGAAAGATATGATCTTTTTGGTATGTCATCGTACCCCAACCGTTTTCGTCGTAGAGCAGGGAGAGAGCGAGGAACGACTCCGGGTCGTTATAGGTGAGAGCTAGCGCCCGTTCGATGCTGTTCTGGTCGAAAGAGGAGACCCGGCCTTGGCGAGTTATAGCGGCGTTTATGGCTGCAACCGGGAAGTCGGCACCCTGGGCCACGTCTTTCTGCAGCACTTCACGGATATTCTGCAACATGGTGTCCGAGGAACCGCCAAACACGTTGTTAAGCAGGGCCATGAGCAACCATTGGCGGATCGCAGAGGCGTTTCGCTTGTCGAAAGGCGTAGTGCCCCGCAGGGTCTGCTTCCGTTGGTGGAAGAGGTAGTAGATGACAGGAATTAAGGCGTTTGCGCTGGTGAGGTTCTCGCGGTCGATACCGAAGAAGTTGGACAGGTCAACGCCGCGCTCGATAGCACTCTTGATATTCTTCCAATTGCGTTCTATACGTGTCAAATTGTTGTTGTTGAAATTCTCGACCTTATATTTCACCGGCAAATCGGACAGCACGAGGCATGACTTCATGATGAAGTCCTTTTCGAAACTATTCTTCCTCGTGAGCTCGGAGTTAAGCCGGTCCATGAAGTTGTAGATTTCTTCACGGGCGTTAACGCCGCCCCATTTGGAGGTGACCATGGAGAGGAGCAGGTCGGACTTACTGAGCTTCGTGCCCCCTTCGTTAGCGCGGACAAAAATATCGAGCACGCGGTCGTAGTCCTGGTCGGTTTCAGTGTAATAGGCGATAACCTCGTCTTTCCAGACGGCGCGATAAAGGCGGTCGAGGTTTCGACGAGCAGTGGTGAGTTGTTTCTTTGTGGTTTCTCCGGGCAGACCCTCGGTAAGCTCTTCTTTGTAGTCATCGAACTTGGCTTCGCTGTCGAAATCGAGGATTCTGCCGACTTTCAGCCAGTAGCTTTCTGGCGCTGGCGGCGGCTGTTGTTCGGAAAAGGACAACCCGTAATGGACGCCATACTCACCGTCACCTTCGGCGTTTTCGGCCGCGGGATCCTTGAGGATGTCCAAGTGGAGCTGCCGCTTGCTCCAGGCGTCAGGATTGTTCACCCGTTTATATTTCTTTTTTATTACGTATGTGCCCCTCAGTCCAAGGAACAATGACGTGAGGCGCTGCTGACCATCGAGCACAAGAGTGAGTTGGTGGACACCGTTCGTGTTTGCAATTTGGTTGTGAGTGCCGCCCTGTATGGCCTTGTTGATGAAGGTATATGCCTCCCACTTATCGCGGTTCTGCTTCTGAAGCTCCCAAAAAAGGAAGGAGCTGATGGGGTATCCCCGCAAGATGGAATCGAACAATTGAACGATTTGGTCTGGGCGCCACACGAACTCCCGCTGGATTGCCGGGAGAAAGTATTGGACGTTAAGCCTGCTTACCGTAGTCGCGATGGTCTCTGACTTGTAGCTCATGATGCTTTGGTGGTGGTGGGTTTGGGCAGGAACTGGCCAATGGCCTGGGCATCCCAGGGGTCGCGAATTTCGAGGAAGTTCCAGCGGCCGAAGTCGACTGATAGGCACTGCCTTTTCGCGGCGCCGGCCTCTTCACTGAGGCTGCGCGGTCCACAGAGAACTGGCAGTCGCTCGCACTCATTCCAGCCCGTATTGTATCAGGCGCGTGAAGGGCGTCAAGCCCGGTGATCTGCGACGCCAGCTGCTGGACCAGCCCAAGCGGGGCGAAGGACTCGACGCCGAGGAAGCGTTCGCCGAGGTGAAGCGGAGGAGCCCTGCCTTCAGGGCCAAGAAGAAGAAATGAGCCGATTCATTCTCGCCCCGGAAGCCCGCCTGGACCTGCGGGCCCTCACCAGGAAACCGGGAGCAGCGCCGTGGCGACCGTTCCCGGGTCTTCGCGTTCGCGCAACGACTGCGCGACCGCGGCGAATGAACGCGGGACGCTGCCTTCGAAAACGGTCCGGCCGGCCGCCATCACGCGCACCGGACGATCCAGGTCCAGCAGCGCGTCGGAAAGGCGAAGCGTCAGGCTGCCGGCGGCAGGCGTTTCGATGGTTATCGTTTGCCCTTCGACACGCGCGGCATAGGTATCATCGGGCCGCGCCGTCTCGGGCGCGCGTTCCAGCCAGTAAAACCGGCTGTGGGCGACGTTGTCATTCTCTTTCCACACCACGCGCCTGGGCCAGGCCTGCCGCGCCAGCGGTGACATGCGCGCAATCACCTCGGCCTCGCGGCCCTGCATGTTGTGCTGCAAACCGGGATACACCGTCAGGCGATGGCAGTAGCCCGCCGGGTCCGCCGCTTGCAAAACATCGAGTTTCTCGCTGAACTGGCGCACCACCGTGTTCCTGTGGTAAGCGGCATCCTCGCCCCCCATGTAGAGGAAAAACGGCAGGTTGCGCAACCCTTCCGGGGTGACCTGGTTAGGATGCCCGGCGCACATCGCGGCGGCGGCGAAGCGGTCGGCCAGGCGCGGGGCCAGTTGATAAACGCCGTCGCCGCCCGCCGAGTAGCCGATGAGATAAACGCGGTCCGGATCCACGCCGCGCCGCAGCACCATGTCGGCGATCAGCCGGTCGAACAGGTCGTCCACCGCTTTGATGTGCCACATGTCCCACGTGTCGGCCGGCGCGCGCGGCGCCACGTTGATGCTGCCCGGCGGAAACTCATACCGCCCGTAATAGCCCCGCCAGTTTCGGTCGTTCTCCTCCGTGGTGGCCTGGCCGCCGCCGTGCATCGTGATCCAGAGGCTCGGTTTGCCGTCCGGCGCGCCGGCAAACGTCTTTTCCATCCATCTCAGGGTTTTGTCGCCGAGCACGATCTTTTTCGCGGACAATTCTTCCGCCGCCGATTCGGCCCTGGTTTTGCAGACGTCCTCCCATCCGAGCGAAATAAGCCGAGCCGCCTCGGCGCGGGTGAAGTTGAAACTGGGCGGCGCGCCGCGAGCGGCGGCGGGCCTGGCCAGCCAGGCCTCGGCCAGCAGGACCTCCGGCGGCGCCGGGGCAAGTTCGCTCCAAACAAAATCAAGCGTGTGCGAGTTCACGCACGAAGAACAGGACACGGCCTTTTCCCTCGCTTCGCCCTCTCGCACGAAACGAAAAGTCACGCTGGCGGCATCGTCCGGCAACGTGAAGTCCGGCATGTCG